>SDBV01000598.1_pt1 | contig 52113 bp, 46 predicted proteins | sample 2277081 | NCBI WGS metagenome assembly SDBV01 (sample SAMN10402039, study PRJNA504765) | marine sediment metagenome | isolation source: marine sediment core GS10_PC15, 223 cmbsf | place: Arctic Ocean: Southern Knipovich Ridge | collected 2010
TGCGTAAAGGCCGTTTTAGGCTGGGGTGAACTGGTTACAGAGGTCGATAACGCGTTGTTTGATTTGCCCGGCGAGAGATTCGTTCATTTCAAAGCTGTTGGGGCCGGTTGACTGGACATTTTCAAGCACTGTATCTATCAAAGACCCGACCATTTCCATCTGTCCAGATTCCATTCCCCTCATGGTGACTATCGGTGTACCCATGCGTACACCAGCCGGAGGTATTTCGGATTGCTGAAATGGCAGGCGAAATGAGTCTACCACGATACCGCAGTCCTCGAGGACTCTCTGGGCAATGACACCGTTGAGAAGAGGTTTAGAGCGGCCGATATCAATGAGAATCATGTGGTTGTCGGTTCCGCCGGTCAGGACATCGAAACCTTTTTGAATCAGACTATGAGCCAGTACCTTTGCGTTTTCGACAACCTTCGACTGCCTTTGACGGTAAGTATCCGACAAAGCTTCTTTGAAGAACACAGCCTTGGCCGCGATGTTATTGAAATATGGTGTTCCCTGCAGACCGGGGAAGGTGGCGGTTTGCAGTGCCTGGAAAAGTGGCACCGCACCCGAAGGTGTCTCAACCGGCATTTGAAAATCTCTACCGGACAAAATAAGTCCGCCGCGGGGTCCGCCGGCTTTGTATGTACTTGTAGTAATAACGTGGGCGGCTTGAATTGGTGAAGGATGAACGCCGGCCATTATCTGCCCGGCAATGTGTGAAACGTCAGCCAGTAGGTATGCGCCGACCTCGTCGGCAATAGTGCGAAATTTATGGAAATCAATAATGCGTGGATAAGCGCTTGCTCCGCACATGATAAGCCTTGGGCGAATTTCCCTGGCTTTGGCGAGGATTTTGTCATAGTCAAAGACATAGCTTGTTGGCTCGACGCCATATGATTTGATTCTGTAAATATCGCAGGCCAACGAATTATTGCCGCCATGCGAACAATGTCCTCCATGGCCGGCATCGAGGCTCAAAATCATATCGCCGGGTTTGAGCAGGGCTTTGAAGGCAATCTGGTTAGCGGTGCTTCCTGAATGTGGCTGAACGTTTGCATACTGCGCACCGAAGGCTTCGCAGGCCCGGTTTATTGCCAGCACTTCCAATCTGTCGACTACCTCACAGCCGCCGTGCCGCCTGGCGCCGATAGAGCCTTCGGCGGTCTTATTCTGGAGGACAGAGCCCAGTGCCGCCAAGACTGGTCGGCTGCATATATTCTGTGCGGCAGTTAGCTGGAGTGTATTTCTGAGGCGGCCGAACTCCGCTCGCAGAAGGGAGTAAATTTCAGCGTCATTAAGCTTGAGACTCTCCAGGGCCCCTTCGTGGTAGCCTTCGCAGCCGCAAAGCCGGTCGTACTCTCTCTCGATGAGTTCATAGACCTTCCTGCCGGCCTTAGTGTGGGTTTCGCTGCGGTATCTGTCCAACAGCATCTTGTTTTCTAATCCCTTAGAAAAGCTATCCGAAAATCATCCGTGCTATGTCGTTAACTGTAAGGAAAATTACAAGTGCGCCAATTAAAATCCAGCCGAAACCGGCTGCCGCCACTATAATTTTTGGATTTATCGGTGAGCCCTTGATTTTCTCGATTATCAAAAACAGCGCCCAGCCGCCATCCAGGGGCAGCAGCGGCATAAAATTGAATACGGCAATTGCGATGCTCAAAAAACCCATCAGGTAAACGTAGTATATCATTGGTTCTGTCGAGGCGACCTGGTAGCTGAGGTGAAGGATTCCCACCGGCCCTGTTATATTATCCATCCCGACATCACCTCTGGCGATTACTTTGAAACTGGCATAAGTCATCATTATCATGCGTATAGTTTTTCTGAAACCCATCGAAACAGCCTCAATGGGCCCGTCAGCCTTATGCGTTATCTTCATCGGCTCGAACGGGACCGATACAGTAAAAGAAGGTTCCATCTTGAGCAGTTGCAGTTTTTCCGGCACATCCAGTACGGCAGAGCCTTTTTTGCCGTCCGTTGAGTGGTATTCAATTACAACTTTATTTTCGGAGCTTTTTGCAATTTGCCTGGCTACAGCAAGAAAATCGGACACCTTTTCTCCGTTGACAGAGGTTATCGTAGCTCCCGGCGGAATAGCGAAATCACCAAGGTCAGCATCTGTTTCGATTGTCTTGGCCACTACCGGATGCTCCACATCGAGCACCGGAGCAAAACCGATTATGACCCGTTCACCTTTTTTCATAGGTTTAACGGTAATGTCCACAAGTTCTTCGTCGCCGGAATCGTTCCTGCGGAGGACGGTCATGGGAAGGTCTTTTCCTTCGTGCTCGGTGGTAACCTTACCCAGTTCGTAATATGTCGGGAAGTTGACATCTCCAGCAGAGATTATTATGTCATTTGGTTCAAGTGGGAGCACATACTTTTCTGACTCCTGACTTATACCCGTTTTTGCCAGAAGAGCCCTGAGTTTGAACAGTATCCCGTCGTTGGCCTCTTCATTTGGCTGTGATACTGAATACACCATCAGCCGCGGCACCATTGAGCAGACGTTGGCCAGACCTGACCCGGTATCGACAGGCCAGGCAAGAGGAATTTTGGTTTCAATAAGTTCAGAAGCCTCATTTGCATCGTTGGGCCTCTGGGTAAGCATGGACACGGTTGGAAAGAAAGCGGTTTGAATGATTTCTTCAAACTGCCAATAGTATTCGACATCTTCTCCGTTTACCGATATTATCCTGTCGCCCGGTTTTAATCCTGTGGCCTTGGTCAGCGTCGTTGCATCGGAGACTTCAGCAATTTCAAGAGAATAAGGCCATGAAATTCCAAATTTCCTCATGGGGTCGCTGTCCATCTTTTTCGCTGTAAGATAAACCTGTTCTACCGAACCGTCTTCGTGTTTAACTTTGAACGGAACTTCTTGGGCCCAGTCTGAAAGCAGGGCGGCGAACATGATATCGCGAAAATCCAGGTCTTTGCTTCTTCCATCGACCTCAATAATCTCATCCCCGGCTTTGAGGCCTGCCTTGGCTGCGGAGGAACCTTCGGCTACTCCACCAACGATAGCCGGTGGAAATTGTATACCAATCATGAAAGTAATAATGAAAAGAAGTACTGCGCTTATAGCGTTAAAAAAGACACCTGATGCTATGACGGCAAAGCGAGCCCCGACGGGCTTGTTGGAAAAGCTTCGAGGGTCGTCGGATTTCTCGACCTGGCCGATATCGTCCTGGCCGAGCATCTTGACAAATCCGCCAAAAGGAATCAGGCTGATGCGGTATTCGGTCTCACCTGCCTTGGTTTTTGCGGGTATTGTAAAGCAGATACCGTCCTGGGGCGATTCTTCGTCTTCGTTGTTAATCAGTCCGGGCAGAATTCTAATTTTGTAGCCGCCCTTACAGCGGGACAGCCCAATGAGAATAGGCCCCATACCGATGGAAAAGGCCTCGACCTTTATTCCGGAAAGTTTGGCGGCAGTGAAGTGACCCAACTCGTGTATAAAGATCACCGCGCCGAAACCAATCATGACCAGTAGTATGTTGCCGAAGATAGTGAGATGGGTCAGGACAAGATAAGCAAATAGTATGATAACGAGCAGCGAGATAAGAGAGCGACGATTCAGCGCACGTTTTGATTTAGACATTCGTAAACCTCATTTCTGGCCCAGGCATCGGCAGCCAGCAGTTCATCAAGTGATACATCTGTTTTAACTTCGTGTTTATCAAGACAAGTTTCAATCATTTCCACTATCGCTGTGAAGCTAATCTTGCCTTCGAGGAAAAGCCCAACCGCCGCTTCGTTGGCGGCGTTGAACACGGCGCCCGCCGTTCCTCCAGCCCTTGCCGCTTCATAGCCCAGACGGATAGAGCGGAACTTTTCGGTATCAGGCTTTTCAAAAGTCAACTTAGCAAGCTCGTCGAGCTTCAGATGCTCAGTAATACCTTTAACCCGCCTGGGATACGTCAGCGAATATTGAATCGGCAGGCACATATCCGGCGTACCCAACTGGGCGATTACCGAGCCGTCGATATACTCAACCAGCGAATGTACAATCGACTCCGGATGAACAAGAATGTCTATCTTTTCAACCGGAAGTCCGAACAGCCAGTGGGCTTCAATCACCTCAAGGGCCTTGTTCATCATCGTCGCCGAATCAATCGTAATCTTCGGCCCCATGTTCCAGACAGGATGCGCCAGAGCCTGGGCCACCGTTGCCTCACTCATCTGTTGAGCCGACCATTTTCTAAACGGCCCGCCCGAAGCGGTAAGGATAATCCTCTTAACTTCATCGACCGAGCCGGCCTGCATCGCTTGAAAAATCGCTGAATGTTCGCTGTCAATCGGCAGAATCTGGCAATTGTTCTGTTTAGCCAGTTTGGTCAGCAGCTCACCTGCAACGACAAGCGGTTCTTTGTTAGCTATTGCCAGTCGCTTGCCTTTTTTCGCGGCTGCTACCAGTGCAGGTAGGCCCGCAGCACCAACGACCGAGGTCAGGACGATATCGACATCTCGGGCTTCGGCAATCTGAGTCAGACCCTCCGGTCCGGCGATTATTTCGCCTGTAAAACCGTCAAGCAGCTTCGATAGTGGTTCGTATGAATCGGCATCGGATATACAGACAAATTTCGGCTGGTATTTGCGCGCCTGTTCGGCCAGAAGCTCATAGTTTCGATGTGCACTGAGAGCAACGACAGAATATGCGTCTCCCAGGGCGTCGATAACACGCAGGGCGTTTTTGCCGACCGAGCCGGTCGAACCCAGAATAGCGATATTTTTCTGGTCAGAAATGGCCGTCCTCTTGCAGGATTATTTCATAAGTTTTCGCAAACACAGATGATAGTACAACTTACCCGTGCCTGTCAAGCCGCCAAAAAAGCCGAGATTGCAGAGCATTAATCAGCTTGTACCGGTTTTTCTGTGAAAGCAGTTTTCTTCGAGAAGAATTTTCTGTCCGATATGCGAATTATCACCATCGCAAGAACAGCTCCAATCAAATCCGCTACCAGGTCCAGCGAGGTGTTAAGATATCCACCTACCCCGGACTCCGGGACGAGGATGCTCGTGATAAATTCCACTATCTCGTTAAGCGCTCCGATGCCAAGGCCAGCAGCCACGACGATTATGGATAAAGCGGTGAACCTGTCCAGCTCCGGACGCAACAGAGGTTTTAGCACGTAGAATATAGCAACAGTAGCTGCGCCGAAACCAACTATGTGTACCAACTGGTCGTATCGGAATATAGGGATGTTCGTCGATAGAGGTATAAGTATTATCTCGTACAGACAGATCTTGTTAATATAAACAGCTCCGCCAGCCATGTGCATGATTGCCCATGTGGTCAGTGCCCAAAGTAATGCGTTGGGATAATAAACCCTTGCGTTGGTCACTGCGATGAGAATCAAAAAGAAGATTATAACGCCGAATTCATAGTTGCTGCGGATGATAAACAATACGGCAAAAACAAGCAGCGCGACCAGGTTGACAAACAGAATCGATAGTTGCCCCTTCCTTATATGCATCGCTCTGTAGTTGGGGTTAGCCCTTTATTCCAAGGTCGTCTTTGGTCAGTATGCTCTCGAACTTGTAACCGGCGGCGGTTATGTTTTCTGCGGCGCCCTGTTTGCGGTCGATGACGCAGACTATATTGCTCACCTTTGCTCCGGCGTCGGTAATGATTTTAGCGGCTTCGAGTACCTGCCCGCCGGTGGTGGCGATATCTTCGACCAGCAGTATGACGTCACCTGCTTTGAGCATGCCCTCGATCATCTTGCCCGTGCCGTAGCCTTTTTTGCTGTTGCGGACGATTATCCAGTTCTTGCCGGTTTCCATTGCTGTCGCTGCGGCAAGGGCCACACCGCCCAGTTCCGCTCCGGCAATCAAAGTAACGTCATCCGTTACATATTCGGCGAATTCGGCGCCAAGAGCCTTGAGTATGTCCGGGCAGGTCTCAAAGAGATACTTATCAAGATAGTACTTGCTCTTCTTACCGCTGCGAAGTGTAAAGTCACCTTCCAGATATGCTGTTTCTTTGATGCGTTTTATCAACTCTTCTCTATTCACGGCCGCGGGTCTCCTCAGACATTGAGTTCGACTTTTTTATTAATTTCAGAGCGATATTTTTTGCAGATTGGCGTTACTACTGTAGCCAAAAATTCATCTACCTGCTTTGGCGCCCGGCCGATGTAGTTTTCAGGCCGAAGCACTCTGTCAAAATCTACTTTCCGGAATTCGATATCAGCTTTGAGTCTGCTGATTAAATCATTCGGCTTACCGAAATTCTTTACCTGTGCCGCCGCGGCCTGTGAGTGCAGGCGTATCTTTTCGTGAAGTTCCTGTCGATTGCCGCCGGTTTTTACTGCCGCCATCAGTATGTTTTCAGTGGCCATGAAAGGTAATTCCGACGCCACCCTTGACGCTATGACTTTTGGATAGACGACCAGGCCGTCGAGCACGTTAATCAGAATCTCAAGAATGCCGTCAGTTGCAAGAAATGCCTCCGGAATAACGACTCGCCGATTTGCTGAGTCGTCTAAGGTTCTTTCGAACCATTGTTCTGAGGCAGTCATCAACGGGCTTGACGCCAGGCTGATAACCAGACGACTCAGCGATGTTGCTCGCTCACATCTCATGGGATTTCTTTTGTAGGCCATGGCTGATGAGCCAATCTGAGTTTTCTCGAACGGCTCTTCAATTTCCTTAAGGTTGGCCAGCAGTCGGATATCGTTGCAAATCTTGTGCGCCGACTGAGCGACAAGGGCCAGTGAGTTGACTATCTGTGCGTCGATTTTTCGTTGATAGGTCTGGCCGGTAACGGCACAGGTCTTCTTAAAGCCGAACGCCTTGGTTAATTCCTGGTCGAGCTTTTTCACTTTTGCCTGGCTGCCGTCGAAAAGTTCGAGAAACGAAGCTTGTGTCCCCGTTGTGCCTTTTGCTCCCCTGAAGGGCAGATTTTCAAGGCGATGTTCAATTTCTTCGAGGTCCATCACGAATTCATAACACCAAAGCGTCGCACGCTTACCAACTGTCGTTAACTGAGCAGGTTGATAGTGCGTAAAGCCCAGAGTAGGTAGTGAGCGATACTTCTTTGCGAACTTTCCGAGATGGTTTATCACCGCAGCAAGCTTGGCGGTTATTATCTCCAGGGCTTGGCGCATGATTATCAAATCGGCGTTATCTCCGACGAAACAACTCGTTGCGCCCAGATGGATAATAGGCGCGGCTTTGGGCGCGACGGCGGCGAAAGTGTGGACGTGGGCCATTACATCGTGGCGGAATTTCTTTTCAAATCGAGCTGCTTTGGCGAAGTCTATATTCTCGAGGTGACGGGCCATCTGGTTTATCTGGCCCCGCTTGATGTCCAGCCCGAGCTTCTTCTGCGCCTTTGCCAGCTCCAGCCAGAGCCTTCGCCATATGCTGAATTTCTGTTGGGCGCCGAAAAGCTCGGACATTTCAACAGATGCGTTTCTTTCTACAAGAGGACTGACGTAGACATCCTTTTTGCTCGCCATGACTTGCTCTCTTTCAAAATTCAACCGTCTATTTTCTGCAGTCTTCTTTGAAGCAGTTCTTCGATTTCTTCGATTGTCTCCGGGCTCAAATCGACATCTGATGCGGGCGCTGTTTCTTTAGGCTGCTCGGGTTTTCTTGCTCCGACTATGGCCGCTGTTATCTCCTGATGCCTGAGCACCCAGCATATCGCCAACTGGGCCAGTGTTATACCGTTTCGCTCAGCTATAGGCTTGAGGCCTTCGACAAGCTCAAGGTTGGCGCCGAATGCAGGCTCATTGAAATCGGGGCTTTTCTTCCTGTGGTCTCCATCGGGGAGATTCGCCACACGCTCGGCGGTGAATTTACCCGTCAGCAGGCCCTTGCCCATGGGACTGTAAACGATGAGGCCGATGTTGCTTTGTTTGCAGAGCGGCAGTATTTCATCTTCGATATCCCGTTGGAGCATGCTGTATGGAGGCTGAAGTGAGACTATCGGAAACTTGGCTTTTAGCAGCTTCAATTGCTCAGCCTGAACGTTTGAAACGCCAATGTGCCTGACCTTACCTTGCTGCTGCAATTTGACCATCTCGGCCAGCCCTTGCTCGATGTCTTCTTCGGGGGACGGCCAGTGTATCTGGTACAGGTCGATGGTTTCGATGCGTAGGCGTTTCAGGCTTTGATGACATTCTTTGCGAATACTTTCAGCCTTGAGGCAGTTTATCGTCTCATTCGCCTGGTCCCAGAGCAGGCCGCACTTGGTTGCCACGATGGGTTTGTCGGCTATATCCTCCAGGGCCATGCCGATGACTTTCTCGCTTCGTCCGTGGCCGTATATAGGCGCGGTATCTAACCAGTTAATACCGTTATCAAGAGCCGCCCGAAGAGTTCGCACGGAATCGCCATCATCCTGAGGCCCCCAGCCCCACTGCCACGGTCCGCCAAAGGCCCACGTGCCCAGACCTACTGTAGTCAGCTCAAGGTCTGTATTTCCAAGCTTTCTTGTTCGCATGTCAGTTCTCACAAAAAAAGTACCGTTTGTGCCATTAGAATATACTATTTGGTTTTGCTATCAATACGTTTATTACCAGCCGCCCGGCTGAACGGCGTCGCTGACCGGCTGATTCCACCAGTCCGGGTCGCGCAGATATTGTTTAAGCATCATCGCCGCGATTACCCCGTCGCCCGAAGCGGTAGCAAGCTGCATGGCCGCTCCGACACGGCAGTCACCGACGGCAAACACGCCCGGTACCCTGGTGCGCAGGTATGTGCATTCGCATTTGATAAAACCGGAATCGGTCAAATCGACGAAGCCTTTGAGAAAACCTGTATTCGGCACCATACCGATAAAGATGAAGACGCCGTCACAAGGATAATCTTCAATTTTGTCTGTTTTGACGTCCTTGAGTTTTACCGACTGGACCTTGCCCTGCCCTTCAATAGCAGTAGCGACGGTGCTGTACTTTATGACCAGGTTCGAATTCGGTTCGTTGGTCTTGGCAACAAGTTCCTCAGCCAGCACCTTGGTTGCTCGAAACTCGTCACGCCTGTGGATAATCGTAACCTTGTCAGCGAATTTACACAGATGCAGCGTCTCTTCTATTGCCGTATTGCCTCCGCCTACGGACACAACCTGTTTACCCTTGAAAAACGGCGCGTCACACGTACCGCAATAGCTCACGCCGGTTCCGGCGCTTCTAAACTCATCTTCGCCGGGTATGCCCAGCGTTTTGTAATCGCTGCCGGGCGCCAAAATCACGACCTTGCCCACGTACTTTTTGTCGTCACAACTGACCTCGATGTTTCCGTCATTGAGTTTTGCAAGGCCGGTCACCTCGCTGGCGGTTTTTATCTCGGCCCCGAAGTTTTCGGCCTGCTTTTGCATGCTCATAATCAGGCCGGGGCCGTCTATCTTTTCAAAACCCGGGTAGTTCTCGATTCTGTCAGTATTGCTGATTTGGCCGCCGGGCATGAATTTCTCGAGCACTACTGTGCTTAGCCTGTCTCTTGCAGTATAAAGCGCTGCTGCCAGCCCGGCCGGACCTGCTCCAACAATAATGCAGTCGTAGAGATTGTTTTTCTCTGTCATTCTTTATGTACCTTAAATTAGTCCTGTTAGAGTTTGCCTTGTTTTATTGCTTCACTTCTTTGTATTATGTAATCTGCCCGCTCGGGGAATCGCTGCACCAGTTCTTCCATGTCGGTAGGTTCGAGAACGAATATACCGTCCTGCCTGAGGATTCTTTTGACAACCTGCATACGACTGTCGAAATGTATTTCCTCAGCTTCATCGGAACCGATAAATTTCGTTTTGATAACATAAGCAGCCGATGTTTCAGAAGTCAGAGCTTTCGCTGCTGAAATTACAGCTGGCTTTACGCGTCCGTCTCTGAGGATCACATCAACCATTATTGAATCGGTATCATCATAGAGCATCTGGATATAAACGGCTTCAATAACTGTATCGGGTACGGCTGCTTCACTAAGCCGTGTTTGATGCTCCGTCGGGTCTGGCCCCATCTGTTGCACCAGCATCAGGTCACCATTGGAAACCAGCAGCCTGTCATTACTTTCAACGGCTTGCTGGGTTCTAAGAATACTTAAATTCCCTCTCCTTATTCGCATAGGTCTGTTTTGTATGGTCTGGCTTTCCCATACCAAATCGTTAAAACCAGGGTCGCTTTTGAAGAGCATCGCCATTTCCCATTGGTAGGGTCTTGTGATATATGCGAAAGCCGCAGTCTGAATCTCAATACCGTCGGCAGTTTCGGATTCAAGCAGTATATCCACGGCGAAGCCGATGTTCCGCTGGCTGGAATCCTTTACCAGATAATAGGTTGGCTCGTCCTGTTCAGTCAGTATTTTGTCAAGTCCTGTTGTTTTGACCTGTTTTACTGTTTCGATTCCGCCGGCAAGCAATTCGTTATCTTTGATTACAAGATGTTCTGCAATTTTTTCAAGTACTTGCTGCAGCATTTGGTCTTCATGGGCCATCTGTGTTATTTCGATATCCAGCCATCTACCGTGTTTCAGTTGGACGGTAGCTACTATGGCGCCGGGCATACGGCCAGTTTGTGTAATGTAGGCGTAGTTTATGTTAACAGAGCCGGCCTGCTGCCTGCCATATTCCGGACTATCGGCTCCAAGTTCGGCGGCCTGCTGCCGCAGCCAGTCATCTGCTGATTCCCTTAATGATGCCAGTTGGTACGTGCATACGACTTGGGCAAGATTGAACTTTTGGCTCGGGCTGAAAACACTCTGAATTACCAGGGCATCGTTATAATGCTGCCATCGTTCGTCGCTGTGCCACCCATTTCCATTGGGCAATCGAACGGAAATCCCCACTGCGGGAATCTCAATCGGTCCGGTAAGCAGAATCGCCTTTTTGGCCTTTACTATTGAATGTGCGATCAGCAGCGAAAGCGCAAACAGCCCCAGAAGGAAAATTTTATCGGCCCCGTGCTTTCTTGTCTTTTCATCGTAACTCATGAGCAGGTCGAATGATAATTGTTATTTGATGCTTTTGCAACCTTGAGGATATCTAACTGGCGCCGGACAGGGTAAAAATGTTGGCAGGGGGTTTTGCTGCGGACCAAATAATTCTTACCCTTTAACTGTAAGAGGGGCGCAACGGCAGAAAGAGCCAAAACTGCTGGAGCGAAGATTGATGGGCCCCCATTTTGCGATAGATTGCAAAATGGGAACCCGGTGAAATGTCGAAGGGAATGGGTATGAATGACTTGACTATCCCACGCGGGGCCGAGCCGAGGAAGATACTGCAATCTGTAATCGAGGAGGAGATACCAGCCATCATGTCCTATTTGTCGAAGGGCAAATGGCACGTCGCGAAAATCCTGCTTAAACACCTGGGGGCCAATCGCCTCAGTGTACAGGTGATGCACACCGACAGGCCGCATCCGGTAAACATTCAGTTGAGCCAGCCTGTTGGTGTCTCTCTCAAATATCGCTATGGTAAAATTGTTTTTGATGCAACCGTGGAAGGCTTCGAGCAGTCCGGCAAAAGCGGAGCCGAGATTGTACTTACAGTACCGGACCGGGTTGAAATCATAGAACGGCGTAGCTACTTCCGCGTCAATGTTCCAAAGTCTCTGAAAGTGAACGCGACCCTGTGGCATCGGCGCCATCAGCAAGGCCAAAGGGAGACTCCGGACAAATACTGGCAAAGTAAACTGATTGATATAAGTGCCGGAGGTCTGCAGCTTGCACTTGATAATTCACAGAAGCCCGACTTCAAAAAGGGTCAATATGTAACCCTTCGTTTTACGCCGCTGCCCTATGAGCAGCCGGTCATGTTCAGTGCCCAGATAAGAAACACCCTGCCTACCGCTAATGGAGACGGAATGTGTCTTGGTATGCAGATTGTGGGGCTTGAAGCCAGCGCCGAAGGCCGCGAGACTCTCATGCGTTTATGTCACGTTGTAGAACAGTATTACCAGATAAACCAGTCCAGCGCAAAACAGCAGGACCTCAAAACGGTCAACTAAATCGCAACTCGTCTCTAAAGACTCTGCGTTCGCGTCACGGCTTTGGAAAGCAACAACATACCCATTTTAATCAAATGGCATGACGACACCGCCTCCCGGCGCTTTTTCTACATTACCACGGCGGCCCTGAAGCGGTTCTTGTACCTGCTTGTATTTGCAGATATATCCTTCTGAGATTTTGGCCAAATCCCCTTCTACAACGATTGCATAAGCCATTTTTGGCAGCACTTTTTCAATCTTTATCGTCGCCACTTTGACTTCGGTCTTTCCAAGTGACTCTTGCGTATCGACATCCAGTATTTCCCTGCCTTGTGCGTATACATCCAACAAGGACCCTTCAGTCAATCTCCTGCTGCCCTGGTTGACGATGATTTTTCCGCTGGCGTCAACGCTGGCTACGCGTATCGGGTAGAAATTCCCAGCTATGGCTTCGACTGCCTGCCTTGCCACCTCAGCCACTATTTTATCGCCCATCTCCTTCATATCGACCTTGCCGGGCTCCCACAGGTCGTACAAAGCTTTTATATCTTCTGTTTCCAGTTTTAGTTCGACTGTATCAGCCATCCTTATATGCCTGGTTGGACCTCCGAGGAGGCGAAAATCATAAACGAACCTCGCCCTGTACTCGTTAGTGTTGCGTCCTACCGCCGCCAGCTTCTTTGTGGTCTTTACCAGGAAAGCGTCGGAAATCGTCCCGACAAGAACATAGTCGGCGCCGAGTGTTTCACGAAGTTTAGCCTTTTCCTCGACAGAACCTTCAACGTCCACCATCATTTTTTCGTTGGAAAGCTGATTGACATACTCTCTGTCCAGGACCATGAACTTGTTTGTGGCTGCAAGGGCAGAACTTAGTTTCTGAGACAACTGAGAGGCAATATGGGTGCCGGGGGTTTTGTTCAGACCAAAAAGATAATCTGTTTTTGCCGACCCTATCGGCATTATTGCCAGGCGGATTCTGTTGGCATTGTCGAGAGGTTCATAGTCAAGCACCCACACCTTTAATTTGACCTGGTAGTTGCCGTCGTCAGTCTTTTTCTCTTCGAGTATCTCGTAGGTTTTGACCATCCCGGCAACATCAGTTCTCAGCAAGCTGCCTGCTGTCTCGATAGAAACGGCATCGAACTCGATTCTCTTGTTTGTACCGGTCCTGTTAACATCTACCGTAGCCGACCTGTATCCGAACCGATAGTCACCCGAGCCTATCTCTACACCTTTGGTTTGCGCCACCGCATGATACAGGGCGTTCTTTATGGCATCGTCTCTTGTAGCGCCCACGCCGCCGACTTCTCGCATCACGGTTGTCTCTGCAGCGGCGAGCAAACACATACCTGCCGCACAGATTAAAATAAACAATAACTTCTTCATGTTTTTCCTCCTGTCTCAAAAGACTCAGAGATATTTTACATACACCTTCGTATTACCATGCCACTGTCTTGTTGCTGCCTCTTTTGCCGATGATTACTTCTTTCTGCCAGAATCGCAGACCAGTGGTCAGGTTCGTTACCTTTAACTGAAAATAATACTCTATTTGCTGGCGTTTTTTGTCGTACCTCAGGTTCCGCTGGAATATCTTGCCCGATATACTCAGTTCGGGCGATATTAGCTGTTGTTTGGCGGCAACTGTATCTGGGTCGAATTCGTCACCGACATCCGAGTCTCGTATCTCTCGAACATCATATACCAACTGGTCAAGTGCACCTTCGCTACCTACCGCAGAGGTCATGACCACCTGCCCGCTGTTCATCAGTTCCTGCTCGATCTTGGCCATAAGCTGGTCCGTGTCGATTCTCTGCATAGTATCATTCACTATGCGGCTGGTAGCCATGACATATCGTCCTCCGCCCGGCTTATTCAATGTTCCTGACTGTATCATTGACTGTATCATCTCACTCGCAGCCCGGTTGAAGTCGCGGTAATCCAGAGACATCACCGCTTTGGCATTAGTATCATGGACCATGTCGATGTTTTCTGTTTCCGGCGTACAGCTCAACGATAAAAAAACCATCATAACAACTGCTAAAAGAAGATTCTGCGTTCTCATAGTTTTTCTCCTATTTTCTTGTGTTAATTCTGAAATCCACCGCGTCGCGCGATGGGGCGATTGACTTGAAACTGAATTCTGATTTACCTTTGGCTGAGACAGGCAGCCATGTACTGGCAGCGGTTTCAATTACAACGCCCTGTGCATCCAGCCATTCGACACGATACTCGAATCTCCTGACACCCGTGGCCCGGTTGAAACCTTGTACATGCACTTCCATGAAACCGGCCTTGTTTGTTCTCGTGACTACGCGTGTGACGTCGATTCCTTCTCCGAGCAGAGCACTGAGGGCATTGCCTACAGGCCGAGTGAGATAATTGCCTCCGAGATTGTCGCTGCGGACCTCGTCGTCCAGGTTAATCCTGGGGTCATGAGGTTCGTAACAACTGCTCGTCATCACAGCGGTCATAATCAGTAAAACGTTTAATGTTGTTTTCATAGCATAGCTCCTGTAATGAAGGTTAGCTGATTAGTTCAGAACGTCATCACTTCATAAACCGGCGGACATAGTTTCGTCGGAATTCTAACATAAATAATAGCATTACTGCAATTCTCTAATTCAACTTCAAAGCTGGTTCCGCCTGACGGTGTGATTTTTATCATGCCATTGCCGGGCTTGGGGAATCTTGCAACCTGAAAATCCTTGGGCAAAGTTGTCCATACTCGCACATCTGCCGCGTTAGTGGCAAAACTATAAGCCGCTACAGCTATCGCGATGAATGTACCTGCTGATGAACTATCGCTCTCGAAGGCATACTGGGCCAGTGCTTTGACAGTAGCTGACACGATTGCCCGCTGTAAAATAACGTCGAAGTCTTTCTTAAATTCCGCCTGTATAATTCTGTCCATGTTTGCAACCAGGCGGGTCTTGTAAATGTTACCGTCAGCCTCGGCCAGAAGGTGGGGGTATGCCTGGGTCCTGAATTCGAGCTTAGGCAACGCTATTCCTACATAACGTACATGTCTTGTTGCCACGAATAACGGTATATCGAGCCTGAATTCTTTTCGAATCGGTCCCAATCCGTTTTCAAAGATTACCCATACTGTATCATTTAGTGTTTGGCTACCATCCAGTATTTGCTCTGTAACCATGAGGTCCTCGGCGATATACTGGTTCTCAGTAACCATCCCGTATGATTCCTTCAGCAGCGTGTTAGCCTTGGAGTAATCTCCGTCCAGTGCGAAAAAGATCCCCGCAAGATACGTGGCGAATGGATTGACAAAATCCGGATAGGCGTCGAAGGCATAAAGATTGGGATATTTTTCGGCAAGAAGCTCTTTCGTTTTTGGATTATCCACATTCGATTGTACTAATGGTTTTTTGCGGGCTTTTTTACTAATCTCCTCTTTATGTTTCTGTATTTCCTTGTTGAAAATTTCTTTGGCGCGTCTTTGCCGGTCCATGGCCCGGTTAAACTCCACCCTTGCCAGCTCCATGTCACCCAGCGACATGAAGTTTAGTGCCTTGTAAGTATTTATCATTATTCCGTCATATACTTCACCTCGATAGGGCAGGGCGTTCTCATTAATCGCAGTAGTTGCAAGACCGTCTCCAAGCCTGGACTGCTCGTCATAGAATTTGAGCATATCTTCAGACTCATCAAAAAACGCATTGCTTTCGGCATGTTTTCCCAGCAGCCTGTCAAGTGTCCCGAGCTGCAATGCCCACAGCAAATCTTCACCCTGTGGTTTCTTTCGCTGCTTCAGATGTTTGCCGGCAAATTCGCACGAGCCTTGATAATCTCCGGCCTCGAAGTACCTGTTAAATTTGGTAAGCTGGTCTTTGGGAGCGTTACAACCGGTAACAAAAGGCAATGCCGGCAACACAAAAGTAAGAAAAAGTAAGACCTGCCGCACAATTGCACTCCTCATATCGGTACTCCGCTAAAAACCCCTCGAAAATCGATACTCAGACAAGCACCGGGAATTATATGTGTTTAATGGCAAATATCAAGAAATTTTTGTACATATTCAGGCTCCCGAAGCATTTTGTGTAGTACCCTGCCGCATTAGCCTTGTTACGGTGACAGTTTTCTTCAGTTAATTCCTGTATCAGCGGCCTGGGGCTCGAAATTCTCATCGACATCGGAACCTAAAGATGTTCTGTTGCGAAGGAGCTTGCGGTACAACCACTTTACGAACCCGCTGGCGACGAAACCGCAAAAACCAACGACCAGGGCAGGTTGTCTGACCCATATAACCAGTCCGAGTACCAGCAGACTTGTTAACAGATATGCAAAGGGTTTCTTGCCTTTGAAGTACTGATTCAAGACGTGTGTATACCGAATCCTGCTGACCATGAGAATTGCCATACCCAGCAATATAAATGGAAGTATGAATACGATGGTGTTTTGCAGGGCTGTGTATATACTGCTGCCCTTCTCGAGCATCTCGGGGATAGTTTCCTCGTGAAATATGACGATACTTGCCAGCACTCCCGCCGCGGCAGGACTTGGCAAACCGATAAAGCTCATGTGGGCTGATTCATCTTCTTCATTTTCGACGTTGAAACGTGCGAGGCGAATTGCCGTGCAGCTCACATAAGCGGCAGCGGCCAGCCAGAAGAACCTCTGCAAATACGTCTCAAGCACCGGGCTCAGGCCGGCACTTAGCATATTATGTTCGAGTATCTTGAGCGTCAAAAAGGCAGGAGCTGCACCGAAGCTGAGCATATCACACAGGCTGTCCAACTGCCCGCCGAAGCTTGAAGTATTCTGGCTTATCCTCGCAACCCGTCCGTCAAGCATGTCGGCAATCATGGCGATAAGCACCATATAGCCTGCTGCTGCAAAGGCGGTGAACTGGCCTCCCAGGATGACCTCTGCGGTTCCGCCTGCCAGCACGATTGCCGTAAAGCCGCACAGGCCGTTAATCATTGTTATAAATGAAGGCAGTACGGTTATATAGTTAAGTCGCTGCCTGCGGACCTTGCGCAGTAATGAACGCTTGGCGGCCTGTGTCCTCAATTTTGGCATTTTTTATACCTCGCCAGGATTGTCAGTCCGGCTTTGACTTTGTCTCCTACCCGCACCATACACTCTACATCGTCGCGCATAGGCACGTACAGTTCCGTCCTCGAACCGAATTTAATCATACCAAACTTTTCGCCGCCTGCCAGCATATCTCCTGCTTTTGCCTTGCAGACTATTCTACGGGCGATAGCCCCGCTTATCTGCCGGACGATTAGTTCATCGGCGGGCTTGTTTGTACGCACGAGCTTCAGGTCGTTGGATTCGTTCACTTTTCCAGCCAACCGGTCGCGGGCATCCTTAAACTTGCCCTTCTTATAGTTTATCTGTACCACTTTTACCTCGCAGGGTGCGCGGTTAATATGTGTGTCGAATATGCTCAGGAATATTCCTATCCGTAAAGCCGGGCCGCCTATATGCTCGGTTTCGTTCACCTGCTCAATATCAGCGATACGCCCGTCCGCAGAGGCCAGCAGTATATCGCTATCCGATGGTGCCAGCCGATATGGGTCGCGGAAAAATGCCAGAACAAAGACAAGTAATATTGCCAGAATTGATTCTGCGGCCACTATTACCCATGTCTGTAAGAACGTGGTCCCTATGAAAAAGCAGGCTATCATCGCTGCCAGAATAATGACCGGAAGCACCGCTACCTGGGGTAAACCGTATTTGGTCAGGCCGATTCTCATAACTGGATATGATAGCTCCGACGGCCCTGCCAATCAATAAGTAAGCTCATACAGTATTAGCGGGGTAAAAATACAGCCGGCCCAGGGCAGGGCCGGCTGAGAGTTGAAGGAGGAATTAGAAAAAAAACAGGTTTTACACATTATTAGACGCTCAGAAAGCCAAAAAAATTTCCGCTTTTTTCAAAAAAAGTCAGAGTTTCTCAAAAATCCTGCCAGTGACTCCAAAAAGGTGGTTTTAGAGAATGGTCGTTCAAATATCCTGCCAGCGACCGAATAATTTTCGATTTTTTTTGTAAATTGCACTTGACAAATTAGTTAAATAGCGAATAATTTACATGTATACAGTTTGAGTGTTACTTAATTCAGGATTAAAGATGGCTCTGCAACAGGAACTGGGACTGAAAAAACAGATAGCATTCACGCAGCATGAAGCCCTGCTGAACGTTTACTACACAGCCTCGTGTGTGAAGAAAAAAGCCGACCAGTTTTTTGCCCCATTCGGCCTGACCGATGTGCAGTTTAATCTGATGATGCTGGTTAAGTATCAGTCCGGTAAGCAGGGTGGTCTCAGCCAGGCCCAGCTAAGTACTATGATGCTCGTCAACAGGGCCAATATCACCTCGCTTGTTGATAGAATGGAAAAAGCAGGACTTGTTGAGCGAACTGATTCACCCACCGACCGCCGCTACAATATAGTCAAACTGACCACTAAGGGACGCAAGCTGCTCGATGAAGTCGAGCCGAATTATGGTAAGGAAATCAGAAGAGTCATGGCAGCACTTAAGGACGGCGAACAGAAAAAACTCATCGCCATGCTCGAAAGAGTCCGCGCAAACCTCGATTAGAAAAAATGAAAAGCAAAACAATTGAAAAATTCTTTTCGTGCAGACGGTTAAGATATATACAGTAGACATATAAACTCAAAAAGAAAAGGAGACTAAAAATGTTTATTACACTTCTAATCACGACTTTTGTTATTGCATTTGTTGTTTCGACGATTGTGGTTTTGCTTTTCGCCCGGCCGATTAGTAAAATTCTCGACCGAATTATATCAGACCAGATAAGCAGGGCGTGGTCAAAGTATCTGAAGTTCGCGATATACGTCACCGGCATTTCCAGCGGGGTAAGAATATGGAACCTTGAAAAATATATTACAAAACCCCATTATGAAGGAAGTGAAATAGTGCGGTTGACTACGGAACGCTGGGTATTGGAGGTTTATCGAACGATAATCGGCACACTTCAGGGCGTTGCGTGGATGCTCCTGGTGTTCTTTGTTTTTGCATTAGTGGCTTATGTCATTGTCCGTGTGTTTGAAATGAAACACAAACCCACGAATGCTTGACAGCGATGCCCGGCTTTTATGATTTGTAGGACGTATCGGATTTAGCCAGTGGAAATAACACTATGAAAAGAAAGCAAAAAACTTTTGTCAAAATCGCTTTTTTACTGGTCGCACTTGGGGCTGGACTGCTTATATATCCGGCATTGTGCAGAGACTCGCATCGCGGTCTGCAATTAATCACTACCAAAGCAAAGGCGACGCACCATACCGGGCTTGTGGTGGTGACTCATGGCTGGATAGAAAAAGGCCATGGGAAATGGCCTCAGGATATGGCCGAGGCGATAAGCAGCCGTATCGACCCAAACCAGTGGGCCTGCGGATATTTCGACTGGTCCAAAGGCGCACGGACAATAAATCCCGCCGATGCTGCTGAATATGCCCGTGATATGGGCGGCGCAGCGCTTGCAGGCCAGATACTAAAATTAGACAGCGACCTAAAACACATACACCTGATAGGACACTCCAGCGGCTGCTGGGCAATCAGCGAAGCCGCGAAGATACTTGCTCTCCAGACAAAGGCTGACATTCACCTGACATTTTTTGACGCTTATGTCCCGACGAGCCTTTCAGCCGATTTGCTTGCCGATGTGAATGTTCCTTCTGATGTGAATTTTTGGACCGACAGCTATTACACCCGGGACTACACCGCTAAGGTAACCGCCCTGAACCTGGTTAATGCTCATAATGTTGACGTTACTGACATCGACCAGCTTATAAAAGACCATAATTTCCCATGGAAATGGTATTACGCGACTATTACCGGTTCATTTCCCAAGCACAGCTTCATGGAGGATAAAAAACTTATCACTGACGCTGACGGTATCAGTTATGGTTTTTCTCGCTCACGCGAAGCCGACCCTAATGGCTGGCAACAAAGTCTCAAATTAGAGACCGGCAAGGCGGCTGTGAAGCTGATGAAGGAGCAGTAGCCGTAGCAGGGCAGAGTCATTATCGATAGTATTGCTGAGCTAATAACGATATAATGTTTCGGATACGCCTGGGTACTGACTATGGAATCCCAAAAGCTAAAAAACAAACGCGCATTTGCTTGGCTAAACGCCACGCAGTTTCTCGGCGCTCTCAATGACAACATATTTAAGCTGCTCGTAATTTACTTCTTGATTGGTACAGCCGGCTCCACCTATGCTATAAATGTAAACTCAGCAGCAATGGTAGCTTTTGCAATTCCGTTTCTGTTGTTTCTGGCACTTGCAGGAAGGCTCGCCGATTGCCACAGTAAGCGTGACATCATAATCGCATGCAAAGCTGCTGAGGTTGCGGTTATGGCTCTTGCCGTAGTTGCATTCTGGATTGGATATGGACCATTGCTTTACGCGGTGTTCTTTTGCATGGCTCTGCAGAGTACGTTCTTTTCGCCGTGCAAGTACGGTATTATTCGTGAGCTTGTTGCCGATGATAAGGTGTCCCGAGCCAACGGTTTTGTTGAGGCTGCGACCTTTACCGCGATTATCATAGGTACTGCTGCTGCGCCTGTTTTCCCGAAACTTACATCACAGAACTATGCTGCAGCTTCTTTAGTCTGTGTCCTGATTGCCGCAGCAGGTTTTTTTGTGTCGATTAGAATTGCCAGAACGGAGCCGGCGGGCGGAACAAACAGAGCGTCCTTCATTTTCATACGGGATATATGGCGAACGCTCTGGAGCATACACCGCAAGAAGGCTATTTTCTGGTCGGTAATTGGTTCCGCCTATTTCTGGCTTATCGGTGCTGTCATTTACATGGCTATAATTCCTTATGGGATGGAACATCTGGGCCTTACTAAAGAAAGGGGAACATATCTTATCATCCCTGCCGCCTTTGGAATCGCCTTCGGGGCATTATTAGCTGGAAAACTTTCAGTAGCAGGGCTCATACCTGTTGGAGCGGGCGGGCTGGGAGCCTCCTGCCTGGCCTTGGGTTTAATCAGTCCTTCGTTGTTCTGGGTGTGTGTACTGATTTTTATTATGGGTTTTTCGGCGGGCATGTATATTGTTCCGATTCATACTCTTATCCAGCTAAAAAGCCCCAGGTACCGCCGTAGTGAAATAATCGCAGCTTCTTCTTTCTTGGGCTGGCTCGCGATGCTCGGTGCTTCGGGCCTGATATTGCTCTGCAGTAATCTTCTGGGCATGAGTACTATGAAGATACTATTGGCACTTGGCATATTCACGTTGTTAACTGCATTGGTAATTACAGTTTTCCTTTTCGAGTTTTTGCTCAGGTTCCTGTGTATTGTTCTTGTCAAGCTCATCTATCGTATAAAGGTCGTCGGCGCCGAGAATATCCCCACGACAGGCGGTGCACTTGTGGTATGCAACCATGTTTCATACGCCGATGCTCTACTGCTTAGTTCTTCTATGTCACGGCCTCTGCGTTTCGTTATGGACCGTGACTTCTACAACATCCCATGGCTTAAACCAATCTGTAAGCTCTGCAGGACAATACCGATATCCGCAAACGACCCTCCCAAGAAGCTCGCTGCTGCTATACGCAAGGCCCGCAACGCCATCAGGGACGGTGATATGCTGTGTGTTTTCCCGGAAGGGTACATGACAAGGAACGGTAATCTGCTGAGTTTCAAGGCTGGTTTCGAGAGGATTGTCAAAGGCACACGCGCGCCGATAATTCCTGCCCATATCGGCGGCATCTGGGGCAGCATGCTCACTTATTACCACGGCAGACCTTTCGCATGTTTGCCGCAAAAACTTTCTTCACGTGTTTCGATACGCTTTGGAGAACCACTGTCAGGCCGCGCATCGGCTGAGGAAATTCGGCTGAAGGTGCAGGAGCTTAGCGGTGATTACTTTGATATGCTCAAGTCACGCAAACGTTCGCTTGCTTATCGCTTTATTACAACGGCAAGAAGATACTCCCGCCGCCGTTGTATCTGTGACGCTACAGGAAAAAAACTCAATTACATACAGACGCTGATTACGTCGTTAGCTTTTGCAGATAAGATAAAGAGCTTTGCTTCTGACGACCATAAGGTTGGCATCATGCTTCCGCCGTCTGTTGGCGGTGCTGTTGCCAATATCGCCGTCACTTTACTTGGCAAAGTACCTGTCAATCTCAATTACACTCTATCTAAACAGGTAATCGAATCGAAAATCGAGCAGTGTGGGATAAGATGCGTCATTACATCAACAGAGTTTCTAAAGAGATTTCCTGAGCTAAAAGCTATATCAAACACAGTCTTCCTTGAGGATATACGAGAGACGATTACCTCATCCGACAAATTCAGAGCATTGCTCAAAGCCAGGTTCTGCCCAGCTCGAGTGCTTGCCAGGATCAGGCATCATAGTTGTGATGACGTAGCTACTGTGATTTTTTCCTCCGGCAGCGGTGGACGTCCGAAAGGCGTGATGCTCAGTCACCACAATATCATCTCAAATATCGACAGCATGTGCTCGATATTCAAACTTAAAACCAACGATAACCTATGCGCGGTGCTTCCATTCTTCCATGCGTTCGGCTTTACCTGTTCACTCTGGCTGCCCATCATAAACGGCGTATCGGCGGCATTCGTGGCTAATCCTCTTGACGGCAAGATAGTCGGTCGGACCGCGCGCCAGAACAACTCGACGGTACTGTTTGCGGCGCCATCGTTTCTGCTCAATTATATCAGACGAGCTGAGCCGGAGGATTTTGCACGTCTCAGGCTTGTCATGACAGGCGGCGAAGAACTCAAAAAGACTATAGCAGACTCCTTCGAAGAAAAGTACGGCATCAGGCCCTGCGAAGGTTACGGTGCGACAGAGCTTTCTCCAGCGGCTTCATTTAGTATAGATGACATGACGGTTGAAGGGCTGACTCAGACCGGGACAAAAGACGGCGCAGTAGGTCATCCCATTCCGGGTGTCGCCGCAAAGGTTATAGACCACGAAACAAGACAGACCCTTACGACCGGACATAATGGACTATTGATGATAAAAGGCCCAAATATAATGCTTGGCTACCTCAACAATAAGGAAAAGACAAATGAAGTCTTACAGAACGGCTGGTATTGCACAGGTGATATTGCTTGTATTGATAATGACGGGTTCATAAAAATCACCGGCAGGCTTGCACGATTCAGTAAAATCAGCGGAGAAATGGTGCCGCACATCGCTATTGAAAATGTCTATCATTCTGCTTTTGACACCACCGAAAGACTCGTTGCTGTAACTGCTGTACCTGATGAGCGAAAGGGAGAAGAGTTGGTCGTTTTGCATTTAGCCGATGCCTGTCAGCCGGACCAGCTCCACAAAATCATTTCCGAAAGTGACCTTCCTAATCTTTATAAACCAAAGCGAGAGAACTACGTTGCTGTCGAAACAATACCGACTCTCGGCTTGGGTAAACTCGACCTGGCCCGGATAAAACAAATTGCCACCGAAGCCAGGATGCGTTCTAAACGAGACTCTTGACTCATCGTGTAAAAGGCGATAACATCTCTGCTTTAGAGTACTTTAAGATTTTATGTTCGTATTTATGCCGTCATGAGGACGAGGCTGGCAAAGAAGATTGCACAGCGATACTGGAGTATCGTGAGCAAATCTGATGTCGCCAGCCAAAGCCGTAATAGGCATAAAGCGAACACTAAAAATTAAATTGCTCTAATTATTGGTCAGGTTAACGAATCTTTAACGAAAGGAAAATCAGACATGTTCGCGACGATTATCGACGTAACCGCAAGAGAAATCCTCGACTCGCGGGGCAATCCCACCGTTGAGGTTGATGTGCTGCTTGATGACGGCTCATTCGGCAGGGCAGCCGTACCATCCGGCGCCAGCACCGGCGCTTATGAAGCCGTCGAGCTTCGAGATACGAAGGCAAAACGCTATATGGGCAAGGGAGTTCTGACGGCTGTTAAGAACGTCAACGAGAAAATCGCTCCTGAAGTTCTCGGCTTGGACGCGACCGCTCAGGAAGATATCGACAAGCTGATGATTGAGCTGGACGGAACCGCCAATAAGGGCAAGCTTGGCGCCAACGCGATACTTGGCGTTTCTCTCGCCGTCGCCAAGGCCGCAGCCGACTCAGCAGGCCTGCCGCTCTATCGATACCTCGGCGGCTGCAATGCGAATGTTCTGCCCGTTCCAATGATGAACATCCTCAACGGCGGCAAGCACGCCGACAATAACGTTGACTTCCAGGAATTCATGATTATGCCAATCGGCGCCAAAGATTTCCCAACAGCGCTTCGTATGGGCGCCGAAGTATTCCATACTCTAAAGAAAATTCTGGCTGGTAAAGGCTACTCAACTTCAGTCGGTGATGAAGGCGGATTCGCGCCGAGTCTCAAGAGCAACGAAGAAGCGCTCGAAGTAGTCACCGCCGCAATCAAAAAAGCCGGCTACAAACCCGGCAAGGATATTTCCATCGCCCTCGACCCGGCCTCAACAGAAATGTGGGACGCTAAAACGAAGTCCTACAAATTCTTCAAATCAGCACCGAAAAAGAAAGTCTCGTCAGATGCAATGATTAAGCATTGGGCCGGCTGGGTGAAGAAGTACCCGATTATCTCAATCGAAGACGGTCTGGCTGAGGATGACTGGGCAGGCTGGGCAAAACTCACAAAGCAGCTCGGCGATAAGTGCCAGATCGTTGGCGATGACCTGTTCGTCACTAACACGGAACGTCTTGCCAAGGGCATCAAGCAGGGCAGCGCAAACTCCATCCTGATTAAGCTCAACCAGATAGGAACGCTGACCGAGACATTTGAAGCCATCAACATGGCCAAGCGTGCAGGCTGGACCGCTGTCATCAGCCATCGCTCCGGTGAAACTGAGGACAGCACCATTGCCGATTTGGCTGTGGCCTCGGGCGTTGGCCAGATTAAGACAGGCTCACTTTGCAGGACGGACCGAATCTGCAAGTACAACCAGTTGCTGCGAATCAACGAGGACCTCGGCCCCGCCGCGTGCTACGCTGGCTTTATGCTGAAATAACAATCGCGAAAAATGTTCTGCGACACGGCAGGTACAGCGTTTATAATGTTTGCCGACGCTGTATCTGCCGTTCTCTTTTAAGCAGGGATTATGCGAAATTTCGTCAGGCTTTTACTGTTTGTGATTCTTTTCAGCATCGGCGCCGTTTCTCTGGCGACAGCCACTCTCTATCCGGACCTGATGCGATACTATCAGTACAAGCAGATTCTGCAGTCGGCCCGTGAATCCGTTGAGCAGCTCGAATCGCTCAATGCTCAGTATGATGCTTTACTGAAGAACATTGAAGAAGACCCCAATCTTTTATCCCGCGTGGCTGGGACAATTGTCGGCGCCGGCCCTGCCGACGCCAATATCGTTCACCCCAGGGCTACTGCAGAAGAACTTGCCGCTGCGAAAGAAGCGCTTGAAAAAAACAGCGACGAGCCAGTTGCCGAGCCTTTGCCCAAATATCTGCAGCGTCTTGCTCAGCCGCGATATAGAATCTCTATGTTCGTTTGCGGTTGCGGTCTGGTTCTGATTGCCTTTATCTGTTTTGGCCCGGCGCGAGAATCCAGTCAGAGTGCCAATACTACCCGAACTTCAGAAGGTTAAGACCGCTTTTTTTATCGAAAGCACGGCTTGCCTTGATGCCCTCGATTTCGATAATCGTCACTTCCAGAATCAGGAACACTTTTGCTCCGCCGCGGGGACAACCCACGATGCTTTCATTACCTTTGCCGATAGCTGTGTGGATATGCAGTTTTGGCCCATTGTCATCGCGGTAAATAGTCCCGACACCGAGTACTTCACCGGGCCCGTCAAATTCTCTGAAGTTGCCTACGATTTTAGGCTTTTCCTGTTTCGGCCCGACGACCACGCTTGCCTTTCTCAGGCCTCCGGTTATAAAGACCGCGGCACAGTTGATTTTCTCCTCACAGGCGATTTTTTCGATACATTCGTATAAATCTTCGCCTTCACGCAGCCGTACCGCGACGACCCTGCCTGCCTTGCCAACAGTATATTCCATAGCCGTGTTCCTTAAAGATTTCGCATTTAACCCTGATTTTAACCCACAAATCAGCCTATGTAAACGCACCGTCAACAAAAATAGCGCGAACAAGTCCGGCCGAAAGACCGTAGAGATAATCAAAAGCAATAATTCATCTCTTTCCTCCTTGAACATAACGTTGTCGTTTATGGCGGGCCGGGCGAGCAAACCGGCCCGCTTTCGTTTTATCTGATATAGACCGGCACCGCTGCTTGTTGACTGGATGGACTATTTTTATTATTATCACTCTTTGTTGCCAACGTAGCTCAATGGCAGAGCTCTGGTTTTGTAAACCAGGGGTTGTCGGTTCGAATCCGACCGTTGGCTTTAGTTTTACGCTTCTTATGCATCCTCAATTTCACTGGTCATTGTCAGAGATCCTGACGAAAATGTTTGTTTTCTGATTTCGACAGTATTATAATACTTCTATTGATATTTGATATATGCCAGGGGAGCCAATAGCCGTCAAATCCGGCGAAAGGCTGAGAATCCCCGCACCTAAGTAACAAGGGCATCGGAGCCCATGTCACGGGCTGGAAGCCCGTGCTACAATTAGGTGCGGGATAACCCTAAGAACCTGATCAGGTTAGAACCTGCGAAGGGAGGCTGTTAGAGACGTATCGAGGCACTTCCTTATGTGGAAAGTGTCTTTTTTATTTGGCAGAGCAAGAAAATGAAGACCTTAATAATAAATGGTAAAGAGAAAAAATTCGAATCCGTTAACTCGCCAAAAACTCTGAAGGATTTGTTAGAACAGTTGAATATCAAGGCCGCTACTATCGTTGCAGAAATAGACGGCGAAGTTATTGAACGTCAGAAGTTCGAACATGCCGAATTAGCTGACGGACAGAAAATCGAACTGATTCGATTTATGGGAGGAGGTTAAATTTGGACAAGCTGATTATTGCAGACAGAGAATTTGACTCGCGGCTTTTAATTGGCACGGGGAAGTTCGCTTCCAATGAACTGATGGCTGAAGCGATTGAGTGTTCCGGTACAGAGATAGTAACGGTTGCTCTTCGACGGGTGGATATTGAGAACCAAAACGACGACATGCTCGCTGTAATAGACCGCGATAAATACCTGCTCCTGCCGAACACATCCGGCGCTCGTGATGCCGATGAAGCTGTTCGTCTTGCCAGGCTGGCCCGGGCGGCGACCGGAATAAACTGGCTAAAGCTGGAAGTTACACCTGACCCTTACTATCTGCTGCCGGACCCCGTAGAAACACTCAAAGCTGCCGAAATTCTGGTCAAAGAAGATTTTGTTGTATTGCCGTATATAAACGCGGACCCTGTCTTGGCGAAAAAACTTGAAGATATCGGTACGGCGACGGTCATGCCGCTGGCCAGTCCTATAGGTTCCAACCAGGGGCTTAAGACGCGGTCGGCTTTGGAGATAATCATCGAACAGGCCAATGTACCTGTAGTGGTCGACGCGGGCCTGGGCTTGCCTTCACATGCTACCGATGCTATGGAAATCGGCGCTGATGCGGTTTTAGTCAATACAGCTATAGCTACCGCGGCCAATCCAATTGATATGGCTGAAGCTTTCAGGCTTGCGGTCGTAGCCGGTCGAAAAGCTTATCTTAGCGGTCCGGGCTCTGCAGCCAAAAAGGCGAGCGCTTCGAGTCCTCTTACCGGTTTTTTGAGGGACTAAAATAAGTGGCTGTAGCACGACAACATACTGATTCTGATATCAAGACGATACTTTCGCAGGAAAATCTCGACGGCGAAGGTGACATCTGGCTGAAGCGCATCGACTCAATTAGCTGCGAGGATGTGGAAAAGACCTTATCCGTTCAGCCGGGATTTTATGATATCCAGAGGCTTGTGACCCTGATATCGCCTGCGGCCGAGGGTTACATTGAGCAGATGGCGCAGTTAGCGAGGCAGTTGACTGTTCAGCGGTTCGGAAGAACTATAAGACTGTATGCTCCTTTGTACCTATCGAATTATTGTACCAGCAGTTGTCGTTATTGCGGCTTTAATCGCCACAATAAATTTGAACGTAAAAGGCTTACAATTGAACAAGCTGTTGCCGAAGCTGACATCATCGCCGGTGAAGGGTTCAGGGATATACTCCTGGTAAGCGGCGAAGACCGTGAGTTCATAACAGTAGATTATCTGAAAGAACTTACTCGCAAGCTGCGAAGCAAATTCAGTTCGGTATCTCTGGAAGTATATCAGATGACGGAAGAGCAATATGCCGAGCTTTTTTCCGCCGGGATAGAGGGCGTTACTATTTATCAGGAAACTTACAATCGCGAGGTCTATGATTATTACCATCACGGCGGCGCCAAGGCCGACTATAATTATCGACTCAAAGCCGCAGATAGTATTGCCCGGGCAAAAATGCGGGAAATCGGAATAGGCGCACTTCTGGGGTTAACAAATTACAAGAGCGAAACATTGGCCCTTGCCGAGCACGTTAATTACCTGATTAAGCGTTATTGGCAATGCCATGTATCAGTTTCATTCCCCCGGTTACGTCCTGCCGAGAATGTGGATTCTCAGCAGTTTACCCATCTGCTGAGCGACAAAAACCTTGTACAAATGCTGCTGGCTCTAAGACTCTGTTTTGCTGATGTGGGATTAGTTCTTTCGACTCGCGAGCCGGCCTGGCTTCGTGACCATCTGGTTCTGATGGGTATTACAAAAATGAGTGCGGGCAGCAAAACCTGTCCAGGAGGATACTCTGGAGGTATCGTAGGACTGAAACAATTCGAGGTCGATGACAACAGGACACCAAGCCAAATTGCTGAAATGTTGAAGCAAAAGGGGATGGAACCGGTCTGGAAGGACTGGGACGTGGGTTTTCAAATCCCCTGCAACTCATAGGTGATTCAGAGTATTTTTTTGAAAATAGCTAAAAACAGCATTGACAGTACAAATATATTTGCTATAATAGTATTCCGATTGGTTTAGTGAAGATAGTAAATATGAAGATATCCAAGAAATGTCAATATGCTTTGCGGGCCATTTTCGAGCTGGCATCACGGAATCGTGAGGTTCCAGTCAAGGTCAGAGAAATTGCCCGTGCTCAGAGGATTTCGACAAGGTTCCTTGAGGTAATCCTCAATGAACTTAAGCACAGCGGTTTTGTCGAATCACGGCGCGGCAATGAGGGAGGCTATATCCTAAACCAAGAGCCGGAGAAATTGACAATTGCTGAAGTCCTGGAAACTGTTGAAGGACGCGTTACTGTCAATCCCAACGGAAGTTCAGGATTGAAAGACCATGGATGTTTTGGGGATGCTGCGTTCGGGCAGCTCTGGCAGGAGGCCACCGACGCAGTATCAGAAGTCTTTGCAAGTAAAACATTTGCAGATCTTGTGGAATTCGAGAGAAAGCAGAATTATGCATCTGTGCCAAACTACAATATATAGGTGTGTCTTTTGAATGTAAATTTTTTTAGACTAATGCCTGAGTATACCCATAGGAATACTATGGGGCTGTAAGAAGAAAAGGTTGTTTTATGGATATCCATGATTTAGTCGAATCACTGCGGTCTGAAACTAAAGGTTTTTCTACTGAAAAACTTGTAGCCTATCTGGTGCAAAAGCTGGGAGTTCGCGTCGGGTTGGCAACAAGTTTTGGCGCTGAAGACCAGGTATTGGCTGACATCATATGCAAAACTTCTGCCAAACCTAAGGTGTTTACTTTGGACACAGGCAGGCTGCCTCAGGAGACTTATGATGTCATGGAGCAAACACGGAAAAGATACGGAATAAAAATTGAAATTCTGTTTCCGGACTACAAACAGGTTGAGCAAATAGTGAATGAATACGGCCCGAACCTGTTTTATGACAGTGTTGAAAATCGGAAGCTTTGCTGCAGGATTCGAAAAGTTGAGCCTCTCAAACGCTGCCTGGTCGATTTTGATGCCTGGATTTGCGGCCTCAGAGCGGAACAATCTACTACCAGGGAGAAGTTACAGAAAATTGAAGTGGACGAAACTTTCGGACTGGTCAAAGTGAATCCACTTGCAGACTGGACGACCGAGCAGGTGTGGGAATACATCAGGCAAAACGACGTGCCATACAATAAGCTTCATGATGAGGGTTATCCAAGTATTGGCTGTGCACCATGTACTCGAGCAGTGAAGTCGGGAGAAGACATTCGTGCAGGTCGCTGGTGGTGGGAAGAGCCGGAACACAAAGAGTGTGGCCTGCATTTGAAAGCTGATGGTGTTAAAAAGAAAGTGTAAAATCGCAATGGACCGTTTAGAAGAGCTGGAATCACAAAGTGTTTTTATACTTCGAGAAGCGTACAGGTCGTTCAAGAACCTGGTAATGCTGTGGTCGATTGGCAAAGACAGTACGGTTTTGTTGTGGCTGGCAAGAAAAGCTTTTTTCGATCATGTGCCGTTTTCGCTGATGCATATCGATACTTGTTTTAAGATTCCTGAAATGATTGAATATAGAGACCGCTTCGTGAGAGAGTGGAAGCTCAACCTGATAGTCGGCAAGAATGAATCTGCAATCAGCGAGAAAAGGACTTTTCCTGATGGCAACCTTACAAGACTGCAATGCTGCGCAACATTAAAAAGTGAAGCATTGAAACACACACTAAGCGGTGAATGGCCTCGATGGGTTATGGATTATGATAGCGGGGAGTATATCAGGCAGGAGAAAGGCGAACCGTTTACCGGCGTGATAGTGGGTGCGCGGTCAGATGAAGAAGGGAGCCGAAGCAAAGAACGGTATTTTTCTCCGAGAGACCAGCATAGCGACTGGGACGTAGGCGACCAGCCGCCGGAATTGTGGAATCAGTTCAAGACCGATTTTGCTCCTGGCACTCACGTCAGGATTCATCCGCTGCTTGACTGGACGGAGCTGAATATCTGGGAATATATTGAAAAGGAAAAAATTCCTGTTGTTGATTTGTACTTTGACCAGGGTAGCGGTAAGCGATACCGTTCTTTGGGATGTTTTCCCTGCACTACACCGGTTGAATCAACAGCGAAAAACCCGGTTGAAATAATTGAGGAACTGCGAGGCGGCAAGTTTGCAAATATTGCAGAAAGGTCGGGCAGAGAACAGGACAAGGAAGATGGAGCAGGTCTGGAAACGCTTCGTCGAAGCGGCTATATGTAATTTATGTCGGTTGAATTTTTATGAACAAGGTAAAACTTACAGAAGATAATTCAAATACGCTCAGCCGCGAGCAAATGAATGTTGTGGTAATAGGCCATGTCGACCACGGCAAAAGCACGGTCATCGGCAGGTTGCTTGCAGATACGAATTCCCTGCCCCAAGGCAAGCTTGAAGACGTCAAAGCCAGATGCGCCCTTAATGCCAGGCCGTTTGAATACGCTTTTTTACTCGATGCACTAAAAGATGAGCAGGCACAGGGAATTACCATTGATTCGGCAAGATGCTTCTTCAAATCAGCTAAGCGAGAGTACATTATTATTGATGCGCCCGGCCATATCGAGTTCCTGAAGAACATGGTTTCAGGAGCAACCAGAGCAGAAGCTGGTGTGCTTGTGATAGATGCCGAAGAAGGCGTTCAGGAAAATTCAAGACGGCACGGATATTTACTGAACATGCTTGGTATCAGGCAGGTTGTAATACTGGTCAATAAAATGGACCTGGTTGACTATTCTGAAGATATTTTCAAAAAGATAAAGTATGAGTACACAGATTTTCTCTGCTCAATTGGCGCTGTGCCGCTGGATTTCATTGCTGTCAGCGCCAGAGACGGCGTTAATATCGTTACCGGGTCTGATAGAACACCCTGGTATAGCGGCGCTTCTGTGCTTGAAGCCCTGGATAGCTTCATCAAGGAGCCTTCTCGAACTGATTTACCTTTGCGTTTTCCGATTCAGGATATTTATAAGTTTACGGAAGACAAGGATGACCGCAGGATTATAGCCGGCCGAATTGAGACAGGCATAATTAATATTGGAGATAAAGTGGTTTTTTTGCCTTCCGGCAAAAAATCAAGAATCAGAAGCATTGAATCCTTCAATGTACCTTCACAGAAATCTGCCCAGGCAGGGCAGTCAACGGGCTTTACGCTCGACGAACAAATCTACGTTACGCCCGGTGAACTGATGTGCAGGGAAGGCGAGGACTCGGCAGTTGTCGGTACTCATCTGAAGACGAATATATTCTGGATGGGTACTCAGCCGATGGTTAAAGGCAAAAGATATAAACTCAAACTGGGTTCTGTTAGAATACCGGTGTGGCTAAGAGAAATAGTTACAGTGCTTGACGCTTCGGAGCTTACGACGGTTTCGAATCGGCAGCAGATTGAACGGCATGATGTTGCTGAGTGCATACTCGAGACACTTAAACCTATTGCCTTTGATTCCAGCAGGAACATTCCTCAAACCGGAAGGTTCGTGATAATTGACAACTATGAGATTGCCGGAGGCGGGGTTGTTCTGGAAGAAGTAAAAAGCAAAACAGACATGCTTACCGAGCGGGTCCAGCAGCGTGAGAAAAACTGGGAAAGAAGCGGGATAACACCTGATATGCGATCGGGAAGGTATAACCAGAGGTCAACATTGGTGCTCATTTGCGGCCCTGTTGGAGTGGGCAAGACGCGACTGGCCAAAGCCCTCGAAGAAGACCTGTTCAACAGCGGAAGATTTGTTTACTATCTTGGGGTTGCAAATAGATTGCTTGGTCTGGATTTAGATATCGACACAAGCGGCGACAGAGATGAGCAGCTCAGAAGACTGGGAGAGGTATCACATTTGTTTACTGATGCCGGTTTGATTCTTATTACGACAATCAGCGAACTCGATGATTACGAGTTGGATATGATCAGGCAGTTGAATCAGCCTAATGACTGCCGGGTAATTAATATCGGCGAAAATCTTTTTGGACATGCCCAGATTGATTTGCAGTTGAATAAGCTTGAAGAAGTAGAAAATGCCGTCCAGCGGATTACGGATTTGCTGGCAAAGAAAAAGTATCTTATTGAGTACTACTTGTAACAGGGCAGATATGAAAGATAACACGGTCTCAATACACAGCGGTAACCCGGAAAATGACGGTACCGGTGCAACGGCGGTGCCGATATATCAAACCGTCTCGTACAGCTATAAAACCGCCCAGGAGCTTGCTGATGTTTTTGGCGGTCAGGCCCCGGGGTACATTTACACGCGCATAGCGAACCCCACAACAACAGCTCTTGAACTCAGGCTGACCGAGCTTGAAGACGGAGTCGGCTGTATAGCTACCGCCAGCGGTATGGCTGCAATAGCATCTGTTGTTATGGGGCTGGTTAGAACCGGTGAGCAGATAGTCGCAGCAGCAGGTATTTTCGGCGGGACAGTTTCACTGTTTGAAAAGACCCTCGGACGGTTTGGCGTGGAGACAGTTTTAGTAGATGTCAGTGACAGCGCAAATTTTGCACGAGCCATCACAGACAAAACAAGATTGGTCTTCGTAGAGACCATAGGCAATCCGGGGATGGATGTACCTGATATACCGGCTCTGGCCGAGACCGCCCATCAGGCAAACATCCCGCTGATTGTCGACAATACCCTGACGACGCCGTTTCTTTTCAAACCGTGTCGATATGGAGCTGACATTGTTGTTCATTCCACTTCCAAGTTTATAAATGGTCATGGCACGGCAATCGGCGGGGCCATAATCGATGCAGGAAACTATGACTGGAGGAAGGGAGTATTTGAGGATATAAGGCAGTTATCAAAAGACGTCGGGCAGTTAGCCTTTCTGCACCACATGCGAAATCTTATCTACCGTGACCTCGGCGGATGCCCGGCCCCGATGAATTCGTTCCTGATGTTGCAGGGTCTTGAGACTCTTTCATTCCGAATGAGTCGACACTGTGAAAATGCAGAAAAGCTGGCCGAGTTTCTCGAAGGTCATTCGAAGGTGTCATGGGTCAACTATCCCGGGTTGAAAAGCAGCACGTTTCACGGCAGAGCGAAAAAACTATACGCCGGTCGTGGCGGTGGATTGCTGACATTCAGTCTCGGCGGCAGGCAAAGAGCTTTTGCGTTCATAGATTCCTTAAAGCTGGTAAAAAATCTGGCAAATCTTGGTGATGCCAAGACGCTCGTGATACACCCTTCGTCAACCATCTTTCATGAGTTTAGCGTTGACGAACAAAAGGCCATGGGGGTTAATGAAGATATAATACGTGTTTCAGTGGGCATCGAAGATTTTGAAGATATAAGAGATGACGTTGTACAGGCGATAGAAAAAAGTTGTGAGGTGTAAGATGAAACTAATGATAAACGGCAAAGAGTCGCAACTGAGTGAGAACCTGACTGTAACCGGACTTCTTTCTGAGCAAAAGGTGAAAATGCCGGACATGGTTTCAGTCGAGCTTAACGGACAGATACTGAAAAGGTCGGATTTCGGGCAGACCGTACTGAAGCAAGGCGATAAAGTTGAGTTCCTGTATTTTATGGGAGGCGGCAAGTGGGGCTAACTGAACAGCAAATCGAAAGGTACAGTCGCCATATCATCCTGGAAGAAGTTGGCGGGCAGGGCCAGGAAAAACTCCTTGCCTCGAAAGTACTCATAATAGGCGCAGGCGGACTTGGCGCTCCGGCGGGGCTGTACCTTGCGGCGGCCGGCATCGGCACCATCGGCATTGTAGATGCCGATAAGGTCGACCTGACCAATCTTCAAAGACAAATAATTCATCACACAAGTGATGTAGGTGTAGAAAAAGTCAAATCAGCTCAGGTGAAGATGCGGGCAATCAACCCGGACGTTACGGTCAATACGTACAACACAAGAGTCACTGCCGAAAATATAACGGAGATAATACGAGAATATGACTTTGTTATTGACGGGACCGACAATTTCCCTGCGAAGTTCCTCATCAATGACGCGTGCTATTTTGAGAAGGTGCCTTTTTCACATGCGGGCATTCTAAGATTCGACGGCCAGTTGATAACGATATTGCCCGGCCGGACCGCCTGCTATCGGTGCATTTTCAATTCGCCGCCTCCTGCCGACGCGGTGCCTTCGTGTTCACAGGCCGGGGTCCTTGGTGTGCTGGCGGGCGTTATAGGCTCTCTGCAGGCGACGGAGGCGATGAAGTATATACTCCGAATCGGTGAGCTTCTGACCGACTCGCTGCTTGTCTATAACGCTCTGACGATGAGGTTCAGAAAGGTACCTGTCAGCCGGAATCAGGATTGTCCATTGTGCGGGTCGAAGCCAACGATTACTGAGCTGATTGATGAACAGCAGGGCGTCTGCGATTTGAAGAGCAATAGATGCTGAAAATCCCGGAACATATATACAAACAAATGCTCGAACAAGCTGGAGCTGAAGTGCCGATAGAAGCCTGTGGTATTTTAGCGGGCAGAGACGGAAGGGCAGAGAAGTTCTATAAAATGACAAATGTTGATAACAGTAACGCCCATTTCATGATGGAGCCGCAGGAGCAGTTTGCCGTGGCCAAAGATATACGCAAAGAAGGCCTTGAGATGATGGCTATATACCACAGCCATCCTGAAACACCTGCCCGTCTATCAGAAGAGGACAAGCGGTTGGCCCTGACTGAGAATGTGATTTATGTAATTTTGTCGTTAGAGAATTCGGCAAATCCCGACGTAAAGGGATTCCTGATAGAAAACGGTAGTATAGCTGAAGTGCCCATAGCGGTGGAAAGCAGCTAACGAGGTAGTGTCAATGCCCCGGAATATATGACTGGGATAAGCGCAAATATTTTGAAGAGAAACAGGAAGGTGGATAGCCAAACAGGCCGGCACTTATTGTTGTGTGTGGTCGGCTTAGTTTTTATATACGGGTGCGACGCGGATAATTCAGAGCGAATCGACTCATTCGAGCTGCAGAACGGAGACTTGCTTTTCCAGGATGTTGACTGTGGAGAGCTTTGTGATGCTATCGAAACAGTTACTGAAGGTTATGACAGCTACAATTTTTCCCATGTTGGGATAATTGCTAAAGATGAAAAAGACAACATCCTTGTAATTGAGGCGGTTTCAGCCGGCGTGAAAGCAACAGACATTTCCTCGTTTCTGAATCGAAGCGTGGATGAGAATAATATGCCGAAAGTTGTTGTGGGGCGGCTAAAGGAATCCTGCCGCGGCCTGATACCTGATGCACTTGAACACGCATCGGATTTGAAGGGAAGACCCTATGACAGAATTTTCGCTATTGATAATGAAGCATATTACTGCTCGGAATTAATTTACGAGATATTTTTAGAAGCCAATGACAAAAAACCGGTATTCGAACTTCAGCCTATGACATTCAAGGACCCTGCAACGGACGAGGTACTGAGTGTCTGGCAGGAATATTTCGATGAACTGGGAATCCCGGTTCCCCAGGGGCAGCCTGGTATAAATCCGGGGGGTATATCACGTTCACCGTTGCTGAATATTATTTATGCCTATGGCAAACCAGGTAAAAAATAATAAGCGCAAAGAATACATTTGGCGGGAAAAATGAATAAGTCGGAAGAACCAATATTGCGATTGCCGGAAAGTGTTAAGCATGACACTTTCGCCTATCGTGCTAATGTGGAGAAATACCTGCGGGGAGAGACTTCACCGGTAGCTTTTCGAGCGTATCGCGTGCCGATGGGGATTTATGAACAAAGGACGGCAGGCAAGTTCATGGTTCGGATACGTGTGGGGGCGGGGCTGCTTTTGGCTTATCAAGCGAAAAAAATAGCAGAGCTAAGCAAAAAACACGGTAATGGCATAATACACATAACTACAAGGCAGGACATTCAGATTCACGAAGTGGATATTGAACATACTGCCGATGTTCTTGAAGGTTTGCTTGAAGCAGGGTTGTCCGCTCGCGGCGGCGGCGGCAATACGGTTCGAAATGTCACTGCGTGCCCGCGCTGCGGTGTGTGCCCAAATGAACGGTTTGATGTCGCTCCGTATGCAATAGCAGCGGCGGAATATTTGATTCAGGATAGAAGCTCGTTCAACCTGCCGCGTAAATATAAGATAGTCTTTTCCGGCTGTCCCCAGGATTGTGCTTTTGCATCTGTAGCCGACCTTGGTTTTTTTGCGCAAAAGCGAAACGGAGCCCTCGGCTTTTCAGCTTATGCCGGCGGGGGTTTAGGCTCGAACCCGGCTGTAGCAGTTAAGATAGAAGATTTTATTGAAGCAAATGATGTCTTTTTGGTTACTGAAGCGATAAAAAGGCTTTTCGATGAGCATGGCGACCGTTCAGATAAGCACAAGGCCCGGTTGCGTTATGTCGTTAAAAGGCTCGGGGCAGATGAATTTGTCCAGTTGTATAAATCTTATCGGGACCAATTAATAAAAGAAGGTCTGTCCAGTCAAGTTCCTCAAATACGTGATTTGCCAATCTTTCCCGAGCCGCAGAAATCTCAGAGCAATGATATTGCGCCATCAACTACAGGTATCGAGGTATTAGAAGAAAAACAACCTGGTTTTATTTCAGTCAGACTCAACCTGAAACTTGGCGACATTTCAGCAGATGACTTTGTGACGGTGGCGGACATTACGCAGAAATACGGGCAAGGCCTGATAAGAACTACACAGCTTCAAAACCTTATCATTACTTCTGTTCCGACAAACAACCTGAAGGATATTGAAGATGCGCTTAGTAGGCTTAGTATAGATATTTCCGGCAAATCAAAGAACAATATCGTGGCCTGCACCGGTGCAGCCACGTGCAAACTGGGACTTTGTTTATCGCGAGGGCTTACCGCTGCGATTTCAGATAAGCTCAACGACAATGGTGTGTCGACGAACAAGACTGTCGTAAGAATAAGCGGCTGTCCCAACTCCTGTGGACATCACTTCATCGCAGATATTGGTTTACAGGGCAAGGCCAAAAGAATTAGCGGCAGGCTGATGCCCTGTTATGATGTCTTGACAGGCGCTAAAACTGTTGAAGGCGAAGCTCGACTGGCAAAGAAAATTGGAACGATACCTGCCAAAAGGATACCTGAAATGCTGGTTGAAGTTTTTTCGGGTGACACGAAGAGCGCCGAACAATTAGAAAGACTAATAGCCGATTATGATGATTTCACGGGCGAATTTCCGGAAGATTATTTCTCTGACTACGGTAGTGACGAATCGTTTACATTAGCCGGCCGAGGGCCCGGTGAGTGCGGTGCCGGTGTGATGGACGTTATAAGAGTTGATATAGACCAGGCCAAAGATGCTCTCAAGACGGCGACTGGAGAACAGGCAGATGCCAATCTCTACAAGGCCGTTTTGTCAGCAGCCAGGGCTCTGTTTTTTTTATTTGGCCAGGAACCCAAGAAGGACAGGGAGGTGATTTCAGCTTTTAGAGAACATCTTATTAAACCAGGTTGGGTTACCCCTGAGGCGGATAAGTTGCTCGACGCAGCGTTGGATTGGAAGATTGGCGATAGAGACTCCATTAAGGACCTTGCTGGTGAAACTGACCGGTTGGTAACTCGAGTAGAAAAGTTATTTCTTTCACTTGACGCCAATCTAAAGTTTAAAATCAAGCCGGTTTCATCAACTGTTCCGAAAGAAGATACTCACAGCAAAAGTAGTATAGTCGATTTACGCGGCGTGACTTGTCCATTGAATTTTGTCAAGGCCAAGCTTGCACTGGAACAGGTTCAAATCGGCCAGACCCTGGAATTTTTGCTCGACGAAGGAGAGCCGATTAAAAATGTTCCGGACAGCTTTGTAAATCAAGGCCAGGAAGTCATTGAAAAGACAAAACTGCAAGACCATTACCAAATTACCGTCAAAAGGGTCAAGTAGCTACAAGTCTCTGAAGGTGTACGGTATGCGAATTGCTGAAGCCTCCGTTCAGAAAACAACAAATGATTTCTCTGCAGATACTTCTGCTAATTCCTATCTGCCACTTGGTATAAATATGGCGGGAGTCAAATGTCTTATTGTTGGTGGCGGCAGAGTTGCTTCGCGAAAATCCCGGACATTGTTGGAAGCAGGTGCAAAGATTACAGTCCTGTCCCCGGCGATTTCGCAGGAGCTAACCAGTCTTGTTCAAAATGATTCGATAGAGTGGATTAAAGATGAGTATCGGCAACGGTATTTAGGCAGTTATGATTTTATAATTGCCGCCACCTCTGAACCCCGAACAAATGATGAGATTGCTAAAGATGCTGAGCGGCTTGGCTTGCTTTATTGTGTTGTGTCTTCCGGAAAGAATTCACGTGTGATTTTTCCGGCAGTTTACAGGAACGGCCAGTTGACCGTTGCCGTACATTCGAATGGAACAAACTGCAGACGCTCTAAAGCAATTCGCAACAGGATTGCAGAATTTATGGCCCAGCAGGAACGTCAGGCTCAGCAGTTAATCGCCTTTGGATTCGACAGAAAGGATATAAGCCACGAAGCTTTCAGGCTATTACTTGATTTGAGTAGGGATCTTTCCAGGGAAGACTTTGGCCGAGATCAGATGTTGATACTAAGCACCTGCAGACGATGGCAGTGCTATATACAAAGTGACACAGCCAGGGAACTGTATCGGCAGCTTATAGAAAGAATTGGCTATAAGCTTGGCAAGTCATGGCCTGAATATAGGACACTGATTCAGTATCGGACAGGACATAGCGCTTATTATGAACTACTGAAGATATCTCTGGGGCTTGATTCACCGTTTATAGGTGAGACTGAAATCGTTGACCAGATTCGTTCTGCCATGTCACAATGGCTCAGTTCCCAAAAGTGTGCTCTTGGCGAATCCTTATCTTCAGTGTTATTGAACACGGCCAAAATACGGAATATTTCCGGTCTCACTTCCAATCGAGGAAAATGGTCAAAAGGTATTGCCGACCTGCTCCAAAGCAGACTTGGTAACCTTCGGGACAAGAAAATCCTCGTAATAGGAAGTGGACGATTATCTCGTTCGGTAATCCAGGAAATCATTAATCAGGATTGTGAAATAATAAACTTCTCAAGGCGTTTTGCTGATTCTAAAGACGACCAATTTTCAAAAAACGAGGTCGCAAGCTACCACACAAATGAACTCGGCAGATTTCTTCACTGCAGTGATGCACTGATTGTTTGCTCCGAACTTACAGCCCAGGCCACAAACGCGGTGAAACAGAATAATGACTTCAATAGACTGTTCGTAGTAGATATGGAGGGATACAGAGAACTTTTTCAGGAGATTTCTGAAGATAGATATTACGATACAGCTTCAATACCAACACCGAAATTTGATTCTGAAAAACTCAAGACCGTATTTGTAACTAATATTAAGGCATTTGAGCAAACGCTGATTTGGTGTGGTCTGCGCCAGCCGGTTTATACGGATTCAACAGTCCTTCGCATCGGCGCCCGGTCAAGCGAGTTGTCAAAAGCCCAGGTTGCTGAGATTGAAAAGTTGCTTAGAGCTTTGAATGAAAATATGGTATTCGAGCAAGTCTATTATGATACACCGGGAGACAGGGACAAAGACACACCTTTACCGGAGGCGTCCAGTGATGACTTTTTCACTCGTGATATTGATGAGGCACTACTGGCAGGTGAAATTGATATCGCTGTCCACAGCACAAAGGATTTGCCTGAAAAACTGAGAACTGGCTTGCGAATTGCAGCAATAACCCCAAGTATGGCTCCGTGGGATTGTCTTGTTTCCAAAAACGACCTTGGCCTTATGGAACTACCAGCAGGAGCAGCTATTGGCACGTCGAGTATAAAGCGAAAGGAAAACGTCGCTCGCTTAAGACCGGACTTAAAGACTGTTGATATTCGAGGGGATGTTCCTGAAAGAATAAAGCAGCTCAATGAAGACAGGTTCGATGTTTTAATCCTGGCAAGTGTAGGCTTGCTGCGTTTGGGTCTGGCTGACAGGATAACAGAAATTTTCAGTAAATCTTCTTTCCCTTATACACCGGGCCAGGGCTCACTTTCTTTAGTTACCAGAGAAAATGATTCAGGGCTTATCGATTTTTTAAGACCCCTTGACCTTGGGCAAGGATGCTTCAAACAATGAGTGAAGGGAAAGTATATTTAGTTGGTGCAGGGCCCGGCTCAACCGACCTGATTACCGTTCGGGGTATCAGGGCTATCAAAAAAGCCGATGTTATTATTTGCGACGGTTTGCTCGGACCGGAGTTTCTCGATAGCCTTGGAATTGCTTTGAAAGACAAGCAGGTTGAATGGCTGAAAGATACCAACGGCCGAAAGAGCCAGGAAAAGGTAAATGAATTGATGCTCCATGCGGCCCGGCAAGGCAAGATTGTCGCCAGGGTCAAGACGGGTGACCCGCATGTTTTTGGCAAAGGAGCTGAGGAGGTGGGCTTCTTAATAAACCAATGCATAGCCTGCGAAGTTATACCCGGTTTAACGGTAGCTACTGCCTTTTCCTCTCTGGTCGATTTGGCTCTGACGGAAAGACAAAAGGGTAAATCATTTGCAGTTGTCACTGCAAGATGTGCCGGCGGTAAGGTCAACGAGGATTTTCCTCGAGCAGATTCACTGATTATTTTTATGGGCGTAGCTGTGCTTGGAGAAATTACAGCAAAGCTTCAGCAAGACGGCTGGCCTGCTGAAACACCTGCGGCGATACTGGAAAGAGTAGGCATGCCCTGGCAGAGGGGCGCTGAAGGTACATTGGAAAATATCGCAGAGTTGGCGCTTCAGGCTGATATAAGCGCGCCTGCTGTTCTTGTAATTGGCAGCGCTGCAAGTAAGACGGAAACTCTAAAGCAAAGGCCAAGAATACTTTTTACCGGTCTTGACCCCGCTAATTTCAGAACTATGGGGACGATACTACATTGGCCTGCAATCAGAGTAGTAAAGAACCATAGGGAATGTGAAAAACTGCCGGACATCGTTCATCAACTCACCGGTAATCGTTTCGCGTACATAATCTTTACCAGTAAGACAAGCGTTCATGTGTTCTTCGAAGGTATTAAGGAGGCGGGCTTCGATTGTCGCGTTTTGAATAACACAAAAGTAGTAGCTTGTGGAAACGGCACTGCTGAAAGACTCGAAGAATACGGTATTTCCGCTGATATTATACCTGCCGGCATGGGTTCATCTGCGATTCTCGCAAATGTCGGTACAGAACAAAACGCCAGAGTGCTTCTTGTACAAAGTGGTACCGCCACAGAAGAGCTTGCAACAAAGTTAGCGGAAAAATTCGGTGATGTTGAGCGTCTATGCCTTCACGGTGTTGAGCCTCATCCGGAACTTGGTCGTAAGCTGCCAAGTCATGATGTTGTATACTTTACATGTCCGTCGGGCGCCAGGGCATACTGGGAAAAATACGGTAGGGAGGGTTTTGCGATGGAGATATGGTGCATAGGCGATGCTACGGCTACACAATTAAAAACTTTTGGTGTTGATGCAAAGGTGGTGTCGCCTTATGTTTCCTGATACAAGACCGCGAAGAAATCGTCTAACAGAGGGCAGAAAGAAGTTGGCCTGTGAAACAACCTTGACGACCGATGATTTGATTCTTCCTGCCTTTATAATCGAAGGACAAGACAGAACAGGACCAATTTCGTCACTGCCCGGCGTGAGCAGGTGTAGCGTTGACGTACTTATAGATGAACTTGATGGGATTGATATTCCTGCTGTTTTGCTTTTTGGCATTATCGAACCCCAGAAGAAAGATGATGTAGCGTCAGCAGCGTTTGAACCTGATGGAATCGTGCCGTCTGCCGTGAGGCAATTAAAAAAGACCAGGCCTGAGCTTATTGTTATCACTGACATCTGCTTGTGTGGCTATACCGAACATGGTCACTGCGGCCTTATTAATGATAATGGTACTGTTGATAATGATAAAACACTAAAACTGCTGGCCAAGATGGCCGTGACTCACGCCCAGGCCGGTGTGGATATGGTAGCGCCGTCTGCAATGATGGATGGTCAGGTTGTCGCAATCCGCAATGCTCTGGATAGCCGCGGCCTTATTGACACTGCTATCATGTCTTATGCTGCGAAATTTGCATCGAGCTTTTATGGTCCGTTCCGTGATGCCGCCCAATCAGCACCAGCTTTCGGCGACCGAAGTTCATATCAGCTTCCAACAGGAAATATAAAAGAGGCTATACGCGATGCGCTGCTGGATGAATCAGAAGGAGCCGATTGGCTAATGGTCAAACCAGCCATGCCGTATCTGGATGTATTGTCAGAATTGAAGAAGCAAACTCGTTTGCCCATCGCCGCCTATCAGGTCAGCGGTGAATATGCGATGATTAAGCATGCATCAAGTAAAGGCGCTTTACAAGAGCAAAAAGCAGTGCTTGAATCTCTTGTCTGTATGAAACGCGCAGGGGCCAATGCCATAATAACTTACTATGCCAAAGAGGTTTATAAATGGCTCAAAAAGTAAGCAGTGAATTAAACCGCAGAGCACTGCGGTCGATGAGCGGGGGCGTTAATAGCCCGGTCCGTGCTTTCAAAGCCGTTGGTGCCGAGCCGTTGTTCATCGACCATGCCACCGGCGCCTATATATACGACGCAGATGGCAATAAATATATCGACTACCTGCAATCGTGGGGCGCGAGCATACTTGGTCATGCCAACCCGTTAGTGACAGAGACGATACATAATTCTGCAAAGAAAGGTACAAGCTACGGCCTTTCGACTGCACTCGAAGCGGAGCTTGCCGAGTTGATAAAAAGAGCATTTCCTTCAATCGAACTTCTGCGTATGGTGAACTCAGGCACTGAAGCTGTAATGAGCACGGTCAGGCTGGCTCGCGGCTACACCGGCAGAACCAAAGTCCTGAAGTTCGAAGGTTGTTATCACGGCCACAGTGACGGCCTGCTGGCAAAGGCAGGCTCGGGTATGACTACTTTCTCAGTTCCTGACAGCGCAGGTGTACCTCAGTCTATCGCCTCGGAGACTCTCGTTGTGCCGTATAATGACTTGGAAGCTGCGAGAAAAATAACTGAACAGTTTGCTGACGACATCGCGTGTGTTCTTATCGAGCCTGTCGCTGCCAATATGGGAGTGATTCCGCCTGCCGAAGGTTTTCTCGAAGGCTTACGGAAACTGTGCGATTCCATAAATGCATTATTAATTTTCGATGAGGTGATAACCGGCTTTCGTGTTGCGCCTGGAGGTGCTCAGGAAAAATATGGTATACAGGCCGATTTGACCACACTGGGAAAAATCATCGGCGGAGGGCTTCCTGTCGGAGCATTCGGAGGTAGAACTGAAATAATGAAATTCCTTGCCCCGGATGGACCTGTGTATCAGGCAGGCACTTTATCAGGAAATCCCGTTGTTGCAAGCGCAGGTATTGCCGTTCTTAATACACTTATTGAGACAAATCCTTATGAAGAGCTTGAGAGTTTAGCTGGTTTGCTTGAAATGAAATTAAAAGAAGCTTTTGAAGATGTAAGTCTACCCGTACGGATAAACCGGGTCGGTTCAATGTTGACGGTTTTTTTTTGCGAAAACCCGGTGAGTAATTATTCTTCTGCCAGGACGGCGGATACTTCAAGGTATACGTCTTTCTTTAGAGCGATGCAGAAATCAGGAATACTTTTTCCACCGTCACAGTTCGAGGCTGCTTTTCTGTCAACTGCTCATGCAATCAGGGATATCGAAAAAACAATTACACCTCTGAAGAAGTGGTTACAGAAGCATAAAAACTGAGATTCTTCGGCTTGGCCACGGCTTCTCGATGTTGTTTGGGCCTTGTAAAGGTGTCGCTACAGCCGCATTTCAAAAATCTTGATAATTTACCCGTGTACGACTATACTTACAGCCCTAATTTACAGGTTATTACGAAAGGACCTGGGTATGTCAGACAGGCAATCTGACCTGAAAAAGATAGAGCAGCTCCTTGAAATAATGAAAAAGAATGACCTGGTGGAGCTTGAAATCAAGAACGGCGATGAGAAAATCCATCTCAAGCGTGCCCAGCCGCAGACCCCACAGGTCACAGCGGTTCCGGTGGTGACTCCGGCTGTGCCGGCGGCAGCTCCGGCGACTCCAGCGGCATCAGCGCCGCAGGCCGCCGCTGCCGAAGCGGCGCCGTCGGACTTAATCGAAATAAAGGCCCCGATGGTCGGTACGTTCTATTCTACTCCAAGTCCCGATTCCGATGATTATGTCGAAGTCGGCTCGAAAGTCACTCCATCGACCGTGGTCTGCGTTATCGAAGCGATGAAAGTGATGAACGAAATCAAAGCTGAAACCGAAGGCACCATTGCTGAAATATGTATCGAAAGCGGTCATGCCGTCGAATACGGAACGGTGCTTTTCAGAGTCAAAACTGATTGACCTGCTGAAAACTCAAAGGCGAAAGGGTCCTGTGTTTTCAAGAATACTCATAGCTAATCGCGGTGAAATTGCACTGCGTATCATCCGCGCCTGCCACGAGATGGGCATCGAGGCTGTCGCAGTGTATTCCGAAGCTGATGCGAACAGCTCATATCTGGCTCTTGCCGACCAGGCTATTTGTATCGGCCCTGCCAGCTCCGCGCTGAGCTATCTGAATATTCCGCGCATTATGAGCGCTGCAGAAATTGCCGACGTTGACGCCATACATCCGGGCTATGGTTTTCTGGCAGAGAATATTGACTTTGCCAAAATATGCCGGGAATGCGGTGTAAAATTCATCGGCCCGTCTGTAGAGGCGATGCAGCTGCTTGGAGATAAAGTTGAAGCACGTAAACTGGCTCAAAAGGCCGATGTTCCGGTCGTGCCTGGTTCCGAAGGGGAAATTTCCGACGAAACTGAAGGACTTAAGCTCGCCGAAGAAATCGGCTTTCCTGTAATTATAAAAGCTGCCGCAGGTGGCGGCGGCAGGGGCATGCGAGCTGTTCACAACGACGCAGGTTTCGCACAGGCCTATGCTGCTGCCCGGGCTGAGGCCCAAGCCGCCTTTGGCAATCCGGTGGTTTATCTCGAAAAACTTATCATAGAGCCGCGTCACGTTGAAGTGCAGGTGTTGGCAGATGAACACGGCAAAGCGCTGCATTTTTACGAGAGGGATTGTTCCATCCAGCGGAGACATCAGAAGATGGTCGAAGAGTCTCCATGTCCCGTGCTCGATGAGCGTGACCGGGAGATGCTTTGTGAATCAGCCCTTCGCATCATCAAAGAGGCTAATTATGCCAACGCCGCCACCGTTGAGTTTCTGCTCGATAAAAATAAGGACTTTTATTTCATCGAAGCCAATACGCGTATTCAGGTCGAGCACCCCGTCACAGAAATGGTTACCGGCCATGACCTGATTAAATGGCAACTCCGTATCGCTTCGGGCGAGAAACTGACTTTAGACCAGCGAGATATCAAACATACCGGCTGCGCCATCGAGTGCCGAATCAATGCCGAAGACCCGCAGAACAATTTTGCTCCCTGTCCCGGCACTATTACCAGATATATCCCGCCGGGTGGGCCCGGAGTCCGGGTAGATACACATGTTTATCAGGGCTATACCGTTTCACCCAACTATGATTCGATGATAAGCAAACTTATCGTACATCGTGCAACCCGCGCCGAGGCTATCGAAACCACGAAACGAGCACTAAGTGAATTTGTGATTGAACCTTTGAAGACGACTATTCCAGCTTGCCTGGATATACTCTCACACAATCTCTTCGTCAAAGGCACTGTAGATACCGGTTTTATAGAACGTAATTTTTAGAGCAATTCAAGTAAACCTGTAACCGTTGTAGCTACTGCAAATCCACAATACTGCTTCTGGCTACATCGACATATCTATAAATATGCCTGTTTCGCCCTCATTGTCTTGTGGATTTTCGTAACGCTCCAACGGCAACATCTTTTCTTGAAGTGCTCTAACCGGCAAAAAGAAATGTCACTGCTGGCGGATTTCCACACTCCTTGCGTGCGCATCCAGTCCTTCGGCCTTAGCCAGACGAATAATGTCGCCGGCGCTTTCAGCAAGCTTTTTCCTGTCGTACTCTATTATACTCGTCGACTTGACAAAATCGTTGCTGGTCAGTGCGCTTGCAAACTTTGCGGTTCGACCGGTAGGCAGTGTATGACTCGGTCCCGCCCAGTAATCGCCGACCGCAACCGGGGTATAATCACCGATAAAGATTGCTCCAGCGTTGTTGATTTTATCTGCGATTTCTTTGCTTTTATCACCGCACTGGATCTGAAGATGCTCAGCAGCAAAATCGTTGGCAAAATCAACAGCTTCGTTCATGTCCTTCGTAACTACAATTAGCCCGGACCGTTCGAGCGATTTTGTTGCCTGCTCAGCCCTTGCTTGTTCTTTAAGTTGTCCTTTCAACTCTTCAAGGACAGATTTAGCCAGCTGTTGGCTGTCAGTTACAACAATTGCAGTACTGTCCAGGCCGTGTTCAGCCTGGCTTAACATGTCTGCAGCAACCCATTTCGCCTTTGCATTTTTATCAGCTACTATGAGAACTTCACTCGGACCTGCAATTGACTCGATGCCAACATAATCAAGCCCAACCATCTTCTTAGCTGTTTGTACCCATTTATTTCCCGGGCCGACAATTTTCTGGACCCTTGGAATCACGCCTCCGTCTGAAGCCAGAGCAGCTACAGCTTGAGCGCCGCCTACTCTATATACATCCCTAATCCCAAGTTCATAACAGACACCCATAATTACAGGATGAATACTGCCGTTAAATCTTGGCGGTGAAACGACGACAATCTTTTTGACACCTGCAACCTGAGCAGGAACAGCGCACATTATTACAGTTGATGGCAGCGGGGCAGAAGCTCCGGGTACGCAAATTCCCACACTTTGAATTGGAGTGTATCTTATTCCTGATTTCGCCTTGTCACCAAGGAAAATATCTTTTTGATATTTACGCACATTTTTAATTGCCTGGCGGATTGAGCTAAGCAGGCCTTTATCGAGAACTTCGTGCGATTTTTTTAGCTCGTCAGCAGTTATAAGGAACTCGCTGGGGCTCAAGCGGACATTGTCGAACTTCTCTGTGTATTCAGTGATTGCTTCATCACCCCTGTCGGTGACTGCTCGCACAATATCCAGGACTTGTCCCCACTCCGCATCATCGATACCAAACCGAGCTGCAGCAATTTGCCTGCTGTAGAATTGCTTTATTCGCTGCCTAAAATCATCTGAGCGGGATGATATTAGGATGTTATCCAGAGTGTCAGTCACGGTCTGCTCCTATTAATTAGCCGAAGTTGCCGTGGCTGTACGAGCGACGAGCCGTCTGTAAAAGCAGATAGTATCTGCCCTGGCACTTCGTGACAATACCGGATACCTTGAAGCGAATCTGACCAACTCGCTTGCCCTGTCTTGCCTCGGCCTTGGCCAGTACCTGGCACGGCAGAAGTTCCAGTGTCACATTCGATGTGTTCCTGCCGATGGCATCGAACTCAAAGACCCAGCCGTCGTCGCTCTTCTTTATGAAACCCGTTCGGTCGGCCAGAATCGAATCCTGCTTCAGCTCCATTCCTTTTTTGAGCTTTTCCGGCCTGATGATTCGCCGCGTCGTGAGTTTGTCGATTATTTCCTGTGGAATCATCACCGCGTCATTCGGCTCATTTATCATAACTTCGACTGGAGTCTCATTGGCCTCAGCTGGTTCTTCACTAACCGTAGTATCAACCTCAGCCAGCGGCACAAAGTAATCACAGAAAAGGTAGTTTTCTCCGCCATACCTGGTCACCATAGCGTTATACAACCTGTAGCTGCCGCCGGCGTTTTCCGTCATATCGGCAATCATTTTTTCCAGACCTGTCGAAGGCAGCATCGGAATTTTTGTTCCGGCACGGATTACACTTCGACCATCACTAATATCGCGTTCAATTTCAAACAACCACGTATCGCCCCGCGCAACGACCTTTCCGTCAATGCCCATCAATACGTATCCGTCGCGCAGCAATGGTTTCTTTAGCTTGCCGTTCGCAACCGCGCCTGCCGTAATCAGCAGTATTATCAATAATGTAGTGTGTTTAATCATGTCAAACTCCCGCAGGTGCTCGTTTAAATCAAGAATAGTCGAGCCTTCAGAATCTCAACTGCCTCTTCAGGCCCGAGGGCCTGTTCAACATACCGGCCCGATGCCGCGTCATCGCTGTTGATTGTTTCCAAAAGGTCTTTCCAGAACTCACCCACGATTATAATCGGTTTGCCTTCCGACAAAAACCCTTTATTCTGCAATTCCCAGACCTTCGCCAATTCAAGCAGCGTTCCCGTTCCACCCGGCAGGACCAAAAAACCATCTCCCAGCTCTATCAGCTTATCCAGCCGTTCATCCAGCGATTTCGTAACAATCTCCCTGCTGATATACTCGTTTGGCTTGCTGTTGAATGCCGAACATGTAACGCCTATTACTTCACCGCCGACTTCTGCCGCGCCCTTCGCCGCAGCGAGCATCGTCCCGCCGTATCCTCCGTTGGCAATGGCAAACCCGTTTTCTACCAGTAACTTTCCCGTTCTTTCCGCAAGAGCGAATATCTCATCGCCGCTTCTCGCCCTGCCCGTACCGAATATCGTTATGGTTTTATTTGCCACTTGCCTTTTCGCGCGTGTAATTCAAAAGCCCCGCAGCGAGAAGAATCTCCCTGTCACGAGCAGATAGATTAAGCTTACCTGTAAATTCGAAGTCCTGACTGCGATTGACAATTGTTACCTCATCTTTACTCTTAACCGCTTCGAGGAGGTTTTCTATTTCAAATTCGTCGCCGCTGTTTATCTTCTCATAATCACCCGGCTGGGCAAACTCAATCGGCACGATGCAGAAGTTTATCAGGTTCGCTTTGTGAATCCGCTCAATTGATTTGGCGACCACCGCTCGTACACCGAGATACATCGGGCACAATGCCGCATGCTCTCTGCTCGAACCCTGCCCGTAGCTTTGCCCGGCGATTATCACGCCGCCGATACCTGTTTTCTTGAGTTCCAAAGCCCGCTGGGCAAAACTTGCAGAATCAGGCTCATTAAAACAGTTGAATACGACCTTTGCGTATTCCGGCACATTCGAACGCAGCTTCAAAAAAGCTCCTGCCGGCATGATATGGTCGGTAGTAATTTTATCACCGACTTTAATCAGCACCTGTCCGGCAAGTTTATCAGGCAGTGGTTTGGGCGATTCAGGAACGACAATAGTAGGCCCGCGCAGAACTTCAACCTTCGCAGCTTTATCAGCGGATAGAGGCTTTTCTATCATGCTGTCATCAATTGCAAATTCATCCGGCAGCTCGACCTTAGGATATTTGATTCCGAGCAGTTCAGGCAATTTTCGCGGGTCGGTTATTTCCCCCGTCAATGCCGCCGCTACAGCAGTTTCCGGGCTGACCAGATACGCCTGGTCATTTTTTGTACCTGTTCGGCCCGCGAAATTCCGATTGAATGTTCGCAGTGTCACCACGTCATCAGCGGGAGAAAAACCCTGACCGATGCAAGGCCCGCACGACGATTCCAGAATTCTCGCACCGGCGCTTATCATATCCGCCAAAGCCCCGTTTGCCGCCAGCATATTCAGTACCTCTCTGCTGCCGGGAGCAATGGCAAATTCCACCATATTATTTATCCGCCGGCCTTTGAGCACCTGTGCAACCATCATCAAATCGGTGAAGCTGGAATTCGTGCAGCTTCCGATTACTACCTGCCCGACAGGCGTACCGGAAACCTCAATAACCGTCTTTATATTATCCGGCGACGATGGACACGCAGCCAGAGGCTCAAGCTGCGATAAATCTATCTCAATCACACGGTCATACTTCGCATCCTTTTCAGCAGCAAGAGGCTTATATACCTTTTCTCTTTTTTGAGCCGCTAAGAAATTCCGCGTCCGCTCGTCGCTGGGGAATATGCTCGTCGTAACACCGAGCTCGGCTCCCATATTCGTTATCGTTGCCCGCTGAGGTACCGACAGTCCTTCGACGCCATCGCCGAAATATTCGACCACCCAGCCGACATTGCCCCTGGTGCTCAGGATACTCAGCATTTTCAAAATCACATCTTTGGCAGCTACCCAGTCTGGCAGTTTTCCGGTAAGCTTTACGCCCAGCACCTTCGGGCAGGTAAGATAGAAAAGCCCGCCTCCCATGGCTACCGCTACGTCGAGCCCGCCTGCACCGATAGCAATGCTGCCGATACCGCCTGCTGTTGGCGTATGACTGTCGCTGCCTAAAAGTGTATCGCCAGGCCGTGCAAACCGCTCTAAATGCACCTGGTGACATATCCCGTTGCCCGCCCGCGAATGATACACCCCGCACTTAGCCGCGACGGTCTGCAGGTACAAATGGTCGTTGTGATTCTCAGGCCCGAACTGCGACATATTATGGTCAACGTAACTGACCGATAGCTCCGTTTTGACAGACCCGGCCCCCATACTCTCATAGAGCAAAAATGCAGTCGTACCTGTAGCATCCTGAGTCAGCGTCTGGTCAATCCTAATACCAATGGAGTTGCCGCTGGTCAATTCGCCGTCAACGATATGCTCTGTGAGTATTTTGTAAACAAGCGTCCCATTCATCTGCTGTTTCCCGCAAAATCAAAACCGCCAGTTTACCAGAAACCCTCCCTCAGCACAAACCCCCTCAAAGAACAACTGAATTTTCATCCGTAATAAGTGCAGAAAGTTCGGTCGCTCTCCCATATGCTTATGCTGTGAAGTTTCGCCGGACCGAATTTACCGCTTAGCCTTTCCCACGCGAACGCAGCTATATTCTCAATCGTCGGATTGACCTGCGCAAAACCTTCCACATCCGCGTTGAGGTTCCTGTGGTCCACTAATTTGACAAACCTGCCGTCCACCACCTGCTCAAAATCACCAACACAGATATCTTCATCGGTCGGGGCTTTAACAGTTACCTCTACGACGTAGTTATGCCCGTGCCCATTAGGATTCGCACACTTGCCGAACAATTTGAAATTCTTTTCTTCGCTCAACTGCTCGTTCCACAGTTTATGCATTGCCGCAAAATCAAACTTCTCGCTGAAGTAAAACATCTTCATATCCTCGCAATCAAAAGCGATATTTCTGTATGGATTAAGCTGCAAACCAAGCTCAATCAGCATCGCACCGTCGAACTTCCCCTTGAGTAAATCGCGAAGCGAAGCCAACAGTTCAGCCGTTTCGCGTATTGTTAGCTGCTTGGCGTCGGCAAATGCCCTGCGGATATTTTCTGCAAAGACCGGCACGGCATTATTCCGCACCACCTTATCGATAACCATCACATTGACGACAAATCCAGTATCTTCCTTAGCCTGGCCTGCAAGGGCGACCGAAAGCTCGAAAAAAAGGCTCAGCCCCTCGCCGCACGGTTTGCCTCCGTAAGAATTGGCCCCACCGTCAGG
>SDBV01000599.1_pt1 | contig 52079 bp, 50 predicted proteins | sample 2277081 | NCBI WGS metagenome assembly SDBV01 (sample SAMN10402039, study PRJNA504765) | marine sediment metagenome | isolation source: marine sediment core GS10_PC15, 223 cmbsf | place: Arctic Ocean: Southern Knipovich Ridge | collected 2010
ATCAAAACAACAAATTTAAAATTAAACAGAGAACTTAAAAATTATATTGAGGAGAAAATCGGCAGTTTGGAAAAATTTGCTGAGGTTTTCCAAAGCAAAGATTACTACGATCATTTTTTTACTAAAGGAAAACCCCGAGTTGAGGTTTGGGTAGAAATTGGAAAAACAACTCGTCATCATCAAAAAGGCGATGTTTTTAGAGCCGAGGTTCAAATGCGTTTTCCTAAAAAGAGTTTAAGAGCTGAATCAGAAAGGAAAAATTTGAAATTAGCCATCAATGAGGTTAAAGACGAATTACAGCGAGAATTAAAAAAATATAAAGGGAAAGCAGGGGCTGTTTCCAAAAGGGGGTCAAGGGTTTTAAAGAAATCACTTAATTTATCTCCCCTTGCTAAATTCAAAAGAAAAAAAGGAGAGAGGACAAGAGAAGAGGGAATATAGTGGCGATGACGATGACTATGATAAGAAAGCGGTTTTGAAAGAGAACCGCTTTTAATTTTAAGGGAAATACGTTATGATAGGAATATTAAACTATGCCAATATGTCAATCATAACAAAATTTTTTGGCGATGCTAACGAAAAATATTTAAAAAAGCTTCAGCCAACAATTGAAAAGATAAACTCTCTTGAGCCAGAATTTGAAAAAATTCCTGATGAGAAATTAAAAGAAAAAACAGCTGAGTTTAGAGAAAGGCTGGGTAAGGGCGAAAGTTTAGATGATATTTTACCGGAAGCTTTTGCTTTGGTTCGAGAGGGAGCAAAAAGAACTTTAAATCAAAGGCATTTTGATGTTCAATTAATCGGAGGAATAGTTTTGCATCAGGGAAAAATTGCTGAGATGAAAACAGGTGAGGGAAAAACCTTAGCCGCCACTTTGTCTCTGTATTTAAATGCCCTTGAAAAAAAAGGAACTCATCTGGTAACTGTTAATGATTATTTATCCAGAAGAGATACTGTCTGGATGGGTCAGATTTATCATTTATTAGGTCTGAGCACGGGTTGTATAAACCATGATCAGGCCTTTTTATATGATCCAGAATATAAAGGCGCTGAAGAAGAAGATAAGATTAGAGACGAGATGGGGGGGTTTAAAGTAATGGAAGATTTCTTAAAACCTGTTTCAAAAAAGGAAGCCTATTCTGCTGACATTACTTATGGAACCAATAATGAGTTTGGCTTTGATTATTTAAGAGACAGTATGGTTTATGACTTAAAAGATAAGTCCCAAGGGGAGTTTAATTATGCAATCGTTGATGAGGTGGATTCAATTTTAATTGACGAAGCCAGAACTCCTTTAATTATTTCCGCTCCGGCCGGTGAATCAACTAAGAGGTATTATCTGTTCGCTAAATTAATAGCCAGATTGAAAGAGAACGAAGATTATACAATTGATGAAAAAATGGGAGCTCCCACTTTTACTGAAACGGGCCAGAATAAAGTTGTTCAATTTTTAGGTTCAGACCCATGGGCTGAAAATGATATTGCTACTACCCATCAGTTGGAAGCCGCCCTAAAGGCCAGAACTTTATTTGAAAGGGACAAAAAATATGTGGTTAAAGACGGCCAGGTTATTATTGTTGATGATTTTACCGGCAGGTTGATGCCGGGAAGAAGGTGGTCAGGGGGTCTTCATCAGGCAGTTGAAGCCAAAGAGCATGAAATAGGGGGACATCCAGAGGTGGAAGTTCAGCAGGAATCAAGAACCTTTGCTACTGTTACCTTCCAGAATTATTTTAGAATGTATAAAAAATTAGCCGGTATGACTGGAACCGCCGTTACTTCAGCTGAAGAGTTTGATAAGGTTTATCGCTTGGAAGTGATAATCGTTCCAACTAATAAACCTTTAATAAGAAAGGGCTTGCCTGACCGGGTTTACAAAACTTTGGATGGGAAATTTAAAGCAGTGGTTAAGGAAATCAAAGAAAGGCATCAAAAGGGTCAGTCGGTTTTGGTAGGAACGGTTTCTATTGAAAAAAATGAATATTTGGGGAAATTATTAGAAAGAGAAGGTGTTCCCCATCAAATTTTAAATGCAAAACATCACGAAAGAGAAGGAGAGATAATTGCTCAGACAGGAAGGTTGGGAGCTGTAACCATAGCTACTAATATGGCAGGAAGGGGAGTGGATATAATCTTGGGAGGGAATCCGCCTGATTTGGAAAAGCAGAAAAAGATTATTGAACTTGGCGGACTTCATGTTATAGGAACTGAGCGGCACGAAGCAAGAAGAATTGATAATCAGCTTCGGGGAAGGTCTGGCAGGCAGGGCGACCCTGGCTCCTCTCAGTTTTTTGTGTCTTTGGAAGACGACTTAATGAGAGTTTTTGGCGGGGACAGAATAAAGGCCTTAATGGATACATTAAAAGTTCCGGAGGACCAGCCGATTGAAGCTAAGTTGGTTTCCAAAGCTATTGAATCCGCGCAATCAAAAGTTGAAGGAATGAATTTTGATGCAAGAAATCATGTTTTGGAGTATGACGATGTGATGAACAAACACAGAGAAGTATTTTACAAAAAGAGAAGAGAAGCGCTGGAGAAAGCGCAAGAAGGTAAATTGAAAGAGTACGTCTTGGAAATAATTAAAAAGGCAGGACTTTTAGAAGCAGATTATGAAAAAAGAGAAAAAGAAGTAGGCGAAGAAAATATGCGCCAGCTTGAAAAAGCTGTTTGCCTAAAGGTTTTAGATACTCTTTGGGTGGAACATCTGGAGAATATGGGGCACTTAAGAGATTCTGTAAGATTGCGGGCTTATGGACAGCAGGATCCTTTAATTGAGTATAAAAGAGAAGGCCATATGATGTTTAAGCGGTTGCTCCAAACAATTGAGACCGCTATTGCCAATGCTATTTTTAAAGCTGAATTAAGACCCGCAACCCGCCCAAATTTTACGAAGCAAAACTTAGGCGGGCAAGGCCAATTTAAAAAACAGAAAGACCTCAAAAAACTTGGCAGGAATGATCCTTGTCCTTGCGGCAAAATCAATCCCGAAACCAAAAAACCGATGAAATATAAAAGATGTTGTTATCCAAAATTCGGCTAAGCGTTGACCCTGTAGAGAAATTTCGGATTATTCCATAAATTTGATTTTTCTTAAAGAAAAATCTTTCCGAAATTCTTCTACGGGGTTGACATAAATGAAACAATATGTTAAGATTTCTTTAAAAGAATAGTCCATTAAAAACTTCATAATAGGAGAGCAAATAATGATAAATAGAGAATTTGGTGCTTCTAACAGCCAAACCGAATTAGTAAATGTTTGTGGATTTTTTCTTATACTTACAAAAAGCTCGTTTAGTGCGACGTCGCCCATCAGAAGTATGGGAGAGAAAATAAGCAGGAATACTTTTTGTCCTTGCGGTTCGAAAAAAAAGTACAAACACTGCTGTATTTCCAAAAAGCGCTTTTAAAATTTTAAACCCAATTACTGGGTCTTTTTTCTTTCAAGAATATGATATAATTGACGATAACAATGACTTATGACTTTTGACTAAATTGTCGTCGTTGTTACTGTCATCGTCATTGTCATTGTCATTAGTCAAAGATATGTTCTTTTTTCCAGCAGGTTGCTTAATTCTTATTCTCTTTATTTTATTTTTGCCAATTTTGTTTTTATTGGTCTTTTTTCATTTGATTACTCTCGGCTTTGAAAAACTTGGCTTGTCTCCAGAGACCACTATTTTAATTCTTCTTTTAATGCTTGTTAGCTCTGCTATCAATATTCCTCTGACCAGAAAAAAAATGGTTTATGTTGAAAAACCGTCTTTTTTTGGTTTATTTAAAACTACAAAACTAAGGGCTTCGGGCATTACTATTAATTTAGGAGGGGCAATCATTCCGATTTTTCTTTCTTTTTATTTTTTGAGCAAAGTTCCATTAGAGCCGGTTTTAACAGCAACTTTTTTAATGATTTTAATTGCCAAGATTTTTTCCAGAGTTATTCCTGGCAGGGGTATTGGAATTTCAGCTTTTATTCCTCCGCTTTTTGCTGTTCTTTTTGCCATAATTTTAGCTCCTGAATTCGCAGCTCCTACAGCTTTTATTTCGGGGGTTTTAGGAACTTTAATCGGGGCTGATATTTTGAATTTACATAAAGCTAAAAAATTAGGACCAGGGCTTTTGTCAATCGGAGGAGCAGGCGTTTTTGACGGAATATTCCTAATAGGAATTATCTCAGCCCTTCTCACATAACTTTTAATTTAATAAAGATTATGTTATAATTCCAATATTAAAATGAGAAAAAAGAAGGTTTATTTAATTTTACTTTTTATTTTAATCCTGGCATTTTTGACTGGGAATTTAAGCTACCCCAAATATTTCAATCAGGCAGCCGGTTTTCTTAGAGAAAAAGCTCATATAAATGTGCCAAATTTCTGGGAAATTCCTTTTCGGCTGGGTTTAGATTTGCAGGGGGGAACTCATCTTATTTATGAAGCTGATTTAAGCGAAATTGAAGCATGGGAGAAATCTCAAAAAATGGAGCAGTTAAAAGACACAATTGAAAGAAGAGTTAACATTTATGGAGTAACCGAACCCCTTATCCAAGTTCAGGGCGAGAGCAGGTTAATTGTTGAGCTGGCCGGAGTAAAAAATGTTCAGGAAGCCATAGATATGATAGGGGAGACGCCTTATCTTGAGTTCCGGGAAATGCTTTCTGACGAAGAGCGAGAAGAAATTAAGGCAAGTATTCCTGAAGAGCAAATTTTAGAAGTAATGGAAATTGTTAAAGAACAAACCGGGCAAGAAGCAAGCAGAGAGGAGGTTTTAGATATCCTGACCTTCAATTTATCTAAACCCACCGAGCTCACCGGCGAGTATTTAGAAAGAGCTGATATTGCCTTTGATTCAACTACCGGTAATATTCAAATTAAACTTCAGTTCAATAAAGAGGGAGCCGAGATATTTGAGGAGGTAACTGGAAGAAATGTAGGCAAGCCATTGGCAATTTTTTTGGATGGGATGTCAATTATAGATACTGATGGCGATGACAAAATTACAAATAACGATTTTTATGCTCCGGTTGTTCAGCAAAAAATCACTGGAGGACAGGCAGTAATTACTGGTGAAATGGATATGAAGAAAGGTCAAAAGATTGCCCAGAGATTAAATTCAGGAGCTTTGCCGGTGAAAATTGGAGAGCCGATTTCTCAAAAAATAGTAGGACCCACTTTAGGAAAAATCTCATTGGAAAAATCCCTTTGGGCGGGAGCATTCGGCTTTTTAGCTATAATTATATTTTTAATAATTTTTTATCGCTTTCCGGGATTTTTAGCTTCAATGTCTTTGGGAGTTTATATTATTTTGATTTTAAGTTTATTCAAATTAATTCCAGTTACCTTAACCTTGGCTGGAATCGGGGGATTTATTTTATCAATAGGGATGGCTGTTGACGCGAATATTTTAATTTTTTCTCGGATGAGAGAAGAATTAAAAGAGGAAAAAAGCTTTGCCATTGCCATAGAAGAGGGCTTTAGAAGGAGCTGGTCTTCAATTAGAGATGGAAATATTACTACTTTGATTGTTGCTTTAATTCTGTTTTGGTTTGGAACAAGCTTTATTAAAGGTTTTGCTTTTACCTTGAGCATCGGAATTTTAATCAGTATGTTTTCTGCGATATTTATAACGAGAAATTTTCTTAGATTGTTTGTAGGCACAAAATTAGAAAATATAAAATGGCTTTGGAGATAATATGTTTTATTTCACCAAACACCGTAAAGTTTATTTTATTTTTTCCGGGATACTAATCTTGGCTAGTTTGATTTCTTTAGCTGTTTTCGGTTTAAAACCAGGAATTGATTTTACTGGCGGAAGTATTTTAGAAATAGAATATAAGGAAAATAGGCCTCAAAATCAGGAGATATTGGAAAAACTAACTGATTTTGACTTGGGAACTATTTATGTTCAACCAATTGGAGAGCGCGGGGTTGTTTTAAGAACAAGAGAGATTAATAAAGAAGTTCATCAACAAATTTTAGAAAAACTTAAAGAAGGAGGAATAGAGCTTGAAGAGAGACGGTTTGAATCAATTGGGCCTACTATTGGCAACGAGCTGAAAAAGAAAACCAATATTGTTATAGTTCTGGCTTTGTTATCAATGATTATCTACATAGCTTTGGCTTTCAGAAGAATTCAAAGACCTTTGAGATCTTGGCAATATGGGGTGGCAAGCGTTATTGCTCTTTTTCACGATATTTTAATTCCCTTGGGAGTTTTCTCAATTTTAGGGAAATTTTATGGCATAGAGATTTCTATTCCAGTTATTACCGCCCTTCTTGCCGTTTTGGGATATTCAATTAATAATACTGTGGTGGTTTTTGATAGGATAAGAGAAAATCTTTTAAGAAGAGGAGAGGTGTTTGAGGAGATTGTTGATAGAAGCTTAAACCAAACCTTAACCAGACAGATTAATACTTCTTTAACCACTTTATTTGTTTCTATTGCTATTTTCTTTTTTGGCGGGGAAACTTTGAGATATTTTGCCCTGACCCTAATTTTAGGAATTACAGCTGGAACTTATTCCTCAATTTTCTTAACTGGATCCATATTGACAACCTGGTTCAAGCTGAAGAGAAGGTAGATGAATGGCCTGTTTTCGGGCAAATTAGTTCGGGAGACACGCAGTCAGCATAAGGCGGTATAACAACTTATTCTTCGGCTGCTGCTATTTCTCGCCGAGCCGTAACATTCTTAGAAGAAAATACAATCTTATTCTTGGGCTCGGCTGCGAAGTGTCTCCCTCACCAACTTGCCCTCAGACCAGATGAAATGAAGTGTTTGGCTTTATTCTTATATTGACAACCTGGTTCAAGCTGAAGAGAAGATAAAATCTTTATCCCCAGTTGATAGATTGACAACAATCTTTAAAAATGGTTAAATAGAGAAATAAATCAACGAATATCTAATCTTGTTGCAAATTTACGAATATATTAATAATTCGTTATTCGCAAAGCAACCCTGCGGGGAGTCTCATTTTTTCTTCAGAAAAAATGATCCAGCATATTAGATTCGTTATTCGTTAATAATTAACATGGGATACAACTATCAAAAAATTTGCTCAAATCTTTTAAAAGAGTTACCTCAGAGAACAGCCAATGTTATTGAGAGGCGTTTTGGTTTGCAGTCAGGAGAAAGAGAAACCTTAGAAGCTATCGGGAAAAGTCATAATATTACCAGGGAACGGGTTCGTCAGATTGAAGGAGAGGGGTTTTCTAAAATTCGTCCAAGAATTAAGAGCTATCAGAAAGTTTTTCAATATTTTGATAATACTCTTGCCTCATTCGGCGACTTTAAAGAGGAAGGCATCTTTCTTAAATTTTTAGGTGGAGAAAAATATCAAAATCATGCTTTCTTTTTATTGACTAATGGAGAAGGTTTTAAGAGGTTATCGGAAGATAAAGATTTTTATTCTCTGTGGACAAGAAAAAAAGAATCGGCAAATCTCGCCAAAAAAGCAGTAAAGTCAACTATAAATAAACTAGAAAAAGGAAAAAGAGTACTTGCCTTGGATGAACTTTTTAAATCCCAAAAGAAAGAGCTCATCGGGTTTTTAGGCAAAAGATTAAACGAAAGTATCTTTCTTTCCTGTCTCGAGATTTCAAAGAAAATCCAAAGAAATCCTGAAAATCAATTTGGCTTAAGGGATTGGTTGGAGATTAATCCTCGAGGAGTAAAAGATAGGGCTTATTTGGTTTTAAAAAAAGAAGGGAAACCCCTGCATTTTGCCGAGGTAGCTACTTTTATAGAAAAGCTTCCATTTCCTTTCCAGAGAAAAACCCATACAGCTACTGTTCATAACGAACTAATCAAAGACCCAAGATTTGTTTTAGTCGGAAGGGGGCTCTATGCCTTAAAAGAATGGGGTTATGCGCCCGGAGTAGTTCGCGACATAATTATTAAAGTCATAAAAGATTCAAAAAAACCGTTGTCAAAAAAAGAGGTTTTAAAAAACGTTTTAGAGCAGCGTTTTGTTAAAGAAAATACAGTTGCGTTAAATTTACAAAATAGAAATCATTTCTTACAGGACTCTAAAGGAAAATATACAATAAGAGAATCCTAAGATAAATGCCCCCAGTAATTTTAGATGCATTAAAAACTTTTGTGTCAATGCTTCCAAAAGCTTGGCTAATTTTCAAAACTTGGTGGTGGCTGCCATTACCCTTTATTTTATGGCGGCCTTTTTCTTTTCTTTGGTGTTGGTGGAGAACAGATAAATTTTTAAAAAAAACAAAGTTTATTCTGCTTGAGATTAAAATACCGAAAGAGGTTTTAAAACCAATGAGAGCAATGGAAACCGTTATAGATGGCTTATGGCAGATTCTTTACGATCCTGCTGATTGGTGGGAAAAGTGGGTTGAGGGAAAAATATTACTTTCTTACTCGTTTGAAATTGCTTCAATTGGCGGAGAGCCCCATTTTTTTGTCAGAATTCCTAAATCGGGCCGGGATTCAATTGAATCGTCTATCTATTCTCAGTATCCTGATGCTGAAATTTCAATAGCTGAGGATTATACAAAATATATTCCTCAGGATATTCCAAATAAGGATTGGGATCTTTGGGCTGCCGACTATTGCCTTTTGAAAAAAAACCCATATCCGATTAAAACTTATCTAAAATTTGAAACAGAACACGAACTTTTAGAGGAAAAGAGAATTGACCCTTTGGCTTCTCTTCTTGAGGCAATGGCAAAAATCAAACCCGGGGAACAACTCTGGGTTCAAATTATGGCAGGTCCTGTCAGCAACAAAGAACTTCCCTGGGTAACCGAAGGGGAAGAAATAAGAGACGAACTTGCCAGAAGAACCAAACCTGCAAAAAGAAAACCAATGATAATAGAAACAGCTGATATTTTAGTTACCGGGACACCGCCCGGGGGATTGCCAAAAGAAGAAAAAGAAATTATTCCTCCAGAAATGAAACTTACTCCCGGAGAAAGAGATATAATTTCTGGAGTTGAGCAAAAAATGGCAAAACGCGGTTTTAATACCAGCATCAGGTTTATTTATCTCGGGAAGAGGGATGTTTTCTTTAAGCCAAATCTTCGGCTGGTTCTTAGCTTTTTTTCTACTTTTTTCACCCAAAACGTTAATGCTTTAGTACCTTGGGGCAAAACCTTAACTAAAATTCATAGAAGCTGGTTTTTGCCAAAAAACCTTGTTTTTAATAGAAGATTATATCTAAGAAAAAGAGCTATATTCAGGAGATATAGGTTAAGATTGCATCCTTTGTTTCCACGGAAGGGTCGTTGGCCCTCAGCTTTTATCTTAAATACAGAGGAGTTAGCTACTATATTTCACTTTCCTGGTCGAAGGGTTGCCCAAGCCCCGTTTATTAAACGAATTGAAGCTAAAAAAGGAGAGGCGCCCCCTGGGTTGCCAACCGGGTAAATTATGAATGATATAAATTTTTTCGCTGAAACAACTTTCCGCAATATCAGACAGAAATTTGGCATTAAACCCGACGACAGACGTCGGCATGTTTATATTGTTGGTAAAACCGGAATGGGAAAAACAGCCATGCTCCAAAATATGGCTATTCAGGATATTCAGCAGGGCAGGGGGGTAGGTTTTGTTGACCCTCACGGAGAAGCAGCCGAAGAATTATTGGATTTTATTCCTTCTAGCAGAATTAACGACGTTATATATGTTAATCCCGCTGATTTAGATTATCCCATCGCTTTTAATGTTATGGAAAGAGTTGAGCCCGAATATAGGCACTTAGTGGCAGGCGGTCTAATGGGCGTTTTTAAAAAAATCTGGCCTGATGTTTGGTCTGCCAGGATGGAATATATTTTAAATAATTCTATTTTAGCTTTGCTTGAATATCCGGGTTCCACTCTGTTGGGGATTAACCGGATGTTATCTGATGCCGAGTTTCGCAAGAAAGTAGTAGACAAAGTTACTGATCCGGTGATTAAAGCATTTTGGATAAATGAGTTTGCCCGCTATACTCAAAGATATGAAGTGGAGGCAACAGCTGCTATCCAGAATAAAGTTGGCCAGTTTATTTCCGCTCCGTTAATTAGAAATAGCATTGGTCAGGTTCAATCTAATATTGATATGCGGAAGGTAATGGATGAGGGAAAGATTTTAATTTTGAACTTATCAAAAGGAAGAATAGGAGAAGATAATTCAACATTGATGGGCGCTCTTTTAATCACCAAATTACAGCTGGCCGCTATGTCCAGAGTGGATATGCCCGAAGAAAAAAGAAAAGATTTCTTTTTATACGTAGATGAGTTCCAGAATTTTGCAACAGAATCTTTTGTTAATATTCTTTCTGAAGCAAGAAAATACAGGTTAGCTTTAATTTTAGCCCATCAGTATATTGCCCAGATGGAAGAGACGGTGAGAGATGCGGTTTTTGGCAACGTTGGTACTTTAATTTCTTTTCGGGTTGGGGCAGAAGACGCTGAGTATTTAGAAAAAGAGTTTATCCCGGAATTTAGCGCAGAGGACATTGTAAATCTGGCAAAATATAATATTTATTTAAAATTAATGATTGATGGGGTGGCAGGAAGGCCTTTTTCAGCCGGGACTTTACCCCCGTTTCCAAGGTCCGAAGAATCAAATAAAGAAAAAATTATAAAAGTTTGCCGGGAAAGATACGGAACTCCTCGTAAGGAAGTTGAAGAGAAAATTACTAAGTGGTCAGGATTTTTAGAGACACCAGCCGCTGCTCCACCGAAAGAAGCTCCTGTTCTTTATGATGCTACTTGTTCTGGATGTAGCAAGCCAACCAAGGTAGTATTTCCTCCAGATGGAAAAAGGCCGGTTTATTGTAAGGCCTGTTTAAAAAAAGTGAGGGAAACAGGCGCTTTAAAAAAACAAGAACCAACATCATCTATTTCTATAGAAAAGGCGATAGAAGAAGAGCCCGTTTCTTTTGGCAGACAGAATAGAGAACCTAAATCTTTCAAAAAAAAGCGAAAACCAGTTGATGTAACAGAATTAAAAAAGGCCCTAGAGGAGTCTTTAAACAAAAAAAATAATGAGGACGCTTAAAGATCTAAATGTTAAAAATAAACGGGTTTTAATAAGATGCGATTTTAATGTTCCTTTAAATAAAAAAGGTGGAATAGAGGATGATTTTCGGATTAAACAGACCATTCCTACTATTGAATATTTGGTTAAAAGGGGAGCCAAAGTAATTCTAATGAGTCATTTGGGCAGACCCGAAGGAATGGTGGTAGAAGGTTTAAGATTAACTTCGGTTCAAAAGAAATTGACAGAGTATTTAGGGGCTCCGATAGCAAAAGCCGCAGATTGTATTGGAAAGAAAATTGAAAAACAGACGATTGAGATGAAAGAAGGAGAGATTCTGCTTTTGGAAAATTTAAGATTTCATAAAGAGGAGGAAAAAAATTATGGGAATTTTGCTAAAGAGATTTCTAATCTTGGCGATATCTATGTTAACGATGCTTTCGGTGTTTCTCATCGGGCCCAGGCATCAATTGTAGGGGTTCCAAAATATTTACCTTCTGCAGCAGGACTTTTATTTGAAAAAGAAGTTAAAATTCTTTCCAGAGTTCTTAAAGACCCGTGGCGGCCGCTAATAGCAATCATTGGCGGGGTTAAAATTGAAAGTAAAATTAAAGTAATTAAACAGTTTTTAGAGAAAGCTGACCATTTGCTTATTGGCGGGAAAATAGGCAACGCTATTTTAACAGTAAAAGGAATTTACATTGGAAGATCTTGGCCTCCAAAAGAAGCAGTAAAAGAAATTGAAAAGTTTAAATTAACATCCACCAAGCTCCACCTTCCTATAGATGCAATTGCTTCACCAGACGAAACCGGCCAATTTTATGTCAGGGAATTGGCTCCGGCAAAAGTAAGGAAGGACGAAAAACTTTTAGATATTGGACCTGAAACTATCAAAATGTTTTCTAAAATAATTAAAGACGCCAAAATGATTGTTTGGTCTGGCCCCTTGGGGCTTTTTGAAGAGCCATTATTTGAAAAAGGAACGAAAGCAATCGCTGAAGAAATTGCCAAAAATCATCGGGCTTTTAAAATTGTTGGAGGTGGAGAGACAGTTTCCGCGCTGTCTAAGTTTGGTTTGAGGGAAAAATTTGATCATATTTCCACTGGCGGAGGAGCAATGTTAACTTTTCTGAGCGGTGATGAGTTTCCCGGTCTAAGGGCTTTAGAAAAGTAAAAAAATGCCAGTTGAAATTAAAAATCTAAAAAAGGCAACTAGCCGAATTTTAAAAGCAATAGAATCAAAAGAAAAAATAGTTATTTACGGTGATGCTGATTTGGACGGAGTAACTTCAGTTATTATCTTAGAAGAATGTATAAAGAATCTTGGTGGTAAAATTTCCGCAATTTATTTTCCAGACCGTGAAAAAGAGGGCTATGGGATAACCGAAGAAGCTCTTTTTTATTTAAATAAATATGTTCCTGCCTTGCTCTTGGTTTTAGATTGCGGCATTGGAAACTTCAAAGAAATAAAAATGGCTAAAGAGGCAGGATTTGAAGTGGTGCTTATTGAGCACCATGAAGTTTTGGACAGATTACCTGAGGCAGCTATTATTGTTGACCCAAAACAAAAAGGGGACAAATATCCTTTCAAGCAATTAGCAACAGTTGGTATTGTCTTTAGATTAGCCAAACTTCTTTTAAAGAAGCAGATGTCAGAAGGTTTGAAAAAGGATTTTTTGGAATTAGCGGCTTTAGCTACTATTGCTGATATGATGCCGAGAATTGATGAAAACGCAGAAATAATTAGGGAAGGATTGGATTCTTTAAGATCAAGCTGGCGGCCGGGAATTCAGGCATTATTTAATTTAGAGCAGTTTAAATCACTAGCCCTGCTCCAGCAAGTTTATAAAGTTAATTCTCTTTTAAATATTCGGGATGTTGAAAATAGATTGCCAGCCGCCTTTCGTCTTTTAACAGTTCCCAGTAAAAAAGAGGCGGGGAAGTTAGCTGAGAAATTATTGGAAAAGGGCATTGAAAAAAGGAAGAGAATAAAAGAAATAACAGAGGAGGTTGAGGAGAAGATTTTCGGAAAAGAAACAAATCCTGTTATCTTTGAGGGAGGTTCTGATTGGGGATTAATTTTATTGGGGGTTGTGGCGGCAATACTTTCTCAAAAATATCAAAAGCCGACATTTTTATATAGAAAAGAAAAAGATGAAAGTCAGGGAAGCATAAGGGCGCCCAGTGGATTTAATACAGTTGAAGCGATGAAAAGCTGCTCAGAATGCCTTACAACTTATGGGGGGCATCCACAGGCATCAGGATTTGGACTAAAAAACGAGAACTTGGAAAAATTCAAGGAGTGTTTGATCAAATATTTTAGTTAGATAAAAGCTCGGCAACTTACCTCAAAGGATTGCTGAAGTAAGTCGCCTCGCTTAGTCGACCTTATGAAGAAAATTATAATATATACCGACGGCGGTTCCAGGGGCAATCCTGGACCAGCAGCAATTGGAGTTATGTTTTGCAATGAAAAAGGGCAAAGCATAAAGGAATATTCTGATTATTTGGGAGATAATTTTACTAATAACGAAGCTGAATATAAAGCAGTAATTTTTGCTTTAAAGAAATTCAAGGCTCTTTTTGGAAAAAAATTAGCAAAAAATTCTGAAATTGAAATAAGGTCTGACTCCGAGCTTTTGGTAAAACAGCTAAAAGCCGAGTATAAGGTTTTGGATTCTAAGATTCAACAATTGTTTCTGGAAATTTGGAATCTACAATTTGATTTCCAAAAAATAAAATTCAAGTTAATTCCCAGAGAAAGAAACAAAGAAGCAGACAGATTGGCAAATGAGGCCCTAAATTCCCAAGCAAGCGCCCAAAAACTGCTTTAGAAAAAAAAGTCAACTCTATTTTTAAATAAAATAAATCCATTAAAAAATCCCACGTCAAATGTGGGGTTTTTTAGTGTCTTAGCAAAACCGTAAGCCGAATTTTGTTCTATGTGATCATCTATCTATGCGAACTACTTTTTCCAAAAATTCGAGTCGTTTCCCAAATTTTTGATTTGTTCTTGCACCCAGCAAGGATTTAGCCGTTTCACCCCTCGCATTGCTGCGGGGCTCGTCCCGTCAAACGGGACGTCCTCGCGCTTTCGCGCTCGGCCGTCTCTGCTCGCACCTCTTCCCCTTCTTTTTTGAAAAGGAGGGGAGGTAGTCTTATTAGGAACTACTACTTTTGGAATAGGTGTTCGGACTTTCCTCCATCTCCGCTAAGCGGGGACAGCGATCACTCGTCTTGCTAAGACAATTATATATTACCATTTTAAAAAGTGATTGTCAATGGTGTGTTTACTTGCTTAAAAAATACCGTCCTTTTTGGACGGTATTTAATTGTTTGTCTCAGGATTGTTGCTGTTTTTTTGCTTGATAAAGTGTCCGAGCAATATACTCCTGATTTACATTATTGAGCGAAGCTCCTGCTCCAATTTTTGCCCAAACTACTGCTCGATAGAATCTACAGACAGTAGCTGCTATCCAAATCTCACTTTTGACGCTTCCATCTCCGTTAGGCATAAATATATCATTGATGTTATCGGTGCCAATTTGTACTGGAATCTCGGCTTTTGCCATTTCTAAGATTCGGGCAATTGAATTATGAATAGGGGTAGCAAATGATCTCAGCTGCAACATAGAAAGAGCGGCTGTAGGACAGCAGATTACTCCGATATTTTCTTCTAACAATCCTTCAATTAATTTCTTAAAACGTTCTTCTTTATAACAAGAGGGGGAAATAGCATGGATTGACCAGACGGTTGGTCCCGTTATGCCCTCAATTTTCGGAGAGCCTAAACGATGAACAATCTTAACTAATGTCTCTGTTTCGTTTTCTTCAGGGATATTTTTTTGGTCAATCTGAAAATGCACAGGCTTGTGAAGTTCTTGGCCTAAAACCACGATTCTTCTCATATGTTCATCGGCGCCAATTCTTCCTTCTTCTTCGTCTCTTGAAGGAAGACCCCCTAATATGTCAGCCATTTTTGCTGCTTCTTTATAAATCTCCCATCTATCAGGGTCATCTACCGGTCTTTTAAATCCAAAAATAGGAGAGACAGCGATTCGTAAATCTATTTTTCCCCGAAATTCTTCTTTTAGTTTTACTGCCTGCTCAATAGCCACAAAGTCAATGTCAGGAGAAGCGTCAATAAAAGAGATTACTTGCTTGGTGTTTATTAATATCATTCGGTTGAGTTCGGATTTCATTCTTTGGTACAAATCTTCAGCTTGATAGGCGGGGCCTTTATGAAGGTCGCCTACCAAATCTTGTTTTACTGAAAGAGGAAATTCAGAAGCTTCCTCCGGATTGATGTCTACATGGTTCCAATATTGAGGATCGTTGGTGTTGGCTCGATCGAGATGAGTGTGAGCATTAACCCAGCCTCCAAATTCGTGAATTTGTCTTTCAATGGTCTGACTCCAATCAATAAATTTTATGCCTGCCATAATTTTTTCTCCTTTCTTTTTGTTAAAGATCTAATTTAAAAACTCCGACGCTCTAAAGAGAGATTACCAAAATATTAAAAATTTGTAAAGTCGTTCTTATTAACCAAATTTTTCAGTTGCCAACCTGCGGTTGACTAGTCTGGGGCTGGAAATTTAAGCGAAAAAATAGTAGAATGATAATATGAAATTTTATTTTATAAAAAATTTGCAGTTTTTAATTTTGGCTGTAGGAATAGGGATTTTCGGCTTTTTTATTTTTCAAGAAGCAGAGCAGATTGATATTACGATAGATGGTAATTGGCAAAAAAGCAAAGTTCCTGAAAAAGTTTTGCCTTTTGAGCCAAGCCAGCTGAGCTGGATAGAAGCTTCTTCTAATCCTGCCTGGACAAAAAGAGACGCTCATACAACCGTAGTCTTTAAAGATAAGATTTTAGTAATGGGCGGAATTGAAGACGGAGATCCAAGAGTAGCTTATGAATACCACGGTCATAAAAGCGATGTTTGGGCTTCTGATGATGGAGAAGATTGGGAGTTGATAACTGATGAGGCGGCCTGGGGGGAAAGAAGAGCCCATGCTTCAGTTGTTTTTAAGAACAAGGTTTGGGTGGTTGGAGGATGGGAGAAAAACAGCTGGGAATTTAAAAATGACGCCTGGTCTTCAGAAGACGGAGAAAACTGGGTCCAAGTTGCTTCTTCTGCACCTTGGACTCCCAGAAAAGGCCACTCGCTCGTAGTATTTGAAGATAAAATCTGGCTAATCGGGGGAGTAGATAGGACAGGCGCTCAAAATGATGTCTGGTCTTCAGCAGATGGAGAAGACTGGGAGTTAGTAACAGATAATGCTTCTTGGGTAGCAAGATATGACCATGCAGTAATGGTTTTTGAAGACAAAATGTGGTTAACAGGCGGAGTTGTGCCAGGAATGCCTGGAAAAAAAGATATTTGGGTTTCTGAAGACGGAGAAGATTGGCAGTTACTGGCAGATGATTTTCCCTGGCAGGGAAGGCATGGCCACTGCGCTCTTTTATTTAAGGATAATATTTGGATTTTAGGTGGCTGGGATGGAATAGGAAAAGGGATTAATGATGTTTGGTATTCAGAAGATGGTTTAAACTGGCAAGAGCTTCCAGTCAAAAGTCCCTGGAAAGGAAGAGAAGACCATACTTGCGCTGTTTTAAACGATAAGATTTGGGTAATGGGAGGAATGACTACTAATGGAAGGAGGGTAAATGATGTTTGGTATTCAATTGAAATTCCTTCAGAAAAATTATAAGAATGATTATGGACTTTTTTCCAAATCCCGATAAAAAATTGGTTGTAGAAATTGAAGAGAAAAAATACGCCAGATATCCAATAAAAACCCATTTTATCAAAACATCCGATAATTTAGACGATCTTATTTCAAGATATGTTTTGCCTTTTGCTGAAAAATCTGACATTATTGTTTTGTGCCAAAAAATTGTTTCAATTATCCGGGGCAGAGTAGTTTATAAATCGGATCTTAGGGTTGGATTTTGGGCAAAATTTCTTTCAAAGTTTGCCAAAAAGACCCCTTACGGTTTCTCAGTAGGAAATCCTTTGAAAATGCAGTTAGCTATTAATTTAGCGGGTTTGCCAAGAATCTTATTTGCCTGCTTTTGCTCAGGGGTTGCTAAAATTTTTGGAATTTCAGGAACTTTTTATCGGGTAGCAGGCCACCAAATTAACCAAATAGACGGCTTTTACGGCGAGGCCTTTTCACAATATGCTGAAATGGGGATATTGGGATTAAAAGATTCTGATAAAGTTTGCGAGCAATTGAAAAACAAATATGGTTTTTCTTTTGCGGTGGCTGACGTAAATGATTTGGGCGGAAATCTTTTGGACAGGAATGAAGATCTAAAAGGTAAAGAAAAATTAATATTGGAGATATTGAAAGATAATCCTGCTGGCCAGGCAAATCAGCAAACTCCTCTGATAATCGTTCGTCAAATAAAAGAACAATATCCCGAGAACAGTTCTCGGGATATTGAAATTAAATGATAAGTAAGCTTTTTAACTCTCAAACAAGGACTATTACTTCTGCTGCGGGAATTTTAGCAGCAGCCGCTTTCATTAGCGGTCTTCTGGGTCTTTTCCGAGACCGGCTTTTGGCTGGCAGTTTCGGAGGAGGAGACGAGCTTGATATCTACTATGCAGCTTTTAGAATCCCAGATTTTATATCAATGGTATTGGTAATGGGAGCAATCTCTGCTGCCATAATTCCGATTTTCAGCGGTTATTTAATCCGTTCTAACCAAGAGGCCTGGAAGTTTTTTGCTAACCTTTTAAATATATTTTTAATTTTTTTAATTGTAGTTTGTATTATTTTAATTATTTTTGTGCCCCAAATTCTTTCTCTGATTGTGCCCGGGTTTTCAGGCGAAAAGAAAGAATTAACTGTTTCTTTAACTCGGATTATGTTTTTAAGTCCAATCTTATTGGGGATTAGCAATATAATTTCAGGAGTTTTACGCGTTTTCAGAAGATTTTTAGTAACTTCTTTGGCTCCGATTATGTATAATTTAGGAATTATTTTCGGTATTTTATTTTTTGTATCTTGGTGGGGGATCAAGGGGCTTGCCTGGGGGGTGGTGCTTGGAGCATTTTTACATCTTTTTGTTCAGCTTCCCATTCTTTTTAGGACCGGATTTAAACCTCGGAAAATTTTAAATTTCTCTCACCCCGGCGTTATAAAAACTATAAAATTGACTCTTCCAAGATCTTTAGGATTAGCCGCCAGCCAGATTAATTTGATAGTGATTACTGCTATCGGCTCAACTTTAACCGCTGGAAGTATTGCTATTTTTAACTTAGCAAATAATCTCCAGAATCTTCCCATAACCCTTATTGCTGTTTCTTTTTCTACGGCTGCTTTTCCATTTTTAGCCGTCTATTTCTCTAAAAAGAATAAAGAAAAGCTTCTTGATGAGTTTTCTTCTGTTTTCAGGCATATTCTTTTTTTAATAATTCCTATCAGCCTTTTGGTGTTTATTTTAAGAGCTCAGATTGTCAGGGTGATTTACGGAACTGGGAAGTTTACCTGGGCTGATACTCAGCTTACTGCTGCTTGTCTGGGACTTTTTAGTTTTGGTATTTTTGCCTACGGACTTTCGCTTTTAGTCGCTAAAACTTTTTATGCTTTTCAAAATACCAAAATACCAGCTTTGATAACCTTGTTTACCGTTGCAATAAATATCGTATTCTGTTTTTTGTTTGTCTGGCTCCTGAGGTTTGTAAATCCTTTCCAAAAAATTATAATAGGTTTTCTTGACCTTGAAAAAATTAAAGAAAACTCGGTGATTGGCCTTCCTCTGGCTTTATCTATCTCGGGGATATTCCAATTGCTTTTACTTTTAATATTTCTCTATAAAAAAATAGGGGACTTTAGAATAAGAGAGATTTTCAAATCTTTTGTCAAAATTATAGCGGCCAGTATTTTATTAGTTATAGCTTCTTACTTTACTCGTCAAATTATGGTTCATTTTGTTAATATGCAGACCTTTTTTGGAGTTTTTCTGCAAACTGCAATATCCGCTTTCGTCGGAATCTTTGTTTATATAATATTTACTCTGTTTTTTAAATCACCCGAAATTAGAGTTTTGAAACTAATAATATTGAGAAAATTTAATGGAAATTAAAAATTTTGTTATCATCTCTCATATTGACCACGGAAAGTCAACTCTGGCTGACCGTTTTTTGGAATTAACCGGGACCATTTCTTCAAAAAAAATGCGGCCCCAATTTTTAGATATGATGGACTTGGAAAGAGAAAGAGGAATAACTATAAAAATGCAGCCCGTTCGGATGGAATTTGAGCTTTCAGGTTCAAAATATATTTTAAATTTGGTGGATACGCCGGGGCATGTAGATTTTTCTTATGAGGTTTCCCGTTCTCTGGCAGCCGTAGAGGGAGCTATCCTTTTAGTTGATGCTACCAAAGGAATTCAAGCTCAAACTTTGGCAAATTTAGAATTAGCCAGAAAGCAGAAATTAGTTATTATCCCGGTAGTAAATAAAATTGATTTGCCCCTGGCAGATATTGAAAAAACCGTTGAGGAGTTAGCCAATCTTTTGAAAATAAATAAAGATGAAATAATAAAAATTTCAGCTAAATGCGGCACAAATATTCAGCAGGTCTTTGAGAGGGTAATAAAAGATATTCCCTCTCCCGAGAAAAATCCTGGAAATTCTTCTACGGGGTTTCGAGCTTTAATTTTTGATTCAAGGTACGATCCTTATAAGGGAATAATTGCCTATGTTCGGGTAATAGACGGCGAAATTGAAAAAAACAAAAAAATAAAGCTTTTAGCTGCCAAAGCATTAGCTGATGCAAAAGAAGTGGGTTATTTTATTCCGGAGCTTTCCTCGCAAAATAAACTTTCAGCAGGAGAAATTGGTTATATCGCCACAGGTATCAAAGAACCCGGCATGGTCAGAGTGGGCGATACCATCACTCAAGCAGGGACAGAGGTCGGGCCTCTGTCTGGCTATCAGGAGCCAAAACCAATGGTTTTTGCCAGCTTATACCCTGAAAACCCGGACGATTTTGATTTGCTAAAAGAAGCTTTGTCTAAATTAAAATTAAGCGACCCTTCTTTAATTTTTGAGCCAGAAATAAAAGAAGCCCTGGGTAGGGGATTCGGGTGCGGATTCTTAGGGACTCTGCATACAGAAATTGTTTCTGAGCGGCTTTTAAGGGAGTTTAATTTAAATCTAATAATTTCTACACCCTCGGTAGTTTATAAAATTATAGATGCTAAAAACAAGGAGAAATTTATCTATTCGGCAGCAGATTGGCCAGAGGTGTCCCGGATAGAAAAATCCGAAGAACCCTGGGTTTCTTTGGAGGTGATAACTCCGGTTAAATACATTGGCAAAGTTTCAGAAGTTTTAAAAAATCTTAGAGGAAAGTACATTGAAACCAAATATTTAGGCGCAGAAAGAGCAATTTTGATTTATGAAGTTCCATTGATGGAAATCCTTGTGAATCTTTATGACAAAATAAAAAGTGTAAGCCAGGGTTATGCTTCAATGAATTATAAAGTTTTGGATTTTAGAACAGCGGATTTGGTAAAAATGGAGGTCCTAATTGCCGGTGAGAAAAAAGAGGCATTTTCCAAAATTGTTCCCAGAGAAAAAGCTTTTCAGGAAGGAAAAAAAATAGTTAAAAAACTGAAAGAGACCTTGCCTCATCAGCAATTTTCGGTTGCTTTGCAGGCCATAATTGGAGGAAAAATTATTGCCAGAGAAACAATTAAAGCGAGAAGGAAAGATGTTACAGCTCCTCTTTATGGGGGAGATGTCACCCGTAAAAGGAAACTTTTAGAAAAGCAGAAAAAGGGAAAGAAAAAATTAAAAGAAACGGGTAGGGTCAGAATTCCTCCCGATGTATTTTTAAAAATATTTCGCAGCTAAAAAAACAATGTCACGAGAAATGTTCTCGTGACATTGTTTTTATAGCTGATATAGATTGAAATTAATTAAAAAATTTGCTAATATAAAACAGCTAGAATATAAAATAGCCGGAATATAAAACAGTTAGCGCAATAACGGAGCTAATGTCCAGATAAACATACTTAAAACTACCAGAGATATTAAAATAAGCCAGATCGTTCTAAAAATTTTTTTAGTTTTCATATTTATATAACTATTCACAAAAAACTACAAACTACTTACTAATTCCATGGTACCACGATTTAAAAAAAATAAAAAGAGAAACCCTAGAAAAAACATATTTTTTTCAATTTTCCTTGGGGTCTTGCTTGTGTTGGTTATTGGTTTTTTAATTACTACTAATATAAAAATAAGTAGGCGGAGAGCAGAGCTTACCAATAGAATCGTAACTCTGAAACAAGAAATTGGAATTTTGGAGGGAAAAAGGGAAGAATTGAAAGAAAAAATTTCTCAGGCAGGAAGCGAGGAATATTTAGAAAAAGTAGCTAGAGATCAACTTGATATGAAAGCTCCCGGCGAGGAGGTGGTTGTTATTACTAGAGAGGATGAGGAGGAAAAAGAGGAAGAAGAAAAAGAAAAAAGGGGCTGGTGGGAATGGATAAAGGGGGTTGGTAGAATCCTTAAAAATTAAATTAAATCTAGCCTTCGCTGTCTTTGCGGGCCTTGCCCGCCGAAGCCAGCTACGGCTGGCGAAGGCGGGATTAGTATAGTGGTAATACGCTTGCTTCCCAAGCAAAAGACGCGAGTTCGATTCTCGTATCCCGCTTAAATTTTGCTGGAGTGGTTTAACAACAGAGCAATGTTTCCAATCCGCAACCAATTATAATCTTGACGGTGGTCGATGAATCTCGTATACTTAATATATGCCAATACCTAAAAAACCCAGAAAAATATGTCTTTTTTGTGGCAAAGAAACATCACGGCCAGGTTACAAGTATTGCAGTAATAAATGTCAGCAGGAATTTCAACACCAATCTTATATTAAAAAATGGAAGAACGGTAAAATTAAAGGATTAAATAGTTTAGGTTTAGTTTCGTCATATATTAAAAAATATTTACGCAGGAAATTTGAAAATAAGTGCTGTTTGTGTGGTTGGTCAGAAATTAATCCTAAGACAGAACAAGTTCCATTGGTTGCCGACCATATCGATGGTAATTGGTGTAATAATATCGAAGGCAATCTTCGCTTAATTTGTCCAAATTGTGACTCATTAACTCCTACATATGCTGGGTTAAATAAGGGAAATGGTAGAAAAGATAGAGTTTTGAGCAAAAGAGCTCAAAAAGGACGTTTGTTGACTATGAATATGCCGGAGTAGCTTAATGGCAAAGCAACACATTCGTAACGTGTAGATTGTGGGTTCGAATCTCGCCTCCGGCTTGTTATAAGATTTAAATTATGATAAATTAAATTAATTAACTCCATTATTTGATGGTTTCTCAGATATGGCAGATGCTAAATCACAATTTAATAGTTTAGAGAAACGATTCCATCATTTGACGGACCATCTTTGACATAGAGAAAAAAGAGAAAAGATTAACAGGGCTTAAAAAAGAAAGCGAGAAACCGGATTTTTGGCAGGATAAAGAAAAAGCAGCCGAAACCTATCAAGAGATCGCTAATTTAAAAAAAGAAATTGATAGATTCGAGAAATTTAAAAAAGAAATAAACGAATTAAAAGAGCTGGAAGAGCTGGCAAAAGAGGATGAGAAGTTATTAAAAGAAATTGCAGAAAAATCTCGGAGTTTGGAAAAAGAAATAGAAAAAGAGGAAATTAAAGTTTTTCTCTCTGGAAAATACGATAAAAACAATGCTATTTTACAAATATTTGCGGGTGCCGGTGGAATTGACGCCCAGGACTGGGCAACAATATTGTTAAGAATGTATGAAAGATATTGCGTGACAAAGAGGTTTGAAACTAAGATTTTAAGTCAGTCCTTTGGCGAAGGAGGGGGACCAGAAGGAAGAATTGGGACAAAATCAGCAACTCTGGAAATTAAAGGGCATTATGCATACGGTTTTCTTAGAAAGGAGTCGGGTGTCCATAGGTTAGTTCGATTATCACCATTTTCTGCCAAAAAGCTCCGCCATACATCCTTCGCTTTAGTTGAGATTTTGCCAGAAATCGGAAAAAAGGAACAAGAAGAGATTAAAATTAAACAGGAAGATTTAAAAATAGAAACATTTCGGGCTTCGGGTCCTGGCGGTCAGCATGTTAATAAAAGAGAATCAGCTATTAGAATCACTCATATTCCCACTAATATTACTGTTTCTTCACAGGCAGAGCGATTACAGGGGTTGAATAGGAATAAAGCAATGAAGGTTTTGTATGCTAAGCTCTATCAGTTAAAAGAAATAGAAAAAAAGAAAGAAATAAAGGAAATTAAGGGCGAGGTAGCTTCTGCCAGTTGGGGAAACCAAATCAGGTCCTATGTTTTGCACCCTTATAAATTAGTTAAAGACCTTAGAACTGGTATTGAGACCTCTGGTGTTGAAGGTGTGCTAGATGGGAATATAGATCGGTTTATAGAAACCGAGATAAGAGGATAATGACAATGACTAATGACAATGACGTTTTTGTTATAGTAATATAGTCATCGTCATGGTCAAATTTATTGATGATTTTTATAGAAAACATTACCAAAATTTATCCTTCTCATTTGAATGGTAAGTCAACAATAGCTTTAGATAATGTTTCTTTTGAAATTAAGGAAAAAGAGTTTGTTTCTATTGTTGGAAAGTCAGGATCAGGAAAGACAACCTTGCTTAAGTTAATTTTAGCTGAAGAGGAGCCAACCAACGGCAAAATTTTATTTGATAGCCAAAATGTTCACCAAATAAAGAAATCTCAGCTTCCATTATTAAGGCAAAGAATTGGTATAGTTTTTCAGGATTATAAATTGTTTCCCTCAAAGACAACTTATGAAAACATTGCCTATATTATGGAAGTGATGGGAGTAAGCGAAAAGCAGATTCAGCGTGATGTGCCTCAGATTTTAGAGATTGTTGGATTAGCAGAAAAGGCATATAATTTTCCCAAAGAGCTTTCCGGCGGCGAAAAACAAAGAGTAGCTATTGCCAGGGCTCTTATCCATCGTCCAGATGTTATTTTGGCCGATGAACCGACGGGTAATCTTGATCCATATCATACTTTTGATATTATCCGTCTTTTGGTAAAAATCTATGAGCTTGGAACTACTGTTATCTTGGCTACTCATAATAAAGAGGTAATTAATAATTTGGGAAAGAGAGTGATTACTTTGGATCAAGGAAAAGTAATTAGGGATGAAGAAAAAGGGAGATTTATTCTGTAAACTATGTTTATTTCATTCAAACGGATAATTAAAACCGGCTGTAAAGGATTTTCGCGAAATATTGGTTTAAGCGTGGCAACCATTTTTGTTATGGCTATGGTTATTTCCTTGGCAACCTTGCTTTTTCTTTTAAATCCAATTTCCAATATTTTAGTTTCCGATATCTTGGAGAAAGTTGACATCTCGGTTTATTTTAAAGAAGATATTGCGTCAGAAGATATATTAGAAGCTAAATCGGAAATTTCCATGATTCCCGAAGTAAAAGAAGTTGAGTATGTTTCAAAAGAGGAGGCCCTTGAAAGATTTATTGAGAAGCATAAAGACGACCCAACCATAATGGAGTCTTTAACAGAAATTGACCAAAATCCCTTTTTAGCTTCTTTAAATATCAGGGCTTGGGAGATTTCTCAGTATGGACAAGTCAGTAATTTTTTAGAAACGGCTTCTTTTAAAGATTTAATTGATAAGGTTGATTATTACCAAAGAAAACCAGTGATTGACAAGGTTTTTTCAGTAATTTCCGGAATTAATAAAGGAGGTATTTTCTTTAGCATAGTTTTGGGGTTAATTGCTATTTTAATTGCCTTCAATGCCGTCAGAATAGCGATTTATAATTCAAAAGAAGAAATTTCAACTATGAGATTGGTTGGAGCCTCAAACAGATTTATTAGAGGACCATTTTTGGTTCAAGGGATTATAGTCGGAGTTTTCGCGGCTTTGGTTACTTTTTTGATAACTTTTGGCGTTTGTTGGGGTTTTGACTCAAGAATTGGAGCAGTTGCTCCTGGAATAAGCACTTTTAGTTTATTTCTTAGCAATTTTTGGGCATTGTTATTTCTCCAGCTTGCCACTGGCGTAGGTCTGGGAATAATCTCCAGCACGGTCGCTATTAGAAAATATCTCAAGATTTAAACCTGCAGTGAGTTTATTGAACCATTGCCGGGTCGTCTAACGGTAGGACCGCAGATTCTGGATCTGCGTATGAACGTTCGAATCGTTCCCCGGCAGCAAAATCTTGGTTCGCCTGCCCCGAGTTTATCGAGAGGAATCCAAGTCCCGGAGCACGCTAGTGCTCGGTTCAGTAGACCGAGAGGCATTAAAAATATGAAACGCGAGATAAATAAAAATTATTTTTAATTCAAATATTATTTTTTTATTTACTTTACTTATTTTCTTTTAACCTTATAATTTGATATAGGTATTGAGACTTCGATTATTTACAAAATAGACATAAGTCTAATTTATGAAACTTCATATTAATAAAATAATAACGGTAGGAAAGTTCTATGTTAATATTTCTGTTACTGATTTTAGCGTTGAAGAAAAACAAAGAATGGATAAATTTGGGGTGCCATCTATTAATATAAAACCATTGTATGTTTATTCTAATAATAAGTATATGGAGTCTATACCTTTGAATCAGTTTGATCATCGCTTTCCATTTAACACTGAGTTTGCTGCAAATGGTTTTGCCGGCGTGATGAAAGCAAGAATCGAGGAAGCCGTAGCCATATTAAAAAGTCGCGAAGATAAATTTTCTGAAACTGAACAATATGAAATATAATAATATTAAAATTTCTACTTGTATTTTTGTAATAGCAGTAATAACTGTAATTATTATATTTTGTGTTTTGTCCAAAGAGTCAATAGATCGTTATTCTGGTCTCCTCTTAGTTCTTGTAACAATGTTTTATGCTTACTTTACTTATTTATTGCTAATTACCACCAAAACAAACATTACAAAACCGTTTATCGATACACAGGTTATACTAAAAAGTAAGTTGGAGCCTGAGTTTATCGAAAAATACGGAGTTTATTTGCGTGAGGATGATAGGTTTAAAAGAATAGAAAAAGAGGCACAAGATGTCAGTTTTAATAAAGACCTTGTTTTCATTAAAGTAAAAAATATGGGAACTGCCATAGCTCTCGATGTTATTTTAGATATTGAATATGAATTTAGTAATGGTGGTATCTATAACATTCGAAACAATCCATTAAAATTAGGAAATATTGAAAAAGATAGAAACGAAAATATTAAATTAGTTGAAGTTTATGAAAATCCCCATCCCGAAGATTTTTTTAATCTCAAAAAGTGTATTCTTAATTTTCATGACATTACAAGTAAACAAGAAGGAGGAGCAGTTAAAAAAAATGATATTTTCAGTGATTTACAATCATATATTGATGGAGGCGTGACAATTAACTTTTCAAAGAAAAAATAAGTGTATTGCACGACAGATTTTTAGTAAAATAAGGAAGACCGAGGGGCGTTCTGAAATACCTTCAAAAAGCCATTAATTTCCCCTTAAAACCCAGGTTCAAGACCGACTAGGGGAGCAAACAAAACTCAGGAAAAAATCAGAGTTGATACCATTTTTCTTATTCAAATTAAACAATCTTGTCAATAAAAAAAGCGTTCATAATGAACGCTTTTTCGATATTAAATATCAAGTTTTTCCATTTCCATTACTCTCTGCATATATATTGCAGGGTTTTTGTTGGAAAGGATGTTTAAAGCTGCCTCAACAGCATTTTCTGCTGGCCAGGCGGTTATAACTGGGACTGATGACGGCATTCGGATACTACTCCATATATCATCTGGAAAATCCTCTATTGTGGTTGGTGCTGCAATTACAGGCCATGTGGTATGTGTAGCAAGCATTGGTGCTAACCCATTACTTCTTCCAACTATAGCAATAATCACTCCACCATCTGGATAGTTGCTCATATGTTCTCTAAGTTCTTGTATGCATGTTTTCGTTGACTTATGACCGGAAAGTACTGTTTCCTGAAAAGTTACATTTTCGCGCCAATGTTTCTTAATTTGTGGTAACCTATCTTTTGAGGATCCTCTCCATAGAATAATGGCTTGTTCTGGAATTCTGAATTGTTGCGTTAAAGACGCAACGAATCTGTAGTTCTCTTCTATTTTTTCAAGTCTGCCACCTTCCCTAAATACTTGTTTGCTTAATTCTTCCCAGTCTGAGTTCTTGAGTCTCCAGCTATCGTTGTCTATGACGTCAGCTACCACCAAACGTCCACTAGGATCTATACCGAATTCGATCTTCATATCGATGAAATGAAAACCAAGACTATTCCATGCTCCCTCAAGCACCAAGAAGATTTCTCTGGTAATTCTGTCCATTGCTTCTGTATCCATCATGGGTTCTTGATTAAGCACATCAAAATTTCTAACCGTTTTGTTTAAAAGCGCGCCTTTATCCCATACGGGTTTTTTAGAATGAAAGAGTTCCCAGGAATCGCTATGTGGATCTAAGATAAGAGGATCTTCTTCTCCTTTACTAGGATCCAAGCCAGTTAATACGGTACTGCCAGTAGAATTCTTAAGTTTGCCTCTGGTTGTCTTAAGGAAGAATTCAACTTCTAAACGATCAAATCTGTAAAGAATTTTCTCTTGCTTAAGTTCTGGGTGTCTTTTAAGATAACTGCCAGCTGCATAACGTCTGACAACAATTTCTAACGGAACCATTGTACAGAGTTTTGCAACGAATTCCGTAGGAGATATTTGATCTTCATAAGCGACAGGAATCTTGGCTTTTTTCAAAAGATCAAATACACAACAGGTTGTTGTAGTTGAATGGATCGCTTTTGTGTCAAAACTTTTAGTGAAATCAGGATCATCGTGTGCGGTTATAGCATTTTTGTTTTCAATGAGTACGTCTGATGAAGAATCTTGAGTGCTCCATACCCTTTTTGTTTTTCCTTCTGCCAACAGTTTATCTTTTTTGTATTCCATTCAAGCCTTCCTTTCCAATTAATACATGTTTTTAGTTTTAAAATAACTGTTGTGATTATATTCCAATTAAGCTATTTAGTCAAGATTTATTGTAATTAAATTGTGCAAGGCTCGGCCTTGCCCCAATACTCTTACGCCAAAGTTTGTAAACTTCTGGTAGTGGCGGTAGAATGGAGGAAGATAGGTTAATTTAAAAATATATGGAAAACTTAACTGAAAATACGGAAAAAATAAACACTTCACGAATTCGGGGGTATCTTGTTGGGCAAGTGATAGCTTCGTTTATTGGCGCTTTACTACTCTTAATTGATGACTTTGCAGGCTACTATTACAGTAATTATTATATTCGCAGTCATACCTGGGGAGATATTTATTTTGGCTCGGGGTTTTTAGCAACCACGCTTATCATTATTGGCGCAGGAGGTCTGCTATTTTCACTTTTTTTCGCAGTTAAAACTTTAAAATTGAAGAACGAGGCTTCTATAAGCTTAATAAAGAAAAACGTAAAAAAATCAATTATGGGTGGGATATTTACAGCGGGATTGGCATGGATAGGCGGACTCGTATTTATAATAACTAATGTAATAGACGAAACAGAGGAATGGTGGCTTGATTTAGGGTTTTACGGCGCATTTATAGGCGGATTATTAGTGGCTTTTTTCGGAATAGTGATTCTTAATAAAGTTAAGTCTAAGGGAAAATAGTGAGCAATCCTTTGGTGCGCGCAGCGTAATAAAAATCGCCGAAGAGGCGATTTTTATGTTTGTTTTGGGTATTTTGTTGACAAATCTAAATAAAAGGTGTATGATGTAAGTATAGTTCATTGTCAAAGAATAACGAAATTCTAAACATAAGGAGATAATAAAATGCGCCAAATGGAAGATACGATATTTTATGATTTAAGACCGTCCGCTATTATTGCGGGAAAGAGATTCCACCGGGTTCAATGTGAATATCAAGTTCCCGGGAAACCAAATGAGTATGCAGTCAAGGGAGTTCCAGAAGGAGGAGAAAAAGAAGAGCCGTTTGTATTAATATTTACTCAAAAAGGTAAAGTTAAGGCTTTTCGGTCTAAGAGCCAAAGACCGCAAACCATAAAATTAAGGAGGTAAACCCATGGTAGAATGGCTTACTACAAAATCGCGGGAAAGGCTAACCGAAAGAGAAGTAAGAGTAGAACTTAAAAATCTTCTTCGCAATTGCAAAGACGAAAGTGAGTTCAAAAAAGAATGCCGACACAGATTTGGCGGACCCATGATTAACCTTAATTGGGAAAATGGTACTCGTTCTGTGGCAATCTGTCGGCAAGGTAAAACAGAAAGTATCTGTGCCAGTGTCTAAAAGTTTGACAATTTTTGTAGGTTTGCTATACTGTTAATATAGTACATTTTGAGGCCAATCAGAGATCTAAAAATGAAGGCGAGTAACTAATGTGAAAGCTTAGAGCTGGGCGCTCGTTAAACTGCTCAATACGTGATTTTCTGATTCACCTCTCGTTTTAAAAACCGTGACTGCTTGCAGCACTCACGGTTTTTTTTAATGGCTTGCCATTGCGCCATTCCGCTTGACGGGACTGGCAATAATGGTAAAATGAGTCAAGAGTTAAGATAATTTAATAATAAAATAGAAAAAATATGGGAAAAAGCAAAAGAGCCAGAAGAAAACAGAGATTAAAAAGAAGATTGCCTAAAAACATCTTTAAAAAGAAAAGAAAAAAATAATGAAACCGTTAAATATTTTAGGATTAATAATTTTATTTAGCGGAGCCCTTGTTTTAATTGGGTTTGGATTATATAAGTTTTTTGAAGATACTGGAATTCCACTTATAGTAAGGGGAGGAATTATTGCAATAATATTAGGAGTAATTATTATTTTAATTTCTTTAGTCAAAGAAAGATTAAAAGAAAAAAAATTATGATACTTGTAACTTCAGATAAAATTCCGGGGAAAGAAATTGAAAGAACCTTAGGTCTGGTTCGGGGCAATACCATCAGAGCCAAGCATATTGGTAAAGATATTTTGGCCGGTTTAAGAAGCATAGTCGGAGGGGAAATTAAAGAATATACAGAGGCGCTGGATGAGGCAAGAAAATCAGCGCTTCAGAGAATGATCGCAGAAGCAGAAGGATTAGGAGCAGACGCAATTGTTTGCGTTCGATTTACCACCTCTCAGGTTATGACGGGAGCTGCCGAACTTTTAGTTTACGGAACAGCAGTAAAATTAATCACGGCTTAATAAATAATGAAATCTATGAAAGTTATAGAGCCAAATCCAAAAGTAGTCAGGTTGTTTTTCTTTTGGGCAGGTATTATAGCAACCATTGCCTACAGGATAATCATTGTATTAAATTTTTACAGCCCTTTATGGGTAAAAGTTTCTTGGTATATTGGTACAGTTGGTTTTATTCTATATTTTGGCCACAGGTATAATATTGCCAGGAAAAGAGCAAAGCTAATTAAAGATCATGGACTGATTGAGGCCGTGCAGAAAGCTGACTGTATTGATGCGCAAAAAAAGAAAGCGCTTTATTATCTTGTCAAAACCAGCCTAACCTCAAAATCAAGATGGAATTCAGCAGTTATTTTTATGCTTTCTGTCTTGGCGCTAATTACAGGTATTGTTTTGGATCTTCTGATGGGTTAGAACGCATTGCTTGTTCATAAAAAATGGTCGGCTAATTAGCAGACCATTTTGTTGTTTAGGTTCTTAAATACATCAGGGCTTATATAGTGAGTGGGGGAGGTAGTTTTTCTGATTTAATCTGATTGCAGAATTTTTTGAGGAAATCCCTGAATTTTTCTTCAGCATTTTGGAAATCATCAAAAACTATATGTTCTATTGCGGCAGGGCTTCCTCTGGCTAATCTGGTGATGCGGTCCTGATTTAGTTTTTCTTTTTCGTAAAGCAATACCACGGGCTTATTAGCATGGTGGGAAAGTTCAAGTTCAATACCTACGCCAGTGGAGGAAACGCCCAAATATACTGCTACTAAGTATGATTGGGTAACCGCTAATCTGTCTAAACGGTCAACCTGCTTTGTCGTAAGGTCGGGAAAGTTTTTTGGATCACCAAAAATATGAGGAATATATGGCTCAAAGCCAAACTCTCGGCAAATTTTCCCTAAAGCTTCATAAAATTCTCTTAATGTTTGTCTTTCCTCTTCTGACATGTCTGTTAAAGCCCCTGAGATATAAATGATTTTTGACATTCCTATGCTCCTTTCTGGTTTTTAATGTGCGCTTTTTGTAATGCTTATCTTATATGCTTACTTATGTTTTGTCAACGAGTTTTCTCAGGTTTTTTGTTGTAGAGGATTAAGGTATAATAAAAAAGAGAATTTTATTTTTTTACTATGATTATCGCTTCTTTAATCGTTTCAATCCTTACTGTTTTAATTGAATTTTTTACAACAGGCAGAAATGTCATCTTTATTTCATATGGTATTGTTGTGCCATTTTTTATTTTTCTGCCCCGTATTTTTTTGAAATTTGATGTAAAGATAAGAAAAACCGTAAAGTTTGAGTGGGCAAAAAAAATTGAATTTCTTACTTTTTTTATTATTATTTTTAACGCTCCTGCCAGCTTAATTCTTCATGATTTGGGTTTTCAGTATGATAGATTTCTTCATTTTGTCGTTCCCTTTCTTTCCTCAATAATTTTTTCATTGCTTTTGATTCCTGTTATGAAAATAAAAGGGAAAGAAATTAAAAAAGGGAGATTTTTACTTTATATTTTTGCTGTTTTATTTATCGGTCTTTTTCTTTGGGAGGCGCTGCAGTATAACATTGACCAGATATTTCACACAAAACTGTTTTTTGACGTAAAGCAAGAAATAAAAGTTGATTTTTTAGAAGATATATTTTTTGGGATATGTGGATTATTCGCCGCCATAATTTATCTTAATTATTCTCTTAAAAAATTCTTACTTGCGTTAAAATAATTGAAAAATCAAAAAGTCCTCCGCTTAGCGGGGGCTTTTTTATTTTAAAATTGAATTAAAGGGTAAAATCTGTTAGTATTGAAAATATGAAATCTGAAAATAATGGAGAAAAAATAACAAGAGCAATTGGATTAGATTTAGGGAAGATGACTTTTAGCGCTGTTTGGTTGGAGAAACAAGACAATCCTGCTCAGAACTGGCAAGGCTCGCCCAATAATATTGGGCGGCAGTGGAAAATCAAAAAAACATTTTGGAAAGCTCATCAACAGGAAATAAAAAAAATCTGGGAAGAACTTAAAATTGAATGGCAGATTGGAGAGAAAGACCAAATAGTAACGACTGGTCGGCTTCGTCAAATGCTGCCCTTTCCTTCGGTTGTAGAAAAAATAGCCCAAGAAGAAGCAGTCAGATTTCTTTATCCTAATCAGGATTTAACCTTAATCAGATTGGGTGGCGGAGGATTTTCAGTTTTAAAGGTCAGAAATTCTGGTCCAAATGAATTTAGCCAAAATCCTCGCTGTGCAGCCGGAGTGGGCAGTTTCTTAGACCAGATTATGGCGCGAGTCGGACTGAGTGTTTTAGAAGCAGATAAATTAGTTGGTGAAGCCAAGGGTATAGAAATTACTTCTCGATGCGGCGTGACCATGAAAACCGATTTTACCCATTTGCTGAATAGCGGTTATCAATTAGAAGAGGTGGTAGCGGGTTTGCTGGATTCTTCGGCAAAGAATGCAGCAACGTTAGCTCTGAAAAGCGAAGTTTCTTCCCGAGTTTTAATTATCGGCGGACTTTCAATTTTGAAACGGATTATCAGTACTATTGAAAAAAAGCTGCCGGAAAAGACCAAAGTGGAAGTGCCGTCTGAGTCCTTATATTTTGAGGCGCTGGGAGCAGCCTTGATTGGCAAAAAGGAAGTAAAAAGTAAAGACAAAAAAGACATCTTTGGACCTAATCTAAATAGTTCTGAGTTGGCGGATTCTGATTTGGTTTTTCTTCCCAGCTTGAGTGATTATTTAGTTTCGGTGAATAAAGTAAAAACAGCAAAACAAGAAACCTCTCTCTCGTTTGATTCGCCAATTGTAGGGTTAGATATTGGTTCAACGGGATCGAAAATAGTGCTTTTTGACCAGGAACCGATATTTGAGGCCTATACGCCGACCGAGGGACAGCCGGTTGAAGCAGCCAAAAATTTAATTCGGAAAATTCCTCAAAATCTTTTAGAGCAGGTTAAAGCTGTTGGTTGTACGGGCTCTGGCAGGGAAATTGTCGCCAATCTCTTAAAAGCTTCCTTGCCTGAAAAAGACCGGGATCGTATTTTCGTTCTTAATGAAATCGCAGCTCATGCTAAAGGCGCTCATTACTACGATGAAAATGTGGATACAGTCGTTGACATCGGCGGACAGGACGCTAAATTCACCAGGTTGGAATCTGGCCGGGTTATTGATTCTTGCATGAATACTGTTTGTTCGGCAGGTACTGGTTCTTTTTTGGCAGAGCAGGTTGAGCTCTTAGGAATTAAAAACATAGAAGAGCTTGGGAGGATTGCCTTAGAATCTCCCCGGGCTGTTGACTTAGGGCAGCATTGCGCAGTTTTTATTTCAGAACAAATTGATGAAGCCAAGCGGAAAGGCGCTAATCTCCCGGAAATAATTGCCGGTCTCTATTATTCGGTTGTCCAGAATTATAACAATCGGGTAAAAGGATTGAGGGATTATGGCAAGAAAATTTTTCTTCAAGGAAAACCAGCTGAAAATATAGCTTTGGCTTGCGCTCTTGCTAAGGTAACCGGCAACCCGATTGTAGTTCCTCCTTCGCCGGGCACTCCCGGCGCTTTGGGGATTGCTTTATTAGCTAAAGAGGAATTAAATGGAAATCTTAGCCAAAAAGCGTCCCTTGATTTAGATCTGTTTCTCAATAGCAAAATTTTAGAAAAAAGAGAATTTCGCTGCCAGTCCAAAGAGGGTTGTTTAATAGGAAATCTGTGTCCTATCCAGAACATTAAAGTGGAAGTGGGGCAGGAGATAAAGCAGTTTTTTTGGGGCGGGTCTTGTGATAAATATGAAAAGAATTCGGATAAAAATCTTGCTTTAGCAAAAGCTCCACGTTCATTTATTGAAAGAGAGAATCTGATTTTAGGATTACTAAAGGAAGAAGAAAATTCGGATAGAGCGGTTGCTATTCCTCGCGGCTTGGAAACTGAAGAGATTTTGCCCTTATCCATTACCTTTTTCCAGGAGTTGGGGTTTAGTGTTAAAATGCAAAAACAGCCATCTTTAAAATCTTTGGAAGAAGGAGGCAAGCTCTGCCAAACAACTTTTTGCGCTCCTCTTCAGCTTTTAGCCGGTCAGGCTAAAAGTTTTGAAAATGAGAATTTTATCTTCTTGCCCAAAATCATTGAAATTTCTGGATTAGTTGATAATCCAGGCAAAAATCGTTCTTTTGCCTGCCCTTTGTCACAGGCCATGCCCGACCTTTTTTCTCCCAGGTTGTCGGCCAAGGTACTTCAGCCCTTATTGAATTTTAAAAAAGGCGCAGAGTCAAACAAAAAAGCGTTTTTGAAAATGGGATTTGATCTTGGTTGTTCTGAAAAAGAAACAATATCTGCCTTTGAAAAAGCAGTTAGAGTTCAAAAAGAATTTGAAGATAAGTGCCGGGAAATAGGAGAAAAAGCTCTAAGATATGCTAAAGAGAACAAGGTGCCGATAGTTGTAGTTTTAGGTCATCCTTATATTATCAATTCTTCTTTGATGTCAGCGGGAATACCGGAGGCGATTCAGGAAAATGGCGCCATAGCTCTTTCAGCCAGCTGCTATCCCCGGGATAAAAAAAGTACTTTATTTAAAGATATCTATTGGGGTTATGGCCAGAGATTGCTTCAATCTGCCTGGCAGATAAGACGACAGCCGGGAGTTTATCCTCTTTGGCTTTCGGTTTATTCTTGCGGTCCTGATAGTTTTCTGATTCATTTTTTCCAGTATTTAGCTAAAGGAAAGCCGTATACAATTTTGGAATCGGACGCTTATGCCGGCCAAGCTGGTTTTAAGACAAGGGTTGAATCTTTTTTGTACGGTATTAAGAATTACCGCGAAAAAGATGAAAAAATACCCCTTGATTTTTGGCATTTTGGGAAAAATGAGAGCATAAGTGAAATTAAGAAAAATAGACATAAGGTCTTAGTGCCCTGGATGGGTGAATCTACGATTGTCTTATCGGCTTTCTTTAAATCATTGGGAATAAAAAGCGAATATCTTCCTTTAGAAAAACAAGATAGTTTAGAATTTGGCAGAAAGTTTACTTCAGGCAAAGAATGTCTCCCAATGATTATTACTTTAGGCAGTTTGTTTAAATATTTAGAATCTCACGAGGAGAGTTTTTATTACTTTATGCCTCAGGCAAGCGGACCCTGTCGTTTGGGACAATATCAATTATTGTTTAAGATTATTTTAGAGAAACTGGGCCTGGATAAAAGAATAAAAATTCTTTCTCCGAGTTCAGAAACCGGTTACCAGTCCGAATTAGGAGCAAGCTCGGCGGCAATGGCTAAGGCATCGGCAGCAGTTGTTTTTGTTGATCTTTTGAAAGATGCTTTGTATGATATTCGGCCGGAAGAAAAAATTCCCGGGACAGCTCAAAAAATATTTGATCTCTATCTCAGGAAAGCAGAAGAGCTAATTTCAAAACAGAATAATAACTGGCTTGGTTTAAAAGATTTATGGGGCCTGGTACCTTTGGCTAAAACTGCGGTTTGGCATTTTCAGCAAGTTCCCAGAGATGAGAAGAAGCAAGGTAAGCCAATAGTATTGGTAACAGGTGAAATTTATCTCAGATTAAACAGTTTTGCCAACAATGAAGTAATTAAGAAATTAGAGAAATTAGGAGTGAAAGTAAAACTTTCACCGCTTAGAGAATGGGCGAACTATGTTACTTATTTGAGAAGAAACAGAGAAACATTGAGTAAGACGAGCCGGCCTAAGATGTTTTTAACCTCTTTGGTCCAGGAAAGAATTGAAAAGAGGTTATATCAGATTTTTGCTAAGGAGCTTGGCTGGAAAAAAGACCATCATATGAAAGAAATTCTTGAAACCGCCAGGCCTTATTTGAAAGAACTTAAACCCTTAGGCGAAGCAGCCCTAACTATTGGCTTGCCCTTATTGCTTTGGCAGAAGAAAGAAATAGCCGGAGTAGCGGTAGTAGGTCCTTTTGAGTGTATGCCAAACAGAATTTCTGAAACCCAATTGAGCCTTATTACTCAGAAAACAGGTCTCCCTGTATTAAACTTGTCTTTTTATGGAGAAAGTTTAGACGGAGATATGCTTGAAAGTTTTGTCTGGGATTTAGAGAAGTAAAAAAACAGACCACCGAGATTAAATAGTGGTCTTTTTTATTTTTAGGAAATTTTTGTTATCATTTAAGTAATGACCTTAGAAGAATTTGAGAAAATTGTAGAAGAGGGAATTAGAGCAATTCCTAAAAGATTTTTGGAAAAATTAAAAAACGTAGATATTTGTATTGAAGAAGAATCTACTCCTTTTCAGTTAAAAAAATTAAGAGCCAAAAAGAATTCTTTGGTTCTTGGTTTATATGAGGGTATTCCTCAAACAGAAAGAAGGCATTATGCTCAAGTTTTGCCAGATAAAATAACTATTTTCAAAAAATCGATTGAAAAGGTTGCTTGTTCCCGCCATGGGCAAGGCTTGCCAGAGGCGGCAAAAGAAGAAATAAAAGAAATTGTTAAAAATACGGTTTGGCATGAAATTGCCCATCATTTTGGCATGGATGAAAAAAGAGTAAGAGAAATAGAAAAGAAACGGAGAAAAAGATAATTCACTTTTTCTCTATTCTCCGGACGTATTCGCCTTTTTCAGTGTTTATTTCGATAATATCTCCCTCTTTTATAAAAAGGGGGACATTTATTTCTGTTCCAGTTTCTAAAACAACTGTTTTGGTGCCTCCTTGGGTTCTGTCTCCTTTAACTCCAGGCGGAGCTTCTTTCACTTTTAATTGAATTTTTATTGGCAAAGAGATACTAATTATTTTATTTTTACCCTCACTACCAAATTTTTGGTGTGAGGGCTTAAAAATTATTCCCGCAACAACTTGATCGGGCTTCAGGAATCTAATTACAGAGCCAATTTGTTCTTTGCTTAATTCAAATCTTTCAGAGGGATTATCTCCTTTAGAGAAGATGAACTTATTCCGGTGAACGTATATAAATTTAGCTGTTATCTTGGTAATTTCTGTCTCCTCCAAATTATCTGAAGGGTGGAAAGTTTTGGAAATAACTTCTCCAGTAATTAAATTTTTTAATTTTGTCTGCAAAACCGAATGACCTCTTGCTTTAAACATTGAAGAGGCCTCAATTATTTCATGGGGCTGATTATTAAGAATAATTTGGATTCCTTTTTTTAGTTCAGAGTAGGGGACTGTACTCATGATATCCTCTTAGAAAATCTTCAGCTGTCATTGGTTTTTTGCTTTCTGGCTGAAGTTTTTTTATTGCCAAATAACCTTTTTTGCACTTGATGCAAAGCTGTTTAGGATTTTCTTTATCTAAGCTTTCGGCTTCTAAAATCTTTACCCTTAAAATTTTACTTGTCCGCCGTAGCTTTCTTGTCCGCCGTAGCTTTAGCGAAGGAGGAAGCGAAGGCGGGCTATTTTTTTTAAAAAAAGTAAAAGTTCCCGGCCAGGGATAAAAAGCCCTGATTTGTCTTTCAATTTCTTCAGCTGATTTTTTCCAGTCAATTTTTCCATCCTCTTTTTTTATAATTTTTGTATAAGTAGCTTTTGATTCGTCCTGGGCTTTTGCTTTAATCTCACCATTTATCCATTTCGGAATAGTTTCTATCAATAATTTTACTCCCAATTCAGCTAATTTTTTATTAAGTTCTTGATAGGCAATCTTTTTATTAGAAATTAGAAATTTAGAATTAGAAATTATCTTTCCGTGATCAATTTTTTCGTCCATAAGTATTATTGTTATTCCTGTTTCTTTATCTCCATTTAGAATAGCTGTTTGAATAGGAGAAGGACCTCTGTATTTTGGTAAAAGAGAACCATGAACATTAAGACAACCATATCGAGGGATTTCTAAAATCTCTTTAGGAATAATTTTGCCATAAGAAGCAACAATAACCAAATCCGGCTTTAATTTTTCTATTTTCTCAAAGTCATAAACCAAAACAGGCTTATATCCATTTTTAATAAGCCCTTTTAAAATAATTGCTCCGAATTCCGGGGTTCCTAAAAATACGATTTTCTCTTGACAATTTTTGATCATAAATATATAATAATAAATATTATTGTTAAGCGCAGCTTACCCTATAAATATAACAAATTTTAATTAAATTGTTAAGGTAGCTTCAAATAAGAAAGGAGGTGCACATTGAAAATTGAATAATTTGTAAGATGTAGATTATAGGGTTGTGGATATATTTGAGGTAAAAAAACAAGAACGAAAAGAAAGTAAAAATGAAAGGAAAATGAAAATGAAAGAAAAGCTTAAAAAACTCAGTTTTGTAGGTACGGTCTTTTTCCTGCTCTTTGGGTCTTTGGCATCAACGTCAACAGCCACTGTCTATCAGCAAAATATTTACACTCAGACCGGACTGTTAAATCCCGGTACCGATCCTGGTACAGGCCCCAATTGGACAAAGTCGGGAAATAATATAATAACAATAGGGGGCGGGGGTACTATCTGGATTGGAGTCACTAATGTCTTTTCGCCGCTTCGCGAAAAAAGAGTGCACATCTCGTTTCACAGCGATGCTGGTGATTGTGAAGAGCTAGATGTGGCCGTTAGGGGGTATAACAACGACGGGAAAAAGGTAGGTATTAGTGTAACACTGGCAAATGAGCCAATAAAAAGGAAGGGTTATGCTAACTACGGATATAATATCAAGCCTCAGCCAGCCTACGAGATATTTTGTGTCAGCAACCATGGGACTTCCGAGGTAACATGTCAAGTCGTTGTGCTGACGAGCTGTGATTTTACAGAACCAGTGGATCCAGTGGATGCCGATGGGGAGAAAGACATTAAAAAACAGATGTACTTCGGCACGCCGGAGTCTCCCAACGAGATAAGAATCGACCAAATTGCTTTTTGGCATGATTCTAAGGAAGCCCAGGATAGTGATTTTCTGCCCCCCGAGGTAAGTCGACCAGATATCCCAAGTGATCCCAACGACCAAAATTCTCCGACGGGGACATGGAGCGGGGAGCGCATTCTAACGCTTGATTCTATTGATCCTATTGATCCTAATGCGGTACAGGATATTCCGCAGGGTGGTTGGCTCTGGAGTTGCCTGCCATTCGATCGGGGAATCTGGGGGGCAGAGGATTTCGGGTGGTCATTGACAACAGAGACCTTAGCCGGAGGTAAGTATTGGTTTGTAGCGCACGACAGACAAAGAGATGAATGGTTCAGATTTCTGTTTGAGGAAGAGGATATCCAGTTTTTGCGCAGCGATCTTAACCAAGACGGTTACACCAATTTTTATGACTTCAGCCTATTTGCTCAACAATGGCTTGAAGCGGCTCCTTAGTCCAGATAGAGGCAAATAAAATTGTTGCCCAGTCGCTCAGAGTAGTAGCTAAAAATCAAAAGGTTGTATCAAATTGATACAACCTTTTTTATTTCTCTATTTCTCAATTCGCCATTCAACATCAGATTCTTTTCCTGCAAATTCTAACCATTCGCCATATTCGTCAATTACATACATTTTCTTTTTGGTTTTTGACCAAACCATTGGGTTTCCTCTATAAAAAGGTTTCTTTACAATTTCTTTTGGCTTTAATTTATCTAATTCCAGCCACTTTTTAAAGACGGTTTCAATGGCATAGTCCAGATCTCTTGATTTTGCCCATTTGGCAACCTTGTCAATTGCGTCTTTGGCTTTTTTTATGGAACCGGCTAATTCTAAAAGCTGTTTGGCTGGTTTGGTAAATCTTGAGTAAATTATTTTCCTCTTTTTAGCGTCTTTTTTTAATTGCTCCAAAGATATTCCTTTAGTTTCAAAATAATAAGTGACTATCTGGCGGATAGCAGTTTCCTCTTTCAGTTTTTCGTAATATTTGATTTTTCCCTTCCCGCCCGAGGCGGGTCCGCCTTTGGCGGATTTTAAATATTCTTCAATCTTTTCAGCAATGCTTTTGCCTATGCCTGAGATTTTTTTAAGACCCTTAATGCCTTCTTCTTTATAAATTAAAGAGATATCCGCGTTTAAGTCCTCTAAGTCCTTGGCTGCTTTTCGGTATGCCTTTGGTTTAAAAGCCGTTCCCTCTATTTCCAAGAGATCTGCGATTTCATAAAATATTTTGGAGAGTTTTTTGTTGATCATATCATTTTAAAGCTTGCTTAATTCTTTCTGCTTCATTTTCTACGACTTTGCCTTCATATTCTGCTGCGTGGTCATGAGCTGTCTTATATATCGGTTTTTTTTGGTCCAGATGCAAATTAAAAGTTAATTCATTATTATTTTCTTCAATATACAAATGAAATCTTGGATAGCCGCTTCTTTCCAGGGGCCGAACAAAACTCCCGTTTTGAAAATAATAACCAATTTTCCTGGCCAAATTTATAATATTGTCTCTTAAAGTGTTTTTTATAATGAATTTCATATATTTATTACTCTTTAATTTTAGCGTTTTTTATGATAAAATTCAATCATGAAAAGGCGGAGAATTTTTATTGCTATAAACTTACCAGAGGATATAAAGAGAAAGCTGGCGGATTTTAGAAAAAACTGGCCAGAGCTGCCGATTCGCTGGACAAAACCGAATAATTTACATATCACCTTAGATTTTTTGGGTTATCTTACAGATGAAGAGCTTGCGGAGATTTGTAAAATTACCAAAGAGGCAGCGTCAAAAAACTCGTCATTTTTTGTTAACTTAAATAAAATTTGTTATGGACCCCCGCCAAAGGCGGGGCAGGTCTCAGATAAAAAACCGCCTCGGCTACCTAAATTTCCTGAAACGCTTATAACTAAAGAAGATAAAAATGGGACGAAAAAATTTGGGCGGCCTCGGATGGTCTGGGCAGTAGGGGAGAAATCAGAAGAGTTTGCTTCTCTGAGAGATGATTTAAATAGATCTTTAGCAGTGTCAGAAAAACGGGAATTTTCTCCTCATATTACTTTGGGAAGAATCAAGCAATGGGAGTGGAAAAGAATTGAACCCGAAGAGAGACCGGAAGTAAACGAAGATATTAGTTTGAGTTTTTCTGTGGATTCAATTGAAGTAATGGAAAGCGTATTAAAAAAAACCGGACCAGAATATACTATATTTGAATCAGCAGAATTAGAAAAATAAAAGCATGACAATTAAAATAATTAAAGAAAAAATTAGTTTAGATGAATTAAAAAAGATTGCTGAAGAAATTTATGGCGACATGGTTAAAGCTGTTGTTGATATAAAAAAAGAAATTATGGCTATTGGAGGAGAGTTTCATTCCGATGCCAGTGTTATTTTAGTGGAACAGGAGGGCTCTAGCCAAGAAGATATTTGGGGAATTAATATTTATCCCGAAAAAGAAAAAAATGAATGGTTGGAATTTAATTCTTTAGTTAATATAAAGCCTCTGAAAAATAATCGTGATGTAGAAATAAAATCTGAAGAGATAAAAGACAAAATTAAAAATATAATTAATAAATTAATAGAATGATAAAAGAAAAATGGCTAAAAATGAATTTAGCTCAACAAATGGGAAATATTGGATCAGAGTTTTCAAGAATGATAAGCTTAAAACAAAAAGGAGATTTAAAAAATGCTCAAAATAGTTTTGATAGAATGTTAGAACTTCTTGATTTAACAATTTCTCAAAGAAAAAATAGAGAACTTTTTAGATTAAGAGAGGTTCTATGCGACTTGTTTCTTAACAAAAATAATTATAAGGTTTCTACGGAATATTTAAAGAAATATTTTATTAATTTCGCTTTAATTAAAAATTAAAATATGTTTATAAAAACCTTTAAACAAATATCTAAAAATGATGTTTTTATTGCCGGGGGCAAGGGAGCATCGCTTGGGGAAATGACTAAAGCTAAACTTCCTGTGCCTTCTGGCTTTGTTATTTTAGTAGATGCTTTTGATCGTTTCTTGGAAGAAACTGATCTTGTAGCCGAAATTGCTTCTCAAATAAAACAAATGAATTTCCAAGATATTAATTCTATTGACAAGGCCTCTAATGTAATTAGGGACTTAATTAATGACACGTCCGTTCCCGAAGATTTAAAAAAGATATTTGTTAAAGAATTTAAGAAACTTAATTGTAAATATGTAGCTATTAGGTCTTCAGCTACAGCTGAGGATTCTTCTATTGCTTCTTGGGCAGGGGAGTTAGAAACATATTTAAATACAAGTTCTATTAACTTGACTGATAATATTAAGAATTGCTGGTCGTCTTTATTTACTCCAAGAGCTTTGTTTTACGCTTTTGAAAAGAAAGTAATTACCATTGGCGGTCAAAAAAAGATTAGAGCTAATACTTGCAAGAAATTAGCCCATTGCTATCCAGTTGGAGTGGCAGTTGTTGTCCAGAAAATGATTCAATCAGAAATATCTGGGATTGCTTTTACCGCTCATCCGGTCACTCAAGACTTAAATCAAATGGTTATTGAGGTTGGCTGGGGGTTGGGAGAGGCTATTGTTGGAGGAAAGATAACTCCAGATACCTATATTATTGATAAACATAATTGGACTATTATAGATACCAATATTAGCGATCAAGAGATGATGATTGTTAAATCTGGTTCTGGAGTAAAAGAAACTATTGTCTCTGAAAAGGATCAATCAATTCAAAAGCTTGAGAACAAACAAATTATTAAACTGGCCAAACTTTGCCAGAAGATAGAAGAACACTATAAGCATCCTCAAGATATAGAATTTGCTATTGAAAACAATAAAATCTACATAACCCAATCAAGACCGATTACTACGTTATAAAAAAATGGTAAAAATATTAACCAAACCAGCAAATTTGATTGCTAAAGTGCCGGTTTTAGCAAAGAAAGGTATTTGGTTTAAACTTTCTGATATTCCAGGCGCTAGCTATATTTCACTTTTTGCCTTTAATCTTGTTAATTTAATAAATGACTATCCAAAAGTTGGGGCGGGGAGTTATATTAAAGAAGGATTTGTTGAATGGAAAAATGGTGTTGCATCTTACCATTTGAAAAGAGCTCAATTTAATAAAGCCACTGATCTGCTTGCTGGGCATATTCTTGAGATGACACCAGAACATAAAAAGCGACTTAAAAAATACTACTTGTTTGCCCAACAACTTATGGTTGAATCTAAAAAATTTAGGAATCTTAATTTCTCTAAATTTTCTGACACAGAACTTATAAAACGATTTAACAAATTAGCCGACTTGCACAGACAAAATCATTTGTACGGAGGCATTTTAACTTTTCTACCAGACGAAGAACAGCAAAGAGTATCAAATGGAATCATGAATAAAATAAAGGGATTGATTAAAGAGAATAAAGTTAAAATCAATTTAACGCTTGCGTGGAATATAATCACGACTCAAAGGAAAAGAAGCTTCCGCGAGCAAGAAGAAATTGATCTTTTAAAATTTTGCATAGAGATATTCAAAAATAAAAAATTAGGTGAGTTACTTAAAAAAACGAATGATGTATGCAAAACCTTGAAGAGCCGTAGTATTTTATACAAAAAATTAGTTTTTCATTACAATAAATATCGTTGGATTACTTATATGTATTTAGGGCCTGGCTATGGAATAGATTTTTATTGCGATAAGATAAAAGAAAATATTTTGAGAGGATCAAAAAATATGAATAAATTATATTTAGAGGCCTCAAATAAACACAAAGAAATAGTTAAAAGCCAAAAACAACTAATTGAGAAATTAAAACCTAATAAAAAAGATAAAGAATTGTTATTATTTGCAGGGGAGTTTGTATGGTTAAAAGGCTACAGAAAAGATACTTTTTATCATTTATTTTATTCTTATGAACCCTTTTTATGCGAAGTAGCGAAAAGAATTGGAATAGGCAATTGGCAAGAAATTGCTTTTCTTTTCCCTTGGGAATTTAAAAAGGCCCTTATTGACCGAAAATTTACAGAGGATATTTTAAAACAAAGACGTACTCGCAGCCTTTATTATGTTAGCAAAAAAATAATTAAGTTTTATTATGAAAAGGATGTTAAAAAGTTTAAAAATAGTGTACAAATTGAGAATAATATTGGTTTTAGCGATACATTAAGAGGTATGATTGCTTACCCTGGTGTTGCGAAGGGAGTGGTTAAAATCATACAGCGACCAGATGATATGAAAAAAATGAAACAAAATAATATTTTAGTATCTCAAATGACAAACCCGAATTTAGTTCCTGCCATGCGCAAGGCTGCTGCTATTGTTACAAATACAGGAGGACTAACTTGTCATGCTTCTATACTTTCAAGAGAATTAAAAATTCCTTGCATAGTAGGTACTAAAATTGCTACAAAGGTTCTAAAAGATGGAGATCTGGTGGAAGTGGATGCGGATAAGGGGGTTGTTAAGATTTTAAAAAAGAAATAAAAAAATAGCCCAATTGCAAACTTTGTTGCAATCGGGCTTGAGGTATTGTTAGTGATTTTACTCGGAGGAGAAGTGCCGAGTAACGACTCGAAACATTGCTCCCATGATTTTTTCAGCAGTATCGTCAAGATCTCGCTGAAATTGTGACGGCCAGCAATTACTGATTCCGGCGTTGCAGATTTTTTCGATATCTATGCCGAGTTCAAGTATGTGGGCGGCCACATTATCGTCTACGCAGACGAAGAGGTCGTAATCACTGATTTCCAGTGAATCGACCCAACGTCTTTTGTGAGACGATAGATTAAGGCCGATCCGCTTTGCCGCATTGACCATCAAAGGAGAGGCGCCGCCGCCTTTATTGGCGATTTCCAGTATTCCAGCGCTTTCACAGATCATGTCATCCTTAAGGGCATTCCCCAAATACATGTCGAGAACCGCGGCCATCATCGGGCTTCTGTCACTATTGCCCAGACAAACACACAATACTTGCTCAATCATTGTTCCATCCTTTCAAATTTGAATTTCGTTCAATATATTTATTACAATGTTCTACCCTAATTATACACCTAAACTTTAATTTTGTCAATAGTTATGAAAAAAGCATCAAAACAAAAATCTTTATATACTTTTGTTTGGAATGATTGTCAACCTCATTCCACTATAGAAGGAAATATAATTCCATTAGAACATTTTAGGTCAATGATATGGAATCGAATAAATAATGTTATCCAAGTATCAAGAGATAATATGATTTATTGTTATCATTCTATTAAAGATCTACAAAATGACAGAAAAATAGGGAAATGTTTTTTTCAAGAAGATTATGTAAAAAGCTATTTTAAAGAGATTGATAAAAATTATAATATCCAATGGAAAATATTTAAAACTCTTGATACAGCTAATTTTAGGGATTATTCAAACAAACAATTATTATCATTATATAAAAAAACCATTTTACATTGGGGAAAAATGATAAGCTATTTCAGATCAACTCAGGTTGAACCAAACTATTATTTAATCAAAGAATTGAAAAAGGGTTTTTCAGACGAAGAAGCAATAATTTTAATGACGCCTACAGAATTAGATTTAGCGAATAGAGAGGTTCTTGATTGGTTAAAAATTGTAAATAAGCCTTATTCTAAAAACAAACTTTTGAACCATGTAAAAAAATATTCCTGGACAGTAATGAACCATTATAATATTGACGATGTTATTGAAACTCTAACACAACGCTATAATTTTGATAAAAAGCATCCTCAAGTTTATAATTTTGCTGATGAGAAAAGAAAAGTTAAAAAGAAGCAGGACTTACTCTTGAGAGATAAGAAAGATAAAAAAGAATTATCTGATCTTCTCCAAAAGCTTGCTATTTACAGAATGAAAATTAAATCATGCTGGGGCGGATTAGACTTTTACAGAATTAAATTAATAAACGAGATTGCTAGAAGGAGTAAAGAATCAGTCATTGATACTAGTAAATATTACCTTATTAAAGACATCGAAAATCTACTCAATGGAATTTCTCTTTCTTTAGCTGAAAAACAGCAAAGAAAGAAATGCTTTGTTGGATTATGGAAAAACAAAAAAGCACTATATGTGTCTGGAGAAAAGGCAGAAAAACTTGCCAAAAAAGAACTTAGAGAATTATATTCTATAAAAAAGAGCAATCAAATAAAAGGTACTGTGGCCAATCCTGGAAAAACTCAAGGAATAGCTCGTATACTTCCAGCTAATAATGTAGAAAAAACAAGAGAATTAAGGAAGAATTTTGAAAAAGGGCAGATATTATTTACAGGAATGACTCAACCGAATATTATAGATATTGCGAGTAAATCTGGAGCAATTGTTACTGACGAAGGAGGGATGTTAAGCCATGCAGCAATTATTTCAAGAGAATTCAAAATACCTTGTATTGTTGGAACTCACTTTGGAACGCAAATATTTAAAGACGGGGACTTGGTGGAAGTGGATGCGAATAAGGGAGTTGTTAAGATTTTAAAGAAAAATGGATATAAATAGAATAATAAAATCTATTCCTAAAGATTATAGCAAACACGCCATAAGAGACATTTCCCTTTTAACTAATTCTATTTTTGCAGAAACCTATGATTCTATTTTTAAAAAAGAATTTAGCGTAGAATTTAATTCTGTTTTCTGGTTTATAAGGGGTGGCTTAACAAGATTTTATCGTTCTCAATTAGAACACGATAATTTTGCTAAAGTTTTAGGAAAAAGAGCCCTGAGGAAAAAAATAGATTATACAAGAAGCTTGGCTAAGAAGTTAGTAGAATGTACGGATTGGTTTTATGGATTTTTGAAAAAGAATAAAAACTTAGAAGATTTTGTTAAAAATAAAAAGGAATTTGTAGATAATTACAGAATATTTTTTGCTTATCATCAGGCAGTTTATTGGACAGGAGACTATATTTCAAAATTATCTTTGACAGAAAATAAAGAAAAAAGTAAAAAGATTATAAAGATATTAGATGGGGCATATAAATATAATGAGATGGTTGTTCCGGATGCAGAGAAGCATTTTAAGAAGTTGAAAATAGATAGATTTCTTCATGATGAAATAGGAAAAGGTTATAGGTTTTTTTCAGAGAAACAAAGAAAAAAAGGATTAGGTATTTTATTTATAAATGGTAAAAGAACTATTCTCAATTGGAAAGATTCTAAGGAATTAGAAGACTCTATAGAAAAAAGAAATAAAGAGGGCCTAAAAAAGATAAAAGAAATAACAGGTATTACTGCTCAAAAGGGAAAATTTAAAGGAAAAGTTTATTTAGTTAAAGATTTTAAGAATCTAAAAAATGTTAAAAAAGGAATGGTTTTGGTCGTCCCTCAAACCAGACCTCAGTTTAATAAATTTATTAAACAGGCAGGAGCGATTATTACCGATGAGGGAGGATTGCTTTGTCACGCTTCAATGTTAGCAAGAGAATTTAAAATACCTTGTATTGTTGGGACAAAAATTGCTACAAAAGTTCTTAAAACAGGATGTAGAGTAGAAATAGGTTCTAAAAAGGGATTAATAAAGATTATAGAATAATAAAAAAAGACCCACACTATTTTAATGTATGGGTCCTAGAAGAACGATTTCTTCAGTGTCCATTTCAATTTTGAAACCTTCTGCTTCACCAACTCTAAAGTTAAAGATCTCGGTATCAGAAGTGAATTGACTGCCAGCTGCTTGAAGCGTAACTGCATGATCAGCAATCAAGACATTTTGTGGAGTCGGAGAATGTTCTGCAATAATTCTTCTAATTGCATTTCCATTTTCAACTCCATTTTGGAGAAAAATCTCACCTGCTTCTGATTTAAGATATGCGGAGAGCGGTTCATAAAGAAGTTTCCCAAAAGTTCGCCACATTAATTCACCGTTTGGTGCTTTGGGGCTGGGATATAGCGTAGGAAGTTCAATCACTGGAATTTCTACACAATTACCTATTAATATCTGAGCTGTTTGTCGGCACCGTTTTGCCGGGCTTACAATGCACAAATCAAATACTAAATTTCCCAGTTGTTTTCGCCGTAATCGAGCTTGCTCTACGCCTTTTCCCGTGAGACCTCTCTCTAAATCCTTTTGATAGTCAAGAGTTGCGAGAATAGTTTCAAGATCAACACTTTTTTCTGCATTTGCATGACGGAAAAAATACATAGCAACCATATAACACCTCTCATTCTTTGGATATTTCTGTTAATGTGCAAATCCTTACGATAGTTAATTATATCATAATATAATAAAAAGTCAAGGGTTTTATGAAGAATTTAGATAAAATTAAAAAACTACAATGGAAAGAACTAACTCAACGAGATCATGTTCCGCCGCTGCCCGTTTTATATAAGCTGATGACTTCAAGTGATCCCGAAATCAGTTATAAAATTTATGGTTTTAGTATACCTTGGATTGGAGTTTGGGATAATGATAGAGTCGGTTTTTATGGAGAAGAGAAACAACTAAAAAAGGCGTCTAACTGGCTTATTAATGAGTTTACAAAGCCGGTCTTAAGAAAAAAACATTTACAAAAGCTTATCAATCTATCTTTTGAAGCGCGCTCTTTTGCTAAAAAGGAAATAAAAAGCAACGCTCACTATTTTAAGAAGTTAACCGAACTTCAAGGAAGAGGTTTTATTCTAGGCATGGTAACTTGGTTTATTGAAGATTTATACAATGAGGCAAAAAAAATACTAGAAAAATATAATGAAAAACTTTTTGCTGAAGGTTACATTATTGATCAAGCGTTAGCAGAAGTCGTAGATCATGGTCAAATAACTGACTATATCAAAAAACAGAATGCCATTGATAAATTAGCTAAACGTTGGTCAAAAACAAAAATGAATTCAAATGTTTTTAAATCTGAAGTAAATAACTTTTTAGAGAAATATGGTTGGATAGGTTATGACTATACTGGCCCTTTAATGTCTTTTAATGAGGTTGTTGATTACATTAAACAATATAAGCCTAAGAAGAAAGAGAAGAAAAAGAATAGAGGAATTTTTGAAATTTGCAATTTTAGCAGAAAAGAAAAGAACATATTTTCAACTTTAGCCACTATTGCTTTTATGAAAGATTTGAGAAATAGTTCCGACGATTTTATTCACTATCATCTAGATTTGCTATTAAAGTCCGTAGCAAAAGAGCTAAAAGTTGATTCTTATAATTTAAGATTTTTATGGCCGAAAGAATTTGAAGATTTATTAACTACTTTTAAAAATCCAAAACTTTATAGTTCAAAAGAGGCACAACTAGCATATATGAATGGGCCGGAAGATAGTCTTTTTATACGAGGTAAAAAAGCCAAAGAGTTTTTTAATATGCTTAAAAAGAGAAATATATCTGATAATAAAAAAGAAATTAAAGGAATGATTGCCTGGTCTGGGAAAATAACAGGGAAAGTTAAAATTGTAGGAAGTTATAGAGATATGAAAAAGGTAGAGAAAGGAGATGTTTTAGTTTCTCCTATGACTAGTCCTAGAATTATTAATGCTATGCATAAAGCATCCGCGATAATTACTGATGAAGGGGGGTTAACTTGTCATGCCGCTATAATCTCTAGAGAATTAAAAAAGCCCTGTATCGTAGGCACAAAAAATGCCACCGAAGTATTAAAAGACGGAGATTTAGTAGAAGTGGATGCGAATAAGGGAGTTGTTAAGATTTTAAAGAAATATGGAAATTAACAAAAAGAAATATGAATATTGGGGTCAATGGAAGCAACCTCTTCTTTCATGCTGGTTTTGGATGGAATGGAATAAAGTATCGTCTCTCAAAGAACTAAATATTCATAATATAAGATTATACCCATTTCTATATCTTGATGGTCATTTTTGGATAGAACGAATTAATCGTTTACAGTTTTTAAAAATGGCCAAATATATTTTAAAAGAAAAAGAGGTTGAAAAATATACTGAAATCATTGATAAGGTTTTTGAAAAACATAAAAAAGAATATTTAAAAGTTTCAACAATTTCTAGCAAGAACTCTTATGAATATGTAAAACAGCTTTTTGATTTATCTGCTAATATGGCAGCAGTTTGGTCATTCATAACATTCTTTACAGAAAGTCTCGGAGAAGTTGCCGTTAAAAATGGTATTGTTTCTTCAGACAAAGAACTTTTGAACAGGGTTCAGAATATTGCTCCTCAAACGTGGCTAGAAAAACAAAGTTCTGAAATAAAAGATTTTGCCGAAACTTTAAAATCTTTAGGTCTAAATAAAATAACGCTTTCTTATCTCGCTGAAAATAATGAGCTTAAAAATAAAATACAGAAACATGTTAAAGAATTTCTTTGGATCGGATCTCATCATTGGAGAGGAGAGGGATATAATATTAAAAAATGTTTAAATCAAATAAACGAAGCGGTTGAAGATAACAAAAAAGTTCAAACAAGAAAGAGAGCTTCTGAAGATAGCTCTGTTGTTAAACTTATAGCGAAAGGGGCTTATTGGCGAACACATTGTGCAGAACTAACGGATGAGGTAATATACGGGTCACGCAATGCATTGGAATCAATAGGGAATTTAATCGGTCTTGAGTATGAAGAATTAATATATTTAAGCGAACCAGAAATTCTTTCTATAGATAAGAATTCAAATGTAAGCTTGTTAAAGAAAAAGATTAACGATCGTAAAAATATTGGTTATGGTTGTTTAGTCACAGATAGTGGTATAAAAGTAGTAACCGGTAAAAAATTAGAATCATTAATTTTGGAAATGTCTGATAAGAAAAACAATAAAAATATTAATGAATTTTCAGGAGTTGTAGCGAGTAAGGGAATAGTAAGTGGTATAGTAAAAATAATCACATCGCCAGATGATTTTTATAAATTTAAAAATGGCGAAGTCCTAGTGGTTCCCGAAACTGCTCCAGATTTTGTACCACTTATGAAAAAAGCATCAGCTACTATAACCGATCTCGGTGGTATCACATCTCATGCGGCTATTATCTCAAGAGAACTAAAAATCCCTTGCATAATCGGTACAAAAATAGCCACTAAAGTATTAAAAGACGGGGACTTGGTGGAAGTGGATGCCAATGAGGGGGTTGTTAAGATTTTAAAGAAATAATATGCTAAATTTCAATCTTAAAAATGATAAATGGATATTATCTTATAGTCGGCCATACAACATTTTAATGGCTGATTTACAGTACTCCGGTTATCATAAATATGTTGAACAAGAATATGGTTTCAAGATGAGAACTTATAATACTTTTATGATTGATAATAATTGGTTTGTGCCCTCAAGGGTTGCCGATGAACTGGTTAAAAAAATGAAAGAAAAGATAGAAAAAGATGATTCAGCATTAGAGTATTATTATTATTTAACCGAAAAAAGATGTTTAAATTTAGTAAAAGATATAAAAAAAGCAACTAGAAATAGGCAACTTAAAAGATTAAGCAATGAAGAATTACTAAAATTATTATCTACGCTTTTGGATAAAGTATATATAGTTGTACCTCACTTTTGGATTCCCTGGATAATAACAGAGAATAATTTAATTACCGACGAACTGATCAGAATAATAGATAAGGATATAAAGGATAAAGAAAAATCAAAAAATCTTGTTTCCGATTTATTAAAAACTGGAGTTAAGGATAATAATTTAACCAAGGAAATAAAAGAATTAGTTAAATTGAGCAGAAAAATTTATAAAGATTTAAGTGGGGAAGCAAGTATTTCAAGCATAAAAAATATCATAAGAAAAAAATATAGGAAAGAATTTGATAAGCATATTAAAAAATATAGTTTTTTAAATATTTTGTCATTTGAATTTCGTGACCCACATAAAGAAGAATATTATTTGGAGAGGATAAAGGATAACATCAATAATGATAATTTAACTATTCCAAAGCAAAAAGCTAACCCTTTTGAAAACAAGATGGATAAAAGGTCAAAATATCTTTTAGATTGGGCAAGGCGATACGGTTACATTTTGAATGTAAGCGTTGAACAGATTTATTATTCTATCCATTTGATTCACCCCTTGTTTCTAGAAGCGGCTAAAAGATTAAAAGTATCTATTAATGACTTAAAGTATTTATTAATTAAAGAAGTTGAAGAGTCATTGAAAAAAGGCAAGCTAGGGAAAGGTTTGGTAGAAAAAATAAAGCAAAGAAAAAAAG
>SDBV01000600.1_pt1 | contig 52056 bp, 35 predicted proteins | sample 2277081 | NCBI WGS metagenome assembly SDBV01 (sample SAMN10402039, study PRJNA504765) | marine sediment metagenome | isolation source: marine sediment core GS10_PC15, 223 cmbsf | place: Arctic Ocean: Southern Knipovich Ridge | collected 2010
TCTTCTCTATCCCTCGCCTACTTTGATCGATTCGCCTTGAAAGACGGGACCAGAGAAGAGGCACCGGTACTCCGCTTTCGCGCGCCCCAGGTGAATCCGCCCACATATTCTGCCGAGGAGCCTCCTTCTTAAACCTGTTGGTCACCTGCACTTAAGGAGAGGCCGAAGAATCGTCTCCGGGTTTTACCGGTAGCAGGCACACTCCGCGTGCGGTAGCCAGCAGACGGCTCACGGAGTGGGCCTGCTGCTATCCGGGAAGTTGTTCTTTGGCGGGGGGAGACACTTCAGCGGGCTACCCGGTTGCGGCGCATTTCATCCCCGCCCGCACATCGGCCCGCACGTCGGCCCGCAATCCGGCATAACCGCCCGGTCGGCCGCCGGCAGTGCGTACACTTTGTACGGCAAGCTCCCGTTGACCGGCGAAACACGAACTTCGCGCTACGGTGACCGCGCGAACATCCGACGAAAAACCCGCTCGGCTTGTAGACGGCGAGGCGCGATCGCGGTACCATGGACTCCGTCCACCACGCGAGGAGATACCATGCCTGCAAAGAAGCTGTTGATCTTGTTGTCGGCCCTAGGTTTCACCGCCGGTGGGGCCGGGACTGGGGCGAACTGTCCGGCTGCCGAAAAGGCGTTTGTGCATCCCGGTATGTTACACAACCGGGCCGAGTTGGAGTTTGTCAAAGGCCAGGTCGCGGCGGGCGCCGAGCCTTGGAAGTCGGCCTGGGAACAACTCCGCAGCCACTCGATTTCCCAACTCACCTACCATCCCAAGGCGGCCGCCGACGTGGTCCGAGGGCCCTACAATCGGCCCGACGTTGGCGGCAGCGACATGATGCGGGACGCTTCGGCGGCCTACTGCCATGCCATCCAATCGTGCATCACCGGGGAAAAGGCCCACGCCGACAAGGCCATTGAAATCTTCGGCGCCTACGCCTCCACGCTTCAGTCCGTGGGCGGCCACGATGCACGCCTGCTGGTGGGGATGGCCGGCATCAACTTCCTCAATGCGGCCGAACTCATCCGCCACACCGATGCCGGATGGAAGCAAACCGATCGCCACCGGTTCGAGCGCCTGCTTCGCGGCGTGTTCTATCCGGTCATCCGGGATTTCTACCCCACCGCCAACGGCAACTGGGACGCCGCCATGATTCAGACCATGCTCGCGATGGGGGTTTTTCTCGACGATCGGGTGATCTTCGACCGCGCCGTGAACTACTATCTCGAGGGCGCGGGAAACGGCGCGATTGGCAACTATTTCAACGAGTTTGGTGAGTGCCAGGAAAGCGGCCGGGACCAGGGGCACACGCAGATGGGCTTGGGCTATTTGGGTTGTGCGGCCGAAATCGCCTGGAAGCAAGGCGTGGACCTCTACGGCGCCTGCGACAACCGGCTCGCGCTGGGCTTTGAATACACCGCAAAATACAACTTGGGCCACGAGGTGCCGTACCGGCCCTACCGCAGTTGCGAGGGAAGATACCACTACCAAGCCATCGCGGACAAGGGACGGGGCCGCTTCAGCAGCATCTACGAAAGAGTTTACCACCACTACCACCACCGCCTCGGGCTGGAGATGCCCTTTACCGGACAGGTCATCGACAAGATCCGGCCCGAGGGTTGGCTGATACACCATGCCTCCTGGGGCAGCCTGATGCACGTGGAGTTGCCTAGCGCGGCCCCTAGCCGCAACCAAAGGGGATTAGGAGGTTAGGGGATTAGGATTGTCCTCGCAACCCTAACAGCCTAACCTCCTAACAACCTGAACCCTAAGACCTTTGCAAGCAACAGGTTACGGCCACTTGGCTAAGAATCTTTGTCAAAAACTTAACGATGTTTGAGGTTAGTAGTACAGATGGCAAGGCGTGGTCGCCGGTTCATTTGGAATCGCGCTTCTTGGCCGGCGCTTTCTTCGGGGGCTTCTTCGAGCCGGGCCACGGCAGTACGTTGGCCCGCTCGGCCCAGGCCTGCCACAGGGCGGTCATCTGCTCGACTCGCGGGGGTTGTTTGTCGGCCAGATCGTTCATCTCGGACCGGTCGGCCTGGACGTCGTAGAGTTCCCACGGTCCGCTGCGTCCCTTGGCGACCAGCTTCCACTTCCCCAACCGCACGGCCCGGTTGCCCTCGTGCTCCCAGTAGATGGCCCCTTCTCGATCGAGGTCGCGGCCGGCAAACGCCGCTGCAAGACTCGTACCTTCCATCGGTTGGATCGCTACGCCTTTGACCTGCCCGGGGTACTCCGCACCGGAAAGGTCGACACAGGTGGCCATGATATCGATCAGGTGGCTCGGCTGGTGCTCCAACTCGCCGTGACGCTTGATGCCCTGGGGCCAATGGGCGATCAGCGGCGTCGAGATGCCGCCTTCATGAACCCAGTGCTTGTATTCGCGGAAGGGCGTGTTCGAGACGTTCGCCCAGCCGCGGCCGTAGCCATGGTAGGTGTCGGCGGGGCCGGGCATCACGCCCTTGCCCTGGAGCACGGGCCAGCCGTCGCGGGTCTGGCGCGGGATCATGCTGGGCTGCAACGCGGCCGCGTCCATCGGCGGCAGCGTGGGACCGTCGGCCCGCCGTGCGCTGCTGCCGCCGCGGCCCATTCCCTCGGCGCAACCGCCGTTGTCTTGCAGGAAGAAAATCAGCGTGTTGTCGAACATATCTTGCCGCTTCAGTTCGGCGACGATCCGGCCGATGCCCTGGTCCATCCGGTAGACCATCGCGGCGTAGACCTCCATGCACCGGGCTTCCCACCGGCGGTGCTCATCCGGCACGGCGTCCCACTGCTCGGCCTGGGGCGAGAGTTTCCAGTGCTTTTCGATCACGCCGAGCTTCTTCATCCGCTCGAACCGCGCCTCGCGAATCGCTTTGTAGCCCCGGTCGTACTTGCCCTTGTACTTGGCGATGTCCTCCGGCAGCGCGTGCATCGGCCAGTGGGCGGCCGTATGAGTGACGTAAATGAAGAACGGCTTCTTGCCGCTTCGTTGCTTGTGCTCGGCGACGTAACGGACGACGTGGTCATTGATCGCGTCGGTATAGTAAAAGGTCTCGGGCTGGTACTCGGGATCGGCGTAGGGCGAGATCATCGTGTTGTCGCGAGTCAGCGTGTTGGGGTCGAAGAAGCTGCCGGCGCCGTGGATCGTGCCGTAGAACCGCTCGAAGCCGCGCTGCAAGGGCCAGTTGAACTTCGGCCCGTCGGGGTTGGTTTCCTTGGTGACGTGCCACTTACCGGCCATGTAGGTTGCGTAGCCGGCCGGTCTGAGGGCCTCGGCGATGGTCACGCAGCGGTTGTTCAGGTTGCCGCGGTAGCCGTCCTGGCCGCGATCGTTCATCATGTGTCCCACGCCTGCCTGGTGCATGTAGAGCCCGGTGATCAGCGACGCCCGGGTGGGGCAGCAGCGGGCCGTGTTGTAGAACTGGGTAAACCGCAGCCCGCCTTCGGCCAGAGCGTTGAGCACCGGGGTGTCGATCTCGCCGCCGTAACAGTTGATGTCGCTGTAGCCCATGTCGTCGGACATGATCAGGATAATATTCGGCCGCGGGGCCTCGCCGGCCGCCACACGGGCGACGAACATCGCTGTTGCCGCAATCGCTGTCGCCGCCAGCAGAACCGAAGTGAGAAGCATGCGAAACGTGGGGTGTCGGAAGCTCATCGTGACGTCCTCGTGGTAAATGAAACGTGGCGTGTCCCTAAGACCTCCGTATAGTAGCCATCTCGCTCCGCGAGATGTAGCCCGAAACAGTCTGGGCTTTGATGGCCACATCTCGCGGAGCGAGATGGCTACTATACGCGCCGAATTCGGAAAGTAATTCCCATACGAGTCCCCAGTCTACCCGGCCAGCGCGGCGAATTCCAGTCCCCCGGGGTCTGACAAGATTTCGCGGCATTGTTCTGCGATGCCCCAGACCGGCCCGCGAGGCTGGACACCGTGACCGAAATAGGCCATCATGGGCAATCGGAGCCCGTCACCCGTCATCACCCTAGCCGGGAAGACCATGACCGTACTGTTTGGCATCTTTACGCACGCGATTGGCGGGGCGTCGTCGGCGAGCTTCTACATTCCCTCGTCGGGCCAGCGGCATTGGTCGCACGAGACGTACTGGCTGATCCAGAGTTTCTTTTCCTGGTGTCTGCTGCCGCTGGTGGTCGCCTATTTTACGATTCCCCACCTGTTACAAGTGCTGGCCGAATGCCCCGGCTCGGCCATGGTCAACACGCTGCTGCTGGGATTCGTGTACGGTTTCGGCGGATTCGCCTTCGGTTTGGGGCTGCGCTACATCGGCCTGGGGTTGACCTACGCCATCGCGATCGGCATCAGCTCCGGACTGGGCACCATCGTTCCGTTGGTCCAAAATGGCCAACTCGGCACGCTGTTGAACGAAACCTCGGGACAGGTGGTCCTGGCGGCCGTGGCGCTGTCGCTGGTGGGAATCGGATTGTCCGGTTACGCCGGATTCCTGAAGGAACGCAGCGGACGGCACAAGTCGACCAACATCACGCGCGAGTTCCATTTCACCAAAGGGCTGCTCTTCACGGTCGCCGCGGGCGTGCTCTCGGCCGTTTTCAAGTTCGCCCTCGACGCCGGGGAGCCCTTGAAGATCATCGCCCAGGGTAAAGACCCCAAATCGTGGATGACGACCAACATCGTGTTTATTTTCGCTATGGGCGGCGCATTCTTGAACAACTTCCTTTGGTGCCTGATCACCAACCTCCGCAACAAGTCGCTCAAAGAGTACGTCTCGATCGAAGAGCCGGGGCACCTGAAAATCAACTACCTGCTGGCGGCCTCCGGGGGAACCTTGTGGTACTTTCAGTTCTTTTTCTACGGCATGGCCGAGAACTTCATGGGGCCGAAGTCTTACGCCAGTTGGGCAATCCACATGACGTTCCTGATTCTCTTCAGCATGCTCTGGTCGCTGGCGCTGGGCGAATGGAAGGGCGCGCCCGACGGTGCCAGAGTCAAGCGGACCGTCGCCATCGCCATCCTGATCGCCGCCATCGCCATGATCGGGTTTTCCGATTTCCTCTCGTCCGGCGCCACGCCGAAGTGAAAACGATCCTTCTCCCGCTACGGAATCTCGACATGTCGCGGGCCAAAGAAAAAACCGATCGCGTGCTTACGGCCTTGAGCCATGGGGAGCCCGACCGCGTTCCGTTGGGCGAGTTCTTCTGGACCAACTTTGTCCGCCGTTGCAAGCAGGAGCTGGACGTCTCGGACGATTTCGATCCCTATCGCCACTGGGACCTCGACATGATTGTGATCACGCCCAACATGGACCCCCACGTGACGGGGATTGAAGTGTTGGAGGACACGCCGCAACGGAAACTGGTGCGAACGGGATACGGCGCCACGATCGAACGAAAAGCCACCTACCCGATGCCGCACTTCGTTTCGTTCGAGACGACAACCTTCGACCAGATGGAAGCATTCGAGTTCGACGATCCGAAAGACCCGCGGCGATTCTTCGAGGCCGTCGACGACCAGCTCAACTCCGTAGCCGACGAGTTGAACCTGGGGCTGCCGTCGTTCGTCGAGCGGGTCGACGGCTACGCCGAGGACTTCTGTGTTTTCGGCAGCGTCTGCGAGATCCAGGAACAGTTGTGGCGGATGATCGGCCACCAGAACGTGTACTACAAGATGGCCGAAGACCCCGTCCGGCTGGCGCGGTTCGCCGAGCGGCTGGGCGACTTTCTGGTGGGTATCGTCGAGGGCCAGGTCGCGGCCGTCGGCGACAAGCTCACCGGCATCTACGTCTGGGGCGACGTCGCCTGCCGGCAAGGGATGATGTTCTCCCCGAACTATTGGCGAGAAGTTCATAAGCCCCAGTTGCGGCGGATCTGCGACGCCATCCACGCGGCCGGACTGAAGATCATCTACCATGGCTGCGGCAACGCCTCGGCGGTCTTCGAAGACCTGATCGAGGTCGGCGTCGACGCGTACAACCCCTTGGAAGTCAAGGCGGGGCTCGACGTGGTCGAGTTGAAGCGGCGGTTCGGCGATCGCTGGGCCTTCAACGGCAACATCGACGTCCGGGTGCTCGAAACCAACGACCGGGACAAGGTCCGCCGCGAGGTGCTGCGAAAGCTCGAGGCGGCCCAAGGCGGCGGATACATCGTGCAGTCGGATCATTCCGTCTCGAACCTCGTCGACCCGGCCACCTACGACTACGTCGTCGGCCTGGTCCGCGAGTTCGGCCGGTATCCGCTGCAACTCCCCCAGCACGATAATCCCGTGATTTGAACCCCGGGAGGGTGATCGGATGAAACGCTTCGGCATGGTGACCCAGGTGCGGCCGGACCAGCTCGATGAGTACAAGCGATTGCACGCCGACGTTTGGCCCGGCGTGCTGGCCATGATCCGGCAATGCAACATTCGCAACTACTCGATCTGTACCAAGAGGCTCCCCGACGGCAAGGACTACCTTTTCAGCTACTTCGAGTACGTGGGAGACGACTTCGAAGCCGACATGCAGAGGATGGCATCCGACCCGGAAACCCAACGATGGTGGGCCGTCTGCAAGCCGTTGCTCGCGCCGGTGGAAGAGTTGCCGGCGGGGGAGGTTTGGGCCCCGATGGAAGAGGTCTTCCATTGTGATTAGTACCTCGTGACAATTGTCCTTGGCAGTTGGGTGGCTGGGGTCGAACCACGAGGAACGAGTGGTGAGCCCCCAGTGATTCAGCCCTGGGGGCTCGGTGCTCGTTCCTCGCACCTCGACCCCAGCCACCCGCCGCGATTGCGTTTTCCGGCCGTTGGGCGTAAAAAACCCCCCACCAGGGTTCCATATGCCTTTTCTCCGCCGCCAAGAGTGTCTACACTCAAGGGAGGGAGGGCACCAATCATGCCGACTTATCGGGGAGACGAGGCGCCGGGGACGAGGTGTCGGCGTCGGCTGCCGCGCGGGGCGGTGGGTCTGATGCTGGCCCTGGCGGCCATGGCCGCGCTGCCCGGCTGCGGCGGGTGCAGCAAAGACCCGGCCGAGACCCAAAAGCAACGCGAAAAACGGGAGGCTGAACAGCGGGCCAAGGAAAAGGAAAAACCCAAGCCCGACTTCGAGCTCAGCCGCCTGGCCACCCGACCCAGCAGCGGCAAACCGGGCGCCGGCCGCGAAGTGCTGGGCCCGCCCTACAAGCCGGGCCATTGGACCGCCGCCACCTTGTTGGCCAAGACCAACAACTTCGATTTCGTGGGCGAGTTGGAGATCGCCGCCACCAATCAGAAGGGCGACGGTATCCCCTTGGATAACGCTCCGTTCGACCTGGCCACCTCGCGCCAGCTCTTGCTGCCGAAGCGACAGCCCAAGGTCTTCGAATCGATCCTGTTCGTCCCTTCCAGCCCGCGGCAGGCCCTGGTTTCCTATCGGCTCAACTGGAGCAAGGGAGGGCGTCGCGCTTGGGAAAACCGACATCGCCTCGCGCCGATGCCCTCCTATCAGTATCATTTCGTCGTGCTCACACGGTGGCCCGAACGCTACACCTACCTGGCGGGGCTGGCCTCGGTCGAACCGCCGTCGGACGAGTTCGGCGGCAACTCGATCAAACCGTATTACCGCGTGACGTTGATCCGCGCCGACCAGGCCAAGCGACGGCCCTGGCTGCCCTCCTACGGATTGTTGTGGACGAGTATCGCCTGCGTGTTGTGGGACGACGCCAATCCGGACGCCCTGAGCCCGAGCCAGCAACAGGCGATGCTCGACTGGCTGCACTGGGGCGGACAATTGATCCTCAGCGGGCCCGACACGCTCGATTCGCTCGCCGACGGCTTCCTGTCGCCCTATCTGCCGGCCACGGCCTCCGGGGTGCGGAAGCTCGGCCCGGCCGATTTCGAGGCCCTTGCCCAATGGTCGGGCAAGTCGCTACGGCCCTTGGGACCGTTAGGCGAGTGGACCGGCGTCGAACTGAAGCAGCACCCCAAGGCTCGGTCGATGCCCGACAGCGGCGGACTGCTGGTCGACCGTCGCGTGGGTCGAGGGCGGATCGTGGTCTCGGCATTCCGCCTCAGCGGTCGAGAATTGACCTCCACCCGCCCGGCACTTGACGAACTGTTCAATGCCTTCCTGCTGGGCCGCAAACCGCGAGCGTTCGCCGATCAGGATTCGCCGGACTTCGTCGACGAAAGCGGACAGTCCGCCCCGCTGGTGAATTGGGCCGACGGGCACAACCGACTCGACGCCGCGCGAATCTGCAAGCTCCGCTATTTCGTCCGGGATACCGGCTTGAAGTTGAGTGATTATGGAGCGGACGTCCTCCAGCAGAACCAAGAGTTGGCCTTTACCGCCATGGAAGAGTCGCCGCCGGGACCGGGGCTGGCCGCCTGGAACGATTCCGGCCCGGTCGCCCAAACCGCCCGCTTGGCCCTGAAATCGGCCGCCCAGATCGAGATCCCCGATCGCCGTTTCGTGCTCTGGATCCTGGGCGGCTACCTGGTGGTGTTGGTGCCGTGCAACTGGGCCCTGTTCCGGCTGCTGGGACGCGTAGAATGGGCCTGGATTGCGGCCCCGGTGATCGCGATCGTCAGTACCGGCTTTGTGATCCGCGCGGCGGAGCTCGATATCGGGTTCGCCCGATCGAGGACCGAAATCGCCGTGGTCGAGATCCAGGGCGACTATCCCCGGGCCCACGTCACCCGCTACACCGCCTTGTACACCTCGTTGACCACCGAGTACGATTTCCACTTCGACGATCCCGGCGCCTTGGCGCAGCCGTTTGCCGGGTTCGGCCGGGCCTCGGACCACCGAGGGCTCGTCTACCACCGCGGCAAGAGCGCCGTCTTGGAAGACCATTTCGTCCGCTCCCATTCCACCGGAGGGGTCCACAGCGAGGCCATGGTCGAGCTGGGCGGCAGCCTCTCGCTGAGGAAGATTGGCGAGGATCAATTCGGGGCCAAATTCGAGGTGGTCAACCATACCAAGCTCACCCTGCACGACGCGGGCGTGATCCGCAAGGACGACGCGGGCAACCTTCAAACGGCCTGGGTCGGCTTGCTCGAGCCGGGCAAGAAAAAGTCGTTCGATTTCCCCAGTGACCGGGCGGCGTCCCGGGGAAGCTCCTGGCTCGAGACGCAGCGGGGCAACTCCGTGCTGACCGGAATCGGCGTGGCCCGGGGCGAACTGAACCTCCGCGCGCTGACCGGCCTGGCACAAGACCCCGCCCATCTCGAGCCGGGCCAAATGCGGCTGGTCGCGGCGCTCGAGGAAGAGATCCCCGGACCGACGATCGATCCGTCTCCGCCGCAGTCGCAGGTCGCCGCCCTGGTCGTCGCCCATCTGCAATTCGGACATGGCGAGGATCCCGAACCCGATGCGAACACCCCCAGGGGGCGAATGATGAATGATGAATGATGAATGATATGGCTCATCCGAATAAACCTGCAACATCAAACTGGGCGGTCAGCTTTCAGCTATCAGCTTTCAGTTCCGGGAAACCGCAGTTCTTGCGGGTTTTCAGACTGATAGCTGATGGCTGATAGCTGACCGCCTACTACAAACCTGTGTTGCACATTCATTGCGACGGGCCATAGTGCTGAATCCCCGCGGAACGCAGTCCGCGGGCGTTTCACGAGAAGTCGAAAACCCTGACCCCTGACCCCTGACTCCTGACCCCCAATCCCCATGATCGAACTGATCAACTTTACCAAACGATATGGCAAGCTGTTGGCGGTGGACGGCCTGAATCTGAAGATCGAGCCGGGCGAGATGTTCGGCTTCATCGGGCCCAACGGGGCGGGCAAGAGCACCACCATCCGCTTCCTGGCCACGCTGCTGAAGGCCACCGGCGGCGACGGGGTGATCAACGGCCATCGGGTGTCCAAGGAGCCGCTGGAGGTCCGCCGCAGCGTGGGCTACATGCCCGACGCGTTCGGCGTCTACGACGGCATGAAGGTCTGGGAGTTTTTGGACTTCTTCGCGGTGGCCTACCAGATCCCGCGAGTGAAGCGCAAAGCGGTGATCGGCGACGTGCTCGACCTGTTGGACCTGACCGGCAAGCGGGACGCCTTCGTCAACAGTCTTTCCCGCGGCATGAAGCAGCGGCTCTGTCTGGCCAAGACCCTGGTGCACGACCCGCCGGTGCTGATCCTCGACGAGCCGGCCAGCGGCCTGGACCCCCGGGCCCGCATCGAGGTCAAGGCGCTGTTGAAGGAGCTCCGCCGGATGGGCAAGACGATCCTGATCTCCAGCCACATCCTCACCGAGCTGGCCGACTGCTGCACGTCGATCGGCATCATCGAGCGCGGCAAGCTGTTGATGCACGGCCCGATCGAAGAAGTCTACCGCCGCATCCGCCGCAACCGGATCGTGGAGGTGAAATTCATCGAGAACATGGAGACCGGCGTCTCGATCATCCGCAGCCAGCCCGAGACCCGCGACGTGCAAGTCGACGGCCAAATGGTAACCGTCGAACTGGCCGCCGAAGACGAGCAAGTAGCGGCGCTGATGGAGAAGCTAGTCGCCGCGGGGGTGCGGATGAACTCCTTCGCCGAGAAGGAGCCGACGCTGGAAGACGTGTTCATGTTGGTCACTAAGGGAGCGGTGGCGTAGGGGGGGAATGATGAGTGATGAATGATGAATAACGAAAGTCGCTTGCGGCTTCGCAATGACCGGCCACCGGATTCAGAACCCAAAGCACGCGTCATGTCGAAGCTAGACGGAATCAAGGCAGCCATCGAAGCTCTTCCCGAGGACGACTACGCACAACTGAGGCAGTGGTTCTCCGAGAAGGACTGGCAGCAGTGGGACCGGCAGATCAAGGCGGACTCAGAGTCCGGGGAACTCGATTTCCTGGTCAAAGAAGCCCTCGATGAGAAGGCCGATGGCGAACTGCGGACGAAGAGGAGAACTGACTCGTGACTGAGGCACTTGAACCCAATATCGTGCCAGAATGGGCGGACGAGAACACCTCTAAACAGCTTCCAGTGCTGCGACGAAAAGGTGAGGGGCAACGGCTGGAGTATATGAGGGAGTTCCCAGGGCAGGTGCGAGAATTGGCGAAAGAGATCGCAGCTTTCGCCACGTCCGGGGGAGGGCTGATCCTAATCGGTGTTGATGATGGTGGCAATCTGGCCGGCTTAACCCAGACGGACACGATCTCTGAACGTGACGAGCTCATTAGACGAATAGAAGGATTGGCCAACGGGACGGTGAGCCCTTCAACGACTCCAAAGGCGGGCTTTGCCCGTGAAGGTCGAAACACTGTGCTGTTTATTCGTGTTCACAAAGGAAACCAGCCCGTATACTACTGCAATGGAAAGCCCTACCTCCGGCATCTAACGGAATCGCGACCGGCAAAGCCGGAAGAAGTGATTGCACGGGTATTGAGTTGGGCTGGCGTCGCGCAAACCAGCGAAGGTATTCAAGTTGACGAGAGCTCCGAATTTCACTGGAAGAAACACCTCGATACGATCCTCGTCGATCTCCTGATTGTGATGGATGAGATGCCTCGGTTGAAACTGAATCCAGGACCAGACCACCTAGAGTCGACTTGCGAGCATTCAGCGCAGCAGTTGCGAAATCTGGTTATCGAGTACTTGCAGGACGAGGAGGCGCTAGCTGAATCCCTTGACGGCTTGGCGGACGATTGCGATCAGATCGTCGCGACCTTGAGTTCCCGGCATAGTGGAATGTGGGATCTGCTCGAACGCGGATGCCCTCCTGTCCGAAAGAGAGCAGCAGATCTGCGCCGCAACCTCATCGGTGATTCAGTCGCCGGTGATTTGCTTCTGGCCGAGGCTGCGCGGTCGATCACGGTTGCTCCTCGAAAGCTACGCAGGCTGCTCGAGCGGTTCGACCAAATGATCGGATGTCATCGCCAGGATGACGTTCTGGCGGAAGCAGGAGGAGTTGGGGAAGAACTGCTACCATTGACGTATTCTCGACTCGGCTTCCTGTCCGACGATGACATGAATCGCTTGCGCGAAGCCGCTATGGATATCCATCTGCTGCTTAACCACGAGCAATGGTACGACACCTATGGATCCGAGAACCAGTTGAAAGACAGAATTACCGAACAAACGAAGGTGATCGAGACTGTTGCCTCGAAGATCGATTGAGTTCTGTGTGGATCTGGACGACAATCCGTGCGGGTTCGCAGGAGTTTCCCGGTCACCCCCTTCGCCATTCATCATTCATAATTCAACATTCATAATTCAACATTCATAATTCAACATTCCCCATGTACCTCTTCGAAAACCCCGTTCTGCAACGCGAACTGCTGGTGAACCTCCGCATGGGCCGGGCGTTTGTGCTGATGTTTGCTTACATTGCTCTTCTGGGGGCGGTGGTGGCGGCGGCCTGGCCGAGTCAGCAACTGCTGGATTTGACCGAAACCGAACAGACCCGAGTCGACGGCTCGGCGGTGCAGACCGGCGAGGCCCAGCGGCTGGTGAACTTTTTCTTTTTGGGCCAGTACATCCTGATGTCGCTGATGGTGCCCAGCTTTGCCGCCGGCTCGATCACCGGGGAAAAGGAACGCAAAACCTACGAGATGCTGTTGGCCAGTCCCATGCGGCCGGGGGCGATCGTGCTGGGCAAACTGCTGGCGGCGATGTGCCACCTGGCCGTGCTGGTGTTCGCTTCGCTGCCGATCGTGATGCTCTGCCTGCCGCTGGGCGGGGTCCACTGGTCGGAGGTGCTGGCCACCTACGTGGCCATGGCCGCCTCGGTGGTCACCTTCGGCGTGATCTGTCTGACGGCCAGCAGCTACTTCAGCCGCACTATCGCCGCGCTGGTCGTCTCCTACCTGGTGATCCTGCCGCTGGCGCTGTTCGGCGTGCTGTTCTATCGACTGACCGAAGAGTTCGCCTGGTTTCGGCTGTGGACGCTGGCCGGCGTGTTTCCCGCGGTGTGTACCGTGGCCTGCGTGACGTTGCTGTCGATGATCAGCCGGCGGCTGCTGCACCCGCCCGACGTGGGCAGCGAGGCCCAGGACGTGATCGACCCGGATCAGGAACAAAAGACGGCCGTGGGGATGGTCATCCGCAGCGACCAGTTTCCCGACAAGTTGTTCGCCCCGGCGAAGCGAAACGACCTGATGGCCGATGGGGTCAATCCGGTCTACGACAAGGAGATGCGCAGCGAGCTGTTCGGCCAGGGTACGCTGATGCTGCGGCTGGTGATCCAGTTGAGCATGTTCTTGGCCTTGCCGCTGATGGCCGTGTGTCTGTACATGTGGCCGCACCTGGCCCCCTGGTATACGAGCTACGTGCTGGTGTTCAACATGCTGGTGGGCCCGGTGTTCTCCGCCGGCACGATCACCAACGAACGCGAACGCCAGACGCTCGAACTGCTGCTGTGCACCACGGTCTCGCCTTGGCAGATCCTCTGGGGCAAGCTGCTATCGAGCCTGCGGATCTCGATGGTGCTGACCAGTTTCCTGGTATGGCCGCTGCTGTTGGCCTGGCTGCTGCCGCCGTGGACCTACTGGCACGACACGGCCACGATGATCGGCTACGTAGCGATCATCGTCCTGACCGGACTGACCACGACCGTGCTGGCGACGTTCTGCTCGGTGATCTTTCGCAAGACGACGGTGAGCATGATGACGTCGTACCTGGTGTTGATGCTGCTGTTTGCCGTGCCGCCGGCGGTGGAGGTGTTCGCCCGGATCATCAACCGCGAGTGGATGGCCGCGACCCGGATCGGCCAGTTGACGTTCACCAGTCCGTTTTCCGCCTCGTTCGCGTTGCCGTTGACTCTCGGCCGGCTGAGCGAGACTTCCACGATTGGCGCCAACTGGCCGGTGTTTTTCGCGTTCTTGATTTTCTACGTATTGGTCAACGCCACGCTGCTATGGTCGATCCTCTGGCTGTTCAAGGTCCGCTGGCGGGTGCTGACCTGAGGAAATGGGGACGGGGCGCTTTTTCCACGACCTTGGTTCGAACTGCCAGCATCTCCACTGGAAAAAGCCCCCCGTCCCCATTTTCTTCACTGTCCCACGGTTCGGCCGCGTCCTTGACGTTTCGCTTCTTGCAGTGCGGCGGAGGCGGTGGCGTAAAACGTGTCGGGGGAGGGCATGGGGTGTGATGATTCCGCAGGGGGGGCGAGATGGTAGCCGGCGCTGGCCGCCACCGGGTGCGTGCCCGTTTCGGCCAGCCGGGAAGGCAGCCCGCAGCGGACCCGGTCCACTACGGCCGCCGCCGTCGATTCGTCGGGCATCCACAGCAGCAGGGCGAATTCGTCGCCGCCGATTCGGGCCACGAAGTCGTCTTCTCGCAGACTGTCGCAAATCGCCCGACCGGCCGAGCGAAGCACCTCGTCGCCGACGCCATGGCCGTGGGCGTCGTTGATCCGCTTGAAGTGGTCCAGATCGAACACGGCCAGGCAGAGCCGCCGCGTGTCGGCGGCGGCCAGTCGCTCGGCCAACTCCTGGTCCCATGCCCGGCGGTTGGGCAACCCCGTCAGGGGATCGGTCAGGGCCTGTTGCGATAGCCGGCCACACAGTTCGGCGGCGGATTGCTCCCGACGCCGCAACCGCACGATTTCGGCCAACAGCCGGCACACCAGTCGCAGCTCTCGGGCCGTAACGTCTTCGGGCAGCTCCACATCGGCGGGCCCGGCGCCGCCGATCCGCACGGTGCCCGCCTCGGCGGCGGATGCGATTGCAGGAGGCGACTCCGTCGGCGACCGGGCCAGATCCCCTCCATTGGCGGGGTTCCCGTCGGTCACAATCACCTCGGGCCACTGGCCATGGGGAACCTCGGCCGGGGCGAGCCAGACTTCGCCGCCGGTCCCCCGCAGCATCTCGGCCCAACGCTGTGCCAACACCACCCGAGGCGTCAAAATCAGGATTCCTACGCCGCAGAGTTCAGCCATGCTCTGGATTATACCAACTTGGCTCCTTGCAGCATTTGCCTTGCTTGCTAGAATCACTCGGGGTGGTGCTCCGCAGGCCAACGCCAGAGGTCAAAAGGCTGATGACTACCGACACGCTCGATATGGAGACGGTCCCGGCCCGTTGGACGCGCAGCCACCTGCTGGGGCTCGAGGAGCTTTCGGCCGAGGAGATCACACTGATCATCGACAAGGCCGAGGTGTTCAAGCGGGCGATGGCCGAGGGGCAGAAGAAGTTCCCGTTGCTGACGGACAAGACCTGCGTGAACTTGTTCTTCGAGAACTCGACCCGCACCCGGTCCAGCTTCTCGCTGGCCGCCCGGCGGCTGGGGGCCGACACGCTCGATTTCTCCTCCTCCGCCAGCAGCCTCTCGAAGGGCGAGACGTTTATCGACACGGCCAAGAACATCGAGGCCATGGGCGTGGAGGTGGTGGTCGTACGGCATCGCACGCCCGGCGCGCCGCACTTGCTGGCCCAAAACCTTGCCTGTGCGGTGATCAATGCGGGCGACGGACCACACGAGCATCCCACCCAAGGTTTGCTCGACATCATGACCATCCGCGAGCGGCGCGGCAGCCTCGAGGGGCTCACCGTGGCGTTGGTCGGCGACATCGCCCACAGCCGCACGGCCCGATCGAACATTTGGGGCCTGAAGAAACTCGGGGCGCACGTGATCGTTTGCGGTCCCTCGACGCTGGTCTCGCCGCGTTGGGCGGAGATCGACGTGGAGTACTCCTACAGTCTCGACGAGATCCTCCCGCGGGTAGACGTGTTGAACCTGTTGCGGATTCAGTTCGAGCGTCAGTTTTCGCGGCCGTTCCCTTCGGTCCGGGAATACGCCCATCTGTACGCCATGAATCGCGAGCGGCTGGCCAAGACGAAGGACGACATCCTGATTCTGGCCCCCGGCCCGATCAATCGCGGCGTCGAGGTCACCCCCGACGTGGCCGACGGACCCCATTCGGCGATTCTCGAGCAGGTGACCAACGGAGTGGCGGTGCGGATGGCCGTGCTGTGGCTGGTTGTCGGGGCAAAAGATGAAGCATGAATGTGGAATGATGAATGATCAACGGAAGTCGCTTGTGATCCGTGGCACGACTTTCCGAAGGGATCGTGTAACCAGACCAGGGTGTGTCAGGCAGGTCCGGACCCCCTCAACTTCGAGTGAGAGGCGTGTTCTGTGAGTATGAATATGACGTTCACAGCCGTAATCCATAAGGAGAAGCAGTGGTACGTGGCGGAGTGTCCGGAAGTGGATACGGCCAGCCAGGGACCTACTATTGAAGAGGCCGTTAAGAACCTGCAAGAGGCCACGGAGGTCTACTTGGAGGAAGGAGAACCCGCGGCCGATCTTGACTACGTTCGAGGTGGCGGTCAATGGCTAAGCTGCCACGTGCGCCAGGCCGGAATCACAGTCGACGAATTCGTTTCCGCCCATCGGGGCATATGATTACATAACACCAGATCCAATTAACCGCCTCCCATGCCAACCATCCTGATCCAAAATGGCCGCCTGATCGATCCTTCGCAGCAGATGGATCGCGTGACCAATCTGCTGATCGAGGACGGCCGCATCGCCGCGTACGACGCCACGCCCAACGACCAGGAAACGATCATCGACGCCTCGGAGCGGATCGTCGCGCCGGGGCTGATCGACATGCACGTCCATCTTCGCGAGCCGGGTATGGAAGAGGACGAGACGATCGCCACCGGAACCGCCGCCGCCTTGGCCGGCGGCTTCACCTCGGTGGCTTGTATGCCCAACACCGATCCTCCCATCGACACGCAGGGGACCGTGGAGTTTATCCGCGGCCAGGCCGCCCGGGCCGATAACTGCAACGTGTTCGTGGTCGCCTGTGTGAGCAAGATCCGCGAGGGCAAGGAGCTGGCCGAGATCGGCCAGTTGGTCGAGGCCGGGGCGGTGGCCTTCAGCGACGACGGGGCGCCGATCTACAGCCCCGAACTGATGCGCCGGGCGTTCGAGTATTGCCTGATGTTCGACAAGCCCGTGCTGAACCACTCCGAGATCCGCGAGCTGACCGAGCAGGGCGTGATGCACGAGGGCCTCACCTCGCTGATCCTGGGACTGACCGGCATGCCCCCGGCGGCGGAACACGGCATGGTCAGCCGCGATCTGGCCTTGGCCGAAGAAACCGGCGGGAGGTATCACTTAATGCACGTCTCCACCGGCGGCAGCATCGATGCGGTGCGCCGGGCCAAGCAGCGGGGCGTGCGGGTGACCACCGAGGTCTGTCCCCATCACTTCACGCTCACCGACGAGTCGCTGCGATCCTTCGACTCGAACTTCAAGATGAATCCCCCGCTGCGGGGAGCCGGCCACGTGAAGGGCTGCCTCGACGGCCTGATCGACGGCACCATCGACGCAATCGTCAGCGACCACGCCCCGCACGCGAAGGAAAAGAAGATGCAGGAACTCGATCGGGCCCCCTTCGGCATCGTCGGGTTGGAGACCTCGCTGGGGCTGGTGATCACGCGGCTGATCGAGCCGGGCCATCTCGACTGGCCCGACACCTTGGCCAAGATGACCGTCAACCCGGCACGCATCCTGGGCATCGACAAGGGGACCCTGCAAATCGGCGCCGACGCCGACGTAACGATCATCGACCCCAAGGTACGCTGGACGGTCGATCCGAAGCAGTTCCGCTCCAAGAGCACCAATACCCCGTTTGCCGGCTGGGAACTGACCGGCCGGGCCGAGACGGTGATCGTCGGCGGCCGAGTCAAGTTCGACCGACGCTAGCCGCTGGCGGCTTCGCACAACGAAAACCCCTTCATGCGTCTGCTGATTGACGGCTACAACCTGCTCAATGCGGCGGGAATTCTCGGCCATGGCGTGGGGCCGGGAAGTCTGGAAAGGGCCCGGCTGGCACTGCTGAATTTCCTCGCCGAGTCGCTCGATCCGCAACAGATCCCGCAGACCACCGTCGTTTTCGACGCCCACAACCCGCCGCCGGGACTGCCTCGGGCGCTGTCGCATCGCGGGCTGGCAGTTCGTTTTGCCTCGGAGTACGAAGATGCCGACAGCCTGATCGAGGAGTTGATCCGCCGCGAGTCGGCCCCCCGCCGCTTGACGGTCGTCTCCAGCGACCATCGCCTGCAACGGGCCGCCCGGCGGCGCAAGGCCCGGGCCGTCGACAGCGACGCCTGGTACGCCGAGGTCGTCCGTTTCCGCCGGCAACGTCAGCGGACCACCGCCGAAGCCCCGGCCCGTCCGCCGGTGCCGTTGTTGGCCGAGGACGTCAACTACTGGATTCGCCAGTTCGGCGGCGAGTCGGCTTTGACCCGGTTCGTTGAAGAAGAGTTGCAGCAGTTGTCCGGCGAACCGACCACGGTCGACGAGCCGACCAAGGACGAGCCACCCGCCGAAGACGCCGGCTCCGACAAGCCGACGCCCGAGGAAGCCGCCTCGCTGGACAACCCTTTCCCGCCCGGCTATGCTGAAGACCTGCTCGAAGACGACCTGGCCGAAGACCTCCAGCGTCCTTTCCCGCCGGGATATGGAGAAGACCTGGAAGAGCCACCCTAGCCGCTTGCGGCTCAGCAACCGGAACCACCCGCCATGGCTCAACCCTTCAACCGTCGCAACTTCCTGAAGACCGCCGGAGTCGGTGCGGCGTCGCTGGCCACGCCGGGCGGCGCGGTTAGCGCCGTGCAACCGCCGACCGCTTCCCGCGACGGCCGGCCCAACGTGCTGTTGATCATGACCGATCAACAGACGCTCAAGGCGTCCAGCGCCTATGGAAACCCCCATCTTCGCACGCCGCAGATGGACTCCCTCGCCGCGGCCGGCGTGCGGTTCACGAATTCCTATTGCACCTCGCCGGTCTGCGGGCCGTCGCGCAGCAGCCTGATCACCGGGCGGATGCCGCACGAGACCGGCGTGAACGTCAACGGCCAGACCCCCGAGGCGGCGATCCCCAACCTGGGCCAGATCTTTCGCCGGGCCGGATACGAAACCGCCTGGGCCGGCAAGTGGCACCTGCCGGCCAGCTATCCTCGCGGACCCCACGCCGCCGTGCCCGGGTTCGACTACCTGCCGGTGCCGAATCCTACGGGGTTGGGCGGCCAGACCGACGACCCGGTGGCCGACGAGGCGATCAAGTTCTTGCGCCGCAAGCACGACCGGCCTTTCTTGCTGAGTGTCTCGCTTCACAATCCACACGACATTTGCCACTGGACCGGCCGCAAACCGGTCGACCACCCCCACGTCGACGAGTGTCCGCCGCTGCCGTCGAACTTCGCCCCGGACCCCAACCAGCCGGAGTTCATCGCCGACTGCCGCCGCCGCACCTATTACGGGCCCGAGAACACGCACACCAAGAACTGGGATTCGGACCAGTGGCGGCGATATCTGTACGCCTACTACCGCTTCACCGAGCAGGTCGACAAGACGATCGGCCGGGTGTTGGCCGCGTTGGCTCGGCAAGGCCTCCGCGACGATACCTTGATCGTGCTGACCAGCGACCATGGCGAAGGCTCCGCCGGCCATCAGTGGGTCGTCAAGCTGATGCTCTACGAGGAACCGGTCACCGTGCCGTTGATCGTGAGTTTCCCGGGCGTAACGCCGGCCGGCGCGGTCGACGAGACGCATCTCGTCTCGGGGCTCGACGTCGTGCCCACGCTCTGCGACTACACGGGCGTCCGGCCGCCCGACAAGCTGACCGGCATGAGCCTCCGCCCGCTAATCGAAAACCCCCCCTTACCGGGACGCGAATTCGTCGTCAGCGAACTCCAGCCTTTCCCCAAGCAACCCCACCGCAAGGGCCGCATGTTGCGAACGCACCGATACAAATACGTCGCCTTCTCCGACGGCCGTCGCGGCGAGATGTTCTTCGACCTGAAGCACGACCCGGGCGAGACCCGAGACCTCGCCCGCGACGGGCAGGTGCGGGAAGAGTTGAATCGTCATCGCGGGTTGCTGCGGGCATGGGTCCACAAGACCCAAGACGAGTTCCGTGTGCCGCCGACGCCTTGAAAACTGGCGGCGTGGAGTTCGGCGGCCACGGCCGGTGCCAACAACAAAGCCAACAGACAACACCGCGTTGTTGCGTACTTCGACTGTCTAAACTTCTGTAGGGAACGCCCTCCGTGGCGTTCCGCGCGGTGCTGGACCGCTGCCCGCCGCTTCCCGGAACGCCACGGAGGGCGTTCCCTACAGGTTTTGGGGCGAAATCCGACAGTCGAGGTACTCATAACATGGGTCTCCTAGAACGAGAGACGAAACAGGTGTTCGCATTGACGTCAGCGGCGGCGTTTCCGCCGGGCGCAGGCCAGGAGCGCCAGCCCGCCGGTCAGTGCCAGCACCATGGCGGAGGGCTCGGGAATCACGGCCCGCCAGGCTTCGAATTTGCCCGCCGGGTTCTCTCCGTAGCCCACAATGACCCGGCCGTCGTCCGATATGCCCTCCGCCGACTCCAACGTCCAGCCGGTCAAGTCCAGGCCGTAATCGTCGGTCAAGACATCCTGGAGGTTTCGCATGCCGTGGGCGGGATCCCAGATGAACGCTCCTGCCTGATCGTCGTCATCTTTACCGTCGTATTCGGAGATTCCTACCACCACCGAGCCGTCGGCCGAGGCGTCGTAGCCCTCCGCCGAGTTGGTCAGCCCGGGGAGGAAACCCAGGCCGACCATGCCGCTCTGGGCCGTCCAACGAAAGGCTTCGTAACCCAAAGCGGAACTGCTTTTTCCGACGACCACCGAGCCGTCGGCTGAGACGCCAGCGGCCTGACTCCTGTAGAGGCCGCCGGGCAACTCGCCCAGGCCGACCATACCGCCCTCGGCGGTCCAGCGAAACGCCTCCTGTTCCCAGCCGCCGTCGGTCAAATAACCAACCCCGACCACCACAGAGCCATCGGCCGAGACACCGTTGGCATAACTTTGGAAGCCGCCGGACAAGTCGCCCAGGCCGACCATGCCGCCCTCGACGGTCCAGCGGAACGCTTCCCCGTTAATCGATGAGGCGGAGCGGGCGGATCCTACCACCACGGAGCCGTCGGCAGAAACGCCAAAAGCTTTACTGCGAAATCCACCGCCCGGCAGGTCGCCGAGGCCTTGAAAACTGGCGGCGTGGAGTTCGGCGGCCACGGCCGGTGCCAACAACGAAGCCAATAGACAACACCGCGTTGTTGCGTACTTCGACTGTCTAAACTTCTGTAGGGAACGCCCTCCGTGGCGTTCCGCGCGGTGCCACTGGACCGCTGCCCGCCGCTTCCCGGAACGCCACGGAGGGCGTTCCCTACAGGTTTTGGGGCGAAATCCGACAGTCGAGGTACTCATAACATGGGTCTCCTGGAACGAGAGATGAAACCGGTGTTCACATTGACGTCATCGGCGGCGTTTCTGGCACCAGGCAGCGGTTACGGTATCCACAAACGCCCGGCGACCCTATCCTAAACCCCAATCCTCTTTTCCCGTCGTCGCCGGGCGAAAGCCAGCAGAGCCACCGCGCCGATGCTCAACAGGCCGACGAGGGTCGACGGTTCGGGAATGTTGTGCAGCACAAATCGGCCACCCGGATCGCCACGGCTGTAGGCTCCCTTATCCAGATCATACAAGCGGTCGGCCAAGATGCCCGTCAATCGCTCGTCGGTGATGTCCAGATCGTAACCGTAAATGTGGATCGTGCTGGAATCGTAAGCATACAAGTCATTGTCGATGTCTCCGCCGGAGAGGTGTACGACGCTAGAGTCATAGGCAACCAAGTGCCAGTCATTCTCCCCGCCGGAGACGTTCAGCGTGCTGAAATCATAGGCCTCGAATTTGCCATCTAGATGACCATCGGAGAAGTTGACCGTGCTGAAGTCCCAGGCTTGGAGGATCTCAACACTGCCGCCCTCGATATTGACTGTGCTCGAATCATGCGCCCTAAGAGCACCTGAGAAGTCCTGAAAGTCGGCGATTGATCCGTCGGAGAGAGTCAGCACGCTGGAATCATAGACTCTCACGTCGCCGATCCGCGCCGGAGAGACGATCTGTACGACGGTAGGCGGATCGGGCCCTTCCACAATACTTACCATATCCGGGATGACGTAGTCGATCGTCGTGTCGCTGTCGATGATGACTTCGCCCTCGGCCTCCCTTGCACTTAGCAGGCCCAGTACGAGCGGACTTAGCGCCAGACATCGCATGCCCCATGGCTTTCCCCGATCGGCCGAGGGGGCAAGATCATGACGTTTGGTCATAATCATGACAGATATCTCCGAGAGGTAGGCGTTGAACGTCCAGCACGCGCTGAACAACCAGCCCAAACCTGAGTATAGTCACCCCGGGGGTGAGGAAGTCGAGCAAATCGGTCCACCGCTGCAGGAGGCCCGAGATTCTGGGAAGGTCGGCAAGGAATTGCCGCAGCAGAGCAGTTCACATCTACGTCGACAACGCCGTTTCCGCCGGGCGCAGGCCAGCAGCACCAGACCGCCGGACGCCCAGATCACCTGCGTCCGGCGGCCCTTCCGTAAAGTAGCAACGATCTGTTCTGCCCCGCGGCTTGCGATCAATTCATGGTCATCAACAGGTCGACGGCGGCGGAGTCGCCCTGCACGGGAGAATCTTGCTTTGTGCTCGCCTGGTCCAACTGGCCCAGCCAGTCCATTTCGGCCGACCCGTTCGGCTTGACCAGGTTACGGCCGACCTCAAAGACGGTCGTAGTCCCGCTGACCTCGTTGGCCACGACCAGCAGCGGCGTACCCGTGGGGCTATCCTCCGCGGAAATGAAGGCCAACCCTTCGGGTGCCAGATCCCCGGCGGTGCCGGCCTCCGCGTCGCCGCTGAAGTCGCGGTTGTTGAAGTACGAATGGAACACCGGGGCCACCGGGTCGGTGACGTCGTAGACCATGATCCCTCCGAGGCGCTCCAGGCCGATGAACGCGAAGGTCTTGTTGCCCACCTGGCCGACCACGACCCCCTCGGGTTCCGGCCCTTTGTCGTCACTGCGATTGTCGAACGAATCGTTCTTGTCGTTGGTCGAGTTGAAATCGTCGGGCAGCAACGCCGCGGTGATCTGCTCGATTTGGTCTCCGCTGTCAAAGACCAGGTTTCCTTGGGCGTCCCAGATCGAGAAAGATCGGGCACCGTAGGCGTAAAGTTCGTCGAAATCACCGTCGCCGTCCGTGTCGCCCAGTGCGGTGGTGACCTTCAATCGGCCGAGCCTCTTGCTCTTCTGAAGCGCGTCGGCGTCCGGGAACGCCACGGGGTCCAGGACCAGGTCTTTCACCCGTGCTTCTTCGCTGAAGCCGTCGTAGTCGCGGCTGTCGCCTTCATTGGCCGACAACAGGTACGTGTTTCCGTCGCCCGCCGTGTAGGCCTTGATGGCGTCCGGCTGATACATTCCCTTGACCGGCCAGGTGGTGATGTTGATCGCATCGTCCTTATTGCTTGCGTCAAGCGCGTTCTGCTGAAGCGAATGATCCTTGAATCCCAGCGCTTCGATCGAGGTGAACTCGCCGCTGGCGATATCGAGAATCGCGATGGCGTTGGCCTCTTGCAGTGCGACCCAGGCCGTCGACGAATCGGCGGAGACGGCCACGTACTCGGGCTCGAGGTCCTGGGCCACCGTCGCATTCGGTCCGAAGATGCGGACCCCGGAGGCCCTCAACTCGTCCCGTTGGCTGTTGAACTTGGCGAACGAGGCGGTCTTCACCGTCATGGTGGCCACGTCGATGATCGAGACGGAGCCCACCGGGTCGACACTGTACTCGACGTTCGGCTGGCCTTCGTCGGCGGTGAGCACCTTCGAGCCGTCGGGCGTGAAGGTGACCATGTCGGGTAAGCGGCCGACTTCGACCCGCCCGAGAAAGTCGCCGCCGGTGTTGAAGAACTCGACGTGGCCCTTCTTCGTCTCGGTCGCGTTGGGCACCGCGACGGCAACCAGGTCGCCGTGGACCGCCACGCTGGTGGGCGACCCAGACACGGCGAGCGTGCCGGTCTTGGTCGGACTGCTGGGATCGTGAATGTCCAGCACATCAACGGCCTCGTCCGCCGAGTTGGTGACGAAAAGCTGTTGGCCGGCCGGATCGTAGGCGACGATCTCGGCGGCCGAGTCGTCAAAGATGCCGGTGGCGTAGGTTCCCAGCGGCGCCAGCTCGATCGTTTGTCCCGGCGGGGGCCCCCCCCCGACCGATAGCATTTGGCGGCCTTCCAAGGTCTCGACCCTCAACCGCCGCGACCGACCGGGTCGCGTACCTCGAACCGTACGGCCGGATGACCTGAACCAGCGGTTGTTAAAACGTCGTTTCATGACAGAAACCTCCCTTAGATAGACAAAAAAGTACCCGGAGTCTCCTGCTGCCGACGGCAACAGAACCACTCCACAACCATTACTAATTGCTGACACGTTGTGCGTCTATTCAGTTGAGCGTCAAAGAGTCGACGCACCCGCCACCGGTAGACTGGGATCAACGGACTGACACCACCGGGCTGGGCGGCGCGACCAAAAGGGCCCCCCCCTAAGGGTTACTTTACATCGCGTTTCGAGTTTGCCGAGTTGCTTTACAACCGTCTGCGGTTCGCCTAGACTGTCGGGTAGGTAAGTCCGGCCGCATGAGGTAGTCACATGCCTTCTGAAGGTTCGATCACGAACTGGATTGCCCAGGTCAAGAACGGCCAGTCGGCCGGGGCCGAGGGCCTCTGGCAGCGATATTTCCCTCAGCTTGTCCAGTTTGCCCGCGAGCAGATCCGGGGAGTGCCGGGCGGCATGGCCGATGAAGAAGACGTGGCCCTTAGCGCCCTGGACAGCTTTTGCCGTGCTGCGCGGGTGGGTCGTTTTCCCGATTTGGCGGATCGCGACGGCCTTTGGCGCTTGTTATTACAGAAGACCGCCCACAAGGCGATCGATTTGGCACGTCACGAGAAGCGACTGCGGCGTGGCGGAGGCCGGCTGCGCAGCCTCGACGACGTCGGCTCGGAGGAGTTTGCCGAGGTGGTTGGCGAGGAGCCCACACCCGAATTTGCCGCCATGATGGCCGACCAGTGCCGCCATCTGCTCCAAAGGCTTGACGATCTGCAGCTTCGGGAATTGGCCCTGTCCAAAATGGAGGGCTACAGCAACCAGGAGATCGCCCGGCGGCTGGGCTGTTCGCTGCGCACCGTCGAACGCCGCTTGCGATTGATTCGGGACAAGTGGAAACACGAAGGCCATGAACGCGAACCCTCCACCTAACGACGATTCGCTGCTGCTGGAGGCCAAAGAGCGCATCGATCGGGTCTGTCTGGAGTTCGAGAGGGCCTGGAAATCGGGCCGGCAACCGCAGATCGAACCGTACTTGGGCGCAACGCCCGGACCGCAGCGCACCGTGCTGTTGGAGGAGCTGCTGCTGTTGGACGTCGACTACCGCAGTCATGCCGGCGAGCAACCTGCTGCGGCAGAGTACCTTGCGCGGTTTCCCCAAGACGGCAAGCTGATCGAGGACGTCTTTCGAAGGTCGTCCAGTCCCGCCGACGATCCACCGTCGGGGACTGAACCGCCCATGGACGGCGATCTGCGGCTGGATTTCCTTCTGCCGTCCAAGGAGTCCGGCAACCTTGGCCGGCTCGGGCCGTACGAGATCACTGAGGTCATCGGACAGGGCGGCATGGGGGTCGTGCTGAAGGGACACGATGCGGGATTGAACCGGTTCGTAGCGATCAAGGTTCCTTGTTCGGCGCTGGCCTCCAACGCCATCGCGCGGAAGCGTTTCCTGCGTGAGGCCCGGGCGGCCGCCGCGGTCAGTCACGACCACGTGGTCACGATCCACGCGGTGGAACAGTTCGATGGACTGCCGTATCTGGTGATGGAATACGTCGACGGCTGCTCGCTCCAGGAGAGGATCGATCGTGACGGACCGCTGGAGTTGAAGGAGATCCTGCGAATCGGGATGCAGATCGCGTGGGGCCTGGCGGCGGCCCATGCCCAGGGGGTTGTACACCGCGACATCAAACCCGCCAACGTGCTGTTGGAAAACCACGTCGAGCGGGTGAAGATCAGCGACTTCGGGTTGGCCCGGGCGGCCGACGACGCGCGGCTCACCCAGAGCGGCACCGTGACCGGCACGCCGCGGTACATGTCGCCCGAGCAGGCCCAAGGCAAAGCGGTGGATTACCGCAGCGACCTGTTCAGCTTCGGCAGCGTGCTCTACACGATGTGCACGGGCCGCCCCCCGTTTCGTGCCACCTCGATTCTGGATGCCATTCGCCAGGTGTCTGAGGACACGCCCCATCCCATTGGCGAGCTGAACTGCGACGTGCCCGACTGGCTGGTCGAGATCATCGACAAGCTGATGGCGAAGCAACCTGAGGATCGCTTCGAGTCGGCCGATGAAGTCGCCGATTTGCTCGAACAGCACCTGGCCCATCTCCAGCAACCCGGGGCCGTGCCACGGCCTCCCAGGCCGGCCAAACGCGTGCGTCCGGCAATCCGCCGCCGGTGGATCATCGCCGGGGTGGTGGCGGCGCTCCTCTTGGCGGTGGTAGTCTTCACGGAGGCCATGGAAGTGACGTCGTTGCGGAAATCCTTGCTCGGCTGGTCGGGCCTCAGTTGGTCGGGCGATAGGCGGACCGACGGCGAATCTCCCCAGCCTGCACCCCACCCGGCCCACGTGCAGGCTGCGATTCCGCCGGCACAAATTCAGCTTCGAGGCCGGGGGGCCATCGGAGTTCGATGGCTGCCCACCTTGCAGCAGGCGGTCGCGGCGGCCGGCCCCGGTGACTTGATCCTGATCCGCCAGGACGGAGAGATTGGGGTGGAGCCATTGCAGATCCGCGGCAAAGCGCTGACGATCCGGGCTTGGGACGGCTATCGGCCGGTGCTCGTGCCTCCGTTTGACGCCGAGAATTGCCCGTTGATCGACACCGATGCACCGCTGGTTTTGGAGGGCCTGGTGATCTACGGTTGCCGAGTGCCGCCTCGGGCCTCCGGACCAGGAATTCGAGTGCCCGACTGGCCCCATACACCGCCCGAGGAACTCGGCACCGTGATTGTTTGCCGAGGTGCCCCGCTCTATCTGGCAAATTGCCGGATCTTCCAACGGCCCGCTCGAGGACAGATGATTGCGAGGAGTTGCATTTATCTCGACGAATCGCCGGAGTGCGAGGTGCGAAACTGTCTGCTGTTGGGCTCGAGACTCAACGCCATCGGTTGGAACTGTCCGCCTCGAGGCAGGCTCATCATCCGCAATACGGTGGGCTACTCGCGCACGCTGGTCGAAGTCCTCTGCTCGGGCGGTCCCGCGTCGCTTCACCTGCAGCAAAACACGTTGTTGGGAAACTCGGGCGTCCATGTATGGCTGCCGAACGAGCCACAGAAAGGCGTCCTGACGGTTCAGCAAGACGTCCTGACAATTCAATCGTCGCAGAATGTTCTTGCCTTCAGGACATTGTTGACGTGTTTTCCCGTTCGACGGCTACCGCCCGATGATCTCGCCGAAAGGCTGCCGGAAATCATGACCTGGCACGACCAAAAGGACCTGTTTGTGGATGAAATGCGGTTGGTGGGGCTGATGGGCCTTGGTGAAGGACCGCCGGTGTTCGGAAGCCTGGAGCAATGGAACGATTATTGGGGGAAGCCGGATACCGGATCACGCCAAGCGGCGCTGCCCGTCAATCCGGCAGCTCAGCTCACCGCCAGGAATGACCCGCAGAGCGTCCGGCCGCAGGACTTCCTTCTTGACGGCAATCGGAAGGACCTCGGCGCCGAGATAGGAATCGTCGGGCCTGGGGGGCCTTACTTCCATTGGCGGAAAACGCCCGCCTATCGTTCCTGGCCGGAAGAACAACATGCACAAGAACCCTCGGAAGCGACCTCGGTCGGAGAAGTTCCGACCGCCGATTGATCTTGCTCGGCACCGCGGATGGCAGTATCCTCCCGCACCATGAAACTGCGGGAAACGAGTGAATGTCCGAACTGCAAACCAATCGCCCGGCGTCGTGCCAAGCTGGAGCGACAGTTGGGCGAACCGGTCAGGGCTCGACGCGGCGGAGGTAGTACAACGTACCCACGACCAAACACGTCGGCGCCAGCGCGAGACAAGTGCGTTGGTACCACGGCCCGACGATCTCATCCGGAGCGTATTCGAGCGCCCAGATCAGCGCCTGTACACCCATGATGATCACAAAGGGAGTGATCAGGCCGATGAGAATGGCAAACGTGGGGCTCTCCAACATCGAGGAGAACAGCCAGCCGACGCAAAAGAAGACGAACCCTGTGACCGCGACGTAGCCCAGCACGGTCGCCAAGCTAGGGCCGCCGTACATCACCCGCTGCGGAAGCTGCGCGGTGGCCAGCTTGAGGATCAAAAGGTTCGGGCCCCAGATCAATACGGCGATGAGCAACGCCACCGTGAGCTTGCTGGCCAGGATCCTGGCTCGCGAGAGCGGCAGATACGCAAGGAACTCCGCCGAGCGGTCGACACGTTCGCAGGCGATCAGGTGTCCGCCAAGCAATGCCAGCGTCAATTGGGAGAGCGCCACACTGAAGTAGCCCGACATCATGAGGCCTTGGGACCACTGATGCGCTCCGCCCCTGGACGGCCCCAGCCCATACCATGCGAGGACCAGCATCAGCGCGTGTGGCATGACCAGAAACATCACATTCGCAATCACGATCACTCGATTCAGCCGATAGTCCTTCCAGATGAGCCATGTCATGATGCGGCCCTTTCTCCCTTAATGAAGTCCTTGAAGAGTTCCTCCAGGCCGAGATCGATGACGTCGACGTGCTCCACGCCGTCCTCCGCGCGGATCTGCTCGGCCTTCTCCGCCGTAAAGTCTCCGACCGTCACCAACCACTCGCGGCCCTGTACGCGCTGCCAGATCGTGCCGGTGGGTACGCGCTCGGGGCGCAGACCGTTGGCCAGTGTGGCCCGGATGCGTTTGGTACTGCTGAGCAACTGGTCGATGTTGCGGTGCACCAGCAGGCGGCCGTCGTGGAGGATGCCCACAGTGTCGGCCAGGCGCTGCACGTCGTCGAGCGTATGCGTGGAGAACAGTACCGTCTGCTCGCGCTCGCAGATGGTCCGCAGCACGCCGTCGAGAAACTCCTCGCGGACGATCGGGTCCAACCCGGTCATGGGCTCGTCGAGCACCAGTAGCTCTGCGTCGTGCGAGACGGCCAGCAACAGCGCGAGCTTCACGACCATTCCCTTGGAGAGATGGTCCACCTTCTTGCGGAGATCCAGCCCGAACAGATCGAGCACTTCCCGGCACGTCTGGTCGTTCCACGATTCGTAGAGCGACCGGCAGAAGCCGATCACTTCGCCCACGCGCATCCAGCGGTAGATGTGGTGGACTTCCGGGACGTACCCAACTCGCTGCTTCACGCCGGTGGGCTGGGCAAACATGTCCATACCCAACACCCGGGCCTCCCCGGCGGTGGCCGAGAGCATGCCCATCAGCATCTTGATGGTCGTACTCTTGCCGGCCCCGTTAGGGCCGATCAGCCCGAAGGTGCTGCCTCGGGCAACTTCAAAAGACAGGTTGTCGACCGCCAACGTGCGACCGAACCGCTTGGTAAGGCCGACCAACTCGATGGCCGGCCCCTTGTCTGCTCCGGTGGTCATGACTGATGGCTCCCTACTTCGCAAGTATGCTGGATAGCGGTCTCGAAGATCTCACGAATCTGTTCGGCGTCCATTCCGGCCGCTCGCCCGGCCCGAATCCCCTCCTCGAGCGCCTTGCCGACCGCATCCACTGCACGGCTCTGGGCGGAGGCCACCCCCTGGTTGGCGACAAAGATGCCCTTGCCGCGCCGGGAGTGGACCAGGCCCTCCCGCTCCAATTCGTCGTATGCGCGTTGCACCGTGTTGGGGTTGACCTGGACATCGATGGCCAGGGTTCTCAAGGAGGGGAGTGCCTCGCCGGGCAGATAGACTCCCGCGGCGACCGCAGCGCGGATCCCCTGGGCGATTTGCAGATAGATGGGCACGTGGCCCTTCGGATCAATTCTCACGTCATCCTCCTGAGCGCCCTAGATCACTAAGGCACAAGTGTAGTATATCAGGTCGGAGACGGTGTGCAAGCCCTTTTTTTGTGCGGACGCGGGCCTCACGTCTACACCGCACGGGGGGGAAACGTCACATCGCCATGAGGAGACTAGCCGCGGACGGGGGCACACATCGATACCCTCAATGTGAGGGTTCCGGGCAAGACGATTTCCGCTCCAAGCAGAGCATTCTCAGAATCCGTCGTTCGACCGGAGAAAATGTGTACAAATCGCCGCCCTTCGCGCATATATGCCTGCGGAAGTGCGGAAGTGCTCCGGGCGATGACATTAGGCGAGAAGGGAAGACCTCAAGATGACGCTTACTGTCGATGCAACCCGTATGGTGTCTGGCGTGGCAATCGGAGTGGTTCTGGCAGCGGGCTCAGCCATGGCCGGCTGTCGCGATTCGAGTCAAGTGTGCTTCGATGGCCTCGTTCCGTCGCAACGGCCGGCTTTACGACACCAACGGAATCCACCCCGATGTCCGCGTAACTCCCTCGCCCGAGTATTTCCTCGCCGACGGACCCGATGACGCGTTGCAGGCGGCCCGGAAGTTCCTCGATAAGTAGCAGAAGATGGGTTCGCAGTCCAGATGCACAGCACTGAACGCCTTTTCATTTCTGCCGTGGCGCTGACGCTTCCGGCCGTGGTCATAGCGGAAGTGGCAGCGGCTCTGCTGAGTGCGGCGGCCGGTCACCGCGGTCAGTCGTCTGCCATTGGCGCGGCGCTCTTCACTCTGTTTGCCGTGGCCGGCCAGGCCTGGTGCTGCCGAGTGGTCCGCAACCGAGAACGCGCCGGTCGAAAGTCGGCCCTTGTCGCCACACTGCTTGGCGCAGTCGCGTGGGCGGGAAGCCGAAGGAAGCGACGAACAAGGCCCTCTGAGGTAGAATAGCATGTGGGAGATTCGATCTATCCTACCTGGCATGTTAGCCGCTCGTTGAATCGGGCGTGGTTAAGAGTTAAGCGCCGTCGGTTCCAACTTTTGCCCGACCTGCCTGCAACTGGAGCAACCTTGCACAAGTCTCCAATCAATCGTGACAATCCGCGAGCCCAATACGAGCGCCGGCTGAAGGCGCGTCAAGCCGCCTTGGAGCGTGTCACCAGGAGCGACACGCGGCTGGCCAATGCCCGGGCCGCCGTCTTTCTCGGCGGTCTGGCCCTGGCGATCTGGCTGCTTCGGTCCGAAGTGGTTTCGCCCGGCTGGGCAATCACGCCCGTGATCCCCTTTCTCGTGTTGGTCTTCCTGCACCGTCGGTGCAAGGCGCTTCAGCAGCGGCTTGCCCGGGCGGTGGCACATTATCGGTGCGGGCTGAGGCGGCTTGACGAGCGTTGGCACGGCGAAGGCGAGTCGGGCACACGTTATGCTTCTCGCGATCATCTCTATGCCGAGGATCTGGCCCTGGCGGAGATTGTCGAGTCGCTGGACGGCCGTGCAGAAAACGCCCACTTTCAGGACGAACTGGTTGACGGCCGAATGGAGTTCGACTACCGAATGCGTCCCGGAGTGGTTCGCAAGAGCAACGCGCTGGATGTGATGCGATCCCTGGGCCTGGACGTGTAGGTACAGACGCCGCAAGCGAGTCGTTCGGCAATTCGTGGCTCGGACAAAGGATCCACCTGGGCCACCAACGCGATCTGATCGGCACGGGGATGCACCGCCTCGATCTTGAACTCGCGGCTGAATACTATCCGTTTCGACATCGCCCATCCTCCTCAGGGAATCGTGGTATCATACACCCCTTTCCGGGCGTCCACGATCCCTGGGGAAGGCCAGCGCTGGCCTGCCCATCGTTGTTGTCGAATGCTGAGCGGTTGTAGAAGAGGTGTCGGCCGAGAACCTGGGCCGATGGTACGACTTCGGTGACGGTAACCGTGATCGAACCGGAAGACTCACCGCCGTCGTCATCGCGGACCTTCACGGTGAGCGGATATGCGCCCGGCGTATCGTAGACGCGGGAAAGCTTGAAGGTCTTTCCGACCCGCAAGGCGGAAGTGAAATCGCCCGTGCCGAAGTAATCGACCAGAACTTGCCATGTGTCGGCCCCGGGGTCGATGAAGAAACCGTCGACGACCGTCAACAGGTCGCCAGTTTGGATCGGATCGGGCGTCGACGGCAGAGCCACGGTGGGTGCGACGTTGTTGACCGTGACCGTGATGGTGGCGATCGTGCCGCCGCCGTCGTCATCGGTCACGGTCAAAGTCACAGGATAGACCCCATTGTCGACGTAGGTGTGACTGCCGTCGAACGATCCGACGGTCGCCGCCCCCGGTTCGCCAGGCGAATCGATCAGGGCAACGCCGCTGTCGGCGGATGATCCGTCGCCCCAGTCGATGGTGTAGATGAACGTTTCGTCGCTGCCCAGCGGGGCGTGGCGGAAGCCGGGATCGGTGAACGTGGCGACGTCGGCAAGGATCAGGGTGCCGCCTTCATCGAGAAACTGTTCGGCGGCTGGAGTAACCGTCGGCGCCACGTTATTGACGTGGACGGCCCAGGTCGCGGTGTCGGTTCCTCCGTCATCATCCTCGACCGTCAGCGCCACGGTGTAGTCGCCGTTGTCGGCATACACGTGGCTGGCGTCGAAGGACCCGCGCGTCGGCATGCCCGGCCCACCTGGGGTGTTGATCAGGGCGGTCCCGGAATCCACGGGTGAACCGTCTCCCCAATCGACCGTGTAGGCGAACGTCTCGCCGGCACCGAAGCCCGGATCGGCAAAGGTGACCAGGCCGGCCAGATCGAACGATTCTCCTTCCAGGGTGGCTTGGTCGCCGGCGGCGGTGACGGCCGGGGCCACGTTGCCGACCGTGACGTTAAGCGTCCCGATCACGCCCGGGTCCAGATCATCGCGAACACGGACCGCCACCAGGAACAGGCCGTCGTCGCTGAACGTGTGACTGGCTGCATCTCCCGTAAAATCGAGCTGGAACGCGGCCGGCGTGCCGGCGTAGTCGAAATCCCACTCGTAGGTCAACGCATCGGAGCCGGGATCCAAGGCTACCGCGGTGAATCCGGCCAACTGCCCTTCGTCGACGGTCGTCGGGCCGATGAGCGACGTGACGATCGGCGCGGCGTCGTGGACGGACAACTGGATGGTCGTAGACGCCCCGCCGACGTGGTCTTCCACGGTGAAGGTGACGTCGTAGGTGCCCTCGTCTGCCGGAGTGAAGCTGAAATCCCGGCCGCTGCCGTCGGGAATCACCTGGCCATTAGTCGCCTGTACCCGCCACAAGAACGTATGCACATCGATGGTACCCGGGTCGTCGAACCTGCCGCTGAGCATGACCAGACTGCCTTCGTCGTACACGCCCAGGTTGCCGTCGATCGCGACATTCTCAGGAACGACGTTTTCGGCAGTAATCAGAACGACGGCCGTGTCCGATCCACCGTCGCCGTCTTCGACCGTGAGAATCACGGTGTATTTGCCGTCGTCGGGAGGCGTGAAGCTGAAGTTGGCCGTGTCAGCTTGCTCGATCGGCTGTCCGTCGAACTCGACGCGCCACAGGAACGTATGGTCGTCGGCCGTCGCCGGATCGGTGAAGGTGTTGGTGAAACTGACCGTGTCGCCCTCCCGCACGGTTTGGTCGCCGCCGATGCCATCGCGCGCTTCGGGGATCGATGCGTAGAGGGAATTGCTGCCCCCGTCGAAGCCGTCCCAGAAGACGGAGAGTTGGTACGTGCCGGTGACGGGCACCCGGAACTCGTACTCAATCTTCGGGCCCACGTCAATCAGCGACGTGTTGTCGAAGGCGTTGCCGGAATCGGGTACGACCTGCATGTAGAAGCCGCCGCTGGCGTTGGCGAACTTGCTGCCACCGGGAGCGCCGATGTGTTCGCCATTGCCAAGGTTGCCCAGCCCGGCGCCGGCGTCGATGATCAACCAATCCTGGAATACCGCGGGGTTTTGAGGCCCGACCCCTCTGACGCGACGCGTGAAATCTTCCGCCTCGAAATGAAGCACGAAAGGAGAATTGGGAGGCGTCACCGGTTGCGCGTAAGGCTGGGTCTCTTCGGCGATAAAAGCGGCGGCGCCAACCGGGCCGCTCAGCGCGTAATTCCCGTTGGCGTCGGTCCGCGTGAAGGGCTCGTCGGCGTCGCGATGGCCATCGGCGTTGAGGTCCAGGTAGATCGTCCAGTTCTCCAGGCCGGGCTCCCCTGCGTCCTGGTAGCCGTTTTGATTGCGGTCGTCGAATTTGCGTCCGTAGACGGCCCCGTTCCGTTGGGTGCTGGCGTCGACGTAGTAGTCGAAGGTCATTTCGGCGGTGCGTCCGCGGAAATCGTGTCGGCCGCTCGGTCCGTCGCCGGCGATGACGGTCACTTGCGCCCGCCCGGTAAAGCCTGATTCGGCAAGGACGGTCAGTTCGCCGTCGACCACGGCGCCTCGCACGCCTTCGGCATCCGCGATCACTTGGTAGACCGGATCAGCCGAGGCGAAGGCCAGAAACGACGGCCAGCTCAGGGCTCCGCTTCCCTGGGTGACGAAGGTGTCGATCGGCTGGCCGGTGATGCGATCGAAGCGGAGCACTTCCCGGCTGAGCGGATCGGCCAAATAGAGCAGCCCGTCGGGGCCGATCTCGATTCGCGGTCGGCGTAGCTGGAGCAAATTGCCGAGATCGGTAGGTCGCGGTGGAACGACCGGCGAGAGGTAGTTGCCGTCCGCGTCGAAGCGTCGCACACGATAGCTTGCCATATCGGCGGCCAGATCGACCACGTAGAGGCTGCCGTCTTCGGCAAACGCCAGATCGAGCGGGCCGGTCAAGTGAGAACCGCCGTCGGCGATCAGCGAGCTGAGAAAGTCCCCGGCGACGTCGTAGCGATCGACACCGCCTTGCGGCAGGCCGTCGGCGGCGATGCGGAACCACGAGACGTACATGTTGCCGTCGGGGCCAAACGCCAGACTGGCGAGGCCCGGATTTTGAAGTGGAAACGAGATTAAGGAAGCGCTGAGATCACCATTTTGGATGCGCACCACCGCCTCCAGGCTGGAGCTGGTGAAGTAGACGTGTCCGTCCGGTCCGGCGGCCAGATCGGTCGGCGAAAGATCGACCCCGGTGACCTCCTGCAGCAGTTCGCCGCTGGCCCCGTCAAACCGGTAGACGCGCTCCACGTCGAAATCGGCCAAATCGGCCACGTAGAGATCGCCGTTGGTGCCGTAGGCGCCGCCGATCAGCAGGTGCATCCGCGGCGTGCTTGGGTCCGGCTGCATGGCCTGGGCAAAGACGTCGACGAACGCGCCCGGTGCCGCGTCCGAAGGCCCCTGGTATCTCAGGACCTCGCTGGAGTCCCCCGCGCCGACGACCAGCCAGTCATTGCCTAAATCGCCCAGTAACTCGTCCAAACCCTCCACCGTCAGGTGGGATCCGAGCGGGTTGGTGGTCGTGGGCACCTGGGGACCGATATTTCGCTGCCAGACCGGGGCCGCATTGGCGTCGACTTCTACCGCCGGGGGCCCGATACTTGCGTCGATGAACTGATGGGCATGGTTGTTAAGCGGGTTGTCTTTCAGATTCAACCGCAGCAGACCGGGCAGCGGATCCGTGACCGAGATCAACAGCACGGCGTCTGCCACGGCCGGCCGGCAAGCTCCATGCCCTGCGGCGGGGTCGCCGTGGGATCGAACTTCTGGTTCACCGCGGGGTCAATCTCCACCGCGTCTCCCTCCCCGTCGACCGTGTACTTGGCGCCCGTGGTCTGTCCAGTATGCGAGTGCCAGGTTGCGTAGACCTCATAGTCGCCCGGCGGCAGGTCCTTGAACGTCCAATGCGCCCCGGCGGTCTGGCCGTCATCGAGCTGGAAGCGGTAATCGCCCCCGAAGGCCGTCTCGACCGGCTGCACGCTGTGCGACCACACCTGGCCGGTTTCGCTATAGCTGCCCTCTAGCCAGTCACCGTCGTCGATCACCCGCGCGCCGACGAGTTGATCGATGCGGCGGATCTCGTTGCGAGAGAGGTCCAACACCTCCAGCCTCGGCAATACGCTCAGCGCGTCGGCGCTGGTAATCACGTTGTTCGAGAGGCTCAGGTAGAGCAGGTTATCGAGTTCGGCCAGGGTGGTCACCTCGCTCAGCCCGCCGGTGGTGAGGACCTCCGTGGGCACGACGACCTTGTCAATCACGCCGGCAAAATCCAGCGACTCATAGCTGAGAATGATGCCGTGGTCGCCCGCACGGTCGTAGTATTCCAGCCGCAGGTCGTGGTAGCCGGGGCTGAGCACGATCGTGCCCTCGGCGGCTTCCTCCTGCATCGTGTGGGAGCCTGCTTGGTCGATCAGAAGCTGACCGTCGATGTACAGGCGACTCCCTTCGTCGCTTTCCAGGAAGAAGGTCACCGGCCCGCCGTGCGAGATGAGGATCTGGCCGGTCCAGCGAACCGCAAAGTCGTCCTTCTGACCGGCGGGAGCGTTGAGGTTCCCGTCGCCGGTCGCAGCGAAGTCGATCTTGGCGTCGACCTTGTCCTCGGCCGCCGTCTCGACGCGGGTCAACAGGCTTAAGTCGGGGAAGTACAAGTTGGGATCTTGCCCCGGCCGCGGGACAAGCTCTTGTCCCTCGATGCCCACGAAGTACTCCGCGAACAGCCCGGGCTGGGCAAAATCGGCCGTATCGTTGATGCTTAAGACGCGAAGCTGAAGCATCTCGCTGACGGGGCCGACGTCTCGCAGCGGATTGTGGTCGAGGTTGAGGTGCCGGATCAACTCCAGCCCCGTGGCCGCACCGGCTTCGTCGCGAGCGGGGTCGAGCATGGAGACGTCGCCGATCAGGTTGTCGGCCAGGTTCAGCCATGTCAGGTTCGAGGCGTACTGAAGTCCGTCGGCCTTCTCGATCCCGCGGCCGGAAGCATCCAAGAATACGAGTTTAGCCAGGTCGGTGACGTGGACCGGCAGAGCGAACTGCGAGCCGCCCACCAGCGGCACGCCCAGGGCTTCGGCAAGGACGCGGCCCAATTCAAGATCGGCGATCTCGACCACACCCGGCGGCGCGGGTTCGGTCGGGTCCTCGTCGATGCGCACCAACGGGTCGATGATTTCCGGCGGTTCGCTGACCAGCCGGTCGGCCGCCGCGGGGGGCCGCACCGGTTTGTCGTCGCCGGGGCGGTCGCGGACCTCGACGTCTTCGGCCAAAAAAGTGTAACCGCCACTTTGACCGAACAGCCGATCCAGTTGCTCGTTGCCGACCAGAATATCTTTGCCCTCTCCGCCCTCGATCAGGTCGGCGTCGGTCAGGGGATGAAACGCGCCTTGATTCGGCGGCTTCACCCCGATCTGGAAATGGACGTCTTCTTCCTGCTGGTCACGATCCGGGTTGAACACCCGCAGATAATAGGTCCCGGCGTCGACCATATCGCGGCCGGTGACCACGCCGTCTCCCTCGTCGACCAGCAGCACGAGCCTTAGCTTGCCGCTGACGACACCTTCTTCGGCGAGCGGATGGGTGCTCTCCGGCTCCCCGTGGCTGACCCAGAGCGTTTTTGTGAAGGGCGACGTGCTGTCCGCCGGTGAGGTTCCCCGGAAGTAGAGCCGATCGCTCAGGACGGCCAGATGATCGACCGTCTCGCTTCCCTCGAAGGTTTTCAACTCAAACGTGCCGCGGTCCGTGCCGTCGCTGAGATAGACGGACGAATCGTCCGGGCTCTGAAGTACAAAGGCCACCTGATCGCCCAGCGCGGTCAGGCTGTGCACGGTATCGTCACCCTGCTCGGGCGTCCACTGGCCGAGGATCGAGACCGATCCGTCCGCTTCCACTTCGACGCCTAGGAGTTTCGTCGTCTGGCCGTCGTGGACGGCCACAAAGTACCGGTTTCCGGCAGCGGCGGCCAAGGGCTTCGGCGCGTTGGGATCGACCGAAGGGAAAATGTCCGCGACCTTCGTCGTACCCCCTTCCGTACCATCACTCTGCCACAATTCGCGGTCGAAGGCGGTGAACAAGAGCCGATTGTTGACGGCCTTCAAGGCTCTCGGATAACTGCTCTGGAACTGCCCGGGGGCGATGTCTTTCACCATGACCGTCCCACCGGGGCTCGTCGTGCCATTGCTTCGCCACAGTTCGACGCCGCGAAACGAATCACTCGCGGAGAAGAACAGGATTCCATTGAAAGCCACGGCGTGCTTCAACAACTCATTGTCCGCACCCGCGCCTCGAAACCCGCCCAGGAATTGCCTGTCCAGGGGCGTGCCGTCGCTCACCCAGAGCTCGTCTGCGACGCCGGCGCTGCGGGAGAGGAAGAGCTTGTTCCCCACGGGCAACAGGTGAAGGGCATCGAATCCGCCCGGGTCGTTGGTGACCTGCTCGACGGCAATGTTCGAACCACTGCCGGTCGTCCTGAAAAGTTGGGTGCCGCTCTCGATGCTATCAGCGATGAAGAATAGCCGACCGTCGAACTCCGTCATGATCCGCGGAGCGGTCACGGCGCCGACCGGCGAATCGTCGAGGCGGTACGTGCCGGCCTCGGTGCCGTCGCTGACCCACAGTCGGCGAGTCTGCTCGTCGGACTCATTGGCGGCAAAGAACAGCAGGTCGCCGACCGCCGTGAGGCTATCCGGCTGGGCGAAATACGGCCAGGGGAGGATGTCTTTGACCAGCGAGATTCCTGCCGCCGTCCCGCCGTCGGCCTTCCAGAGGTCGGAGCCGGCGCTGCCGATCTCGGCGGTGAAGAAGAGCGCCTCGCCGACAACCGTGGTGTGCTGTGGCTCTGAAAACGGATTGACATCCATTCGGGCGCCCAGCCGCAGGGAAACTTTGTCGACGAAGTCGGGGTCTTCGTAGGCCGGAAGCAGACTCGACAGGTCGAACTCCAAGGCGGCATGCAGGTCCTCCGGTCCGCCGACGCGGAAACTCTCCGGATCCTCGACGATGGTTCGCACCGCACCGAACAGGGCGTCCTCCTAATGCCCGGCACGGCCGCCCAGCGTGATCGTCCGCGGGTCCAGGGCCGCGGGCAACAGCCGCAACACGTTGCCCGGCATCCCGTCGCCGACGATCGTGAAACGGTACCAGGCCTCCTCTTGGGCCGGCTGCGGGCCGGGCGGCTTGGGCCCGAGCAGCGTGAAATCGGTCGTCAGCTCGCCATCGAGCTCGTAATCCTCAAACACGACCGGCCGGCCGGTGGCCGGATCGACCAGCACGTCGCCCACGCCGGTGAAGCTACGGTTGGCCAGTTCCTCCACGGCCGACTGCTTCGGCAAGGTGATCCTGCGGGGCGACCCGTAGATCGCGTAGATCACGCCGGCATCCTCAATGACCTCGTGTGAGAGCACATCTGCGCCGGCGGCGCCGATCAGCAGGTCGTCGAACCCGTCGCGGTTGACGTCTCCCAGCGCGAAGACCACGCGGCCCAGCTCGAGGTCCTCAATCACGGCGTTCACTTCCACGCCCAGTATGGCGACCTTGGGCGTAGGCAAGTCGACGGTGGTGCCCACCACGAACACCTGGCCAACGCTTACGCCGCCGGGATTGGCGTCGTAGACGTGCGGCTGGATCAACACGAGGTCGTCGTGGCCGTCGCCGTTTACGTCCGCGGCAACCGCCTTCAGGCCGGGTTTCTCGATGGCCTTGACTACGGTGAAGTCCGGCGGCGGGGAAAAAGTGCTTTCGTTGAGCAGGTCGTGGCGCAACGTCAGCAGGGGCTGGCCGTTGATGGGAATGTTCGAAAGCGGCGGCAACACGACGCCCTCGAACTTCTTCTCCAAGATCTGCCCGAGATCCGCCCCCGACCACACCACACCGTAGTCGCCCGAAATCATGTCAGGTTTCGTCAACATCACCAGTAAATCGTCGTTGCCTTGGCCGTCAAAGTCCAAGACGAGTAGCTGCAGCGGCGGCACCGGGTCGTAGTTGGACTCGATGACTTGTTCGACGATCGGCACGCCGTCTTGTGAAATCGACTGCTGCCGAAGCGGGTCGAACGAGCCGGGCAAGGCGCTTACAAAGACCTTAAAGACCGACGCATTGTATCGAGCGAACACAAGGTCATCGAGGCCGTCGCCATTGAGGTCGCCGGAGCCTTCCTGGGGCACCCAATTGCCGTCCGGGTGGGAGAGATCGATGAGGATCTCCCCGCGGGTCGAAACGTCGTCGATCCCGTCCAGCCTGACCGGCCCCAGCAGCACGTACGCCATCGTGGGGCCGAAGACCATCAGGTCCTCGTAGCCGTCCCGATTGACGTCGCCGACCGATTGGCTTTGGGTAAGGCCCTCGGCGGCGGCGGCGCCTTCCAGGGCGAACGCCAGGCGGACGTCGTTCGGTGAGCCGTCGTTCAGGTCGATTCCATTGCGGGGCACGGGCACGTCCAGTCGCGGCGTAGCCAACTCGAACACAAACGGCTCGGGCGCAATGATCTCTTCCGGGTCGATCACGGCCCGGTTCCAGTGGGTGCTGGGGTCGACCAATACGTCGTTGTTACTGGCCACCGGCGTAAACGGCCCGTTGCCGATCGACACCGAGACCACTGCCTGGTCGAATTTGTCCGGACTGCCCTCGGTGTGCAGGAAGTAGTTGAACCACAACTGCAACTGGTCGACCTGTTTGTCAATCGGAATTGGCCCTGAAGTGATCCGGCCGGCGGTGTGACCGACCTCGTAATTGCCGCCGCCGGTGGGGCCTTCGCCGCTGCCGAAATAGAGGCTGGAGTTGCCGTTGTGCAACGGATCGTCGGAGCGGCCGCTGCTGCGGTGCCACAGCCCGTCGGCCGGCGCCAACCGCTCGAGAGAGTCGGGGTCGATGGGTGCGTTGTCTACTACGAAGTCGTCGTAACCGTCCTCGAAGCCGGCGACGAAGAAAACGCCCGAGCCGGCCCACGCGGTGTTGGGGGTCCCGTCCGCAGCACCTTCGAAGCGGAAGATTTCTGCCTGGCCGGACGGGTCTACCTGCCCCACCAACAGATCGTCGAATTCGCTGTCACCCTCCAAGACAACGCCGGAGACGTCGCCCGCGCTGGCGATCGAGTTAGGCCAATCGATGCCCGTGAGGATCACGTCCGCGTCGGTGACCAGATCGATGAGCGAATCCCATTGGGGCCGGCCGTACAACACGTAGACGCCGGCGTCCGAGAAGGCCGGCGCATTCGGGTCCGTGCGATACGACCGGGAAGTGACGGCCACCGCCAGATCCGCCCGGCCATCGTGGTTGTAGTCGCCGGGTGAGGCGAAGACCGACTGGGCACCGTAGGAGGCGCTGCGAACCGGCGCCGGCAACCGCAGCGTGATCGCGGTTTGGTCCAGCGCCACGGCCGTCTTGCCCAAAAAGTTCGGATTGGAAAGGACGATCCGCGCGAAGCTTGGCCCGGCCAGTTCGTGCGGGTGCACGTCGAGTTGGAAGCTCTGCTGAAAGTGAGCCAGCGTGGCGACGTGGTCCTGCAGGGCGGCGATGAAGTCGTCGAACCCGTCGCCGTTGATGTCGCCCAAGGGGATCAGCGCCGCCCGGTCCGGTGCCGTCTGCCAAGGGGAATTTGTATCCGGAATCGGCCCGCACCTCGTCGTCCCCGGCTCGGGTCTCGATCACGGTTCCTTCCACGTTGAGCACCTGGTAGAAGGCGTACTGCTGGACGTATCCCGCCACCGCCCCGCTGGCAAACTGGCCCGCCTCGAAGTGCAACTCGTCTTGGGTAACGGGATTGGGATCGGCGATTTTCAACGTGACGGCGGCCCCGAAGGTAGTCGTCGCCAGTCGCAGTCCGGTGCCGGCAATCTCGGCCACCACGCGGTTACCCAACCCGGCTGACTTGAGCCCGGCGTTAACGTCGGCCACCAGATCCTGCAAGCTGACGTTGTTCTGGTCGGCTTCGACCGTGACCGGCTCCGTGATCAGCTCAGAGTCCTTGCCGGTCACTTCCAACGTAAACGTGGCGGCGTCGCTGAGCACTCCGTCTTTCGGCGCGCCGTCGGTGGCAGTGATCACCGCGCGGACGGGCATCGCGTCTTCGACCAGGAATTGCTGATTGGCGATATCCCACACCAGGCTGGTGAACTCGTAGCGTTGCAGGAAGCGATTGAAGCGAATCGCCACGTGGTCGGGCACGGGCCGGCTGAGCCGGTCGAAGTCGCCGCCAAGGAACAGCACGCGGTCGATGCCCTGGCCGCCGTCGAAGCGATCCACCAGCGTGGGAATCATCGTCTCGCCGGTGGCCTCAATCACCGGCAAGTAGTCGGTGAGAATCTGCCAGGTATCGTCGCCCGGGCCGCCTGATCTCCAAGGTTGTTCGGGGAGCTCGATCGTCAGATCGTAGATGGTTGGAGCCTGGTTGGTGGATTCGACCCTGATGAAGTAGGTCTCTTGCGGATTCAGATTGTTCAGATTGAGGTCTGCCCGGCCAATGTCGGCCAGGTCGATGATCGCGCTGCCTCCGCCGACCGGCTCGGCGATCAGGTTGTATTTCGCCGTGGCTTCCGGGGCCGGGCCGTCGTGGGTGACCTGGATCAGATACTCGCCCTCGCTCAGCGCGGTCAGGTCCAACGTGGAGGTCAACTCTTTCGGATCACCGCCGGCGTGCGTCGTCTGGAGCACGCTGCCGTAGGCATCGAGCAATTGCAGCATCAGGCGGGCCGAGTTTGATTGGATGGGGGACGCAGGGTCGACCTGCACGACCAAGAACCCGCCGCCCGATTGCACGGTTGCCGAGTCCATGGTGAAGCGGAAGAAGTCGACGTCGTCAGCCGTATGGATCGTGGCGTCGCTGACTTCGGCCAGATTGCCGATCGACCCCAGCGGGTAGGCATTGCTCAACTCGCCCAGCACTTGCTGCTCGGCAAAGCCCAGCGGCTGGGCACCGGTGATGCTCATGCCCGTGATGCCGCTGTCGGTCCGGGCCGTGATCGTGAGGTGCCCCTCCGCAACGCCGACCACGACCATGTCGGCACCTTGCTCAGACAGGGCTGCGTGGAGATCGGCAGCCAAGGCCTCGGCGTCGAGATTGCCGGTGGTGTCGACGGCGAGAAGCTCGGCGCCCAGCAAGATGGTTTCCTCGCCGCGCTCGATCTCGAGGTTCAGCGAAAGATCCTCCTCCAATTGGCCGCCCAGCGGCGCCGCATCGGCGGCGATCAACATCCGCTCGGTCAAGTCGGCCATGATCCCCAACGACTCGCCGTCGCTGGTGCCGATCGTCGCCGGCCATGCCGAGCATCCGGTTCAGCCCGGTGTCCTCCCGCGCGTAGGACAAGTCGACGACCGTCTCGCCGGGATCTCCGATCTCGAAGAGCAACTCATACGGAACCGCTTGGAAGACCACTTCGTCGGGGACCGGCAAGCGCGCGACGCGCAGCTCATACTCTCCGGCGGTCAGCCCGACCAAACTGAGCCGCACGCCGGCTTCCTCGGTGGTCGGGGCAATTGGTATCAGATCGCCCACGCCGTTGTACAGGGCGAACTCCAATTCCGCTTCGATCCTCTCACTAGCAGCGGCGCCGCCGAGCGTCAACAATACCGAGTCGTCCCCGCCGGCCGTAACGTGCAGCTCGAACCGGAACCGGTCCACGTGGTCCGGCGTATCAAGCGAGAGTCCCGTGACACGGTCAAGTTCGGCAATCGTCTGGGACTTCGGCATCCAGTCCCGCAGATCGACGTTTCGCCGCGTGTCGTCGTGCAATTTACCGGCCGGATCGTGGAGCTCTGCTCGCCAAGGCTCGACGAACACGCCGAACTGACCCGTATCGATCTGAAGTGACGGTGCGGGGCTCTGCGGCGACGGCGCCACGGTTTTCAACAACAGGGTCCGGCCGTCGCGGTCGGCCGTGACTTGGGCCCCGAGGCCGGCCGCTTCCAGCGCATTCTGCAATTCGGTAACGAGATCCGCGACGCTCGTATTGGTGCGGGTGGCGTCGGCGGCCAGCAGCACGTCGACGAAATCGCCGCCATCGAGGCTCAGCGCGAAACGGGCGTCGCGCGGAAGCACGCCGCCGTGTCGCATGGGCGCATAGGCGCGGAGCACCGCCTCGGTCTGGTTGGCCTCGGCGAGCTGGCCGTCGTCGAAGTGCAACGGGCCGTAAGGATCGAAGCTCCAGGCGTAGAGCCGGTCCCGCGCGCCGGAGCCCAGCAAGAGGTCGTCGCCCGAGCCGCTGTCGATCACTCCGACCCAATCGGTGCTCCGCTGGCTGAGCCCGCTCAGGTCGACCGCGCCCGGGCCGGCCACGAACCCCAATTCGTCGTCGCCGCCGAGGCCGGAGATGCGGAACTGTTCGATCAACGGGGTCCCGTCGACGTCACGCCAATTGGCCCGAATCGGCGTCCGGCCCAGCGCCACTCCTAGTTGGCCCGTGTTTTCCACGTCGAAAAGCAGCTCGTTTCGCGTTACGTCGTTGGTGGCGCGGAGCACAAACACGGTGTTGCGACCCAGCCCGTTGGTCTGTAGTTGAATCCGTTTGCCTTGCCCCACGCCGATTGCCACCGCCCTGCCGACGTCCGGGGTAGCACCGAATTGCTGGGGCGAATCCGATTTCGGCTCCGGCTCCGAACCTAACGCCGCAATCAGGGCGTCGTTGATATCGGCCACCAGGTCGTCCAGGCTGTCGTTGTCGCCGGTGTTTTCGATCGTCACGGAAACCGTGGTCGCGGCCACCGTCAGGTTGAACGTGGCAGGTTCTGGGCCTAATTGGCCGTTGAGCAAGAGCGTCGCCGCCAGATCCGCCTGGGAGGTGATCGCCACCTCGGTCGCCCCGTTGTAGTCGATGTCCAACAGCGGCACGCCGTGCTGGACGATGCCCTCCGTTTGGAAGAGACCGAAGTGCAGCTCATTGGTGAAAACCGTGTCCTGCTGATCGGTGGGGCTGATCGCGAGCAAGGTGTTGCGGCCCAGCCCGCGTGTCTGAAGGCGGATACGGTTGCCCACGCGGATCACCTCCAGGGCGGTGGCGGGCTCCGTCGGCAGGTCAATCTGCTGAGGGTCATTACCGGCGTTGTAGTCGTTGATCACGCCAATCAGCGCCGCATTGAAGCCCTCGACCAGCCCATCCAAGTCGTTGTTGCCGGTACCATCCAGTTGCACGATCAATTGCACCTGTTCGATCGGTTCGTTGTTACTGCTAGTGACGCTGTCGACCTTCGCCCCTTCGATCGTCAGCACGAACTCGGTCACGCTGCTGAGTCGACCGTCCTCGGGCAGATCCTCCAGAGAGGTAATGCCTACGTCGTTCTCGCTCAACAGGATCGTATCCGGCATCGGGGTGCCTTCGATCAGCAGGATGTCGGTGGCATTGTCGCCGTGCAGATAGTCGTTGCCGGGGCCGCCGATCAGGATCTCCCGACGGATGTTTCCGTAGAGGAAATCGTTGCCCGAACCGCCGTCCAGCTCGTCGCCAGGTAGCAGACCTTCGATGGAGCTGTTGTTGGAATGGGCATAGGCATAGAGCGTGTCGTGGCCGGCATTGCCGAACAGCCGTTGCCAAGGTGGTTGAGTTGGGCGGTCAGCTCCGTTAGCGTGTTGCCCGGCCTCTGGGGATCCAGGTCATTCAAGCCGATCTCGATTTGGCTGTAGATCGAGCCGAAGCCGTCGGCGATCTCGAGGTCGGTCAGCCCGCCGAACAGGGCCGTGGCATCGATGCCCGCCGGACTGAAGCTCACTTGGCCCTCGAGAAAGGGCTGATTGCCGAGCGGCTCGATCAATGCATGGCCGGCCAGGGTGTCGCCGTGCAGCGGCATGCCGGCCAACTCGCCGTCGCCGTCGTCGTCTTGGCCCAACAGGCCCAGCACCAGGGCGACCAACGACCCGCCGGCGGCCTTGACCGAAAACTGCGGATCCTGTCCGGCCGGCGACGTATGGTCTTGCATCACCATCCGCTTGTCGGCCAGCGCGGCGGTGAACAGGCCGGGCTGGGCCTGGTTGAGCAGGTACAACAAGGTGCCCTGGTTGTCCGGGTCGCCCAATTCGCTGGAATTGTTCAGTCCGTCGAAGTTGACGCCGAACGTCGTACCGTCGCGCAGCGTCACCGTCATGTCGTCTTGTCCGGTGGTGACGAGGTTTTCCCAGGCAACCACGACGCGGTTGTTGGCCAACACGTCGCCGAGTGTGGTGGTGGAATCGACGGTCACGTCGGCACCCAGCTCGGACAGGTCGATTCCCAGCCTAAAAGACAGTTTGTTGGTCGGCTCCAGACTGAGTGGCGGCGTGGAGGACAGGACCTCGAAGTCGCCCAGCCCGGCCCCACCAGGTCTGCCAGTTCCACCGCGTCGCCGAACGCCGGCAACCGCACGGTCTGATTGGAATCCTGCTGGGCAGATAAGGACGAGACGCTGTCGATCTCGATCAACTCGGTCACCTGCTCGCGGAACATTCCGGCCAGGTCCATCGTGTCGGCCAGACGGGTGTTTTCGGTAAACGGGACCTCGGCGTCGAAGATTGCTGAAGCCCCGAAGCTGTCCAGCCAGCCCTCGAAATGATCCAGCAGGCCGAGCACGCTGGAAGGCCCGATCCGCATCAGCGCCTGGACGTCGTCGGAGAGGTTCAACAGTGTGGTGGGCTCCCAGCCGTCGAACAGGTTGTCGTCCTCGATGGTGATCAGCGAATGCGACTTGGCGTCGACGTTGGGCAAGCTGCCATCCGTGTCGATCGGCAGCTCCACGCTGAGCACGTTGGCAGTGGGCTGCTCTAGTGTGACCAGTTCGCTCACCGTGGCGGCCTGAAACGCTCCCAGCGACAGTTCGGCGTCGCCGTTGACGGTCGCCGGGATCGTCGCGCCCAGATCCACGGTTCCATCTCGAATCTTCGCTGCCAGGAAGCCGACGTTGACGTCCGTCTCCAGGACGTTTTCGTGGGCGGTGACCTGAAATTCCAGGTTCTTGATGCCAAGCAATCCGGCTTGGGCCGGCGTCTGGCCCTCAGAAAGGTCGATTCCGATCGTCAGTTGAAACGACACCTTGGCGGTCACGTCGAGCTGGATCGGCTGAGCGAGCAAGACGTTTTGGTCGACAAGTTCGCTGCCGAAACTCAACGCGGCGGGGGTAGTCTTTTCGCTGCTTTCGTAGGAAAGTCGGAATACCTTGCGGCTGTTGGAATCTTCGACGATCGGGTTCGTGGCGGCACCCTGGTCGTCTACCGGATCGCTGAAGAAGTGGTGACCGCCCAAGCTGTAACTCTTCAAGTAGTCCACCAACCCCTGCAAATCGGGCGACGGCTGGTTGGCAAAATAGTCGGCCACGGGCTGACGGATTTCGTTCTGGAAGGTTTGGCCGAGATCCAGGAGATTCCCCACCGAAAGCGGCGATTGATCCGAGGCGCTCTGAAGCAGGGGAAGTTCCGCGCCGAGCACCCCCAAACCGGCCAAAGAGTTCCCGAAGCCGCCCAACGCGTCGACGGTGGCCAGCATGACGTCCCCCACGGCCGTCGTGCCGGAGGAGGGGATGACCAAAGGCACGTCGGGCGGAGGCCCCGCTTTGAAGGCGACGTGCAGCACGGCGGGGATGTTCGTGTTCCTCTTGGCGACGTTAGCGGGCAAATCCGGACGTTGGTTCAGGGCGAACACGATGTTCTGATCACCCAGCTCGACTTTCTGCAACAGGATGCCGCCGTTCTCCGGCTTTTCACCTTCTTCCTTCAAAGCGACGACCAGCTCGATGATCTTCGTGGGATTGGGACTCTGCGACAGATGGATATCGACTTCCATGCCGGCCATGTGGTGCCGGACCGGACCGAAAAACCGCCCCGGGTACTCGGCCGAGCTGACGGCGTCGACGTTGCTCAGCCCGTTGATGAGGATTCCTTTCCTCGACTGGTTGGGGGGTTCTCTCAATGCCTCCGCGGCCGCCTTGATCGTCAGCTCCAGCCAATTCGTGCCATAGACCTCCGGCTGTGGTGTCGCCCCGGTGCGCAGTCCGGTCCCTTGATCTTTGGCAGGCAGGATGTCGAAGTCGCCCTCGACGTGGAATGAGTTGAACGGTTTCGATGGCAGATCAATGTTCTGCGGAAAGTCGTCTTCCAGTGTTACCCACCGCGGGGCGGCGGCATGGTTGAGCCAGGCGACCAGGTCCTGGTTGAGGATGCCGTCGGCGACCGGCTCGTTGGGCAACGCCGGATTGGCCGCCGACAACAACTCGCCGGCCGGATCCACCGCCGACTGAAACAGCTTCAACGCCTCTCGGGTCTGTTGGTCGTCGGCGCCGTCCACCTCGGGCGGATGGCCCCGCTGGTCGCGAAAATCGAGGAACGCCAGACGCTGTTCCAACTGCAACTGGCTGAGCGTGCCGTTTCCGGGCAGGACAAGATTCGGACCGTCGGGCAAGGTCGAATAGTCGGGGCCGACTTCGATCAACGTCACTCCCGTCGTCGGAGATCCGCCCACGTCCGCCTCGAAATGGAACTCAATCGTACCTTGAAACCCACGCTTATTCTCATCGGTGTCGAACTCCTCACTCAAGTCCGCCGCTACCGAAGGGGCAAAGAAGAATCGGCCGGAGTTGGCAAAGTCGTTGCCGTCGACGTGCTTGGCATCGAACAGCCGGCCGATCACCTCATCGTCGGCCAGCACGTCGACCGGGCCGGCCGTGTAGTCTCCGGAGAAAGTCACCGGCTCGCCGTTGGCCAGCTTCATCTGATCCTCCCGGAACCTGAAGTTCACCCCTGCCAGTTCAGATGATGCATCCCCGGGGATCACGTCGCCGGTGCCTCCCGTGCCCGAGCGATCGCCGGGTCCGGGGGGGGCGTCGGCCGGGGGGCCGACGTCGATGAACGCCACGAACGGCTTCGTTAACGTCACCAGCGGCGTTGTGAGGCCCTTCACTTTGGCAGAGAACGCAACCTGGATGACCCCCTGGAAGCCGGGCTCCTGCGTGTTCGCGTCCACGCTCGGGTCGACGACGATGCTGGGCACGAAGTACCATCGGCCCGTCTGGCTGCTCGGCTGGCCGTCGATCAACTGCGAGTCGTTGAGGTGGCCGATTACCTCGTTGCCGACGCTCAGCTCAAGAACGCCCGTGTCGATCAGCGCGGCAGTTATCGCCCGGTTCGGGTCGCCCAGCAACTCGAAGTCGTTCAGCTTAAGCGCGTAGTCCGTCCCGGTGATCAACTCGTCGAGCTCCACCGGAATCATATCGAACGCCTTGCCGTTGAAGTCGAGATACTGATCGGCTTCCTTGATCATGAAGGTGCCGCGGCCCAGGGTGCCGGCCACCAGCACGTTGTCGCGATCGTCGTAGAGCATGTCCCAGACCGGCGCATTCGGCAGGAAGTTGTCGGCCGCGATCCACCGCTTGCCCGGAGGCGTCGGCAGATCGGTCGCCGCGGAGGTGGTGGTGATGAAGACGCCCGTCTGGCCGCCCACGAGAATCAGGTCGGTATGCTCGCTGGGAATATAGACGACGACGTTGAGCTTCGGCGCCGTCAGATTACCGGTGATATCCTCCCACTGTCCCCCGGCGTTGGCCGTGCGGAACACGCGGCCCTTGTCGGTTACCGCATAGGCGTGCTGGGAGTTGTCCGGGTCCATGGCCAGAAAACCGTCTCCGAGCTTCTGGATATCGTGGATGAACCAGCTCAAGCCGGGCGTGCCCATAGTCACCGTGGCGTTGCTGCTGAGCGTCGTCTTGCCCGATGTCTGATTGGCGAACTCGTCGCGCAAGGCCTGGGAGACCTCGCCGTCTTCCTGGGCGGCCGCGTTCAGGTCGGCCTCGAAGCTCAAGGCCAGACTCACCAGCACCTCCTCCGACGCATCCGGGGCCGCCTTGCCTTCGACGCCCACGTAGAAACGCAGCGGGTCGTCCGGGTCGCCGACCAGGTCGAACACGGCCCCCTTGGGCAACTGGTCCGGGCCCGGCATGCCCGAGCGGCGCTGGAATGCGACAAAATCCCCGTTTTCGTCCTCGATGGCTTTATAGAGCCCACCCGTCCCGGACTTCGCAAAGCCGAATTCGTTGGCCGCCACCAGCAGTTCGCCGTCGCGCAGCCCCACGCCCGAAATGTTGGTCCCGACCAGTCCGCCGTAAAGGCCGGGCGGCAGCGCCGGGGGCCAGTCGTGGCCGACCTGTTGCCACGTGTTGCCGCTATCGCGGCTTAGCAGCAGACCGGTGTGCAGACCACCCTCAAAGGCGAAGGCACTCGCACGCCCAATCCCCGCCACGACCGTCGACTGACCGTCGCCGATATCCGAGGGATCGAACTCCAAGGCCCCGATCGACAGCGAAGGGAAGCCGTCGGTCAGTGGTTCCCAGTCGGGATTCGGGTCGTTGGCGTTGGTGGTCCGCCAGATTCCGCCGTTGACCGCCCCCACCAGCAGTGTGTTGCCGCTGGGATCGTTCGGATCCTGCCGGTGTCTTGGTACGGAGATCAAGTGGAATCTTTTGCGTCGATTTTGCGTGAGCCTTCCTCGGTGACTTCTTCGTTGTCTTTGGTACAATGAACTTGCCTGGTGAAACGGAGCCGGGCCATGCTGGGGAGCAAGCCAGCGGCGTTCTGCGGCGCCAACTGGCGGCCATGAAGGCCAAGTTGGCCGAAGCCATGGCCGAAACGCTTACCAGATCGGGTAGGGTAGTTCCGTAAAGCCGTCGTGCCGGGGATTCAAGTTCCTATCAGTCACAGAACCCGTACCATTATGGTACACTGTTTGAATGGTAGAACTCTGTCTCCGTATCTTCGCGGTTTTCGCGGTGTGTTGCATCCCGGCATTGCCGGCGGCTGGGGATGAAGACAGCGACGTGGCCAAACATCACTGGCCTCAGTGGCGCGGACCTTTGGGCACGGGCGTTGCCCCGGACGCCAACCCGCCGGTCCAGTGGAGCGAGACAAAGAACATCCGCTGGAAGACCGCGTTGCCGGGCCTTGGACATTCCACGCCCATCGTCTGGGGCGATCGCATTTTCCTCACCACCGCTGTGCCGTTCGGCGACGCGCTGGATCCCCGATACAGCAACGCCCCCGGGGCACACGACAACGCACCGGTGACGCATCGCCACAAGTTCGTCGTGTTGGCCCTCGACCGTCGCCATGGAAAGATCCTCTGGCAGAAGACGATGCGCGAGCAACTCCCACACGAAGGGGCCCATTATACCGGGAGCCTGGCGTCCGCCTCGCCGGTCACCGATGGCAAGCATCTGTTCGCCTTCTTCGGCTCCTACGGGCTCTATTGCCTCGACTTCGACGGCCAGATGCAGTGGGAAGCGGACCTTGGCACGATGCACAGCAAGCACGGCCACGGTGAGGGCGCCTCGCCCGCACTCCACGGCGAAACGCTGATTGCCGCCTGGGATCACGAAGGCCCGTCGTTTCTCTTTGCGCTGGACAAGCGAACGGGCAAACAGCGCTGGAAGGTCGCACGCAACGAAGTCACGTCGTGGGCAACTCCCATCGTGGTCGAGCACCGCGGCAAACCGCAGGTCGTCATCAGCGGTACGCATCGCACGCGTGGCTACGATCTGGCCACGGGCCGGGTGATCTGGGAGTGTGCCGGGCTCTCGGCGAATATCGTTGCTTCGCCCGTCGCGGCCGACGGGATGATCTACGCCGGTAGCAGCTACGTCAAACGCGGATTTCTGGCCATCCAGCTCGACGGCGCCCGGGGCGACGTCACCGGCACCCGCCAGGTTGCGTGGACCCGCACGCGAGGCACGCCCTACGTCCCGTCGCCGCTGCTTTACGGCGACTCACTCTACTTCCTGTCCCACTACCAGGGAATCCTTACGCGTGTGACGGCAAAGACCGGCGAAGACCGGCCCGGGGCATTCCGGCTTGACGGCATCCGCAACGTATACGCCTCGCCGGTAGGTGCTGCCGACCGAGTCTATATCACCGACCGAGACGGCACGACGCTCGTAATCCGCCACGCCGATGAACCGAAACCCCTGGCGCTGAACCGGCTCAACGACAGGTTCAACGCATCGGCCGCCGTGGTTGGCCGTGAACTGTTGCTGCGCGGGGAAAGGTATCTCTACTGTATCGGGGAGGAGTAGTGTGCCCAATGCAGTAGCAGACACACTCTGGCCTTCCCCAGGGATCGTGGACGCTCGGAAAAGCCTACACGGTCTACCCCGATATGAAAAAGAGTCCCACTGGCGTCCTCGTGCAGCAGGCGACTAATCCGAACCTGGAGATCATTGCCAGGACGCTTTCAGAGGTGCCGGGCGGATTCGATGTCCTCTATGAAGTCGCCGGGGAACGTTACCACGACTACGACAACTGGCGTACCATCACGACCTTGTTGGGCCTCATGGGGCTGCGGTTGAAGGTTCGGCGTTGTCGCAACCAACAGTGCAGCCGGTATCTCGAGCCGTATCGTCCGGAGGCCGAGGGACGCTACGCCTTGCCGCAGCACGAATTTGGACTGGACGTGATCGCCTTGATCGGAACCTTGCGATACAGCGAGCACCTCAGTGTG
>SDBV01000601.1_pt1 | contig 52047 bp, 47 predicted proteins | sample 2277081 | NCBI WGS metagenome assembly SDBV01 (sample SAMN10402039, study PRJNA504765) | marine sediment metagenome | isolation source: marine sediment core GS10_PC15, 223 cmbsf | place: Arctic Ocean: Southern Knipovich Ridge | collected 2010
TACATGGCGGTCATCGTCAACGAAGAAAACGTCCTGCTGATTATTGCCGCGTTGAGTGATATGGTGCGGCACGTTTTTAAGCACTATTCGAGACAATCTTGGCATAATCGTAAATATAGCAAACTGCTGCACGATGTCAATAGAAAAAACAGGTGACTGTCCCTAATTAAAATATCGTTTTTGATGCCATAAGAGCGTGTTTTGTTAAATTTAAATAGGGGACAGTCACCTATTTTTAGGTCAGGCCGTATCCTCTACACCGTACCATTGCTTAATAGCGGCGAGCATCTGCTCGTAGGTTTTTGCGGCCATGATATCCATCTGAGCCCTTTTGCGCTGGGGATGACGCTTGCAGTAACCGACGGCGAATTTTCTAAAGAATCTTATCGCTTTGATAGCTGGGCGGATCTCGGCGACCATTTTGAAGTGATCGAGCAGGATCTGGCCCTGCTCTGTTATGTCAGGATCGGGGGGTTTGGGTTTGCCTTCGAGGAGTGCGCGTGCTTCTGTGAATATCCAGGGGTTGCCGATCGCTCCGCGGGCAATGATGACGCCGTCCAAGCCAGATGTTCTGATACGTTCAACAACGGTTTCGGCATCGAGAAGGTCGCCGCTGCCTAATATGGTCGTGTCGGGGAAATGCTGCTTGACCTGAGAGACGATGTCCCAGTCGGCGGTTTTGCGGTACTTCTGGAGGACGGTTCTGCCATGTATTACGAGGGCATCGACGCCTTCTTTGGCTGACTCTTCGCATATCCGCTGGAAGTCCTCTTTCGAAGCTTCGCTGCCATCAAAGCCTGCGCGGAGTTTCATAATGACCGGGCACTTTACCGCATCGCGTACCTTGCGAAAGATCCTGTTAACCAGTTCGGGTTTTGTCAGGAGGTATCCGCCTCTGCCGCGTCTTAGGACCTTTGGCGCGGGGCAGGCGAAATTCAGATCTATAAGGTCATAGCCTATCGATTCAAATTTGGCTGCGGCGGCAGCCATTGTGTCCGGGTTTGCACCGAGTATCTGGGCTCCGACTGGGTGTTCATCGATGCCGGGTTGAAATCGCATCTTTTTTACGGCTTTGGGATGGATGGCGAGCTTGTCGAGCATGACACCGGTGAGCGTAAGGGGTACGCCGTAGCGTTTGGCGATAACGCGCATGGCGCGGTCGCTATAGCCGCTGAGCGAAGCCTGGAAGAATGGTACATCGCAAGTTATATCACCTATTTTGAGCATTTTATGTTTTCGCCGGTTGTGTGTGCGGGGGCTATTTTTTATGAAGGGTTTTTCGTATGGTTGCCAGTTCGGTTAATATTTCTTTGCCGTGCCGGAGCATTGAAAGCCGGCTGTCGTGGTCCCATGCCCACCTGATGGGGAATTCTTCTATGCGGCAGCCGGCGCGAGCGGCGCGAAGGATTATTTCGATATCGAACATGAAACCTTCGGTAATGCAATCGGCGTAGAGTTTTCTGGCGATATCGCCGCGATAGATCTTAAATCCGCATTGAGTGTCATTAAGTTTTGAAGGAATGTTCAGCCAAACGGTAGTTAAAAAACGGAAGGATCTTGACATTATTTTTCTGTAGGTGTTTCGCGGGCGACAGATGACGCTTTCTTTGTGTGCGCGTGAGCCGTGTGCAATATCAACCTCGCCAGTTTTCAGTAATTTCAGTCCCGTGAGTGCGTCTTCGAAGGGTACGCAGCAGCCGCAGTCAGCAAACATGACAAAGTCGCCGGTCGATGCGGCGATACCGGTCTTAATGGCATAACCTTTTCCGCGATTTTGCTGATAACGTATGACCTCAAGTGGTATGCTGCCATGTTCAGCGGCTCGGGCAATGTCGGCGGTATCGTCGCTGCTTCCGTCGTCGACTATTATGATCTGGCCGGTGAGACTGTTGGCGGCTAAGAAATCGGCGGCTGACTTGACGTCACGGGCGATCTTGTTTCTCTCATCAAATGCGGGTATTACGATAGACAATTCCATACGCCGATAGTATAGTTATTGGCTTCCGGTAAGTCAACCGCCAAAAGCGGGGTTGACTGTACAGCCGAAAAAGTGTAAACTTGGCGTCGTCAATGGGGCGCAAGTTTCGTAGGCGGTGGTACGTCCAGTGGATTTTTGAGCTTTTTTACAGGAGCCTGATATGGAGAGCAGCAGGGTTTTCATGAGGAATTGGCGTTATGTTCTGATTTTGCTTGTGCTGATGGTCGTTATGACCGGCTGTCGCGCGCCGCAGGAGGCGGAGGTAGTTGACTATGCCAAAGCACTGCCGCCGGGTAAACTTGCCTTGCGGAAATTAGTGGATCCGGCGGATATCCCCGATTTTACGATAGCGTCGTATGAACTTGATGATCTTCGGGCCGCTATCGCCAACAGCTTGAATTATATGGCGAAACCTTCGAGTCAGAATTTCTTTCCGTATGGCATGATAACGCATGATCAGGTGGTGGCGAGTCTTAAAAGGCTTGGCGAGATGCTCGATTCGGGGCTAAGGGGCAGAGCACTTAATGCGGCGATAAGGCGTGATTTCGACGTGTATATCTCTGTGGGGTGCGATAACAGGGGTACGGTTCTGTTTACCGGATATTATACTCCGATATTTGACGGATCCATGGCTCGGACGCAGCGTTTTAAGTACCCGCTTTACAAGCAGCCGAAAGACCTTGCCAAGAGCCCTGAAGGCAGGATATTAGGGCGACGGCTGGCCAGTGGTGCCATTGGGCCGTATCCTACGCGTGAGCAAATAGATAGCTCCGGTATGCTCAAGGGTAATGAACTGATATGGCTGAGCAACCCGTTTGAAGTTTATATCGCTCATGTTCAGGGCTCGACGATGATCCGGCTTGGCGATGGAAAGATAATTACCGCAGGGTATGCCGCCAATAACGGCCACCCCTACCATAGCGTGGCAAATGAGATGACGAAAGACGGAACTATCCCGCTTGAGCACATGAGCCTTACGACGATGATAAACTATTTCAGGCAGCACCATGATGAGGTTACCAGATATACAAACAAAAACCCCCGCTATATATTCTTCCAGTTAAGTGATTCGACGCCGCATGGCAGTATCAATGAGCCGGTAACTGAAATGCGTACGATCGCTACCGACAAGTCGGTTTATCCGCGTGCATCTCTTGCGTTTATCTCTGCCAGACTGCCAAGGAACATCGCCGGCCGGATCGAGACACGGGCATTTACCGGTTTTGTGCTTGATCAGGATACCGGCGGCGCGATCCGGGCACCGGGCCGCTGCGATGTCTATATGGGAACAGGTCACGAAGCCGGAAAGATGGCAGGGCAGACTTATCAGGAGGGTAAACTTTACTACCTGTTTTTGAAAACAGGCTACCAGCCGAGGGTTCGGACCATCGGCGATCTTTAGTAAGCAAACCACTCCACGACAGATTGCGCTAAGAAGGTTTTGCGGCGTGGTTCTGTTTGAGATTTATTATTCAATTTAAGGTTTAAGAAATGACAGCATCATTAAGTTTTTACGGAGCCGCGGAAAATGTAACCGGTTCATGTTTTCTGCTGCAGGTTGACGGGATAAAGATACTGGTAGATTGCGGCTTATACCAGGAACGGGATCTTCGTGACAGGAACTGGGATGAGTTTCCCGTACCAGCCAAGGAGATCGCCGCCGTACTTGTAACCCACGCCCACATAGACCACTGCGGCAGATTGCCGAAACTGGTAAAGGAAGGCTTTAGCGGCAAGATATACTGTACGCATGCGACCAAGGAGATCGCCGGTATCGTACTGCTCGATTGCGGACACCTGCAGGAAGAAGATGCCGAGTACAAACGTAAACGCCATAAAAGGCAAGGCAAGGTTCCTGCCCGTCCGGTAGAGGCTCTATACAATGTCGAAGATGCCGAAAAGACCTTACCGCATTTTTCGTCCGTCGATTACAAACAGCCCATAGTCATCGCCGACCGCTTTGAAGTTACCTTTCACGATGCAGGGCACATACTCGGTTCGTCTATCATCAAGATAAAGGTTCCCATAGACGGCCAGAGCCGAACGCTTTTGTTTACCGGCGATGTCGGCAGAGCGGGCAGACCGATCTTGCAGGATCCGTCCATTTTCGAAGAAGCCGACTACATCCTTCTGGAGTCGACATACGGTGACCGCACTCACGATACATTCGAGGATACAAAAGAAAAACTTACCGAAGCCATTAATAACGCTTTCGAAGCCGGCGGCAATATACTGGTTCCGAGTTTCGCTATCGAGCGTTCTCAGGAGATAATGTATTTTCTCAACGAACTTATTATGGAAGATAAGATACCGCCCATCATGGCTTTTCTCGACAGCCCGATGGCTGTGCGGGTGACGGACGTTTTCCGAAAGCATCCGGAGCTTTTCGATAAGGAGACGAAAGCGCTGCTAAAGCATGGCGATTCGCCGTTCGATACGCCGTGCATGCAGATGGTAAGGACTACGCGGGAATCCAAGGCGATAAATAAAATTCGCGGGACCATTATGGTTATCGCGGGTTCCGGTATGTGCACCGGAGGCAGGATCAAGCATCACCTGGCCGCCCATATCTCGAATCCGGAAACCACGGTTCTCTTTGTTGGCTACCAAGCCGTAGGAACGCTTGGCAGGCAGATCATAGAGGGCAAAAAAGAAGTTCGTATCCTCGGGCAAAACTTCCATGTAGCGGCAAAGATCGTTAAGGTTTTAGGGTTTTCGGCCCATGCCGACAGGGATGAACTTTTTGAATGGCTCGGCAATTTCAAGAACCCGCCAAGGCATGTGTTCATCGTACACGGCGAAACAAACGCAGCCCACAGCTTCGCCGAATATGTAAAGCAGCAGAAGCAATGGAACGCGACCGTACCCCAATACCAACAGGAAATAGCGATAGACTGATTCCGCGCAAGGACGCAATAGAAAGCAAAACGGCGTGTGCTCCATGTCCATGCGGAAAATTAAAAACGGGTGGCACGGTCAAGCTTCTCTTTTGGGATATAATACGCCTAACACCATGAACTGATTTTTGAAACGCTGCATATTGCCCACATAAAAGTACACATCGTTACCATCTGAACACATCAGGCTCAACCATCGCTGCTCAATCTTTTCTAAAAGCTCTTTTTCAGACCTGTACCGGTGCTGCCAATCTCTGTATGCCTGTCCGATCTCCCAGTCCATAATCGGTAAATTGTGGCCGGGACATCCCGAGTGGTTATCGCACTGGAAGCTATAGTAGAAATCAAATGGAATCGCCTCTATCGCTTTCTTTCTTTTGTCAAAAAAGGATAATTGCGCATAGCAAGCCTCCCTTTTGCTAGTGTCTTTTTCGGTGGCTCTTTTCCAGGAAAAGCTTATATTTGCAGGTTTGAACATTCCCAAAGACTTATTTGCTTCTACACTCTGAAGTATTTCACAAAAAGACCTGGAACACGTCGGAAGCACAATAGTTTTTCGTTTTTGCCAATTCTGCTTAGTATCAAGATGGTCAATGATCTCAATGCTGTCAGAATCAACTTTGTAGCTTTCGGCTCGCTTGTCCGATGGTGCCTTATGACACTTTACCGAGATAATATTGTACTTCTTGAATTTCTTAGAAGAATCAAGATCGCGGAAAGGTATAGGATATAATCGTATCCACTCACCCGTATCCAAATCGACGCCGGCACAGCAAACCGTTTCGCCGTACTTTCTACTTGGGTTGGGATAAGTTTTGACGGTAACGAGAACTTTTTTTGTTGTCAGAGACAAAGTTTAACCCATGGATATTGCTAGATATTGGTAATCTTGAGGCCATTTCCATCGCGATCTTTGATCTTTCGTGCTACTACTTTGCGATGGCACTTGGCAGCAAGTTGCTCAAAACATAATAAACAGCAAGTTTTCTTTGTAACATAGTCATAGGCTGTCTCAATAGCATCTATACTGTCAAAGAGATGCTCTTCCATTGATGCAAAGAAACTTTTATAATCATGGTCATTTTTGAGTTTATCCCTTACCGGCTTCGGACTCCCCAGTGCCTTCAAATGAATGTAAGAAATGCCATCTTCGTCAAGACGGGTTCTCAGGGCAGTTTTTGAGAATCCACGTTTTCTCGATAAGGGAATTTCTCTGACATCGAGCACACAATTGACAGCGTGTCCCTTCAATCGAGCGATAAACGTTTCGATGTCTGCTCCCTCATACCCAGTTGTAAACAACCGTCTACCCATCACTCACCATTCGCTACTAATCCAATTACACCATTACACCCTACTTACAGAGTCGGTAATTATATAGCAAAAACTAAAATTTTTCTTCTCACATCACAATCGGATCACCGGCCCTGTATTGCAAAGCTGGTCCCTTCGTCATTTGAGGGGGCATAACTAAGGTGTCAAGGAACCTATTCTGCCCACCCTCATTCCGTCTTTTCCATCCATATTCCATCTTGGTCAATCGTTAACACGCTCGGCTCTAAATCTTCATTAACTGAGATCACAGTATATTTCAGCGGCTCCAAGCTGGAAACACTAAATGAAAACATCTTATCCGTACTCTGGTTAAAATACATCCCATCCAGTTCTCCTTCTTCAAATCCAAGCACCCTAAAATCATTATCCGCCGGCAATTGACCATCAACACCTACTTCCGCAGCATATTCTCTAATAGCTACCGCGATAGTACCCATGATTGGCTTCCTTTCACACTGTGGACAACCCTCGGAACGAGCCCATATCACAGGAGCGAATATGATATAGAGAAAAATCAAGATCAATGCTAATGCCACTAACCGGAATAATGATACTGCCACTGTCCGGTATATATTAGGTTTCCGTCCTTGCCCGTTCGTATCGTCACTCATCTTTTCCCCTTTTGCCATTACCAACTCCACTTTCCTGTCGCGGCATCGCCTCTGGCGACGCCGGATAACCAACCTAATCCACAATTTAAAATACTACCCCATCCATCCCCAATAATCAACATTAATTCCATTCTTTGCGCCTTAGCGCCTTTGCGGGATAATATCTGTGTAATCGGCGTAATCCGCGGATAAAATCTTCCAAACGCGCAAGTGCTTTTACATCAGAACCCAAAAAAATAAAATTTTTTTACTCCTTTCCCAACAACGACTTACCGTTTTCAACCCCCAAAAAAATCCCCGATTTTTGCATCAAACGCGCAGGTTCGTGCAAAGGGTGGGGGGACTATGTTTTTTGAAAGAGTTAAAAATGAATACAAAATTACATAAAAGTCAGTTTGACATCCTAATTCTTTTCTTTGCGTCTTTGCGCCTTTGCGGGATAAAAATTAGTGTCTATTCGTGTTTATTAGTGGTTCAACCCTCACTTTTTCCAGGCAAACCCGCAATTTCGCGAAACCTTTTTTTGAGGAACAAACCCAATTTCAATGACCTAAATATCACTGTAACCTCCTATGGTACCACCGCTTACAATGATTTACACCCAAAATCCCAAAACGGAACAAACCCAAACAAAGCCAATCAAAGCCAATTTCAATCCCTGCGATCTTTACGGCAAAAAAACGGGAAATACCTTGCAAAAAACAAAAAAATGAAAAGCAAAGCCAATTTCCGGCAGTCGCGTCGAAGTTTTATGAAGACGGAACCAGCTTTGAAAAAACGAAAAGTGAAATATATATAATACCAATCACAATTAAAAAATGCGCTTTGATGCGCGGTTAAGTTTCTTTACGATAACACATTAACATTTACAACGCGAAAATTTATTACCCTATAAGGGTATGGATATCATGTTATACTGACCTGTCGCGTCGAAGCCTTGAGCGAAGACGGGCCAAAAATATAAATTACACAGGGATTACCAGTGGATATCATACATGTCGATATGGACGCGTTTTTTACCTCGGTTGAGGTGCTGGATGACCCAGCCCTTGCCGGCAAACCCGTGATCGTAGGCGGCAAAGCCGAAAGGCGTGGTGTGGTCGCAGCTGCGTCTTATGCGGTTCGCAAGTTCGGCATTCACTCTGCGATGCCGATGTCGCGAGCGGTCAGGCTTTGCCCGGATGCGATTGTCATTGCTCCGAGGATGAAACGGTACGCTGAAATTTCTAAACTTATTCACGAGGTGTTCGCCAGGTACACGCCGGTAATAGAACCGATCTCACTTGATGAAGCGTTCCTCGATGTGACAGCCTCTATCGGGATATGGCCCTCAGCCCAGGAGATCGGACGGCAGATAAAAGCGGCGATAAAAGACGAGATCGGTTTAACGGCTTCTGTGGGCATTGCGGGAAATAAGTTCTTAGCCAAGCTCGCCTCGGACCTTGATAAGCCGGACGGATTTGTTGTTATAACCGAAGATAATGCACAACAGATACTCGACCCCCTGCCGGTAAGAAGAATATGGACCGTTGGTAAAGTGGCGGAGGGGAAATTAAATGCCGCGGGGATCAAAACTATCGAACAGTTACGCGGCGTTGAATTTAATTCGTTGAAGAATTTGATTGGCAGTGCCGTTGCCGCTGAGACTATCTATCAACTTGCGAGTGGTATCGATGATCGCCCCGTTACCTGCCCTACCCAAGCTAAGAGCATGTCAGCCGAATTCACTTTTCCAACGGATACGTTTGATGAGGAAAAACTGTTAGCCGTCTTGCTCGATCAGGTAGAGGAGGTATCGACGCGACTTCGCCGTCAGGGTTTATGCGCAAAAACCATTACACTGAAATTGCGATATGGCGACTTTAAGACGATAACGAGATCGCACAGTCTTAGTGAACCGGCGCAGACAACCGAGATTTTATGGAACGCAGCCAAAGATATTTTTACTAAATGGCACAAGTCCATACGCGCCGGCAAATTAAGGCTGATAGGATTCGGAGCCTCGAATTTGTCATCTGCAAAAAAAGGGCAGCGGATGCTGTTTAGCGATGAATCTACCGAAAAACAAAAGCACATCGACGAAGCGATGGACATGATAAAACGTAAATACGGCAACGACACGATCGGTAGAAAATACTGACCGAGTGCGTTTACAAATACGCCATTGTACTCATGATCTTGTCAATAGTTGTAGTTGCAGCGGCGGTTGATTCATCGGCCGCACCGTAATAAATCGTAACATTTCCATCATCATCGGTGATCGCTCCGCAGGAAAAGACGACGTTGCCATAGAAGCCGCTGGTTTCATAATCGGCTTCTGGCTGCATGAGAGGCCTCTTTGCCCGGGCTATTACTTTTGACGGGTCGTCCAGGTCGAGAAGAACGGCTGCCAAACTGTAGCGGTCATCCTTGTCCGAGCCGTGATATATTTCAAGCCAGCCTTTGTCGGTGCGTATGGGCACGCAACTGCCACCTACTTTGCCGCCGTCGAATTGATCTTCTCTTGGCAGAACCAGGGGTCGGTGATGGCCCCAGAATATCGCGTCCTCGGAACTTGCAATCCATATCGCGCGAGGACCGATGTACATTGGTACCGGACGGGTTAGGGCATAGAACTTGCCGCCGATCTTTTCGGGGAAGATCACTACGTCAAGATTTTCCGGACAAAAAATCATGCCGTGCCGGTCAAACCGTTGAAAATCACGTGTCTTTAAGAGAGCGGTGGCGATGCCGTTTTCGCTGATTACTTTATATGTAATAAAAAACTCGTCACCTACCCTGCTTATCCGAGGGTCCTCCATGCCGTATGTTTCATAGTCCATTTCGGGAAAAACGGCTGGGGTTTTGTCGATAGTGAAATTGATACCGTCTTTACTGCGAGCAATTCGCAAATGCGATATGCTTGTTAAATACATTTTACCCTTATAGCTGAACGAGCGGGAATCCGGCACCTCAAGATCGTACTCGCCGTGCTTGATCTTAAAGTGGCGAAGCTTGCCGGTGCTCGGATCCAGTATGGGCGCGACCTCTTCGTCGTCAGCTTTATTCTTTGGGCGTTCGGCGACGCGCAAAAGTAAAATAGTCTCATCCCCGTATCGTACTGCTGCCGGATTAAATGCGCCTACGACCTCATAATCATCCCGGCTTGGCGGTACATCGGCGGGAGTTATGAGAGGGTTTTCTTGAAATCTTTTGACAAGCATGATGTCTCCTTTACCTGCGGCCCACAACTGTTCTGTCGTAACCTATTGCCACGCAAGCACTTACGTTTGACGAGTTACCGTTTAACCTCTAATCATTACAACTACTCTAAATCTATCTGCAAACCCTTTCGGTTACAAGGGAAAAATTATTTATCACGGGCTATTGTTAATCTACAAAGTTGTATAACATGCCTGTCCGCAAAGTGCCCCCCTGCTATGATTATTTTATTAATTTTTGATTTTATTTTATAGCATGATTTGAAATTGTTTCACGTGAAACAGTTTTTGTGTAAGTCATCTTTTTACAAATAGCTGTTAAAACTTTCCCGGTGTGCCAGAACTACTTTTTGTATTTTGATAACAATATCTCACACGATACACTGCCAAAAGTGTGATGATTTTTGTACGGACATACCGTCCGCATTGTGCTGGTTATAGCCGTTATGACGATTATCATTGCAAGTATAAACAGCCTGCGTAGTTGTCTGAGGTAAGTGCCCTGTCGGAAACAGTGTTTCATGTGAAACATTTTTGTATAGATAGTTTTTTGTGCTGGTAATGTCTGGGGCATTATGTTAATAGAGTGGCGAGGCAAACTTATTTTATATTTGATATTGAGCATAGGAGGCTGTCATGGCAAACAAAAAGGAAAAGAAACGCCACTTAGGCAAGGGACTTGAGGCTCTGTTAGGGCCTACAAAAGGACTGGGCGAAACGGACCAGTCTTTATCAGATATTTCCGGGGTGCCCCGGTTCCCCAAGGATAAGGTACTGCAAAACGCTATACGGATGATTGCAGTTACAGACTTAAAGCCCAATCCTTACCAACCTCGTACAAGCTGGGATCAGGACCAGCTTCACGATCTGGCAGATTCGGTGCGATCAAACGGTATTATTCAGCCGATCCTGGTGCGCAGGGCGGATACCGGCTTTGAGATCATTGCAGGCGAACGAAGGTTTAGGGCAGCGGAGATGGTGGGTCTTAGCGATGTGCCGGCAATAGTACGCGATGCAACAGATGAACAAATGCTTGAACTTGCGATCATTGAGAATATTCATCGCTCAGATCTCAACCCGATCGAGAGGGCGGTTGCCTATCAGGAGTTTATCAGCACATTTTCACTTACCCAGGCTGAAGCTGCCCAGAGGCTGGGCGAAAACCGGTCGGTTATCGCTAACTACTTGCGGTTACTGGACTTACCTCAAGAAATAAAGCAGATGCTCATTGACAAAACTCTGAGTATGGGCCATGCAAGAGCGATCCTTGCCCTGCCGACTGATGACCTGAGGCGCAAACTTGCCAACCGGGCACTGGCTGGCCGGCTAAATGTCCGCGATGTAGAGCAGTTGGTTCGAATTTATCTGCATGGCCGTGAGGCTAAGGCAGAGCCAAAGCAAAAACCCGCAAATATCCTGGACCTGGAGCAGCGGCTCCGCGAGGCACTCGGGACAAAGGTGCAGATCAACACAGGCAAAAACACGCACCGCGGCCGGATCATAATAGAGTATTATTCGCTCGACGAGTTTGACAGGCTTACCGAAAAGATGGGCCTTGCACCCGCTGAGGAAGTCTGAATATAGGGAATTTTTTGTCGAATCTGTCATGAGACCAGTTTTGGCTACACAAAGAGAACTCGTGGATCTAAGCAACAAAACAACGATACTAATAACGTGCGGGCCGAGTCTTGAGGGGTATTTGCAGGCTGAGGTTGAGGGGCTTGGGTATAGGGTGGATTCTTCGCATCATGGCGGGGTGGAGATTACCGGTTCGCTTGAAGATTGTATGCGGCTTAACCTTCATCTGCGGACGGCTTATAATGTTTTGTATCTGCTGCGGAAATTTAAGTGTCTCCAGCCGGATCAATTGTATTACAACGTTTCGCAGATCGCGTGGGAGGATCTTGTGCCGGTGGACGAGTACATCAGTATTGTTACGCGGGTTAATACGCCGTCGATCGACAATACGATGTTTGCCGGGGTGAAGGTTAAGGACGCTATCGTTGACACGATAATGAAGGCTACGGGCAAGCGACCCGACTCGGGTAAGGAACGTAACAACCTGGTTTTTAATTTGTACTGGAAGGACGATCGGGCATGGCTGTATCTGAATACTTCGGGTAAGAAACTGTCCGACAGGAATTATCGCAAGATCCCGTTTATTGCTCCTATGCGTGAATCCTTAGCTGCGGGTGTAATTATGGCTACGGGCTATGACGGCAAAGTTCCCTTTGTAAATCCGATGTGCGGAAGCGGGACGCTTGCGATCGAAGCTGCGCTATTAGCGTGCGATAGGGCGGCTGGGTCACTCAGGGGCAATTTCGGGTTTATGCATCTTAAAGGTTTTGACGATGAGAAGTGGCAATCGATCCGCAGGAAAGCGGCCAAAAGCAAACGGCAGCGCAAGAACGCGCCGGCTATTGCACCTATAATCGCAACGGATATCAGCGAAAGTGCGATCAACATTGCTCGCAGAAGCGCTATCACTGCAGGAGTCGATCATCTTATCGATTTCAGAGTTTGTGATTTTGCCGATACGCCCGTGCCCGAAGGTGAGGGGATCGTGATACTCAACCCGGAATACGGTGAGCGTATGGGCGATGAAGAGAAACTCGCCGTAACGTATAAAAAGATCGGCGACTTTTTTAAACAAAGCTGCAAAGGGTATACCGGCTTCATCTTTACGGGCAATCCGAAACTGTCAAAGAAGGTGGGCTTGCGTACTTCCAAGCGAACGATCTTCTTTACCGGAAAGATCGAGTGTCGACTACTGAAATACGAACTGTATAGTGGTACGCGTAAAAACGTTAGCCTATCCAGCTAATATTGCCATAGCGATGCCAGCGGCGGCGATGCAGAGCGCGGGGGCCACTGCTTTTGCTATTATCTTCCCGAGCGAGGTTTCGAAGTAGGCTGCTGACAGCGGCAGGCAGAGATGGATCGGGGTTATGTATAATCCCGTCATGACACCGGCGAAGGCAAGTGCCTGTAGTGCCATGTTCGCAGAATCGCCGGTCCCTATTAAGCCTGCCAGGAACGGAAAGGTTATCGCTACGGTGACGGCGGTGATGCCGGTCAGTACCGCGACCAGAAATGGCAATAAGAAGATGACCACCGAAGGGGGGACGTTGCTTGCGTTAAGGAATGTAACGGCATCGTCTATTGCTCCGGAGGCCTGGAGAACGAATTTGAAGAAGACGGCTCCGAAGATCAGGAGTACGAAATCAAATTTGCCGGCGGTTTTGAATAGTTTGATCCAATCATCACGGTTTACGCGGTGCAAAAACAGGAAGATAACTACCGCAGCGAGTACTCCGAGAGCGGGCGGAACTTCAAAGGCTGCGTAGAGGGCAGCAGCCAAAACAATGGGCCAGAAAGCATGGGAGAAATCTTTGATGTTCTTGCCGATGCTTCTTTTGGCTACTGTGTGTTCGCCCTTGGGAGGCATGGAGCCGATGAGCAGAAAGAGAACGCCTCCGATTATTCCGGCAGCCCACAGGACCGCGTTATAAGCTATGATCGAGCGGACGGAAACGCCTAATATGCCCTGTATTAAGGGGATGGCCGGGAACAGCGGCCAGATGGGCTCCCATTGATGCCGGAAATAAAAGTTTATTGCCGCCTGTTTTGAGCGGTCAAGACCGATGTTGTCGCCGAGTTCCCTTACCATCGGTGCTGAGAGCATGATCCCGCCCGGTGTCGGCAGCATACCCATAATGAAAGGGATTATAGCAAGCGCCACCCGCCTGCTCCTGAACAGGCCCTGCATTGCGGGTATGAGCCGGTTCGCTACGCCGACATGTCGCATGGACGCCCCTAAGACATTGACAAGCATCAAGAGTGCTGTGATCATGACGAACATATAGACGCTGGTTTTACTGAGTGGTAAATTTTCAAATTCATAGCTAAGGTGGGCCAGTATCGCCTGGGGTGAAAGTCTGAGCATAACAGCAGCGATAATCGAGGAAACGATCATTGCCCTGCCGATAGGAACCTTGATGCGCAAGAGAACCACCAGTACAAATAGAGAAACTGCCATTACGATCAATGCATACATGGAAACGGATTGTATAAGTGCTGGTGAGGTACGTCAAGGACGGATAATCTTAGATGTTTTCAGTAAGAGGATCGTCCTGCAAGCAGACAGCGACCTGGTCCTGTTCGGCGATGAATTCTTCGGCTACCTCAGCTTCATCGGATTTCTTATCCAACTTCGGCCCCGAGATGGATGCGTCCTCGTAGGACGCTTCCTCGGAGCGATCAGCCTGGAAACTGCCCTGTGTCTGAACGCCGCTTGCCTTTTGGTAATCGGCAACAATATTGTGCATGCGTTGAAGTTTCTGGCGACCTTGGCGCGTAGCCTCAAGCCCTATTACCTGAATACCCAGACTGACTTCGCCGCCGCCGTCGGTTCTGGCTACATGCCTTACCTGGCCTTCCAGATGCAGAGGTTTTTCGTAGGGCATGGGTGTAAACTGCAGGTCGATGAACTGGCCCGTACGGAAATTGGCCTCCTGGTCGAGGTCAACAGCTATTCTCAGACCCACTGCTGAGATGTCTATAAGGCTGCCCTGCCAGTAGTTTTCTATGGGCATTGCGGTAGTTTCGTCGGCATAGCCTCTATGCCAGAACAGAACCTTGACATTGAGTGATTCGGGCACGCTTGCCCTTGCATCGGCTCTGCGCTGCATCTTTTCGACTCTATCAGGGACGGTAAGTATAATTTTCCCCTCACCGGTATCATTTACAGAGGGTTCGAGGCCCGTGACGGCCGTTTCAAATACATATTTGGACGACCCTGCCTCCAAAGACATACCGACGGGTTGGTCTATCATTATGTTCCCAAGCCTGTGGTTTTCCGATCCTGAGATATCCACATGCAGTGTATTGGGGGTTAGAGCCGTGATCGTGACCTTTGTCATGTGCCATTTACCCCTGAAAAGGTGGCTCATAACCGCCGTTATCTGCTCATCAGCGGCCTTTTTCAAGATATCTTGAAATTCAGTTTTTGTCAGTTGCGTATGACCCATATCACACCTCACTAAATGTAACGATAGTCTTATACAAAGTATAATAAACCAAAATGCATAGTCAATTGTCGCACAACTTTTGTTTCGGTTTGTATTAGTATTTCGGCATAAAATGCACTATTCTTAAGAATATTCGGGTCAGACAAAAAATGCTTAAGCTCTCCGGTGAGGTTTTTATTGCATATTCCCTGATACATCTATAAACTCACCTATAGTTTAACTACTACCCGGTCCGAGATCGCAACCTGAACGGATTATCGGACGTAAGCGTATAGTTTGGTATCTTTGATCGAAAGGGGGCACCATGAAGTCAAAAAGTATGGTTTGGGCCGGTTTGACCTGTGTTTTTCTCTTGTTTTTCAATGCCGCTAATGCTCTTGCCTATGATGTAATTGAGTTGCAAACATATAACCAGGAACATTCTTCCGTTACGCTCAAGCCGGTGCGTTTGGGCGAAAAAGTGGGTATCGCGGTTATCTTCACTGGTACGGACGATCTTCATTATTACGCAAAAAAAGAGACCGCGGCAGGAGGATTCAATCTCACTGTCAAAGCTATGGCGGCAGATATGACATTTGGTGAAGCCATCTTCCCAGGATGGGGGACAATGGTGGATCCGTTCACGAAGAAAGATGTTGAGATATTCGTCGGCAATTTTACCGCATTTGTGCCTGTCGAATCTTATGGACCGGATGCTGCAACTTTTGATGTTACCGTTTCGATAAGCGGACTGGCATGTACCAGCACGGTGTGCCTGCGTCCTTTTACAGAAGATCTGCCGCCCTTGAAACTCGATATGAGTAAGAGTGATTCGTGGCCGGTTGTAACTGTTGAAGGGCAGGGCGGAGGCGATCAAAAGGCGGTGTCAAGATTGGCAGCGGCTTCATACTCGGCTCCGATCGCTTTCGCATTGGCGATCCTGGCGGGACTGATCCTGAATGTAATGCCCTGCGTCTGGCCGGTGCTGCCTATAATAGTTACGAGGCTTTGGAACGAGGCTGGGGAGAATAGGTCTCGCAGTATTACGCTTGGTCTGGCTTTTTCGGCGGGTATACTCTGCTTCTTTGCCGCGATCGCTGCTTTGAATCTTATATTGCTCTTTGGCTATGACAAGGTTTTTCAGTGGGGCGATCAATTAAGAAACCCGGCATTTCTCTCGGGGATGAGCCTGCTGATAGTGGTACTCGGACTGTTCATGTTCGGCGTTTTTGGCATTGGTATCCCTGCTTCGGTCACTGGAAAAGCAGGTTCAGGGCACGGCCTAAGCGGTTCGGTCGGGATGGGTTTTCTTGCTGCGCTGCTGGCGACACCTTGCGGAGGCGCCATTCTGGTCGCTGCCTTTGCGTGGGCTCAGACGCAGCATTGGGCGGTTGCGACGTTTACTTTGATGCTCATAGGTGTTGGTATGGCGATCCCGTACCTGATCTTGGTTTGTGTACCGGGGCTTCTAAATAAGCTGCCGAAACCGGGTGCCTGGATGGAACACATTAAACAGGCAATGGGTTTTTTGCTGCTGCTGATCGCGGTAAAGCTGATTATGGCTTTGCCGGCTGAGGCGAAGTCTAATGTACTTATCTATGCTGTTATACTGAGTTTTTGTACATGGATGTGGGGGTGCTGGGTTACATTTTCCACGCCTTTCGGGCGTAAGGTTGTTATCAGGGTAATTGCGGTCATGCTGGCGGTGGCTGCTGGTTTCAGCCTTTTGGGAGGGGACAAAGAGGGTTTGGTTGACTGGCAGCCTTACGATGCTGCCGAGATACAGGCTGCTGTCGAAGCGGGGCAGGGTGTATTGATAAAGTTTACGGCGGACTGGTGTACTACCTGCGGGATGGTTGATAAACTTGTCTATCAGCGAAAGGACATTGCCGAACTGATCAAACGCAAGGGCCTTCTTGCGATCAAAGCCGATACCACAACTTCTAAGATGGCGGCAACGATAGATCTTTCTTCGGTGTATAACGAGCCGGCGGTACCTGTTACGGTTATCTTGCTTCCCGACGGCAGCGAGCGGCACTTGACGGGCCTTATAAGAAAAAAAGATGTCAGAGAGATTCTCGAAGACTTGCCTGATATGCCGGCTGACGGGAAATTTTGAAGGCATCTGGAATCTGAGCGAACGGTAAAAAATGGGCAAACACAAAAAGTTCAAAGTTGATAAGGCAAAGGCGGCAGAGCGAGTCAATGCGATCTTTCCGATGCTGAAGAAAACCTATCCGGATGCCCGGACCTCACTTGATCACAAAAAACCCCTCCAGTTGCTGATTGCGACCATAATGGCTGCTCAGTGTACCGATGTGCGGGTCAATATCGTTACAAAGGACCTGTTCAAGAAATACAGGAACGCTGCCGATTTTGCCAATGCCGATGCTGACGAATTGGGGCAGGATATCCGGTCGACGGGCTTTTTCAGGAACAAGTCAGCCAATATTATAAAATGCTGCCGGTTGATCGTCGATAAGTTCGGCGGCAAGGTGCCATCGACAATGGACGAATTGTTAGCGCTAAACGGGGTCGGACGAAAAACAGCGAATGTCCTGCTCGGTAACGCCTTCGATACGCCGGGGATAGTCTGTGATACTCATGTTATCCGGCTTAGCCGCCGGCTTCAGTTGTCTGTAAATAAGGACCCTGTCAAGCTCGAATTCGACCTTATGGAAGTGGTTCCGCGAAAGAAATGGGGCGGATGGACCCTGTTTAGTCATCTTCTGATCTATCACGGAAGGGCAATTTGCAAGGCTCGCAAGCCCGATTGCGACAATTGCCCCATAGCACAATTTTGTCCGGTCGCCGGAAAACCTGACCTCTGGTAATTTTGCATTCAACCTAACCGATGATTACGCCGATATTAACATTAGTTGCGGCACTGTGCGCGTCAGCATCAGGTAGAAATCTAAATGGAGAATGAAATTGTCTGATATCCGTATGCCAGCCGAAGAGCCCTGGCGAATATTTCGCATAATGGCAGAATTTGTTGAAGGTTTTGAGGAGTTGTCGGCCATAGGCCCGGCAGTTTCGATATTCGGGTCAGCCCGGTCGGAACCGGACGATGAATATTACAAACTCGCCGAGCAGACCGCAGCCGAGATCGCCAAGGCGGGTTTTGCCGTTATGACCGGTGGTGGTGGAGGCGTCATGGAAGCTGCCAATAAAGGCGCCGCCGAAGCCGGTGGCCAGAGCATAGGGCTTAACATCGAACTGCCCTTGGAGCAGCAACCGAATAAATATCAGAATCTATCGCTGCATTTTAAGTACTTTTTTTGCAGAAAGGTTATGTTCCTGAAATACGCAAACGGATTTGTCGTCATGCCCGGCGGCTTTGGAACTATGGACGAGCTCTTCGAGTCACTCGTCCTGATCCAGACGTTAAAGCAGGTTTACTTCCCTGTTATTTTGATGGGTAGCGATTTCTGGAAGGATCTTGTCGGCTGGATAAAGAATATCATGCTCAAACAGGAATATATCTCAGAGGAAGACCTCGATTTCTTCTCCGTTGTCGATGACCCTAAAGAAGCCGCGAAAATACTGGTCGATTTCCATAAAACTCATGGAGTCAAGGGCCTTTCTCAACCTTATGGTATCAAGAAACCAGTTGCCGGTCGTTGATATCAGCGGGTTCGTTATTCGTTTGCTACCTCACGGGCCTTTTTGTAGTGATCGAGCAGGTATTTCTTGGCAGGGCCGCCTAAGTGTTCCCATGGCAGGATAGCATCTTCGGCAAAATCCCTTTGTGCAAGGCGATCCATATCAAGATCATGTTCCTTGAAAGCCTGCTGCCATATCTTTAAATTGAAGCACTCTGTCCACAAATCGAATCTTGCACCGGCTCGCCAGGCCGTTTCGATGACATCGCTAATGCGTCTGCCCGCCCTTGCGATAACCGATTCGAGAATGCTTGCATCGATACCATGAAAGTTAAACTTCAGGAATTTTGCCCTGAGTTGCCGTTTACGGTCAAGTATTATGCCCTTTGCACTCTCAAAATATGCTTTCTCCCGCTGAGCCAGCCAGCCGAAAGGCGTGTGCGGTTTAGGTACCAGCCAGCTTATCGCAATGGTTATATTGGCGGTTCTGTTGTCAACTTGCTTTCGCAGTTTAGCTATTTCAAAGGAAAGATCGACGATGCGTTCTATATCTTCGGTCGTTTCGCCCGGCAAGCCGACCATGAAATAAAGTTTGACCCTTTGGAAGCCTTCTTCGTACGCGGCCTTGATCCCGGCGAACAGGTCTTCGTCCGTTATCGGCTTGTTTATTACCCTGCGAAGTTTTTCGCTTGCAGCTTCGACCGCTATCGTCAAGCCGGACTTTCTAACCGAGGCAGCCATTTTCGGCAGAAGTTTCAGTTGCGTCTGAACGCGAAGAGAAGGCAGCGATACCCCCACATGACGCTGCTGAAAGTAGTCTTGCAATTTTACGACCAGCTCTTCCAGTTCCGGATAGTCGGCGGTCGAAAGGCTCAGCAGGCTTACGGTATCAAAACCGGTTGATATGTAATTTTGCTTTGCGATCTCGACGACCCTGTCCACACTGCGAAACCTGATGGGTCTTCTGCAGAAACTGGCTTGGCAGAATCTGCATCTGCCCGGACAGCCCCGCATGATCTCGACACTGATCCGTTCGTGGACAGCTTCTGCAAAGGGGACTATCGGTTTGTCGGGAACGGGGGAATTGTCCAGATCGTCAACAACGGCATTTTCAAATCGCAGGGGCAATTCGGGATGCTTTGCTTTGAATGTTTTTATTTTTTCCCCGTCATATTCGAATTCGTAAAGTGAAGGTACATAAACAAAATCAAAGGCAATTGCCGCTTGATAGAGGATTTCCTGTTTGGTCTTCCCCTTGCTTTTCTGCTGTCTTATAAGATCAATAAGCTTTACGATCGCCTCTTCGCCATCGCCTAAGAGAAATAAGTCTACAAAATCGGCGATCGGCTCGGCACAATTCGGCGATTGGCCGCCTGCGATAATGATCGGATCGTCTTCGTTCCGTTTTGCCGACCTTACCTCAAGGCCCGCCAGATCGAGCACGTTTAGCATATTTGTGTAACAAAGCTCATTGGTAAGGCTAAAGCCAATGACATCGAAATCCCTCACGGCCGCCTTCGATTCGAGGGTAAAGAGGGGCACATTGTTATCCCGCATCACTTTTTCGGCATCGGACCACGGGGAAAAGAGGCGCTCGGCGGCGGCGTATTCGAGAGAATTGACCACGTGATAGATTATCGCCATGCCAGTATGACTCATGCCGATCTCGTATATATCGGGAAAACACAGCGCAACGGTGACATCGCAAGCCTGCAAATCCTTTTTGACCTGGTTTATCTCGCCGCCTATATAGCGGCTCGGCCTGCGTACATAGGGGAAAAATCGTTTCTCTACCTCAGTTTCCAATATCTGTATCTTTTTGTCGTTCATACCGGCCATTATACCAATTACAATGATAAAATGCGCTTTGATACGCAGTTACATTTCTTTGAGATAACACATTACGATTTCCAACGCGGAAATTTATTACCCTATAAGGGTATTATAGCGTTATTTGAAGATTTGTTGAACATAATAAGCAGATAAGTTAAAATCCACCTTTGCTTTTGAAAGGGAACCATTGAAGAAAACTATCCGGACTATCGTTATTATTGTTTTTGTGGTGGGGGTTGCGTTTGCTATACGCAAATTGAACGAACCGAAGCTGTTCTCTGTCGACGGTGGATACCGCACCGTTATGGGAACATTTGCCCATATTGTAACGGTTTCCGACGATCACAGCATTGCCGCCAGATCCGTCGAGGCGGCTTTCGATGCCCTTGTCGCCATAGACAATATGATGAGTGATTACAAAGCGGACTCGGAACTGTCCCGGCTTAACCGCAAAGGATTTCCTGGCCCGGTAGAGGTTTCGCCGGAACTTTTCAACATTCTTCTGGATTCGATTGAATTTAGCAAGATGAGCAAAGGGTCCTTCGATATCACCATCGGGCCGGTAGTCGATCTCTGGAGGCACGCGGAAAAGACGGGGCGAAAACCCACGCAACAGGAAATCGCAGTAGCGAAATCGAAAGTCGGTTACAAAAAACTCATACTCAAACTCGACGGTCAAACTCGAACGGCGCAGTTTGCTGTTAACGGGATGCGTCTGGACCTTGGGGCAATTGCCAAAGGTTATGCGATAGACCGTGCAATTTATGCCGCGCGAAGCACAGGAGCGTCGGGTGCTATAGTCGATGTCGGGGGCGATGTCAGTTGCTTCGGTTTCACACCGAGATCGGAAAGACACTGGAGGGTCGGACTTCAGGATCCTGATGACGAAAGCAAAACCATCCTTGTCCTTAAATTAGCGCAAATGGCAGTTGCTACAAGCGGAGATTACCGCCGCTTCGTCGAGATCGAGGGCCAAAAATACAGCCACATCATAGATCCTGCCACCAGTTCATCAGCCAGTAAATTTACCAGTGTGAGCATAATAGCGCCAACCGCAATTGAAGCCGACGCGATCGCCACCTGCGTAAGCGTTATGGGCCTTGACGCAGGGATGAGACTTGTCGAATCGCTCAAGGATGTCGAGGCACTTGTTATCCTCACCGATCGCAGTCAGGACTACATTTACACAGAGGGCATAAAGAAGTATGTAGATACTTCGCAAACATACGCGGAAGATTCAGCGGCTTCAAAAATGATCGCCCCTGACACATCACCGGGGCAATAGTTTATGCGCTTGCGGCTTTTTGTCCGGCTTGTCGCGGTTCGGGTGCGTTTTGGCCTCGATAGACTATTACTCCGGTCGGGCACTTCGTCATGGCGGTTTCGGTATCTTCGGAGGGTTTGTACTTTTCGTAATCCATTCGGGCGTTGTTGCCGGCGATGGTGAACAGTTCGCTTTTCTTCGTGCACATCTTGCAAGCGATACAGCCGACCTGACACATCCCTCTTGTTGACTTGCCATTTTCATTGCTGCTGCATGCGACGATCATCATGTTTTCCTGAGTAAAGGGCACCATCTCGATAAGGTCCCGCGGGCAGGCCTTGGAGCACGCTGTACATCCGGTACACTTTTCATAATCCACAGTTGCCAATCCATCGATGACATGCAGCGCGTCGAACTTGCAGGCACTTACGCAATCTCCGGAGCCGAGACAGCCGAACTTGCATGCCTGAACATTAGGAGTAGCGTTAGCGGCGGTGCAGGTTGGGATGCCGCTGTATCTTGCATAGTAGACTCTGTCTTCGGTGTGTGCCCTGCAATGAACGATAGGCCGCTGTGGGGCTCCGCCTGCGCTTACCTGTAAGTTTAGTATTTCGGCGACTTTCTCGGCTGTTTCAGCTCCTCCTGGTGCGCATTTGCCAAGCAGTTCGGGGTCCTCGGCTACGGCCTTTGCGTATTGTCCGCATCCGGCAAAACCGCATGCACCGCAATCGATGCTCGGAAGGGCTTCGTGGACCTGCTCAATCTTCGGGTCAATTACCACTTTAAGTTTTATACTTGCTATCAGAAGTATGACGGCAAAAGAGCCGCCTAATACCACCATTGTAAGGCCGGCTGGCCAGGAACTCTGCCACAATTCGGTTATATTCGCTAATATCATTTCTATTCCCGTATGAATTTAATATTCTATCTTATCATTCCCGCAAAGCCCATAAACGCCATTGTCAGGATACCAGCGGTCACTAATGTGATCGGGGCACCCTGCATGGATTCTGGCACATCGGCTAACAGCAGACTCTCGCGTATGCCTGCCATAATACATATCGCCATCGTAAAGCCGATGCCCGCTCCGGCACTGAGGACGACGGCTTCAAGGAGGCTTTCTATCTCCCAGAGATTCAGGAAAAGACACAGCCCCATGATCGCACAGTTGGTCGTGATCAGCGGCAGAAATATCCCAAAACTTTCATACAGCGGAGGGAAAAATTTTCGTACATACATCTCGACCAGTTGAACGGCACCTGCGATAACGAGTATGAAGCTGACATATCGTAGCACCTCAAGGTTATATTCCACCAGTACCCAGTGATCAATCATCCATGTAAGCGTACCGCTAAGCGTGATGACGAAAGTCACCGCACAGCCCATACCGAAAGCCATATCGATCCTGCCGGATACGCCGAGATACGGGCAGATGCCGAGGAACTTTGTGAACACAAGGTTATTTACGATAACAACCGAAAGAAAACCAAGCAATAATGTTTGTAGTGTATCCATTCTTAAATCCTATACTAAGACTTTTGTTTTTTATTTATTATGTTAACAACTGCCAACAGGAGTCCGAGTGTAACGAAGGCTCCTACGGGCATTCCCATACCTGCCCATGGCGTAAACCACCCGCCGCTTTCGACATTTGCAAAAACCGTAAACCCGAGTATCTCGCCGGTTGCGAGAAGCTCACGGATCCCAGCCAGGACCGAAAGGGCAAGCGTAAAGCCAAGGCTCATTCCGATAGCATCTATAATACTGATGACAACCCCGAACTTGCTTGCACATGCTTCGGCGCGGCAGATGATCAGGCAGTTTACAATAATGAGCGGGATATACGGCCCGAGTTTTGCACTCATCTCAGGCATGTAAGCCTTTAGTGCAAGGTCGGCGATAGTTACGAAAGTTGCGATAGTCAGCGTGAACATTAAAATTCGCAGATGCGGCTTTAGCAGGTTACGCATGAGGCTTATGACGATGTTCGAGCAGATCAGTACGAACATTACGCTTGCGCCCATGGTAAGGGCGGCAGCGACGCTGGTAGTTACCGCAAGCGTCGGGCACATCCCAAGCAGAAGCGCAAATACCGGGTTCTCCTTCCAGATGCCGGCGAAAAATGTCTGACCTAAAGCGATTTTATTTTCACTTGCCATTTATAAAAGACCTTTCTCTTTCAACTGAGTCTTTACCTGTTCGATATAGGTATTGAATATGCTAACAACGGCGTCGCTGGTAACTGTCGCCCCGGTGATCGCGACTATTTCGTTGTCGCCTTCGATGACTTTCCAGTCGGCAACTTTTGAAAGTTCAAGGGTGGTCGCTGGTGTGCCGGCAAACTGTTGGACGAAATAATGATCGGTGTTGTTTATCTTATCGCCAAATCCGGGCGTTTCATTACTCAACAGAACGCCAAAGCCTTTCAACGTTTCAAATTTTGCATCGGTAGCTATGACGATTTTTATCTTATCGGCAAAGCCGGAGCCTGTTGCAACAAACGCCCAGCCAAGACAATCGCCGGATGCGTTAATGCCTTTTTTAACATCTACGTTGATCGGTTTGCCTTTGGGCGAGGTTATGGTCAGGCCTTCTTTGGATATCGATTCAAAGGTTGTTGTTCCCTTGACCATGCCGCCTGCGAGGTTGTTAAACTTATCGATCTCATTTTGTTTAATAATAGGATCGAGCGCGGCGTTCGTTCCGGCAAGCAGTACTCCAAAGAACAGGGATGCGACGATCAAAAGCCAGCTTTTTTCGAGAAATTCTTTAATCATTCTTTTTTCCTCCAGCAGGAGTGAGGGTGCAAACCCTTTCGATCAGCGGCGTAAGAGCGTTCATGAGCAGTATCGCGAACATTACACCTTCGGGATAGCCGCCTACATTTCTGATAAGCATGACGACAACGCCAACACCAATGCCGAAAACCCACATGCCCGAACGCGTAAGCGGGGCGGTTACCGGATCGGTTGCTATAAACAGTGCGCACAAGAGCATACCGCCGCTAATAACATGAAACAGCGGGTCAGCGAATTTGTCCGGGTTTACAAAATAGAATATCGCTGCAAACAATGCCGCCGAGCCGAGAACGGCGACCGGTATGATATAAGTTATGGTTTTTCTGATCAGCATATACACGCCGCCTAATAGCATAGCCAGTGCACTGGTTTCGCCGAGGCATCCGCCGACCGTTCCGAGCATGGCGCCGGTCCTGAGGGAAGCGGTCTTTTCTATATCAGTTTCGCCTTTGATGGCTTGCTTGCTCCATCCAAGCGGGGTTGCCTGAGTAACTGCATCGGCATCGATAGAGGTCGATACCGAGATGGCTGGCATTGCCGGATCGATCGTTGCGGGCACTGTCCATGTGGTCATTAATGCCCCGAAACTTGCCGCCATAAATGTTCTGGCAACCATTGCCGGGTTGAATACGTTTGCGCCCAATCCTCCGAACACCATCTTACCGATAGCTATGGCTACAGCGCCACCGACGACCGCCGCCCATATCGGGATAGCTGCCGGCAATGAAAAGGCAAGTATAATGCCGGTTACTACGGCACTGAGATCACCGAGAGAGTTCGATTTTTTGGCGATTAGGTTACATAACCATTCCGTTACAACGCATGTTATCACGCAAGCGGCGATGACGATTGCGGCACGTAGTCTGAAGAACAGAATAGCTGCGACCATCGGAAACGCCAGGCCGATGATAACATCGAGCATAATGCTTCGCGTAGAATGAGCCTTGCTTATATGCGGGCTCGGTGAAACTGTAATATTTTCAAGCATGTCTTTCCTCTAATAAACTATTGCTATACGGGCTACTTCGGCATCTTCTTCTTTGCACGGGCGACGAGAACCTTGCCAGTATTTATATAACCTTTAATTTCGATATTCGCCGGGCAGATATAACTGCAACAGCCGCACTCGATACAGCTTGGCATGTGGTACCTTTCGGCAACGTCAAACATCTCATGTTTTACCGCATGTGCGATCTTCGTCGGGTTGATATTAGTCGGGCATACATCAATGCATCTGCCGCAGCGGATACAAGGCGTTTCCCTGTTCTCAAATTTTGCTTTGGTGATATCAGTTTCGGTAAGTATCGTAATCGCCCCGCTGGTCTTGGTCAGCGGCATGGAAAGATCGGCGATAGCAAAACCCATCATCGGTCCTCCCATAATGACCTTGCGGGCATCATCGGTCAATCCTCCACAATGTTCGATAAGTTCGCTTACCGCCATACCGACAGGTATATAATAATTGCCCGGTTTGGCGATGCCGCCGCCGCTTACCGTTGCTACCCGGTGGGTGAGTGGTTTGCCCGAAACGACCGCCTCTGCGATCGCCGCGCATGTCGCAACATTGAAAACCGCCACGCCTATCATTGGCGGGATACCGCCGTCGGGGACATCCTGGCCGATAATCGACTTTATCAATTGTTTTTCGCCGCCCTGCGGGTACTTTGTCTTGACCGCTACGACTTCCATCGACTCGGCATTTTTGCACTGAGCCAGTGCCTGCGACATTGCCTTTATTGCTTCGGGCTTATTGTCTTCGATCCCGATGGAGACCTTGTCGCATTCGGCGGCTTTGGCGGCAAGTTTTATCCCGGCGATTATCTGGTAGCTCCACTTGAGCATGATTCGGTAATCGCATGTAATAAACGGTTCGCACTCACAGCCGTTAATGATAACTATCTTCTTGGGCTGTTTCGGATTAGGCTCGATCTTGACCCTTGTGGGGAACCCGGCTCCGCCCATACCTACGATACCGGCATCGTGAATTGCGTCGCGTATTTGCTCTGGCGAATATGCGTTTACGTCAAAGTCAGCCGTAAACTGTTCCGGAGACGGCTCCTTCTTATTATCCGCCTCCGGGTCTGTGTCGATGATCACAGCCATCTGTCTGCCGACGACCGGATGTGATGCAAGTGCGATATCCTTTACCGTGCCCGTAACAGGCGAATGAACCGGTGCCGAAACGAAGGCCTCCGAGCTGCCCACCACCTGACCTGCTTCTACCTTGTCACGTTTGGATACGACGGGTGCATTTGGAGCCCCGATATGCTGGCCCAGCAGGATCGCTACCTGACTCGGCACAGGCAACTGTTGAATTTCGCAGTTTTCCGTCAAAGATTTTTTGTCCGGTGGATGAACACCGCCCGGAAAAGTCATTTTGCCCCTGGTTTCGATCTTTCGTCTCCTTCTAATATACAACTTTTGCTTAGGGTATCTGTGTCTTCGCTTTTTCCGAAATGAAGATTGATAGCCCTGATAACGATGATGCCGATGAAAGTTACGGCAACAGATGATATAAAGCTAAGCCAAATCCTTTGTTTTTCGCTGTCAATCGCTCCTTCAAATATCTTTCCAAATATAGCCAGCGATGCAATAAACACCGCTATCGGCAGCATAAATGCCACGATCGCCCTCCAAACTACCGAAGGGCCTCTCTGGCGGCCCAATTGTTCGTATGTACTTTTACAGTCACGGGCTTGGGCACAATCAGAGCATTTCTTCTCAGTTTTCTCCATGAGAATCCATTATATTTCCATAATATAGGTAGCGCTATAATATGCAAGCGATTTTTCAGCTATTGTACACTGAAATATAAAAGCGGCATCAAGGGTTCTTTCAAACTCATGATGCCGCCTGCCTGATAATACAGCAAAGAAGAAGCTAAACTATTTCGCCGCGTTTCTTCTCTCTTCGGTCTTACTGAAACCGCACTCAGGGCATCTGTCGTAAAAATCTTCGCTTTGAGGGGTAGAAATAAACATTGAATCACATTGCTCGCATACCATAGCCCGATACGCAGATTGCTGATTGCACTCAGGACAAACAAATCTTGGCGTGCTCATCATCATCATAGGACCGCCGCCACCCATTCGGTTCATTTGCTCTCTCATTTCCTCCTGGCTAAGCTCGAAGTCAGCGTTGCATTGGTTGTTTATACAAAGCATCGTGATCGGTCCGGTCGGTCCCCTGCTGCGGCTTTTACCTAAACGCGGCACAACATTAATGATCACCGCCAAAACGATGCAACCAACAATAATCCCTATCATTATCTTTTTTTTCTTGTCTTCATCCATAACACGATCTCCACATAAAGTTACAAGGTTAAAATCCAGGACCAGCCGCAACATCCGGCTTTGTACAAAATCATCCTAATATCAATATAAACTATTCCACGTCTCTGTGTCAAACGATTCTTTTCATCGTCGCCGACCAGATACCCGTCGATTCTGCATCTATCATACCAAGAATCCGTGAGGGCTCTTCCGGCATACCTGTCTTAGCCGAAAGATAAGCCGATTCGATCACCGCCATGTTATTAAGGATAGCGTTGCCATCTGCCCACAGAAACTTTGTTTCCGGTGAATCGAGTGCCTTTCCCAGGTTTTCAAACATCTTAATTGCCACCTGCACTTTGTCGGTGGCGCGTTTGGATCTCTTTAATACCTTACCCAGACTGTCATATATGGTAAATTTTTCAAAGGAGACAGCAAAATTCCTGTCTTTACCGTAAAGCCTTAGCATCTGCTCATTCGGCCCGAATGTCCTGCTGGCGAGCAGATTGCAGATGAGCGTATCTGAAAATTTCATCGTTACCACAGCCGTATCTTCCGTTATTGAAAGCCGTTGCTGCTTATCCGGCGCCATATTCGTATTCAGCGAGTACACCTTCTCCGGAACCCCGAAGTTCAGTACTATCTGGTCGATCAACTCATAGCAATCCCGCAGCAGAACGCCGCCGCCAGCCAATTCCGGGTCACTTAGCCACCTCTGGTCAGGGTCATCGGTTCTTTGTGGAACATAGCATGTAGCATTGATAAGGTTGATGGGCCCGGCCTCTTCGGATTTGAGATACTCTTTAAATTCGCCGAATCCACCCGAAAACCGTCCGGCAGTCACGGTTGTAAAGATCACCTTTTCTTTCCTGGCTAATGCGACAAACTCCGCTGACTGCTCAAAATCAAGAGACGGCGGGCAAAGTTTTACAACATTAAATGCTTTCTTCATTGCCGCACGGACATACTCTTCGCAAAGATGCATCGGGTCGGCGACGATAAGCACATCAAGGGCATTTTGAACCACCAGTTGCCGGTAGTCGTCAAACGCTGCAGCCTCATATTTCCTGGCAACCTTCTTTGTTTGATCCGAATCCTGGCCCGCAACGGCGATAATATCGAAAAGCTTTGTCTGCCATATCCCCTCAAGCAGTTGACAGCCCTGCCCGGTCAGACCCAAAATACCTGCCTTAAGCTTGTTATCATCCATACGTCACACATGCCGCCGCGACTGATTGAGGTTAGATGTCGGTTTTCCCATTATGGGTGGTAATAAAATGATCCGGCACAAAGAACCGCGAACAAAGCAACAGAACTTCCTTGCCCACCTGCTCGATCACCGCATCGTTATCGATATTCTCGGCTACCCGGTTGAAAAACTCTGCTATGAGATCCATCTCCGCCTCTTTCATGCCTCGCGTTGTAATGGACGGAGTCCCCAAACGAAGACCGCTCGGATTAGATGGTGGTGCCGGATCGCCCGGTATCGTGTTATAGTTCGTAACTATTTTTGCCCGGTCGAGCGCCTTGGCCAGTTTTTTGCCGCCAATACTTTTGCCGCGAAGATCGATCAGTATTAAGTGATTGTCGGTACCGCCCGATACGAGGTCGAAACCGTACTCAAGCAGTTTTTCTGCGAGTCTCTTGGCATTCGCTACCACCTGCTTTGCGTACTCGATAAATTCGGGTGTATCGGCTTCTGCAAGTGCCACCGCAACAGAGGTTAGCGTATGCATGTGAGGTCCGCCCTGCAATCCGGGAAATACCGCTTTGTCAACTTTGTCGGCATGTTCTTGCTTGCATAACAGCATTCCGCCTCGCGGCCCTCGAAGAGTCTTGTGCGTTGTTGTCGAGACAATATCGGCATACGGCACCGGGCTCTTGTGGATCTTTGCTACCACCAGACCGGAGATATGAGCGATATCGCTTAAATGATAGGCACCGACCTCCTGAGCGATCTGACCGAACTTCTCGAAATCGATCTCTCGAGGATAAGCGGTTGCACCGGAGATGAGCATTTTGGGCCTATGTTTTTTTGCTAACTCTTCAATCTTGTTAAAATCAAACCTACCCGTCTCAACATCGACTTCGTACTGAACGGATTTATAAACCTTGCTTGTCATGCTCACTTTCCAGCCGTGCGTAAGATGACCGCCATACGTCAAAGAAAGTCCCATTATCATATCGCCCGGTTCAAGCAATGCGGAATACGCCGCAACATTGGCAACAGAACCGGAATAAGGCTGAACATTGGCGTGCTCGGCTCCGAAAAGTTTCTTAGCTCGCTCAACTGCTATCGACTCTATAAGGTCCGTTACCTGCTGGCCCTCATAATAACGCTTACCAGGATACCCTTCAGCATACTTGTTAGTCAGACAACTACCGGCTGCCTGCATAACCGCCTTGGAAACATAATTTTCGGAAGGTATCATCCGCAAGGATCCGCTCTGTCGCGCTTTTTCCTGAGTTAACAACTCATATATTTGCGGGTCATATTTTTCAAGTGCCGAAAGCATGTATAGTTCTCCCAAAAAACCAATAACGGGCTCTTATATCACAAACGGACCGCTGATACAAGCCAGATATGCCCCCTGCTTGAAAAAACAACCGTTTCTTACACATAACTCGTTGCCTGCAAACAAGTTAAAGCCTCTATCAACACGATATTTTCCTTTCAGGCCTTGTACTGATTGTGAAAAATATGTGTGCCTATGTTCGCGGTTTAACGGTTTTTAGCAGTGACTTATATATATGCAACGTATAAGTAATAAATACCATTGGTATTATTTGTTGACAAACCCATGTCATTTCTTGTATTATACTGCGTTCTAAACTGTTTGCTAAGGAATAGATACGATACATTTTTGGGCCAATGGGCCTGTGTGATCTTATGAAATATTGGGTTTTTGTAACGAAAACAGGGAGCAAAGTACTGTAAATGCCGGATTCTAACAAAGATTCTGCTTTGAAAAAGGCGGTTGCGTTTTTTGAGCGAGCCGAAGAAGTGGCTGCCACAGAAAATTTCGACTACGCCATTGATATGTACTTAAGGGGTTTGCGCCTCGCACCAGATGCCGTGGAAGATGGCCATATCCCCCTGCGAAAACTGGCATTGCTTCGCCAGGTACGCGGCGGCAAGAAGCCTTCGGTGATGAGTAAATTCAAAAAACACGGCAAGGAACCCATCGATGAGATGCTCAGTGCAGCAGCACTTATGGCAAGGGATCCGGACCATCTACCCTATGCCGAAGCGATGCTAACATCCTGCGTAGAAGGAGGTTACAAACGAGCAGCCGAGTGGATAGCACAACTGATCTTTGAAGCGAACCTGCACAGAAAAAAACCTTCATTGGCAGCCTATATCCTCCTCAAGGAATCCTATGCCGCGATCGGGCTTTATGAACAGGCGATCGCCGCTTGCGATTGTGCCTGTAAGCTCAAGCCCGCAGACGGTGCACTCCATGATGAATTGCGGGATCTTTCCGCTCGCCTTGCCGTCCAGAAGGGAAAATATGACCAGGGGGGGGATTTCAGGAACTCGATCAAAGATAGAAAATCCCAGGAAATGCTGCATTCACAAGAGGGCCTGATTAAAAGCGTTGACTATCGGAAAAAAGCTATCGAAGCCGCGAGAAAAGAAGTCGAAAAGAACCCCGAAGCTCCGGCCTGCATTCTAACATTAGCCGACGCACTTTATGATCTCGATACCAAAGAATCTTACAAGGAGGCCCTCGACGTTTTGAAGGCCGCCCACGAAAAGTTCAAGGACTTTAGATTCAAACGCCATCATGGCGAGCTGAAGATAAAAAAACTCAAACGCAGGGTTCGTGCCGCAAAGACAGCTCAGGATGCAAATCCGGACAACGAGAAAGTAAAGCAAAAACTCCATACATATCTCGAGGCATTCGGGGAGCTTGAACTTAACCACTACCGGCTCTGCGTAGAAAACTACCCTACCGATTGCAGAATGAAGTATGAATACGGGGTCAGACTTACGGTCAACAAGGAATTTGACAAGGCGATACCCTTGTTCCAGGACGCACAAAAGGATCCGCGATTCAAAATTGCCGCTATGGATAAGACCGGTTTGTGTTTTTTCTTCAAGGGTTGGCTCGACGACGCTATTGACATATTTACAAAAGCAGTTGACGAATGTCCGATCAAGGACAGCGCCATCGGCAAGGAGTTGCGCTACAATCTTGCCAGAACCTACGAGAAAAAGGACGAATACAGCAAGGCCCTCGAAATATACCGAAAACTTGCCCAGCTTGATTTCAATTACAAGGATGTTCGCAAACGCGTAGATGATCTGAGGGAAAATTATGAAGAATAGCACTTGGCGCAAGGCGCAGGTGTTGAATAAATATGATAGTTATTAATTAGTCAGAAGATTTTAGGAGCTTAAAGTGGCACATTCGTTATCAGCGAAAAAGAGAATAAGACAGAACGCAAAAAGAAATACTATTAACCGCGCTCGCAAAAGCATGGTCAAGACACAGATCAAGCATTTTGAGGCCGCCATATTAGACGGTGACATCGCAAAGGCTACCGCCCAGCACAGACTGCTTGTAAAGAAACTTGACAAGGTTGCGGCAACCAGCACCCTTCACAAGAACACCGCTGCGAGGATGAAGTCCCGCATGGCAAAAAAACTCAACGGTCTCAAGGCAAAATAAGCCTGACCATAAAGGTATTATTTGCGGAATACAGAGCGTCTGGTCGATATGATATTGAATCATCAAAGCGCGCGTTGTCAAGTGTCTCTGGCCTTCGGCGTGCTTTAAGACGATTTGGATAATATCGAACAGGCGTTTTTGCTTTTATGAACTACGATCAGCAAATACTGAAGTTTATGGCTCGGCGGGACTATAGCCCCGTCAAGCTCTCAGAAATGGTCACATCCTTGGGTGTCGCCGACAGGGACATTGCCGACTTCAAAAATTCTTTCGAGGCCCTTCGCCAAAACGGTCGCGTCATATCAGGTGCAAGAGGCATCGTCTCACTTCCGTCAATGCCCAAACGCGTTACGGGAACATTTCGCGAGAACGTCAAGGGCTTCGGCTTCATCAGACCAGACGAACCAAATGCAGATGGCGACCTTTTTGTCAGTCCGGACGATAAAGCCTCGGCGATGACCGGCGACACAGTCGTTGCAAGGGCAATAAAAAAAGGAATACGTTACGGCCAGATGCGGTATAACGGCGAGATCGTTGAGATATTAGAGCGAGGCCAGAAAAGCGTTATCGGCACACTTCGCAAACCAGCCGCCGAATGGATAGTCGTCCCTGACGGTAAGGATACCATCGCTCCGGTTGCCGTTGACGATGTTACCGCCAAAGGCGCAAAGGTAAACGACAAGGTAAAAGTTGACATCATCTCGTATCCCGACCGGAACAAACCCGCCCGCGGTGTCATTACAGAGGTCTTCGGAAAAGCCGGCCAATACGAAGCTGAGATCGAATCGATAATCGCGCAATACGACCTGCCCGGCCAGTTCGTCGAAGAATGCTTCGCCCAAGCCAGAAACGCCGCTGACACCTTTAGTCATGCCTCGGATACTTCCCGCGACGATATCACGGGCGATGTGATCATTACAATAGACCCCGATGACGCAAAAGACTTCGACGACGCCATAAGCCTTCGCAAGAACCCGGACGGCAACTGGGTTCTCGGCGTTCACATTGCCGACGTCAGCACCTTTATCGAAATGGACTCGCCGCTGGACAAAGAAGCCAAAATACGCGGCAACAGCACCTACCTGCCCGGCAGAGTTATCCCGATGCTGCCGGAAATTCTCAGCAATGGAATATGCAGCCTTCAGCCCGACCAGGATCGCTTCGCCAAGAGCGTTTACATTACTTATGACGAAACCGGCCATGTCCTTGGCCGCGAATTCGCCAACAGCCTGATAAGGTCTTCGGCACGCCTTAGCTATAAACAAGCCGATGACATATTGCACGGCAAAGCCGCCGATTTTCCCGGTGATGTCGTAGCGCTTCTAAAGGATATGGAGACTTTGGCCCGTGTCATAGAAAAACGTCGGATCAAAAACGGCATGCTGCATCTGGACCTGCCCGAAACCGAACTGATCTATGACGAAAACGGTCAGGTCGTTGACGCCGAACCCGCCGATGATTGTTATCCTCATACGATAATTGAGATGTTCATGGTCGAAGCCAACGAAGCCGTCGCCGCCCTTATCGACAGGTTTAATGTCCCGTTCATACGCCGCATTCACCCTGAGCCCGATTCGATAAAGACAAAAAATCTTGGCAGGTTCGCAAAGCTATGCGGTTTGAAAGTGCCCCGTAATCTCGACCGCGCCGCTATACAGGACTTGCTTGCATCCGCCAAGGGAACAAGCAGCTCTTACGCGATCAACATGCACATCCTTCGCAGCCTTCAACGTGCCGAATACGCTCCGCTGCATATCGGCCACTTCGCCCTTGCTTCGAAATACTATTGTCACTTTACCAGCCCCATACGCCGCTACGCCGACCTGATGATCCATCGTCTCCTTCAATGCTATCTCGAAGGCAGGCTCAACATGATCGGTTTGGAAGAGATTCTGCCTGAAACCGAACTTGTCGAGATCGGCAACCAGATAACCCTCGCCGAAGAACGCTCCACAAATGCCGAGCGTGAACTCAAGACCGTACTTATTCTTCAGATGCTGAGCAAACGGATCGGCTCGACCCTCGAGTGCGTCGTTTCGGGCCTTACCAACTTCGGCGTTTTCGTCCAATGTAGAAAATTCGGCGTCGAGGGCATGATAGAACTTGCCAATCTCGGCCTCGATACATGGAAGTATGATCAGCACCGACAAGCCATCATTGGTGCCCACTCCGGCAAAAGCGTCCACCTCGGGCAGGATATGCCCGTAAAAATAGTCACCGTAAACGTCCCCGGCCGGCAGCTCGACGTCGTGCCGGTCGAATTACTCGTCTCGACAAGAAAGAAAGTAAAGGGCTTTTCCAGCCGAAGAAATACCCATAAAAAAAGAAACCATCGCAAGAAACGCCGCTGACCGGCCTGCATGAAAAGGCTTCTTGACTTTATACTGCGATTTTGCGATACTGTCAGGCTGTTTGAGGTCAATATTAGCATAGGAGCAAATTATGAGAGCATCGGAAATGAAAAGGGGCATGACCGTCAAGATCGATGGAAGGCTCTGCATGGTCGTCAGCTACCAACACGTCAAACTCGGTAAAGGCGGCGCCGTCTATCAAACCAAGTTCAAAACTGTCGCCGACGGTTCGATCCTCGACAAACGCCTCCGCGCCGAGGAAACTGTCGAAGAAGCTTATCTTGACAAGAGAAACTACGAATATCTTTACTCGTCACCCGGCGAACATGTCCTCATGGATCTGGAAACTTTCGACCAGATCAGTCTCGACGACGATGCCTTTGGCGACGGCCCGAAATACCTAAAGCCCAACACCCAATTACAGGTAAGCATGTACGAAGGAAAACCCGTCATCGTAGAATTGCCCAACACCGTCGACCTCCTGATTACCGATACCGCCCCTGAGATCAAGGGCGCAACGGCTACGAATCAGTATAAGCCTGCGACCATGGAAACCGGACTTGTCGTTTCCGTCCCACCATTCATTAAAATAGGCGAGATGCTTCGGATCGACACGCGGACCGGCGAGTATGTAACGCGGGTAAAGGATTAAGCATTTTAGCAACCGCTGCCTGACAGCAGCTTTTTTTCGGGTCTCGTAACTATGGCACTTGAAGGCATCAGTAAATTCTTCCTGAGGATATTCGGCTCCCGAAACGAACGCATTGTAAAAACATATATGGCATACGCCGTCCAGGCTCAGGACTTTGAAGAACAGATCAAGGCACTGGACGACAACGCGCTAAAGGCAAAGACCGCAGAGTTCAAAGCCAAACTGGCAGACGGCGCTTCACCGGAGGATATTATGCTCGAAGCTTTCGCTGTCGTCAGAGAGACGGCACAAAGAAAACTTCAGATGCGCCATTTTGACGTTCAGCTTGTCGGTGGCAATGTTCTTTACGAAGGAAAGATCGCCGAGATGGCAACCGGTGAGGGAAAAACTCTCGTCGCGACTTTAGCCGCCTACCTCGTCTACCTTACCGGCAGGAAGGTCCACGTAGTAACCGTAAACGATTACCTCGCCAAACGTGACGCCGAATGGATGCGACCGGTCTATGAGAGCCTTGGCCTCACCGTCGGCGCCATCCAAGCCGACATGGACTCTACCGGTCAGGAGCGAAAGGACCGGTACTCCTGCGACATCACATACGGAACCAACAATGAATTCGGATTCGACTATCTCCGCGACAACATGAAAATCACTATCGAAGACATGGCACAGGGTCCGCTGGACTATGCGATCATTGATGAGGTCGACTCGATCCTTATCGACGAAGCCAGAACCCCGCTCATCATCTCGGGTCCGGCTTTCGACGATGTTACCCGCTACAAAAAAGCCGATGGGGTATGCCGCCAGTTGATATCGCTCCAAAGCGGCTACACCAGATTAAAAGCCGCCATTGACAAAGCCGAACGCACCATCGCAAACGCGCAGGGCGAACTTTCAGAAGCAAAAAAAGCCAAAGACAATACCCGCACCGAAAAGGCCCAGGCTGTAATAGATAAAAATGAAAAGCAGCGAGCCGAAGACGAACTCAAGCTCGAAAGAATGATCCAGTATTACGAAGTCGAGTACGATCGCAAAGCCGTCCACTTAACTCATGAGGGCATAGGCGCCGCTCAGGATATCGCGGGGTTAGGCTCGTTCTTTACCGGGTCGAATATGGAATGGCCGCACATGCTCGAACAGGCTCTCCGGGCTCACATCACCTTCGAAAAAGAAAAGGACTACGTCGTAATAGATGGCAAAGTCGTGATCGTTGACGAATTCACCGGCAGACTCATGCATGGCCGCCAATGGTCCGACGGCCTCCACCAGGCAATGGAAGGAAAAGAAAACGTCAAGATAAAGGAAGAATCCCAAACCCTGGCAACCATTACGCTTCAGAACTTCTTTAAACTCTACGGCCAGATCGCCGGCATGACCGGAACAGCCGAAACCGAAGCAGAAGAATTCCTGAGCATCTATGGTCTTGACGTTATCGTAATGCCCACCAATGAACCGTGTATACGCGATGACCAGGACGACCTGATCTACAAATCCATGAAAGAAAAGTTTGTTGCCCTCGTCGAAGAGATATACGAAGTAAGCACCGCGGGCCGGCCCGTTCTCGTCGGTACCATCAGCATCGAAAAGAGTGAGGCTATATCCGCCGCCCTTACCAAAAGATATAACCTTGAACACGAACTATTGAATGCCAAACAGCACGAACGCGAAGCGCACATCGTTGAAAAAGCCGGCTGGCAGAGAACCGACCGTAATAATAAGGTCTTCGGCAATGTCACGATCGCGACCAATATGGCCGGTCGCGGAACCGATATCAAACTCGGCGAAGGCGTAGCTGAAATAGGCGGCCTCCACATTGTTGGAACCGAACGCCACGAATCAAGGAGGATCGACAACCAGCTCCGTGGCCGTGCCGGCCGTCAGGGAGACGCAGGGTCAAGCGGATTTTTCCTGAGCTTTGACGATGACCTTATGCAGCTTTTTGGCGGCGATAAGATCCCGAAACTGCTCAGTCTTATCGGCTGGGAAGAGGGCGAGCCGATATATCACCCGCACATCAGCAAACAGATCGCAAAGACCCAGAAAAAGGTCGAAGAGCGAAACTACGAAGCTCGCAAGAGCCTGCTCGAATACGATGAGGTAATGGACTATCAACGGAAAGTTTTCTATTCGCGCCGCCGCGGCATCATCGAGGGTAAGGGCCTCAAGGAAACCATCTCCGACATGATAGAAAACGTCATCAACAGCATCTGCGACAGCATCTTAACTGAGGACTACTCCCGTCATTGTATTGTTGAATGGGCACGGACCAACTTTGGAGTCGACCTGCAAGCTGACAGGATCAAAGATGCAAAGCCCGATGAGATCGAAAGCAAGATCAAACAGCAAGCCAAGAAACGCACTGCCAACGAAATATCCCTTTCGCTCGGCGAGTACCTTGAGGACTACGAAGACAAACGCACATGGAACATCGACTCGCTCTGCCGATGGGCGATGAGCGCATTTGGAGCCGGTCTTTCCGCCGGAAAACTAAAGAACATGACCGCCGAAGAAATAGAACAAACTCTCGTCGATGCCAGCGCCGATCAGGTCGACAAAAAAGACTGCTCGCAGATCGACGATTTCCTGAAAACCGGATTCGCCCTCAAGACCTTCATCCAGCTTATACAGTCCAAATTCGACTTCCGCCTCGACTACAACGAACTCAAGAACCTGCCCACCGCCCAGATAAGAGAGCGCCTTTCCGAAAGCGTCGCCGAAAAATACAAACAACGCCAAATCGAATACCCTGTCGAGTACGCCATGAACATGGTCTTTACCCCGCAGGGCGCAAATGTCTACGCTTTCGAAGCCCTCGCCGACTGGGCAAACAGAAAATACAACACTACCATTACCGCCGAGTCCATCCAGAACCTTTCGCCAAAAGAAGTACATAAAAAACTGCTCGATCTAAGCACAAGTTACAACAACGGACAACTGCTCGAAGAGATCCAGGCAAAGGCAGATTCCAACAATACTGATGAGCTTTTCAACTGGGCGAACGAACGGTTCAATGCAAACATAGAGCCCTCGCAGGTCGAAGATGACGCCGATCCCATCGAGATCGTAACACAGGCCGCCGAAGAGTTCCTGCACGAAGAACTCACCGGCCTCGAAAAATACGTCCTCATCCAGATATACGACGGTGCATGGAAGGACCACCTCTATGCCATGGACCACTTAAAGGAAAGCATCTTCCTGCGTGCCTTCGCCGAAAAGGACCCCAAGATCGAATACAAGCAGGAAGGTTTCCGAATGTTCAATGAGATGCTCGACGTCATCGAGGACCGCGTCACCGGCACGATATTCAAGGTCCACCTCGAAGCCGGCACAAGCGCCCGCAGCGTCTGGAACGTTTCACAAACCTCGCATGACGAGGTCAACCAATTCGCCATGGCCCAGAGGCAGCAGGCCGCCGCAACAGCCCCCCAAGGCGAGATCAAAGTCAAGCAGATCAAACTTGAACACCCCAAAGTGGGCCGAAACGAACCATGCCCCTGCGGCAGCGGAAAAAAATACAAAAAATGCTGCGGCAAAAATGCTTAACGGCACCTACCCTCCCTTTTGTCATTCTCGCGAAGGCGGGAATCCATATCGCACTGTAGCACTGTCCATACTGTCAAAACCGAAACTACTTGCTCACAATTCTTGATAACAAAAAGTAGGGTGGGCTATGCCCACGCGGAAAACTGTTTCTCCAATTGCGCACTACAATAAATTTATCGGATCGACATCCACACCCACAGTAACCGCTGGCCGCACACTCGCCCCCGTCCGCACCGCCGCGAAAAGTTCCTGGATCGCCCGCACGTCCTCAGCCTGGACGATGATCTGCATCCTGTGGAATCCCCCGATCCTGCTTATCACCGCTTCCATCGGCCCTCGCACCGTAAGCTTGAGCCCCTTGTAAGCCGCCACATCATCGATCAGTTCCCTCATCGCCTTGCTCGCAGCCGTAAGCTTCTCAAAATTACCATCCTTCATCCGCACTATTGCCATCTTCCCGCACGGCGGCAAATTACACTTTCGCCGGTGGGTCATCTCCTCAGCCACGAACCCCTCATAGTCGTGCTTCAATGCAAACTCTATCGCCGGCTGACCCGTCAAAAAAGTCTGCACAATAACCTCACCGCCCTTTTCCGACCGACCCGCGCGACCGGCTACCTGCGAAAGCAACTGAAACGTTCGCTCGTTCGCCCGAAAATCCGGCAGTGAAAGAGCGGTATCTGCGCTTATCACCCCCACCAATGTAACATTCGGAAAATGCAATCCCTTTGCCAACATCTGCGTCCCAGCCAGAACATCGATCCGCCCCGCCGCAAAATCGCCAAGCAGTTTATAATAATTCGCCGCCTTACCCGCCATCGCGTCACTGTCAACTCTTGCAACCCTCGCATCCGGCAGCTTCTTAGCCAGTTCCTCTTCGAGCCGTTGTGAGCCTACCCCGATCATCGTCATCCTTTTGCCACATAGAGGGCACTTCTGCGGCACCAGCGTCTTGGCCATACAGTAATGACATATCGCATACCCCCCCGCCAGATGCCTGCCGCTAACCGTCTCGGCATCGCTTACGCCTTTGCGTTTATGAAATGTAAGCGTAACATCGCAGTTGCGGCAATTCAATGTGTGTTTGCAGCTTGGACAGAATACAAAATTACTATATCCCCGCCGATTCAAAAGCAGTATCGCCTGCTCACCCCTCGCCAGAACCGACTTGAGTTTTTCCTCTAATACCGGGCTGATAAGATTTACCCCCTTGGCCCCCGTCCCCAGGAAGACGGAGGTCATATCAACGAGTTTCATCTTCGGCATCGGCAGATCGTTAACCCGCTTATCAAGCCGAACAAGTTCGAAATGCACCTTCCCCTTGCAATTGCTCAACATCTCAAGTGACGGCGTCGCACTGCCTAACAGACAATGCGCCCCAGCTAATTGCGCCCGCTTTATCGCAACGTCACGCCCGTTATACCGCGGAGCCGTATCCTGCTTATAGCTGCCCTCATGCTCTTCATCGACAACGATGATCCCGAGATTTTTCAATGGCGCAAACACCGCCGACCTTGCTCCGATAACGACATCGGCTTTGCCGTTCCTGATCTTTTGCCACTGTCCGTTCCGCTGGGCGGCCGATAGACCGGAATGCATCACCGCGATCCGGTCGAAGCGCTTACTGAACCGGTTTATCGTCTGCGTAGTAAGCGCGATTTCCGGCAGCAGCACTATCGCGGCCTTTCCCTCTGCAATAGTTGCCTCTATCGCCCGGATATACACCTCCGTCTTGCCGCTATCGGTAACACCGTAAAGCAGCGTAACGCCGAATTCGCCCGACCGTATCTTTTCATTTACATGCTTGATCGCCTTTACCTGGTCAGAGTTTAGCGTAAATTTCTTTTCGATATCTGTATAGCCCGGGATTGCCGGCAGTGACCGCAGGACCTCCCTCTCGGCGATCTTCACTACACCCTTTCTGCTCAGCGTTTTAACCGCGCTCATCCCGCATTTGCACTCTTCAAGTAACTCGCTTCTTACCCTTGCGTTTTCCCTGTCAAATGCACTTGTCTTTTTGAGCGCACTTACGATCGCCTTCTGCTTTTGGCTGGTAAGAGCGTCTTCATCTGTCTCCTTTTCGGCGAGGTAAACGATTTTTTCTTTCTTAACCCCCGCTCCCTTCTTAACCGCAGCCGGAACCATCGCAGCCAGAACCTGCCCCATCGGACATACATAATAATTACTTATCCACCACGCAAGTTCCAGAAGTTGTTCATTAAGCAAAGGCTCCTTATCAGTGACCGCTTTTACCTTTTTAAGCCTGAACTTCTTTTTGCCCTTATTGCTCTCGCGGTCTACCCCGACATTTACACAAAAACCCTTAACAACCTTATTCTTTCTCCCGAACGGCACTTCAACCCTCTGCCCGACCGTTATCTCTCCTAACTCCTCCGGCAGAATATAGTCATATTCCATATCCGCCCCACTGTCAAAAGCAACGCGCACAACCGAACCGGCAACTTCAGCCTCGCTGGATTGCGATCCGTCATTATCACCAAACAAACTTTTAGTCTGACACTTACTCAAACAAAACCTCTAATTTCTTCATCTCGTCCTGGCCCATTTCCTTTGGTCTGGACCACACGGCAAGTTCCAGACTCTTCCTGCAGCCGCACCCATCATTGCAAAGTTCGACACCGCCTTCCAGCGTAGCCTTAATAAGTTCGATAGCATTCTCCGTCGCCGCTGTCAGGTTGCCGATTATCTCTTTTAGCAGCTCCTGCTTATCAGCTTGTTCGGCATGTTCCCGCCAGCAGTCATAGTCGCTAACCAGCGCGATAAGCCCATAGCACATCTGCGCCTCCCTGGCCAGTTTCGCCTCCGGCATAGCCGTCATACCGATAAGGTCGCCTCCCCATCCGATATGCATCATCGATTCGGCCCGCGTAGAGAACTGCGGCCCCTCCATGCACACATATGTACCCTCAAGATGCGTCCTTGCACTTATCCCTTTGGACGCGACGATTATCGCTTCCCTCAGCCGCCCGCAGCAAGGCTCCGCCATCTCGCAGTGAACGGCCCCGACTTTACCGAAAAAGCTGCTCTGCCGGCGGAACGTCTTATCGATGAACTGATCGACCACAACCAACTCCTTTGGCTTAATAACCTCTTTAAGTGAGCCAACCGCTCCGCTTGCCAGAACCGACTTGACCCCTAACTTCTTAAGAGCAAAGATGTTCGCTGCATAATTAACCTCACTTGGCCCATACCGGTGCCCGTCTCCGTGCCGATTGAGGAACGCGATTCTCTCGCTGCCCATCTTCCCGACCAGTATCCCGCTGCTCGGAGCCCCGAATGGAGTATCAACCTGCTCAACCTTAACATCCGTAATATGCGTAAGCAACGCATCCCCTAATCCCGACCCGCCTATCACACCAACTAATCCATCCGACATAGCGTCTCTCCTGAAATTATTTTGAAGTTTATCAAAATCTCAACTAAATTCTAACCCCACTGAGCCCCAATATCACGACTTTTCTTACTATCGTCCCGGAAACTGTAGATGTTTTGCTGAGTTCGTTCCCTGAGTTTTTACCCCCAAACTCTGGGACGACACCAAAAACTAATCATCTGTCAACACGACGGAAAATACCCATCGGCTACACTTATCGGACGCATGAACATTGAAAATCGCACAAAAACAGCATTTTTGCGGTTATTACCACAATTACTACAAATACTCCACACACAGATTAAGTACCCAAACGATTTTGACGATTTTAATACCGTAGAAATAAAAATGCGTTCGTCGTCTGTTGGCGACGCGCAGATAAGTTTAAGAATTTAGCGTAAAGGGGCTGTCATGGCTAACGAAGTACTCGATAAAATTCAGTCATACCAGGAAGGTACAAGAAAAAGGGCGGAGCTGGAACAAAGCTTAGCCGGTGAAGACTATGCTTTGGAACATGCCGAGCTAACGGTCATTGATAGAATGAACGACTATATCGGCGAACTTAACGAGATCAACAATATGCTCCTGCAGACACCTGATCCCAAAGTGGCCGCCAAACCGAAACCGCGTAAGGTCGCTGCCAGGAAGAAACCCGCTAAGAAGAAACCCGCAAAAAAAGCAGCAAAGAAAAAAGTAGCAAAGAAGAAAACAGCTAAGAAAAAACCTGCCAAAAAGAAAGCTGCTCCAAAAAAGACTGCGAAAAAGAAAGTAGCTAAGAAGACTACTCGCAAAAAAGCCAAACGCAAAGTAACTAAGAAAAAAGCGGCTCCCAAAAGGGCTAAACGCAAAGCAACTAAGAAGAAAGCAGCCAAGAAGACTACACGCAAAAAGGCTAAGCGCAAAGTAACTAAGAAAAAAGCGGCTAAGAAGACCACCCGCAAAAAAGCCAAACGCAAAGTAACTAAGAAAAAAGCAGCTAAGAAGACTACACGCAAAAAGGCCAAACGCAAAGCAACCAAGAAAAAAGCTGCAAAGAAGACTACACGCAAAAAGGCCAAACGCAAAGTAACTAAGAAAAAAGCAGCCAAGAAGACTACCCGCAAAAAGGCCAAACGCAAAGTAACTAAGAAAAAAGCGGCTAAGAAGACTACTCGCAAAAGGGCCAAACGCAAAGCAACTAAGAAAAAAGCAGCCAAGAAGACCACTCGCAAAAAGGCCAAACGCAAAGCAACTAAGAAAAAAGCAGCTCCCAAAAAGACTGCAAAAAGGAAAGTCGCCAAGAGAAAAACCCGCCGAAAAAAGAAATAGGCAGGTGTAATTAAAGCGTCGGAATTTAACAATAACTCGAACTCAAAAAGTTCAGAAGGGTTTGGAAATGAACAACGAAGAATTAGATCGGCTTCAAGCGGACTATTATCAAAGCGACGATCCCACTGAGGCTCTTGAAAGGGTCGAGAGGGATTTAATGGCGTTCAATGACTGTTATGAAGAAGAGGGTCACGGCCAGCGAGACTTTGTACCAAGCCTCTGTGATAACCTCCTGAGCGAACTTGATAAACTCGCCTACGAATTCTCATGTGACGAGGATTTGGTCAAGTCAGAGATCGAAGCGATCGAAGACGCCGAAAAGCGGGTCGAGGCAACACAGCAGTGCAAAGACACCGAGAAAAAGCTCAAGACCGACCAAGCCGACTTCAAAGAGATCATCCAGGCCTCAGATGAAGCGACAAAAAGCCAGTCGAAATAGAACAGCAATAGACTGACAATATAAGGGGCTGTGGACGCAATATCCATGGCCCTTTTTGCATGCCCAAAAACAACTCACCCAACACTATCCATCACCAAGACCGGATTGTACCTGCCCTTCTTCTATGTCAGACAAAGCTCTCTATTCAATTCAGGCATACCGTCCCATGTTTCCCCATCGAGCAATCGTCCATTTTTCTTTTTATTAACCCCGCCCCACTGTTTAAAGAAAAACTCTACATCCTGCCCGACACACTGCTCTCTGATCGCTCTGACCCATTTTGCTTCGACAGGCCTTGCCCCCGGCCCGGACTCGCCTCCAACTATGGCCCAATCGATCCCGCTAAGATCAAGATCAGGCAATTCCCCAAGCAAAGGCTCTAACGAGAGAAACCTCACCGCCGCATCTACATTTCGAAGGTCATCCGCACGATGAACATAGTCGTTATTCTCGATCGTAACACCCATCCAGATATTGTCGGACCACTCCAGCAGCGGCGCGATCTCACCAAGCCTGTCCGAACGTTTTGTCAACACCTGAAACGTATGCCTTTGGTTAGCGTTCATCACAGAAAAAACCCGCTGAATGAAATCCACGTCAATATCTTCATGAAACAGATCGCTCATCGAATTAACGAATACAACCCGCCCCTTCTTCCATGAGTACGGCTCATCCAAAGCCTCAGGATGCAAAGTCACCTCAAACCCGTTGCGATACCGCTTCTGCCCCATAGCCTTCAAACGCCTCGCCATCCGCTCAGCATAACAGTGAAGACACCCCGCACTAACCTTACTACACCCGGAAACAGGATTCCACGTTGACTCCGTCCATTCTATTTTTGAATTAGCCATTACTTTTTCTGTGATTAACCGCTTTTTACAAACCCGAGCATCTTATAAGAAAAGGCCTGAAAACCGCTTGTTTCCAGGCCTGCTTAATCCCGTTTTTTTGATTTCGCAAACTTAATTTAACAATGTCCCACATATATCAAATGCGGCCTTTATCTCGCTATCTTGCACAGGTTCATTGTTGTTATAAAGCTGCCTCTTATGTTTTTTGAACTCATCAACAAATTCTTCTCTATCAATATCACTAGAGCACCACATTTTCTTGATAAATCGCACTGATGCTAACAATTCCGCTTTTTCTGGAGAGGCAAGATAGTCGCTACAAGTCTCTCTAAATTTATCGAATCTCTCCTTTGTTTCATTGCTAAAACACCAATTACCTTCAAAGGCTGCCCTTTCATACTCACTTTTCTGGGACCCAAGAACTGCATAAGCATCACTAACAAGGTCTTGTGAATAAGGTCCATACTTATACCAGCCGAAACCATACCCAAGCTGCGCACCAGAAGCCTCCAGGAGATAGATAACCTTCTGTAGCCTTAATCTTTCAGCAAAAGAGTCGCGACCTAGACCAAACTCCTTTGCTAACATATACAAGATTACCTTTGCGTCAACTTCCATGCCTATCCCTTCCTTTCTCCTGTCTCATATAAGTATATCGGGCTTCGAAACCGATATCCATTAAAATACTATATTCCCGTATTATTAGCAAGGTTAATTACGATTCCCTCGCATAAATGTTTCGCGCCGTTGGTCACCCTTCCGCATTTCTTACATATGTACTTTGGCTCATTTGCACGCTTCATGAGCTCTCCAAGGCCATTTTCGTCAGGATTGATCTGGCACAAATGCTCACCATCCGCACGCCTACAAGCCCTGTTTTTCAGATTGAAAATACGTCAATACGAATTTTTGGTAAGCTTGTTTTATAACAGCTTTCTTGTTATCAACCTCTCTTGGGTCGGTCTCTTTTTTAGATCTAATGTAATAAACAAAAAATACAAGTAGAAATTTATCCACCAACCCGCCAAGAAGAGAGGCATTGGATTTGGCGACATATTCGATTGTGCTATTGCCATCTCTATGATAGATGACCTTCACGGCCTCTCTATTGGTGTCATCATTACTGCGGTACTTCATTACCGGCTGTTCTATTAGATCAACTTTTATTCGGTCTGAACTCACTTCCAGTGTTTTGGCGGTTTCATGCGCGATTTTATTTGCTTCTTCTCTAATTTTATTAACTTTTTCAGTGTCAACAGAAGCATCAAGAATTATCTGATGAGACAGAACGTCACCAGAGACTTGTCCATCCATTATTATCTTTGTACAATCATTTATGTAAGCCTCTTCGCTTACCAAACTCTCTGCTAGAGTAGTCCCTTTTAGTTTACTGTCTAGCTCTTCGTGTAACGCACGCATATTTACAAAGACCTGGGCATCGGTATATTTATAGATTTTGTGTTCATATTTACGCCTATCATCCCCCTTGGTTTTCTGGATATTTGAAATGTACTCAGACAAGTCCATCAAACTCCATTCCTTATCCTGTCCATTCTGAATCATATATTTCATAACATCCATGAAAAGTAAGTCCAAGAGGTGGACTTTTCGATTGAAAATAACTTGTGTCTGCAAAAAGAAACGTCCCAAAATACAATGCTCAACGGTATGGAGCCCCTTTAAGTCAAAACAGAGAGAATGAATATTTGTATCTTCGTCCTTTGTGACTGCAAGCCGTGACATGATATATTCCAAATCTACATGACCATATCCCACTCCGGTGAAAAAAGAATCTCGCAACAGATAGTCTAATCGATCAGCATCCAACTCGGAATGTAATAATAAGCTCAAAGCGTCATCCTTACCCACACCGGCAATTAACTCTGCAATTTTATTTTTTGCTTTATTCAGATCATGTGATTCAGGCCATTCATTTTTTAATATATCCTCTATCTCTTCACTATGTAACACTATCTCTACTGATAGAAACTCATGTAGCTTAGTTGCGGGACCCAAAAATTTGTCTTCAAAAAAACTTGTCCATCTGGCACCCGTCACAATCGAGATATTTTTACTATCAATACCAGAACTAAATGTTTCTTTAAGAACCCGTTCCCCAATGTGCGACAATGGAACATGCCCGATGTCATGGAGCAGAGCAGCATATCGTAAATACTTTTTTTCGTCTTCCTGAAATGTATGCCTATATGCATCTTTTCTCTTTTGCAAAGCCTTGATCATTTTACTTATTATGTGGAATACGCCTACAGAATGTGAAAATCGGGAATGCTGGGCGCTTGGAAATATAATGTGTAGTGGGCCAAGTTGTTTTATCCAGTGCAATCTTTGAAATATGGGAGAGTTTACAAGCTTAAACTCGACCTCATCAAGCTCAATGTACCCATACACTGCATCATAGATACGATTCATTGCTACCTCGTAAAACTCACATCATGAACCCGTAGAGAAGATTAGCTGAACAAGAGAAGCTCGCATTTATCTCACAAACAAACACTAATCCACATCTTAAGACTTGTCAAGAATAATAAGACAATTTCTATTTCCTACATCACGGAACCGATTCTGTCAACAATTCCTCATTTAAAACACAAAAATTCCAAATCCTTGTAAATCAATGTTTTATCCCGTTGTTGTAGTTACTAATAATAAACATCCTGTTATCCTGCCAAAATCTTTTACCCTTATTTCTCTTTGCGTCTTAGCGCCTTTGCGGGATAAAATCTTTCTTCATATTTCCCAAAAAATACTTGACTTCTAACACCAACCTTTGTATAATGTTCACATAACAATCAGGACAGAATAATGCAACTTAATAAAACAAAATTAAATATCTCTGTGGTTCTCGCTGTCCTCTGTGGCAAAGTTTTTAGTATTAGTGCCCATTGGTGTCCATTCGTGGTTCTAAATCCCGTAATCCCGCGTAATCCGCGGTTAAAAATTAGTGGGAATTGGTGTTCATTAGTGGTTCAACCCTCGCTTTTATTGGGAAAACCCGCACTTTTCCGAAACCTTTTTTTGAGGAACAAAGCCAATTTCAACCACTCAAATATCACCGCAACATCTTATGTTACAGTAGTTTACAACGATTTACAAACAAACCCCAAAAACGGAGCAAACCCAAACAAACCCAATCAAAGCCAATTTCAATCCCTGCGATCTCTAAGGCAAAAAACCAGGAAATACCTTGCTAAAAAACAAAAAAATGAGGAACGAACCCAATTTCAACCGCCCAAAATCAACCACAACCAATTGCAATACAGGTACTTACAACGATTCCAACCAAAACCCCAAAACGGAACGAACCCAATTAAACCCAATTTTAGCGCGGAGATTTTTTCGGAAATCCGTAGGATTACAAAAAAACCTTATTTCGCCAAACGAACCCAATTTCAGCAACCAGACCTACACCCTAACTCACGAAATAACAAGGAATTACAACAGATCACACCGAAACCACCACCCCAAAAACGAACCCAAAGCAAACCCAATACGAACCCAATACGAAGCCAATTTGAACCCAATACGGACCCAATCCGAACCCAATTAAAGCCAATTTCAGGCATCAATTTACGGTTCGATTTCTGCCGTCGTCGCAAATACGTTATACGCATCACCGAACTGCGCCAGGTAATAAAGCTTATACCCCCGTTCAAATACCAAAAGCGGCAGCAGCAGCACCGTCCCAAGATACGGTATCCCCATCACACAGCACGCGATACAGCACGTCACGACCCCCAAACCGAAAATTATCACCCCGATCGCCATACTGATAACCATCTGAAAAAGGAGATAGAGCGCAAAATTGCCCTTATTAACTCTCAAAAGCCCCCAAAACTCACGCCATCCGTCCACGCACCTGCACCCGCGAAGGTACATGATCGGCACAACAAAATCGTTCGTAAACTTCAAAAACACCATCAGCCCGATCACCAACGGTATAACAATCAGCAAAAGTGGCAAAACTATCATCAATGCCCCCATCGCCTCAACCCCGCCGCTACCTTTGCCGACCACAAAAAACAGCAAAGCACCGATCCCTGTAAATACTCCTATGCAGAGAAGGCTTGCCCCCCACACCGCAAATTTGAACAGAAAAAGACTGTTCCCGACATTTAGATACTTACTCCAAGGCCGCTTCACTTCCGCTTTATTTTCCGCGATACAGTGAACGAACATGAACTGCCCCCTGCTGCTAAGCCAAATGCACAACAGCATTATCGCGATACCGATAACCAACCCTACCCCGACAATGATCAAAATAATTGGCAGATGACTCGTTATCGCCTCGCGAACACCATCAAAGCCTCCCATGCCCTGGCCACGATTACCCCTACCCCAATTTCCTCCGCTACCACCGCTGCTTCCGCTACCCCCTTGCCCGAGCGTCGCAAGGAACGCGCAGAAACCTATCGCAAACCACTTGCCAAGGTCGAACGGCTTAAAAAGAATCTCTTTGACCCTGCTGATAGCCTCGGATATCGGTTTGGTAACACTGATCTGTTGAACAGGATATTCGTCCATAATATCTGCCTTCGCAACGGTAAACATGGATTTAAGTCCGCAATCGCAGTCATTTTACACACTGTCCGCCATAGAGTAAAGAAAAACCGCCCAAGCATAATATTCTTGCAAAATTTGCCCCCACTTTGTAAAGTGTTCCTTTCGTGGAAAAGAACCTGGAGAGGTGTCGGAGTGGCTTATCGAGCTGGTTTCGAAAACCAGTGTGCTCTATTGGAGTACCGCGGGTTCGAATCCCGCCCTCTCCGTTCTTTTGTTCAACTGTTTAAAAAAGATTTGATTTATGATAGTAGTGATCGATTACGGTGTTGGTAACGTCCGAAGCGTGACAAATGCGCTGAAGTATATAGGCGCTGATGTTACAGTGAGCTGTGAGCCGGGCGATATCGAAAAGGCGGATGGTGTAATTCTGCCCGGCGTTGGTGCGTGCGGCTATGCGATGAAGGCCCTAGGGGCACTTGCGGAGGTTATCTGCGAGCAGGCTCATAACGGTAAGCCCCTGCTGGGGATATGCCTTGGCTATCAGCTATTGTTTGAGCAAAGCCTGGAACACGGCAGTTATGACTGCCTCGGGCTTATCAAGGGTAAGGTGATACCGATCCCGGGCGGCAAAGATGAAAACGGACAGGATCTGTCGATACCGCACATGGGCTGGAACTGCGTTAAGCTGCCGGCTGAGATGGATCTGTATCAGGGGCTGCCCTCGGAGGTTTATTTTCCATTTGCAAACAGCTACTATGCCGACGTCACAGACGATGACGCTATTGTTGCTTATACCCACTATGGTATCGACATATCGGCAAGCGTTCAGAAGGGCAACGTGTACGGTACGCAGTTTCACCCGGAAAAATCAAGCAATGCGGGTATGGTGATACTGAAAAATTTTCAGCGGATATGTAAACAATAAGCAAACTGTAGGACGAATAGATCATGTTAGCAAAACGAATCATACCGTGTCTGGACGTAAAGGACAACCGCGTTGTCAAGGGTGTTAATTTTCTTAACCTTCGCGATGCCGGCGACCCGATCGAACTCGGTAAGCGTTATAGCGACGAAGGCGCCGACGAGCTGGTCTTTCTCGATATTACGGCTACGATCCGCTCGAACAGGACCATCGTCGATCTCGTCGAGAGGGTTGCCGCTAATGTATTTATACCATTTACAGTCGGCGGCGGTATCACCAAAGCCGATGAGATAGGGCTGCTGCTTCGAAGCGGAGCGGATAAATGCTCGATCAATACGGCAGCGGTTTATAACCCGGATCTGCTGACCGAAGCTGCCCAGCGGTTCGGTAATCAGTGCGTTGTGCTGGCGATCGATGCCAGACGCACACCGGGCAAAACAAATAAATGGCACGTTACCGTCAAGGCAGGTTCGGAGCCGACCGATATCGACGCTGTCGAATGGGCGGTGCGGGCGCAGAAACTCGGAGCAGGTGAGATACTTCTGACCAGTATGGACGCCGACGGTACCAAGGAAGGCTATGACATCGAACTTACACACGCCATCGCCTCGGCTGTGGATATTCCCGTCATCGCATCGGGCGGAGCGGGTACGCTTGAGAGCCTTGCCGACGTCCTCAAACGCGGCAGCGCAGACGCGGTACTTGCAGCTTCGATATTCCACTACGGCGAGTACACCATAAAACAGGCGAAGGACTTTCTCTCCGAACAAGGCATACTTGTAAGACCGGTTGACTGATCTTGCATGGTTTAGCACCGGCAAGTTTGGCTTGAAGGTGCCATACGACATATTTGGAAACGCTAAGTGAATAACAGAGCTTATCATATTGTTGTGCTTGTCCTTTCTATTGTGGTCATCTTCGCTTCCGTCGTTCTCGGTATTGACCGGGTGGGGGAGGCTTTTTACGGTTTCAAGTGGAACATCCATTGCGCGATGAAGCATACGTTTGGCTTGCAGTGCGCGTTGTGCGGTATGACGCATTCGTTCAGCGAAATGGCATCGGGCGATATTGCCAAGGCATTTGAGTATCATCGGCTGGGGCCGGTCGCGTTTATTTTCGTTGTTTTCCAGATAGCATACAGAGCAGCGGTTTTGTCGAAGGGATTCCGGCGAACGAAAAACCAACTGAAGAAATGGAACAAACGCATTGTATTTGTGCTGCTGGCAGCGATAATTATAAACTGGCTTGTTTGTGTTGCGGGTACCTTGAGTTGATATTTTCGTTTGAATAAAATTGGGTTCGTTATTGGGTTCGTTCCGTTTTTGGTTTTCTGAGAAAAAGTGTTGTAAGCCGTTCTATTGCAAGTGTTTGCGCTAAATTTTGGGCTCTTAAAATTGGGTTCGTTCCTCATTTTTTTGTTTTTTAGCATGGTAATTCCTATTTAAGCAATCCTTTTCCTGTCGCAGTGCCCACACTCGGCGCTACAAAGAGTTTGGTATTTATGTTGTTTTTTACGTTTTTTTTCATTTTTTGGTCGGTTTTTACACGTTTTTTTGTTTTTACAGTCCCATTTTTCTCATCACTTGTTTTC
>SDBV01000602.1_pt1 | contig 52033 bp, 55 predicted proteins | sample 2277081 | NCBI WGS metagenome assembly SDBV01 (sample SAMN10402039, study PRJNA504765) | marine sediment metagenome | isolation source: marine sediment core GS10_PC15, 223 cmbsf | place: Arctic Ocean: Southern Knipovich Ridge | collected 2010
AAGTCATAACAAGTACACTGGATATAATTCCAACACTTGGGTCATAGAGTATCCTGCCAAAAAGATATACAAGGATAATTCCAAGCGAGAAGAATAATCGTGTGACTAATGATGCGGAATGAACCGTTTTGCCCATTATTTTAAAGCTAGATGCAAGTATTACTGGATATAAGGGCCCTCGCGTGCTTTCAAAATCAGGAAATATCATTCCAGTGCCTTCGTTTTCCACTATCTTATCTGCTTGACGAAGATATATGGCCGTATTGTTGTGAATGTCCACACTAGAAAGAGGTAAAATAAGAATCGATATTAATATGATAGAAACCAAAGAGATTTTTAAAGCTAATCTATTGTCAGGTTTTTTATCGATATCGCGGTCATTTAGTTTTTGTGAAAAGCTCAAATATAGCCTCTCCTTTCCGATATTGGTTTGAGAGAAAACAATTCACACATACCAAACTAATTATATTTAGTAAATGAAATATTTTCGTATCAATATCGCGATTCTTGAGTTTTGCTAGCCCTACAACAGGAGTATCAAGGAATGTTTTTTTTTGTGCAAAAGCAATACTTAATGAGGTGAAAAAACTTTGCATCTCTATTTTTAACGGCATTCAGGAATATTAAGAACTTTGTGAGCAGCCCTTTTAGGGGAAAATATATGACAAATTTCGATAATACAGAATAAAAAGCTTCATTTTTGACAAGACTTCGCAATTGGAATAGCAATTGGTATTTATAATAAATCATCTTTTTACAATTGCTGACCGACCCTATGCCATGTGTATAACCAGTATATCCTTCTTCTATTCTTTGAATCTCCTCGTCTCCTAACATGCCATGCTGATATGCTAAATCAATGATTTTTGTTTTTGGATAATATGTTAACCAGAAGGTCATTATACGATCCGCATTAATTTGATTATATAAAGCCAGTCCCTGTTCTAAATCATCTTCAGTTTCACTAGGGGCACCAAATATATTATCAACGGAGATTTTTATCCCCAGATCCTTAATACAGGCTACTGCATCAATTAGTTGCTGATTGTTGCCCCTTCTGTTGAAAACTTTTGACCTTATCCTTTCGGAACCGGATTGTATGCCCATTGTCACGAGCCAGCATCGCCCTTGTTTTAAAAGGTTTGCAATATCTTTGTTGATTGTTGAGGGGTGAACGGAGCAGAAGAACGGTATGTCAATAGTCACTTTGTACTTTTCCACGAATTCTTTCAGCCACGGTTTCGAAAAAGTAAAAACATCATCACAAAAGACTATTAGACTTGCTTTGCCACGTTCCTTTGTTCTTTTAAGTTCTTCAATTACATTATCAGGGGAGCGTCTTCTTATATTTTTGTTTTCATGACAATATAGATTATGGAGCATATTGTTACTGCAATATGTGCAGTTGTACGGACAGCCTCGAGAAGTCGTAATGAGATAGTGTTTTTCAAACAGAGGAATTTTTTCATAGAAGAGCGACTTATCGGGGAAGGGCAGTACATCCAAGTTTTTAATGTATGGTCGGGGCCTGTTTATATGTATTTGGCCTTTATCGTTAATGCAGAAATTTGGAGTTTTTAACAAACTTTCAGGACCTTTGTGAAGGTTTGCTATCAAATCAAGCATAGGGTATTCACCTTCACCAACTATTACATAGTCAATAAACTTATTTTGCAAAACTCGTTCAGGCACAGCACTTGTGTGAACTCCGCCAAATACAATTGGAATATTAAGGTGCTCCTTGATGTTCTTGGCTATTTTTAAGCACCAGCGATAATTCCCTGTGTACGCAGAGAAACCTACAAGATCTGGTTTCAAATCTGCAAGTTTTTTGATAATAAGATTATCTACATTGAAGATACTCGCTAATAATTTACTATTTCCCAGTATGTCTCCTGAAAAAACAGCTGGGTCAAATAAAAGAAATACTTGATGTCCTTTTGATTTAAGAAAACTGGAAATGTATTCAATTCCGAGGTTTTCAGCACCACTATAAATAAATACTATTCTCACCGTAAAAATCCTTCATAGATGAATTTACGGAGGGCCGGCCTGAAATTTATATTCCACACCTCTGAGTACCTTCCAGAGCTACATCCGTACGCTTTTAATTAAACTTTTGACTCAATATCTAAAAAAAACATGAGATACAAGTTACAGAGCATATTTCTATGTTAGTTGCTTTTATCACCTTTGTCGCTAAGCAATAATCGTGATGCCAATAATAACGAGACGAACCGTTTTGGTCCAGTGAGGCTAAAAAAACTCAAGAAGTACCGCCAGATGATACGGGGACGCAGATAGAATTTGCGATAGAAGTCTTTGTGTTTAAAAAGCAGAATTCCCTCAGTCAGGCCCTTAGGAATAAATATAGGGTTCCAGCAGTTGAATTTTGACCACGAAGATTCATCCAGCACGCCGAACTCCTTGGCATGCTGATATTGGTAAGATCCAGGAATGGGCGTATTGATTGTAACGACCACGTCGTCCAACTTAAGACGCAAGGCAAGGTCGATGGTTTTATCGATTGACTTGACCGTTTCCAATGGATGCCCGAGAATAAAGAATCCCTTGCTCAAAATTCCTATCTTGTGGCAGATGTTAACTACTTGTTCAACATCTTCGATCTTTATGTTCTTCCGAATTAGTTTTAGTATCTCCTCTTCACCGCTCTCGATACCGAATGAAATATGCCAACAACCGTTGAGTTTCATATACCGCAACATATCTTCATCAACGGTGTTGATTCTCGCCATGCATGTCCATGGGAAATGCATGCCCATGGACCGAGCCAGGTCAAATAGTTCGTATATGGTCTTAGGGTCAATAGTAAAGGTATCGTCTACAAATGCTATTTCCTTGACACCATAACGCGTCATGAGCATTTCGATCTCGTTGACTATATTTTCTGCGCTTCGCTTGCGTCTTTTACGACCAAAAGTGCTATTGTCACAAAAGGTACACTCATTGGGGCAACCACGTGAAGTTATGATATTAACGACAGGAGCCTTTTTGTAATTGCAGGGAGGTGGTGCATAGCTATTCAAATCAGGGATTAAGTCATATGCAGGGAATGGCAATGTGTCGATATCTTTGATATATGGACGCATGTTATTGATAATGACTTTGTCGCCTTTGCGGAAAATTAAGCCTGGGATTTTTTCGTATTCTTCGTTGCCGGCAATTGCCTGCATTAACTCGACCAATGTCTCTTCGCCTTCATTTCTGACAGCAAAATCAAATACGTCAAATTCCATCGGACTCGCAGGCTGGCTGGAAACGTGAGGTCCGCCGACAACAATTATTATGTCAGACAAGGATTCCTTGACTTTCTCAGCAAGTTCCAATGCACGGTGAAAAGCGGTGGTGGTCGTGGAAATCCCAAGAATTCCGAATCCGCCACTATCCAACCGTTTTATCACATCATCATAGCTAAGATCCATCGCTTCGGCATCAAGGACATCTGTCTCAAAACCATGATTACGAACATATGCGGCAAGATAAAATACACCAAGAGGAATTTGGCATCCTCCGCTGCCTCCTATAGATGAACTATATCGCTCCATTTTCGTGATTGGAGGATATACCAACAGTATTCTATTAATTCTCTGCTTTTCCATGATGATTTATACCTAAGAATTGCCTGGGGTAGGTTGAGGCGTCCCACAAATTATCTTAAATAATGGAAAAGGATAGTAAAGTGTAGCAAGCGTGTCGGTTTTCATAAACTTATTCATGTCTTTGCGGACGTTATTGATATTGCTGACATGGTAACTCCCAGTATACTCTTTTCCCGCCATTATTCGTCCTATGCGGTAAAAAAAATTTTCTGTGGGGCCACTTACAATAACAAATCCACCAGGCTTGAGAAAACGACAGAAAGAATTAAGTACGCTGTCAAGATTGTCAATGTGCTCCAATACATCCATCGCAATAATTACATCAAAACTATTATCAGGGTAACTGGATAGGGGATGCTTGTCAGTTGAAAAAACTTCAACCGTCTCCGGGAAAGGTAAATGCTTTGAAAATGCACGGCTAGGGGTTACATCAATGTCCAGGCCGACTACACGATCCGAAAATTGTGCCATTAGCGGCAATAAGAGTCCACTGCCACAACCAAAATCAAGAACTGTTTCAAAAGGTCCTTTTGACATAAGATGATTAACTGTCACCCAAATACGACGCCAGAAAAGAAATCGGACCAGGCTGTTCATATCCGTATATGCTGGAAACGCTGCTTCGTACATCTTCTGGTATCCAGCCTCTTCAGAGATTATTTCACGCATTGCTTTGATGCATTTACATTGGTATGTATAAAACCGTTGACGATCCATCAAAACCTCGATAACAACACCTCATTGTACTTTTTATAACGGTTCCTTGGGGACGTTATGAATGTCTAGAATCATTGCCTGAAGTACCATTTGAAATCCAAGCATTAGAGGCAAGATCGAAATCATCACCGTTCCCGTTGACGTCAGAATTCCTTTTCCCGCATTGCCATACCATTGTACTGTCCCAAAAATGGCACCGAACAGGATCATTATCCACCCAACTAGAAACAAAAGTGAGAATGCAGAAAAATCTCTAATATAGTAATGCCAAGCAATGCGTTTAACATAAGCAAGAAACAACTTACTCGGAAACTGAAACATCGTTTTTAAAGGACTCAAGTGACTTATTTCATCACCGTAATGTGTTGGCAACATGACATCTTTAACCTTGGCTTGAAAACGATATAGGCCACATAGCATATTTGTCTCAAAGAAATAATCATTGCTGATTCGGTCAAGATCAAGCAGTTTAAGACTGGTTCCCTGGATGGCAGTAAAGCCATTGACGGGGTCGAAAATATTCCAATAACCCGATGCCATCTTAACCATATATGAAAGAACTACATTGCCAACCAAGCGTAGCTTGGGGATATTCCTAAGGGTTTCTGGGTCGTGGAAACGAAATCCCTTTGTATAGTTGGCCTTCCCTTCTATGAGTGGCTTTATCAGGTCCATAATTAATTCTGGGTTCATCTGGCCATCAGAATCAATCTTAACCACAATATCCGCATTATCCTCTAAGGCCAGTCTATACCCTCTTACTGTAGCACCGCCAACACCCATGTTTTTTGAATTGCGAAGCAATTCAACCCGAGGGTCACACATTTCCTGAACTACCTGAGATGTATTATCACTACTATGGTCATCGACAACCACAATCTTGTCGATAAACTCAGGCATACAACGAATGACCTCTGCTATATGAGCCGCTTCATTATACGAAGGCATTACAACATGAACCGTATATTTCTCTATCATTTCTCAGACCCAGGGACTATCATAAAATTAGAGCCACTTGTTTTTTTTATCTCTGCACGTCTTCAAAATACTTGACAAATAACTCCGTGTTATACTTTTAAGGAGCTTAAGCTTACTGATATCTGTCAAATCATTCTCACTGAATATCGTATGATCACACTTCGAAGCTATCACCAAAGCCCTTCGCCAGGTTGAATCATCAACAACAAGCCTGTGCGAAAAATTCAACTCCTCTAAAATACTCTCAATGCAACTAATTGAAGGCAGCCAATACAGACCACTAAATTTATTTGAATCCTTACTCACACCGCCACAATATTTCATGATCGGTGAATTATGATCGCCCTCTTTCAATGCCTTCAATTCAAAAAGGATCATATCTGATAGCTTTGCCAACTGACTTATTGCTTGATAGGGATAAGGGATCCTGTGCAAAAAACCCATGCACAATATAAAATCGAAATAGCCGTATTTTTCTATGCAATCATCGAATATATCAACGAGTTCATATCTTACATTTTCAACTCCCAAAACCTCAGATACAAATTCGGCCTTGTTCAATCGTAACTTATCCGCATCTATGCCGACAACTTCTTTTGCACCCATTTCAGCTAACTTCAAACTGAAAAAGCCTTCATTGCACCCGACATCAAGAACACGCTTGCCACTGATGTCGATCTTTCGAATATAATTTTCTATGCGTTCCCACTTAACCCGGTTCTTGCCATGTGAAACCTGTTCTTGCCCAATTGTTTTGATACCAAACGGAAGATCAATGTCATGATTCCAGGACTGCTCTTCTCCGAGTTCTTCGACTCGGCTGAGAATTTGTTCTTTAGTATATTCAGTCATATCTCTAACCAACTGCTCAGAAGTCAGCAACTTTTCGTAAGGCCTTTACGGTTTTCTTTTTGATTGTATGTAAACGATATCGCAAAGAATAAGTACGATAATGCTTTACTTTGAATTCGACTCTTTCAATATCGTCTAAGATGTCTTCAAAACTTTTTTCCGGCACGACATCTTTTGTTATCCGTCTCTTGCGTGCAATAATTTCCATATGCTTAGGCTTAGGTCTTATTTTAGAAGATACATTAAAATGTACAACTTCAAAGCCAGCCTTTTCAATTATATATTTGTAGGAACTCTCGTGAAAATAATGAGGATGGTCCACAGAAATATATTCGGCAAAAAGCCTCCCGCCAGGCCCAGGTTCCGCCATCCTATCAATAATATCCCAGTTGCATATATACAGGTAGCCATCACTAGCAAGGATTGACCTTGCTATCTCAAGGCATCTCATCGGATCAATCATGTGCTCCAGTGAGTCAGAAGCTATTACAAGCTTAACATTGTTATTATACTTTTCTAATAAAGGCTTTTCGATTTCTTCTAGAGGAGACTGAAAAACATCGAGACCCAGCTTCTTTTTGATAAATTCCGCATGAAGGCTCATCAATTCATTGCCATCTATTTTGCACCCAGTCTCTTCACGCAACCCGTATAGCCACGCTCCGTCACCTGCTCCAAAGTCAAACACAATATCGCCTTGCCCAAGTTTACCTTTTAAATATTGATTGTACAACATGACGCCGTATTTCGATCTTGCCTGAAAAACATCCTCATCATGAATTGTCGATCTCCGTGAATAAGGCTTGTTTTTGTATGCACATGCAACTCTGCCATAATCATCCGATTCATAAAATCTCGTATACGCCTCAAGCGATGGGGATGGATTTAAATACAGATGAGTACAGTTAACACAAACAACACACCGCAATTCTATTTCACCACGCTCAACTTTACCCTCAAAAACATCACGGCATTCTCCACTGCCACAGATTGGACAGCTAATAATTTTCATGGAGTCAATTAGGTATATCAGATCAGGATTTGATGTATCAGCCAAAAAACCTCTCCGCCTGAGCATTTATTATTTCTTTACTACTACCAACACACTGATTAATTCTTTCAATTGCATAATCAGCTAACTTTCCTATCTCTTCATCGTAGTGATCGATACCCAAGTCTCCATGTCGTTGTTCTTTTTTCAGTAGTTCTGTAAAGTAATCAATAGCAACCGAACCCTTCATAGTAGCTGCTATATAATTGACCATAGACTTTTTTTTATATTCATAATTATCCATCAGATTCGAAATTTCCTTTGCAAGATCATTCGGGCTGTGAACATATCGGACCATCGTGCCCGGCAGAATGCTAAAAGGCCGAGGCCCGCCAAGCATGACTGTGGGTATTTTATAAATCATAGCCTCGAATGATACAAATGTGGCAATAGAAATTACCATCTTGGCTTTTTGTATGATCGGTCGCACTTCCATACCCGGATCAGCCAGAACAACATTCGGTATTTGCAAAAGTTTCTTATAATAACCTGCCGAACGATAACCTAATGCACGAGGATGCTCCTTGACCACCAACTTCATCCAAACAGGAAGACTGCGAGCAATGGTTCTTACGTTCTCAATATGGTTCATATACGGCTTGCCCCATATCATAGAAGATATCTCAGGCTCGGACTGTAATGGATAAAAAGCGTAATCCATTGAATTAAGTTGCTTCTCTGGTATGTATATCTTTGAATATTTCAACTTATGGTATTTTGACTTCAACGGTAAGATCACTTTCCTGTAAAAAGCAGAAGTTAAAATTGGAGGTATAGCATGATCCGTCCTATACTTACTCAAATATTTCCATTCGGTCTTGACGGCACTAATTATTGTCTGTACCAGATTTCTTTTTGCCTTTGTTTTTTTACGCTTGGAAGGAATAAGTATCATCCCTTCATAACGAATATCCGACTTGCTTACTTCTTCGAGGTATTCCCTGGCATGTTCAGTCCATTTATCTAATCGACCCTCTGTCTCATACTCTTCAAAATACTTTAAAATATGCGGAGAACAGCCAAATATATCTTCATTAAACTCTACATATTTATTGATCTTAGTTGTCCTGAGAAAAAGCATTGGTATATTTTTGGCTTTACAGAATAAGTACAGTAAGTAATCACCAAAAGTCACAGGATCCAGCGAAAGCACTATATCTGGCTTAACATCGTCAAGCAGCGAATCAAGACGCTCTAAAGCAACCTGAAGAATCTTAAGCATTCCACTGTGATCAAAAGCCGGCTTATAATCCTGCTTAGCTTTACATAATCTACCTAGATAAAGCCTGCGGTCACAGACAACCGCATCCCACAATGTGGGATCACCGATCTCATTTTCATACCTTTTAATAATATTGACATCCAAACATTGCTTTTTTGATTTCGCTACGATCTGCCATTCTTTTACAATTGTATGATTTGATTCAAAGTCTGGATGTTCCTTTAAGAATCGTTCATAATACATCGAATGAGCAACATAAAAAGCAGCCCTGTCAATTGAAACTGGTTTTTCAATCTTTTTGTAAAGATCATATAGAACTTTAAGACCCACTGCCTGTGTACCGAAAAGAATATTCATTCATAACCTTTTAATGACAAGTATTTCGTTTAAATCTAAGATTGCTTAAAAATGAAGTGTCCCCAAAAACCTTAACAGCTGCTTTATATGAATAATACTTCATATAATTATACCAAAGCCTCAACCAAGCTTTGACATACCTCGGATTAAGATGTTTGTTGTGATTCCTGTAATAATTTAGTGAGTAGTAACTTGTAGCGATCTGACTAAAACCTTCTACAAGAAAATTGGGAGTGTCGTTGAACTTAAAACTGTTAATATACCGCTGGAAATCTGAAACACCTTTATCAAGTCCGGGATTATATTCGTAATATTCAATCTCATCACCTATAAAACCAGCCGATTTGGCCATATCATAAAGCCTGGTTTTAGGTAGCGGATTGGCGTAATATACACCACCCCTTTCGAGCCTGTGATCTCTGATAAATCTAATCGTGTCCCACGCAGCATCTTCTGTCTCACCCGGCATATTAAAAATAAAACTAATTCTCGTATGCAGTTTTTCCTCCCTGCAAATATCGAATAACTTTCCTGCCTTTTCAATATCAATTTTCTTGCCCATTATCTCATTGCATATTTTCTCATTGGCAGATTCCATCCCGAAAACAAGGTCATAACAACCTGCTTGTTTAAGAAGTCGAATACTCTCACGAGTATAATCAACATCTGTTCTGACAATGGTATGAAAGATTATATTCAAATCCTCCTCAATAACAGCTTTGCAGAACTCTTCCGTTTGTTTTTTATTAATAAACGAAAGAGAATCAGAAAAATTAATGCTGTTGATATTGAATTTTTGTTTAAGGTACTTGATATAATCAATAATGTATTCGTTGCTGAATTTACGATAGTGCTGTGTGGAGGCACTGCAAAACGCACAATGACCGATACAACCGCGAGCACTGTTTAAAGTAATGTTCCTCAACGAATCTGTTGAACCAAACTTAGCATCCAGTTCATCTTTTGTCATAAATGTCCAGTCAAGTAGATATTTCCTGCTGAGGCTACTAATATAATACTCCATCTCAAACTGATCATAATCTGGGTAAGCAAGACTGTCCAGTTGTTTGACAATGACATTCGGCCCATCATATATAATAGTATCGTTGCCATCTTTGCGTGATATACCCTGCAGCGAAGATACGTCAGAATCTGACAGAAGGCATTTCACCAGTTCAGGGACGATCTCGTCTCCTTCTCCATGAACAATGTAGTCAACCGCTGTTTTTTCCAGCACAACCTCTGGCGCCTGAAAAGCCCAATACCCACCGGCAACAATTTTAATATCGCAAAATTCTTTTTTTATCTGCCAGGATATTTTCTTGAGCAATGGATACTGAACCCAGAAACCGGTTAGCCCCACGATCCTCGGCTTCTCTTCTGCTATTACTTCCCTGAGCCTATTGCATATTGACTCCTCATCATAAAGCCCTATTGTATCGCAATCAAAAATAGAATAAGAAATATCGTTCCTTTTCAATCCGGCGCCAACCATCCCAAGGCCTGTCGGAAAATGTTTCTTCTCCTCTGTTTTCAAAGAAAAAGTGGGATTAATTAACACAATATCGATCACATGAATGCTCCTTTCGTGATATTATAATCCAAATGACTACTGAATTTCTTTAAGAAAAACTTCGGCTACCTTAAGGTCGGAAACACTGTCAATGTCTATCGACTCTTCATCTTTCATCAACAACGCCCTACTATCTTTACCGAACAAGTTATTATACTTAACAATTGTTTCACGTCTTACCGCGTAGACGGCCGCTCCATTACGAGCGTAGACCATAGGCTTATCATGCCTGCGTAATTTGCTCGTACCCTCGCCCTCTAAAAAAGGCAAAAGCCTGCCTTCGACGATCTTCATAACTGAAACAGGATTATATTGATGCGGCACTCGACAGACACTAACGACAGAATCCGCTCCACTATTTTCAAGAAGTCGCACTGCATCGTCGATGTGCTGAGATGTCCGTAGTGGAGACGTAGGCTGAAGGATAACCACAATATCAGGTACATAACCCTCTGCTGTTTTCAGATTGTCAAGAACATGGTCTACCACAGAGATCATCGGTGTATCGTCTTCTGCCAGTCCAACAGGTCTTTTAAACGGTGAATCAACCCCATGCTCTCTGCAGTAATCAATTATCTGGTCAGAATCACTTGATAATATCAACCGGCTAACAGTATTGCTCGCTTTCGCCGCATCAATGGTATACTGAATCAGAGCCTTGCCGCAAAGCGGAACAAGATTTTTACCTACAATCCCCCTTGAACCTCCGCGGGCAGGTATTATAGCTAAAACTTCAGAACTAGGCATGGTTTGAACACACTAAATAAGGATTCGCTTTTGAATAGGTACCTGGCTAAGATCGATATCGGCAAGAATGTCTGCGATCTTTTTTCCCGCTTGACCGTCACCATATATATTATTGGGAGCATATTTACCATTGTCTATCTGCTTGTTAATGCCGGACAGAATTTCGTCACTCGAATAACCAACGTCAATGACATTTTCGCCTGTGATCCGGAACTGCTGTCTTGTACCAATGTTAACGGACGGCACACCGATTATCGCACCTTCACGGATCGCGCTACTGGAATTACCCACAAGGCATGAACACATATCAACAAGCTTAATATAAATCTCAACCGGCAGATTCTTAAAAAGATGAAGCCACCCATCAGGCTTGTGCAGTTCCCTGAAAGTTCGTATCTCTTTCGACATTTCATCCGAACCGGCATCTGCATTAGGCCAGAGCATCAAGGTGGGTATCTGTAACTTTTTTAAGGCCGCAAGTGTTTGCCCCATGTGAAATCTGTTCTTTCCATACTCCGTAGTCACCGGATGCTGCGAAACCAGAAGGAACCGACCTTTATTAAGATCGAATTTTCCGCCAACTCCTTTATACTTCGACCAAAATTCACCTTGGTCTATAATGGCACCATTCCTGTGTTCGTGAATTACCTTTTTTGCAAGATCTATCCGTGGGCAACCAGTAGTAAAAACATATCGAGGATCCTCACCCATTTTAACTATACGATCAGCTGCATCTTCGTTTGCCGGGAAATGAATATGTGACAGTTTGGTAACAGCATGTCGAATTGACTCATCTATAGTACCTGAAACTTCCCCGCCCATGGTATGTGCCAAATGAATATTCATGTATGAAGCCGTAACAGCCGTTGCAAGTGTTTCGAATCTATCTCCGACAGTCAGAACAACATCGGGACCATGAGTCATGAACAACCGTGACAGCGCGATTATACCCAGTCCGGTCGACATCGCCATAGTCTGGGGAGTTTCCCCCTCAACAAGAACATAGAACCTTTCGGTGACACTAAACCCATCTTCCTCGATCAGATCGACAACCTTGCCGTATCTGTCAAGTAACGCAGAGGCACCGACAAAAACCTGTAACTCAAGTCGGTCCGAATCATCTTGGACATGTTTCATCACAGACTTGATACTTGCATAGTTCGCTCTGCCACCAACAACAATACCGATTTTTTTCCTCTTGTTCTTCATTTATCGTAGCATATCCATTCGTATCACAGTATTTTTGGAAATAACACCGTTTGTAATTTCCCCAATGATTTCTTCATAACGGCTTGCAGAAATACCATCACCTGGTTTTTTATAACATAAACAGTCTTCTGTGATCTGCGTTCCACAAGGAATTTCTCTGCTCGAAACAATGCTCTTTTCAAAGATCATTTTCATTTCCCGCAATTCCTGCACAAAGCTGTCTTTATCAATTGAACCGCCCATTGCGGCGCTTACGTCCCTAACTTCTTCAACAAACTTTTTTAATTCCGCAGGTTCAAGGGAATGCTTTGCATCAGAACCATACATTTTGTGGGACAGAGTAAAATGTTTCTCAATAACTTTCGCACCTAAGACAACAGCCGCAATCGAAGAAGATATCCCCAATGTGTGATCAGAAAACCCTACCTCGGTTTTATAACGTCCCTGAAGCTCTTTGATTACATTTAACCCCGTTTTCTCTGGAGGGCACGGATAGACTGAGGAACATTGCATTACCGTTAGATCGTTACATCCATTTTTCTTTAAAACATCGACCGCCTTGTCAAGTTCTTGCCAACTGCTCATGCCCGACGACATGATAACAGGCTTTCCAGTCTGGGCTATTTTCTTCAAGAGAGGACTATTTGTAACTTCACCGGAAGCTATTTTATATCTTTTCACCCCTACTTCTTCCAGCAGATTAACAGCCGCAAGTGAAAATGGAGACGAAATAAACTCCACTCCACAATCCTGTTCTGAAAACAAAACAAGTTCTTTATATTGCTCTGTATTAAATGCAGTCCGTTCAAAGTAATCCTTCCTGCTCTCTTCGAAAAAATATGGAGGGTTCGGTGCATCTGGCAAACTCTCTGCTTCGAATATGTGCGTCTGAAACTTTACAGCATCACACCCGCAATCTGCAGCGGCCATAATAAAATGCTTCGCAAGCCCAAGAGAACCTTCATGGGTATTGCCAATCTCGGCAACAACAAAGACACTATTCGTTTTGTTATTTTTTTGAATCTTCCTTGTCAAAGCTCCGTCCCCATGCCTTGCAATTAATCGCTGATTACCTTTGCGTCTTGATTTATTAAGGATTCGGTTTTTTTAGGGTTCATCCAGTTAATGCGTAGGTCAGCTAAAAAACCGGCCCCTACAAGTTTCTATAGAAAAAACGTTTGGGCAAATGGCTCAATTGGGGATGCCAAGGAGGAAATTTGGCTGTCTGGGGCCCCGAACTGTTTTTCTCGTTCTCATAATTATATTTTCACCTACCCATTTCTCGGAAGAGACTTTTTTTAAGTTAAGCGAGCATGGCTCGCAGTTTTAAGTTGGCGAGCGGAACTCGCTATTAGAATAGCAACTGTAAATCGAGAATGGGCCGTCTGGCGCGCTCGTCGGAGATTTGCAGCAGTCATTTTAGTCCGTTTAGCTGGCGTATTAAGTTTTAAGTGTTAAGATTCAGTTAGTGGCATTCGCCGTAGCGGTTAACGATTACGCTTTTTCTGTTTTAATCTGCGAAGTAACTTGAGATCCTCTACATCCTTCGGTCGCCCCGCCGCCTGTTTCATCCTAATCAAGTCGTCAAGAGATGCAAACCAGACAAAAACATCGCCGAACTTAGCCTTTACCCTGTTCGCCCAGACACGATCAAAACTGATACCTTTTACAAACGGATGAATGTCGGTTTCAACTAAATGCTGTCGTATCAGCACCTTTTTGGTAAGGAGATCATCGAAAGTTATATCAGAAACATCATAGCCAAATAACTTCAGCGCCCTGCGTATCCGTCTGGCGTTGGGTTCGTTGGGTTCAATAAACAAATCGATATCGAGCGTTGCACGTGAATATTCATGAAAAGGAAACGCTGTCGCACCAATGATCACCGAACCTTATGTTTTTTTAATAACTTGAGTAGATTTTCGACGTCCATTTCGTCTCAGTAATAATGCCATTTCGAGGCTCTTCTGCAGCATCATTTGAAACCGCTGCCGAGTGGTTAAAGATGCGAGATAATCCAACTCAAACTCTATTTCCAGGCTTTCGTCGTCTTCTTCCAGTTTCAAAACCGCCATGATGAATATTCCCAATAATACCTTCCAGATCACTGCTCTCAGGTATTGTACCAAAAATCTCACAGTTTATAAGAGAATAAAAACTATCACAGGTTAAGCGAGCACAGCTTGCAGTGTTAAGTGTTAAGTCGGCGAGCGGAAATCACCGTTTTAGAAAAGCCCGTTTTTTAAAACCTGAGCATATCTATTTTTAAGGCCTTCTAACAAGAAAGATGCAAATACTGATAACATTAATGCTACAATAAATACAATTCCACTCTTCTTGACGGTGTCTTTGGCGATCGAAGATATTTTTGGGGTTTTCGAAACTGGAACACTTACAGAAATCCTGTTTTCTATTTTCTTAATATACGAAGCTAAATCACTACTGCCCCGTATTTGCCACATTTCTGGTCTCCTGAAAAATTTGAAATAGATAAACTCCGTCCCCGTGGGTTACAATTAACCGCTGATTTAACCCATTACATCTTGATTAATTTAGCCAAGGATTAGCTTCTATGAAGCCTGATTCTTGACTCTTTAAGACTTTCCAACAAGAAGGCTGCAAATACTGACATCATCAATGCTGCGGCAAACACGATAGTGACCTTCTTCTTTGTACCTTTAGCAATCGAAGATATTTCGGGATTTTCCGAAACAGGGGTACTTGCCGAAATTCTATTTTCAATTCTTTTAATATACGATGCTAAATAATCCTTCAATTCCACTGCTTCATAGTTGTCAATTAGCCCGGTTAAAAATGAGTGAAACTGCTGAATCGTATAATACGAGGAAATACCGTTCTTCAACTCGGCAAACAGCTTTTCGTTTAAGGCTGATAAATCTTTATAATACTTATATTTGGCTTCATTTATTTTAACTTGTTTTTCAAACATCACAATCTTTGACTCTACGGCTTGTATCTGATACCCTAAAGGCAAATATTCACTTCTGCCACCAATATCGAACTGTAGCGTAACATCACTTTCGGCCCTTTCCGGAACTCGGGTTTTCACATTTTTAAGTTTTTCCAAAGCAGTTATATCTGCTTTTAAGGAAAGCTCCAAATTGAACTTATTACCTTCAATGTCGGCCATCCCCGACCTGTACCCTCTTATCGTGGCGCTCAGTTGATTCTGTACCATATACACTGGAATTACATTTTCAAAATTATCCATCATCACCGAAGATATCCTGGAAATATCGTTTTCAGGTCTTCCTGTTATCGTCATATTGAGTAGTTGAGCTTCTAATTGTCTAATCTGTTCAACCTGAGTTAGATCACTTACTTTTGAAAGATCTATATATGAAGGCGAAACTTCAAAATCCACAAAGTTTTTTAGTCCGCCCGTGTTTATGCGCTCAGCATATTTATTTAGGCCGTTCCCCTGTAATTTGGTTGCAATCTTATCTGTATTTTCGGCGCTGTAAAATCTGTCGAGCAGTATCTTGTAGTTGCTTTCGTTGAGGTTCCAATTGCCTACATCGTAGCCACCTTGATCCTTAATGTCATAGACGTAGGTTACTTTATAGTTTCTTGGTGAAAAGAAGAGAACAAGCCCGACCGCTAAAGCCGGTAAAACTGAGCAAAGCAGAATCAGAAACTTGTGTTTCCAGAGAACCAGAAAATAATCTATGAGATTTATCTCATCTCCATAGATACTCGCTTCTTCCTGAGCATCGTTACCTGTAGTTTGTTTGTTTGAACCGTCCTTTTCTGAACCTACCATATCATTGTTCTCCTGATTACGTCAATAATTCGGATTCAAATTGCATCCGACTGTGCTTCTAAGTTAGGGGCATTATAAAAGAAATAATCTCTTATATCAAATCCTAAAATTTAATCTGAAGCGCAACATTCTTATCCGCTCCATAACACCTCATGGGGTGTCCGATAGCTTAAACATTTGCGAGGTCTGTTATCTATCAAAGCCGCAACTTTGTCAATCTCTTTATTACTGATTTCGTTAAAATCTGTGCCTTTTGTCCGGCGTCAACTATAATTTCCCTTAACGACAATTATTTCTTCCTTTCAGTTATCACATCTTTCCCATGAACGAATGTTTCTGGGGGTGCCCCCATGGGGGCAAAATTCTGGATATTACCTATCCCTATCTTTTCGCTTTCTGGCCTGCTCGGCTCGATAGCGGGGCACATTCAGTTCTAATATCACGCTGTGATGGACCAGCCTGTCAGTGGCCGTCGCCGTGGTCATCGGGTCCTTGAATATCATCTCCCACTTTGAAAACGGCAGATTGCTTTACACCCAGCATTTTAAGTGCTTGCAGCAAAAGCGTTTATGTCGTGTCCTTATGGCCCCGAGCAATTCCGACTGAAGCATTACAAACTAACACAGGACACGAGGAAAGGTTTTAGGAATGAGCAGCGCCAAGCAAAGCTGGTGTGAGCAAGCCGGACAATCAAAAACTACAACCATACTACAACCAAAAGATGCAATATCTGTGATATGTGCGATATTTACCACTTGCTAAGTGCTGAAATCATCAATACTTGCAAAGAACAAAGTTTTGTTGAAGTTTTACAAAACCAGTGCTCTACCGTTGAGCTACGTTGGCAAAATTGGCTAAAACCCGCGGGCCTGGCATGACTATTTTTTCGACACGTTCCATGTCCCGGATGCCCTCGCCACCCTTGTCATCGCCAAAAAACATTACTGCCCCGGTCGCGGCGAACATCTCCTGCTTCAAATTGTGTTCGTTGATGTCCGGTGCATAGACAAGCACCCTGTCGTATTCCGAGGACAGACGGTCGAACCGCCGGCACAGGTTCTTTTCGTCTCTGTCGGTGTCGTCGTCCGTCATAATCCAAAGGCCCACGATGCAACTGGCCACGGGTTCGCCCCCGGCCCGATCGATGTCGATATCGAACACCTCTGCGATGGCATTTCGACCCTGTTCGGCATCAACCAGCAAAATCCGTTCGCCTTCATAGCTGATGCGCATTGCCACGTTGACCGCCACCGTTACCGGCAGGTCTTCGACACTTCGCCCCGCCAGCAGGGTCACCTTCCTGTCCACGTCGGCGCTGGTAATTCTGGCGACGATATCATCGTAGTATTCGTTGATACTGCCGAAGGGTCCGGGCGTCTCGTTCCTTGCGGGCGTATCGTTCCTTTCGGGTATCTCGTTCCTTGTGGGCGTGTCGGTTCGGAGGGGCGTATCGGTTTTATTTGTCGAGTTTGTCGAGCCGACCGGCTCGAAACTGACGATGCTCTCTTTCGTCTCCGCCCCGAATGGGCTGGGCCTGACCGTCTCGACGAAGTCCGGGTTTAGAAGTTCCACTTCTTCGGACAGGCCTGTTTCCGGCGACACTATCGTTATTTTTTTGTTCGGTTTCTTTTCGGCAACATCGATCTCGCTGACGCTGAGTCCTTCCCTGGCTATCAGATGTCCGCCCGCGATAGCCGTAGCCGCCACGGGACAGATCGCCAGGATCGCCAGTCCCGCTACCGTGTACATCTGCGACATGTTCCCGTTGGCCCCGGAGGCATCGCCGCCTGTGATTGTTATAACCTTATACCCCACAGTCGTGACAAACACCGTTACAAACGCCGTCACCGCATCGAAGTTCATCAGGCCGGCGACCCGCGCCATGTTACCGTAGAAGCTCGTTTCACGTCTGACCATGAACCTGATCCGGTCGTACTCGTCACGGTCGAGTTGTCCCAACTGCATCTGTGCCGCTGCGCACCCGAGTTTGGCCGGCATAACCCCGGTCGCATATTTATCCGACACATCGCCTATGCGTCTGCATGTCCGGGCCGAGAGCACGATAACCACGACTGCGCCGGCGACACAAAGCCCGATCACCACATTGGGTCCGACGACACTGACGCATCGCCCCGACAATTCGACAACTACCCCCGCCCGTCCGCCGACGAACAATACCTTTGCCGCCGCGATATTCGCCATCGCACGAATCAGGATCGTCAATCCGAGGATGCCCGGCAGCGAGTACACCTCCGCGGCCCTCCTGGCCGAGATGCCGATCAGGACTATCGCCGCGGTAAGGCAGATACTGCACACAAAGAGAACATCCAGCACAGGGCTGGCAAAGGGGATCAGCAGCCCGGCAAGTACCACGATCCCGCAGCACGCCGGGAGCGTTCGGTTTTGCACGAGGAGCCTTTTGTCCGTGGGCACTTTTCTATCTCCCATAGCGTCGGCTGTTATGTTCAAACTCAGACTGCTCACAGTATAGTCCGTTGACGTTGATTTTCAACTGTTACCTGTTATGTCTCAGACGATGTATCATCGCCATTACCTCGGCAACCGCTGCAAACAGTGCCTCCGGTATCGCCTTGCCCAGGTCAACCTGAGCGAACAGACTTCTGGCTATCGCCGGCCTGCGAATAATCGGAACTCCGTAAGCGCGGGCGACCTCTTTAATCTTTTCGCAAATGTGATCGCCGCCCTTGGCCACCACGATCGGGGCATCCATCTGGTTCGGATCATATCGAATCGCCACCGCGACATGTGTCGGGTTGACCAGTACGACGTCGGCTTTTGGTACGTCCTGCAGCATCCGCCGCATCGCCATCTCGAATTGTTTCTGGCGGATTCTGCGCTGCACTTCGGGCGGACCTTCCGTATTGCGGCGTTCCTCCTTGACATCCTGTCTGCTCATCTTCAGCTTGTCGATATATTGCCACTTCTGGTATGCGAGGTCGGTCAGACCGATTATCAAAAGGCCGATGCACAACCTGATCAGCACTCCCAGAATCAACTTACAGATAACCGTCATGATCTGCATGGACCAGACCCACTGAAACGTTACCAGTGTTTCTATCCGATCGCGAAGATAGAAATAGACTATCGTCCCGATGAAAATCAGCTTTATCACCGACATCATCAGTTTGACCAGTGAAGAGAGAGAAAACATCTCCTTGGTCACGTTGGATGGATTGAACATGTTGAATTTCAGTTTCAGTGCCTTGGTGCTGAAATTGAAACCGCTGATTGCGACGTTGGTGCCGATTCCAGAGATCATCAACGCCAGAAAAAACGGTGACATGACAACAGCGGCCCCGAACATCTTGCCGGTGGCAAACCTGAGAAACACCTTTGAGTTGGCGATATGGCTGTGATCGCAGGAAAGCGCCTCCCTGAGGTCATTGGCTGCCCATTCGAGCACGTTTGGGCCGGCAAAATAGGTCACGCCGACCAATGTAATAATCGTCACCGCCGAGAGCATTTCGGTACTCGATGGCAGCATCCCCTCTTCGCGAGCCTTGCTCAGCCGGCGACTGGTTGGTTGTTCTGTCTTTTCTCCTGTGATATTTTCGGCCATGCCGTTTTCCGCCGCAACTTACCACTACAGTGCACTGTCTTCTACAATGGCATTAATTTGTCCATGTACCCGGCGACTTCCTTGACGAACATATTGATAAACGGAACGAATATCCCCACCATAATCAGGCCCAGCCCAACACGAATCGGCAGGGATAAAAACAGGATATTCGTCTCCGGGGCGATCCTGGCCATGACTGCCAGCACCACCATCATAAGTAAAAACGCCCCAAGGATGGGCGCCGACATCTTCAGTCCCAGAGTCATCATCGTGCAACTGCCCAGCAGTACGCTCTTGAAAAGCACCTCGATCTGCGGGACAGCCCCCGCCGGAAACGTCTGATAGCTTCGCGACAGTGACACCAGGAACATATGATGCCCGTTTGCCGAGAGAAACAACATCGTAAAGATCATATCCAGCATCAGACTCAGGGACTGGCTCTTGTCGCCGGTAACCGGATCCAGCACGTTTGCCATTGCAAAGCCCATCTGTCTTTCGGCGATTCTGGCGCTCAGTTTGACAACACCGAAGATAAACGAACAGACCAGGCCAAGCGCAAGACCGTAAATCATCTCGTGGGCTATCAAAATCATCGCCTGTATGTTCATGACGTCTTCGCCGCGAAGCGGGCAACCAATCGTGTTCGCGAAAAAAATCGAAACTACGACCAGCATGCCGATACGTATTGGCCGCGGCGTGCCGCTCCTGCCGAATATCGGCGCCACCGAGATAAACGCGCCGATGCGTGACATAACCATCACAAATCCCAGTATTTTACCAGCCAGTAAATCCATTTTCAGTGACCGTAGGTTTGTATCTGGTTAAAAATTTCATTCGTGAATTTCAGCAGTACCTGCATCATCCAGTTGCCGAAAAACAACGCCGTTACTCCCACCGCCACCAGCTTGGGAACCATTGTCAGCGTCATATCCTTCAGCGAGGTCATCGTCTGAAACAGCGATATCCCCACACCTGAAACTATGCACGCAATCAATATGGGTGCCGCCAGCAAAAGCGCCGTCTCCAGCGTGTGCCTGGCAAGATACATTATTTGACTTGTGTCCATTGTGCGTTCCCCGAAAGCGGATTTACCTGAAACTCAAACTCAAACTATTGGCCAGAATGCTCCAGCCGTCAACCAGGATAAACAGTATCAGCTTGAAAGGCATCGATATCATCACGGGCGGCAGCATCATCATGCCCGCGCTCAGAAGGATGCTTGCTATCACAAGGTCCAGGAGCAGAAACGGAATAAACAGCAGACAGCCGATCTCAAAGGCCGTGCGGAACTCACTGACCACGAACGCCGGCACAACAACATACAGCGGCATCTCCTGAAAGGTCTCCGGCGTCCTGGTATTCGACATCTTTATGAACACCCTCAAATCATCCTGGCGTGTCTGGCGTATCATGAAATCCTTCATGTGATTGCTTGCCAGAACGCCCATCTGTCCGAAATCGATCTCTTCGGCCAGGTATGGCTCAATCGCATCGTTGTTGATTTTGGAAAACGTCGGCGCCATCGTAAACAGCGTCAAAAATAATGCCAGCCCCATCACAGCCGTGTTTGGCGGTATCGACTGAGTGCCGAGGGCCTGCCTTATAAAACTCAAAACAATTACGATTCGCGTAAACGACGTGGTCATCGCCAGCAGACTCGGTATGATCGCCAGCATGGTAAAGATGACAACCAGTTTAACGGGGCCGCTCCATTCCGGCGCCTTGCCGTCCGGGCCGGTGGGACTCGATGCCTTGTCGATCACATTGACAATGTCGCCGAGGCTCGGCATGGTCGCACCAGATGCCGCAGTCGAGTCGGCTGACGACGAGAAGGGTTCGGTTTGTCCCGGGCAGTTCGCCGCCCCGACAGCTACAATCAATGCCGCCAACAAAATCCGTGTAGATCTTTTTTTCATATTGGCCGTCAAGTTTTACCCCCGGCCATGTCCTCAGACGTCTCGCCCCGGCCCATGTCCGCAAGAAAATTCACATTCTGGGCGGTACTGCCCACGAGGATGCGCCTGTCGCCGTCGATTTCCAGCAGGTGAATACGCCTGTTAGTGCCCAGGTGAATCGTCTCGACAACCCGGATATTCTTTCCGCGAGTCACCGTTAGCTTCGGCATCACACGTTTCGACAGCCAGTACGCACAGCCGGACAGGACCAGTACCAGCGAAATCGCGATAGCGAATTGCTTGAACAACTCATTTTTGGGAGTCGATGGACCATTGTCCTTAAAGAGCCTGTCCAGCTTTCCATCATCCGCTGAGTCATCCGCTGAGCCATCCGCGGAATGCCCGTTACCGCTGGGTTGTTCGGCGGAATATCCGTCACTGCCAACTTGTTCGACGCACTGCCCAACTGCGCAGACGACCGACAGGGCCACCACGAATACCACAACCCAACACGTCTTAATCTTTCCGACTGTCATAGCACTTCCCTGAAACCGGGGGCGTTTGTGGAATCTGACGCCCATATCTCGTCACAAATCTCCGAACATACCGATGCTGTATGTGGATGGTGCAAATTCCATGCCGAAAGGACGGAAAGGACGTAAATTCCCCCATGTGACGAAATCGAGACACCTCCGCCGCGATCCCGTCGTCAAATCCGGCGCCGTGTCGAAAAAATTGACGGATATTTCACCGACATCAACGGCCAGGGCTACTTCTTTTTGACGATCGCCGCGATCATTATCTGTGTGTTTTTGTTGATCAGGCCCTCTTGTCCAACCCAGTCGCCGCCCGTCCCGGCTCCCCAGCAATACGTTGGCCACTTCATCTGATCGGACAGGTTTTTCCTGATGAAATCTTTTGCCGCTGCGGCACGTCTTGCCGAAAGCCGCCAGTTATCCGCGTTCGAATCGACTGAACTGTCAATTCCCACCACGTACAGCGTGACATTCTGACCTTCAAAGCTCTCCCGAAGCCGCTGACAATAATCGGTCAATTCCTCTATGGCGGACTGTTTTAATTTCCAGGACTTCGCAGCAAAACGAATCGCAGTTACCGTAAACGTCGTGTCTTTGCCGGTTATCTGCGACGGAGATATCTTCATCAGCCTTTCGATATCCATCACAACACGCTGAAGCATCTCCGTCTGATAGTCTATCGATTTTGTATCCATATCTTTCATGGCATCGGGATTGTTTTCATCGGGGACTTTATACTTTGGTTTGGGAAAGTCGAACTCGACACCCTCGCCCTGGCTGAACATAGCCCCGGACAGGCCGAACTGAGTCATCGAGTGCTGCACAGAGGTCATTCCTATAATGAACTTATTGTCGTCAACCTGGTCTTCAGCCATCGACAGCAGCAGAACGAAAAATGTCAGCAGCAGTGTTACCATATCCGAGAAGGTAACAATATATATCGGGACGCCCGCCTTTGGTTCCTTTTTTTTGGATTTCCTGGGCGGACTCATTCGTATATATCTCGATCAAGCATTGTTATTTCGAACATACGGCTGTCCTCTGAATATTTTGTGCCCATCATGTTCGCCGATGTTATGCTGAATTTGCCAAGCGGTACATTTTTTTGCCTGGTCATGTACCTCACCACCGCCCAGGTCCGACTCAGACTCAACTCATCGTTCTCGGATCCATCGCCATGTTCACTTATCACCATCCTGCTCGGACGCGACCCGAGAAGCACCGCAAGTGCGTCCAGCACGGTTCTTCCCTTGATGGTTATCGCATTGCCATCGCCCCAGAAAAATTCCGACGATGCTATAGAGAAGACCTTTACGTTGCGAAAATCAATCGGCTTCTTCTCAGCCATCGGGGTACTCGTATTGATATTCTCAACGGGCGGACGCGTCTCGGTGCCCTTACTGACACGTGTTCTCTGCTTGCCCGCATCTTTTTTCTGGAGTGATTCTGCTTCCAGTTTTGGGGATTGGCCGACGGATGGAAGGGCCTGAGAAAACGATTCGCCGAGAGATTTAAATTTCTCCTCTTTAAACTGCGCAAAACTCAGCAGAAGTACAAAAAACGTCAGCAGTAGTGTCATGCAGTCGCTGAACGTAAGCAACCAGTCCGGTGCGCTTACCCTGGCATTTTCCTCTTTGTCCTTCTTCCTGGCCATTATATCGTCGCCTTGACCTCCTCACGTTTTGACGGGGAGACGAACGACTGCATCTTTTCACGGACCACCATCGGATTTTCACCACGCGAGATGGCGCATACGCCCTCCATCATCATCTCCATCGACAGAATCTCTGCTTTGGAATAAACGCCAAGTTTGCCGGCAAGCGGAATAAAAACCAGGTTGGCCAGTACCGCACCGTAAAACGTCGTCAAAAGCGCAATCGCCATGCCTTCACCGATCTGGTCCGGGCTTGAGAGGTTCTGCAGCATCTGCACCAGACCGATCAGCGTGCCGATCATTCCAAACGCCGGCGACGCTGCACCCATAAACTCCAATATCTTTTTGCCCAGGCCGTGACGTTCTTCGATATACTGAATCTCGATGCTCATCATGTCCCTTACCGAATCTTCGGGCTGGCCGTCCACCAGCATCTGGAGACCCTTGGCCAGGAAATTGTCGTCCACCTTGCGAAGCTGTTCTTCCAGTGCAAGGGCTCCGTCACGTCTGCTCACCGCCGCAAAATTCACCATCTGCTGGATAATCTCCGAAGGCATAAGAATCTTCACCAGAAACGTCTTTTTAACTAACGCGAATATCCCGAGGAACTGAGGCAGTGAAAAATGTATCATCACTGCGCACAGCATCCCGCCGATAACAATAACCATCGACGGAACATGTACGAAGGACCCGAAGACCCCTGAGAGAACAAGCGGCCCGATGATAACCCCGAAGCCCAGTACCAAACCTACTAATGTTGCGATGTCCATTTTACTTGCTTTCTCTGACTTTTTTCAATTCCTGGGTCAACTTGCCGGCAAACTCCGGCTTGGTATCGGCAATCTCACCGAGCAGGCCGCCTGCCTGACGTTCTGACATGTAGTACAATATTTTCACGGCGTCCTCAAGCTGGTTGTTCGTCATCATAGTGATCAGTATCTTGCCAGCCTGAGCCGAGTCCATCTTATCGTAGGTCGCCGCCAGCCGTTCCATGTTCGCCTTTTCCAGGGTGTTGATCATGATACGGCTTTTGAGCAACTGTTCTTCCCGGCGTTTCAGGTCCGCAAGCGTCAAAGACAACTGTGAATTCAAACTGCTCAGGCGGTCTATATCCTCTTGAAGTACCGCGCGGGCGATCTGCAGTCGGTCCTCCTGCTCACTAATCTCCATGTCTTTGAGCTTGTAGCCCTTCATCTTTTCACGGACGTCGAAGATCAGGCTTTCCAGCTCTTTTTCCTTGAATCCCCGGACCCTGTCACCTGGCCCGCTCACAATCGAGTTGGGCAGGTAGAGAGGCGATTCTCCCCCGTCCTGCCCGGCAACCTGTCCTTCCTGGCTGTCGGGCTGCATATTGGCCGGCTGGGCCGACGCCGCTGCCGGACGCATCTTTTTTACCACCAGCGTCATTGCGAACGTCCCGCCGAAGGTGACAGTCCCAAGGGCCAGCAGTATTATAATGTGTTTCTTGTTCATTTTGTCGCTCCCGACGATCAACTTGTTTTGTCATGCACGGACTTGTTACCCTGCATGTGCATGGTCAGCCCGTTTCAGTATCTTGCGAGCAAAGCTCCTGCTGGTATCCTCGTCCAGTTGTCTTTGCTGGCGTTTTCGTTCTTCGCTCAAAAATTCTTCCATGGCCTTTTCCCTGATCTTTTCCAGGCCCTTGCGAAACCGCCTGGCCTCCATCAGTTCCTCGATTTTTTTCCTGCGAAGTTTTTCCAGTTCTTTGAGATTTTCTCTCAGCTTGTTTATAGTCTTTTCGGTTACCTGAGAAAACTGCAAAAACAACTGTTGGGCACCGAGCCTCTCGGATGCGTCTTTTTTATTCAAATCCGTCAGTCTGCCGCGTAGTTCGGCACGACACATCATTATTTTGCCGCGGACCGCCACGGCCCGCTCGGTCGCTACCACCAGGCCGGCACGGATCACATCTTCCTGCTTTATCTTTACATCCAGCAGTCGTTGAAGCCGCCATACAAACTTGCTCACATTCTCAGCCTTACATACTCAAACACACATCGTCTTTCATCTCCCGGCTACCGCGGGGACCTCATTGGGCTTGTTGGTCAACAGTCTCTCCCACGCCCCGGCGATGTCGGTCAGCTTGTTCACGGTTTCATCGAAGCTGTCGCGCTCACGGATCGGCTGGACCAGAAAATCGTTAATCCGGTCGATAAGGGCCATCGACCCGTCGATCCGTCGATTGCTGCCCGGTGAAAATGCCCCGATGCTTATCAGATCTTCCGCGTCCGTGTATGTGGCGTATATCTCCCTGAACTTCATCGCGGCGCGTTTGTGGTTTTCACTGGCGACCGTGTTCATCAGTCTGCTGACGCTCTGGAGTACATCTATGGCCGGGTAATGACCGCGGTCGCCCAGTTTACGTGACAACACGATATGGCCGTCAAGCAGTGACCTGGCGCTGTCGGCTATCGGATCGTTCAGGTCGTCCGCCTCGGCCAGGACCGTCAGTATCCCCGTGATACTTCCCTTGTCGCTGCATCCGAGACGCTCGACGAGCCGTGGCAGCAGGGCGAACACACTCGGACAATAGCCCTTCGATGCCGGGGGTTCTCCAGAGGCCAGGCCTATCTCTCGCTGTGCCTGCGAGAACCGCGTCAGTGAGTCCATCATGAACAGAACATCCATTCCCTTATCGCGGAAATACTCGGCGATTGTAACCGCCGTAAAGGCCGCCTTGACACGTTGTATCGCCGCCGAATCGCTCGTGGCAACCACCACCACGCTCCTGGCCAGCCCCTCCTGCCCCAGGTCTTTTTCCAGGAAATCGCGTACCTCCCTGCCTCGTTCGCCCACCAGTGCCACGACGTTTACCTCCGCACCGCTGGCGTTTGCGATCTCGCCCAGCAGGACACTTTTGCCGACACCGCTGCCCGAAAATATCCCCATCCGCTGGCCCTTGCCGCACGTCAGTAATCCGTCGATGGACCGGATTCCCAGCGGCAGCGGTTCGGTAATCATCGCACGCGACAACGGCGGCGGGCTATTGTTATCCAATGGCCTTTTTTCACTGCCCGACAAAGGCCCTTTGTTGTCGATTGGTCTTCCCAGTCCGTCCAGAACCCGGCCCTTTATGCTATCGTCAATCCGGATATACCTGGGCTCGTTCAGCGAGCGAACCGTATCGCCCGGACTGATTCGGTCGATATAATCCAGCGGAAGCAAAATCAGATTCGCCCCCTTAAACCCGATTACCTCGGCAGGGACGCTGTGCCCGTTGCGAAGGTCTATTTCGCACAATTGGCCCAGCCCTATGTCCGGCCCGTTGCTTACGACCGTCAGGCCCTGAACGCGGATTATCGAGCCTTTGCATGCCAGCAGCTTCGTATCCGCCAGCACATTGTGCAGACCTTCAAAATCAATCGAATCTTCAGTTGTTAAGTTATCAGACATCCTTCTCCCTGTCTTCGTTCCTGCTCTTGTCTCCGGCCAACAATGCTGCCTCGATCTGTTTTAACTGTTCACCGATAAAGTACTCTACGATACCTTTGTCAGCCTCGGCTATGCACTCGCCGCGATTGACTTGCGCATCGGCCATTGCCTGAACATACTCAGGACCTGTGCCCGTTTGGGGTCGGCTCTTTTGGTACTGTGCCAGATCCTCCGGATTCAAACGGACGACTACTTTTCTGCTGGACGGCACGCTCTTTAGCGTTTCATCGACTATCGTTGCGATGTCGTAGTTGCCCGCGCTGATCTCACGGAGCAATATCTTCTCCGCTATCCCAACACTGAGCCGGACGATCTGTTCCCTGTGCGAGCCGACTATACCTGTTAGAAAGTCCTTTAGTTCACCGGCAGCCGCTTCGAGGGCCTGGGCCGCGCTGGCTATGTCCCGGCTTGCATCTTCCATCTCCCGGCGCTGCCGGTCCATCTCATCGACCGGTTCACCCGGAAAGTTCGAGTCCATAACAAGAGACACCGATTCGATCGGTACAGCCATATCCAGATTTAATCTTTCCGCCATCGCCCTATTCTTCCTCGATAAATCTCAGTTCCTCGGTCTCGTTGGCATCCCTGAGAGGCTTGGCCACCTCTTCGCGAGCCTCCATAACTTCCTTCTTGCGCGGCTCGGCCATCAACGTCGTTTCTTCATCGACCATCTCACGGGCACGCTCGGAAATGTTCGAGCGAACCTTCTCGGCAATTATGGGATCGGCACCGTAAAGCGCCTTGGACAGGACCGTAGTATCCACCTTGCGAAGCGCTTCCTGGAGCGACCTGTCTTCGATTTTCGGTATATCCTCCCATGTCACCAACAATGCACGTACCATCTTGGCGACATCCTGGTCATTGGTGCCAATTTCATCCAGCATGGTGTCTCGTTTTTCCTTTTCCAGACCACTGAGCAACAACGCCACCTTACGCAATGTTTCTTTGGGGTTTACCTCTTCGATCATCACCCCTTCTTCATCGCCGGTCAGTTCAACCAGCTTCCTGCAGACCATCTCGCCGATACGACGCATCGTCTTGGACGAAACCTCATTAGGTCGCGTCATACGCCAGATTGTCTGCAAAGCCACTTCCTCTTTAATGCGGCCCAATACCTCCCCGCTAAGATTCGGATTAAGCGACGACAACACCAGCGCCACCACCTGGGGGGGCTCTTCTTCCATGGCCGTGGCCAATTGAATCGGCGACGCCGAGTTCAGCGCGAGAAACGGATCTTTCTCGCGAATCGCCTTCTGCATCTGCGCCTGAAGTTCGCTTGCTTTTTCCTTGCCCGCCGCGCCCTTGAGCATTGAACTGATAAAGCTTTTGACGTGCAGACCGCCGCTGTTGACACGTTGAAGTGAATTACAGAATTCCCGAGTAACGCCCAGCGTGTTATCCGGGCCGATCTGGCCGGCGGCGTCGAGACGCGACAACTCCATCGCAAGTCCCTGGACCACCTCCTCCGGCTGGCCTCTCAATATCTCCGTTGCCGTTGCAGCGTCAAGGCAGGACAGCAAAAGGGCCGCTTTGTGTTTGCCGCTTACTGCCATCGTCAACTACCCTCCGCAAGCCAACCGGCGAACAATTGCCTGACCTGGTCAGGATTCTGTTTCAGTTCGCGAATAATGTGCTGCCTGTAGGTATTTTCAGAATCCCCGGTCGCAGGCGGAAGAATTCCCATACCCGGCGCGGCAAGTTGCCTCGCAGCACCCGCTTCACTGGGAGCCCCTGCACTTTTTCCCGCCTTGGTAAATATCTTCAGCACGATCAGCGCGCAGACCGCAAGTAACCCAAGTGACGACTGGCGGGCTATCTCGATATAGCGGCCCCACTTTACTTGACGTTCGCCATCTTTATCAATTACCACCGGGGCCCTGTAAATGGGGACATTCTTCACGGTCAAAGCGGTCGGGTCGGTCAGCATCTGCGCACCGCCGATCGCCGTCTTGATTATGTCCTCCACGTCTTCAATCGACATTATCAGATTGCCGGTTGTTGCTGCCGCCGTTGCCGTGGCGGTCGCACCGCCCGCGGCGGCGGCTTCTTCCGGATCAACAGGCACCGGCGGGACGGACAGATCCACCATCGCCGTGACCGACCAGGACTGAACCGCCCCCCATATCGTTGTTTTTTTCTGGATCGTTTCAGGAACCTTGCTCTTGGTTGTCGCGACACTTGTCTTGCTGGCTGCGATGGTTGTGGTAACGTTGCCGTCCGAGTCGGTTGCTGTGGGCGGAGTTGTGGTCTCCGATTCGATCGTTTCCTCTTCGGCTATACCCTTCTCATACTTCGTCGTGACAGTCTCTTCGTTGGTCGGGTCGATTACCGCGTTGGACATAATCGCCACCCGATTCGGCCCGAGAAATTTCTCCAGGGCCACCCGAATCTGATCGTTCATGGCCTGCTCGACGCTGCCCTTATAGTCCTTGTACAGCCCGCCCATATCGGCAAGCTCGTTACGCCCGCCGGCGCGCGTCAACAGACGTCCCTGGCTGTCGGTCACCGTTACGTTTTCAGCCAGCAGCCCATCGACCGCACTGGCGATCAGGTTAGTTATCGCCGCAATATTGCCCCGGCTGATGGTCCAACCCGGCTTGATTACCAGCATCACCGTCGCCTTGGTGTCGTTGTTATCCGTAGCCAGTATCCCCCTGCGCTCCGGCCTGGCTATATGCACCCGTGCCGAGACCACGCCGTCTATGTATTGGATCGTTTGGGCCAGTTCCTGTTGAATAGCCCTGCCAATCTTGATCTGCTGGATGTCAGGGCTTTCGCCCAGGCCGCCATCGTCCAGACCATCTATCCCAATCTTTCCACCGGTGGGCAGACCGTCTTTGGCCATGGTGAGCCGCAACCGGTGAACCTCGCCGGACGGAACATATATCGTCGTACCGTTGCCGCGAAGCTCGTATCGAATGTCCAACTCGCCGATCTTATCGACGACCTTGCCAGCCTCTTCCGCTGTCAGTCCGCTGTAGAGCATCTGCATGTCGGCCTTCGAGGCCCACTTCGTAAGAAGAACGCCCGTAATCCCGCACGCCAGAACGATTGCGATCAGCAGCGCACGCTGAACCACGCCCACTTTCTGCCAGATCGCGTTAATCTTTTGTAGAAGATTCATAGTGTCCGCTTACCTATTTATCTATGGCTGTTACTATCTTGACCGTCTTCTTCGTTACGACTCCACACCGACCGAACGCCGTTGAGTCGTCAACGTCAACCCTGCATCTTCATCGTTTCCTTGTATGCCTCGACCAGCTTATTGCGGACACCAACCAGCAGTTTGAAACTCATATCCGCCTTGGCTACCGAGGCCACCACCGAATTGATATCCTGCTGCCCGCTGAACAAATCCGTTATCGATATGTCGGCATCCTGCTGCATCTTGTTGACATTGTGAAGAGAGTTGACAGCCGTCTTCGTAAAACTCGCCCCCGGCTTTGCGCCCTTCGCCGAGGCCAGACTGGCCGCTTCCCGGTCTGCATAAATCCTGCCAAGGTCAACATTAAAGTTAACGCTCATAACTTACACCTCGCCTATTTCAAAAGGTTCAAACTTGTTTCCACCATCTTCTGGTAACGTTTCATAACAGCCGCACTGGCCTGATACGCCCGGCTGGCCATATTGAGATTTATCACCTCCTGCGCCATATTCACATTCGGCATCATCACATAGCCGTCGCTGTCCGCGTCCGGGTGTCCGGGTTTCAGCAGTCGCTGAAAATCGCTCATGTCCTCGACAATCTTCGACACCTGAACCCCGGTCACGCCGTCCCCCGTCGTCTCAAGCAGCGCTTCCAGACGGCGATACGGCTTGCCGTTGCCCGCGTCGGTCGTGCGGGAGTTCACCACATTAGAGGTTATCACGTCCATTTGTCTGCGATTGGCCTTTAGGCCCGATATAGCAATATCCATCGCACCGAACATGTTTTCGCCTATCCGCATTTTACCGAACCCCGGTCACCTGAACATCTTATCCGAATATCGTCAGTCACAATTTTTACTAAACCTGCATAGCCGCCCGCATCTGTTCGTACTTCTTCTTCAATAGAAGCGTGTAGGTCTGGTGCAGGAGTGAGTTTTTTACCATCTCGCCAACCTCGGTCTCCATCATCACGTCGTTACCGTTCATGTTGACAGCCGTGTTCATCGGTTGGAACAACGCGGCTTCCATGTCCGCTTCGTCGGGTTTTTGGCCGGATTTGATCGCCTTGGTCAGAACATCCTGGAAATCCACGTCGTAACGTCGGTACCCGGGGGTGTTCATGTTTGCGATATTGTTCGCTATCGTCTTTTGCCGGGTTCCCTGCAGCCTCATACCGGCTTCCAGGAGCCCCAGCATATTTGCATTGTTTACCATAAGTCATCTCTCCATATCTGCACAACATCTGCACAACAGACCACGGCTGGATTACTGCAACAACTGTGCCAGAGCCGTTATATTATCGGCCCCCACGCACAAAACACCTCTCCAATGCCCCCAAACGCATCTCCTGCCGTCATTAATCCTCGGACCACACTGGTATTGCGCAGGGATTCTATACACCGGCGAACAAAATCGACACAATAGCGGATATGCCGGAGGTGGCCCCTGGGGCATTCGGCGCACAATTTTCACCGCCGCCGGGAACAAATATGCATCCGTTACGGCCCATACCACAGCCCGGATTAGTCCCGCATTCCGGCATAACTTCTGTGCCGTAAATGAGTTACGTGCAGTGTGGCAGCACGGCACCACATCTCTGGCACAAAAATTGCAATCCTGACAGCGGATTTACCACTGATTGGAGACAGGAATATGCAAAGCAGCAGCAGCAGCAGCATAGGCAGCGTTCTGATAGTCGCCACCCCGCCCAGACCGGAGGTGGAGGTATCGGCCCCGGCCGGTGTGCGCAGCCAGAGGTCTGACAAAGGCCCGGATGATACGATCTCCGAGCCTCTCCGGCGCCCCGACGACCCCGAATACATCTCTCGCAGCCCGGACAACGCTGCCGGGGACACCGACAATTCCAGCGACCCCCACGATTTCCGCCAAATCCTCGAAAAACGCATTGCCAGCGACTCGCAAGATCGCTCGGACCGCGAAGAACAGTCGGACTGCGAAGAACAGCGGAAAACATCCGCCAAAACCGATAAAGACGAAAGCAAAAAACCAGCCAGCGGGGTCATAACGAGGGTTATACCCCCAAAACCGGTCCCCGGCCAGACCACCGTTGTACCCGGGATAAAAGCCAATGCCGGCAAATCCGGCTCAGGTGACAATGTAGAGGTCGTCAGCGGCAAAAAAACTGCCAACAGTGCTGGGACCGAAAAAATCGTCGCCGGCAGTGGGACGGCCACCTTCGCCGGGGCAGCCGAGGCGATCAAGGCAGCCGAGACGGGTGAATCCAGGACCGTCGCTACCCCCGGCACGACCGCCAAGTCCCCCTCGTTTACTGGCATCCCGGGAGCCGCCAAGGCCGTCAAGGCCCCCAATACCAGCGATAGCAGCCCCAAAAAGATGCCTACCGATGCCGCTCAGGCCTACGGAAACCTCCAAAAGCAGGACAAGAACAGCGAAAACAGCACCGTAAAGGCCCAGCCAGGCGACACCGATATCCTGAAAAAATCCCACCCAACGGTCCAGGTTGGGCCCAAAACCACACAGACAACCGACATGAAACAGGGGGCTGGCATGAAAAAAGAACACACCGCCGACGGAATGCTTAACAAGGCAAACACACCTGTTCGGACGGCCCCTGCCTCGAATTCCCAGGCTGTCGTCTCGGACCGGAAACCTGCCCAACCCACAAACACGGTACTGCCCAATGGTATCGCCGCTGTTGCCGGCAATGCCGGCGATGCCGGTGATGGTAATAACAATCGTATTTCGCCGTCAGGCAGCGGGGCCAATCTCGAAATGTCGCTCGGTCAGCGTAAGGGCGGACTGAAGGCCCCCGGAAAGACCTCCCGTCCCTCCGACGGGAAAGGCTTCGACCCTGCCGAGAGCAAAGAAATACAAAAGCTCGCTGATAATCTCGCCGAACGATTGGCCAGTAGGGCACAAGACGGACTTGCCCTGGCCGAGGGGGCCGTGAAATCTATCGCCGATTCGGTCGTCGCGGTCTCGCCATTGCGTACCGTCTCCGGATCGACGCAGACGGCATCTTCGCAGCAGATCGGCATTCGTTCGATCGATTCTGTTGGTACCGGCCAGACACTGGACAGCCGTAACACCGCCGCCATCGGGCCGCACCAGCAGGTTATGGAGCACATAAACATCAACCTTCGAAATCCGGACCAACGAATTACCATCACACTCAATCCACCCGAGTTGGGCAAAGTCAGCATACGGTTCCAGCGCAGCAACGGAGAGATCACGGGCATCATCGAGGTTGAGAAGATCCAGACCCGCTATGATATTGAACGACACCTGCCTCAGGTCATGATGTCCATGGAAAACAGTGGATTGCAGGTCAGGCGAATCCAGGTCACCACCTCGGACCAACAGCAGGACGGCAACCATCGCAACGCGACTGCGGACGACTCAGCCGCTGATTATCAGCAGCACCGGCCCGATGCGCAGCCACGCCACAATTCGCCCGAACAATCGCTCCGCTCCGGCCCAGGCGGGCTTACAGACCCTGCCGCACAGGGCAAATTTGCTACGGAACAGGCACACAGCGAATCGCAGATCAGCGACAATGCAATAAACGTGTATATATAATCAGGGGAAGATGGCCAAGGACGATACAACAACACTTGACAAACGAAACTCGGCTGCGTATAAACCGCGACCTGCCGCAGCGGCTCTTTCCCCCGTCAACTCGTTAGCTGCGATTGCGAGCCAGTTTTCGAAGCCCGCAGGCGAGACCTCTTCGCACATGGCCTCTACCGTCGCCAGGGCCTACACCAGTCAGGCCAAACAGGTACGCGAGGACAAGCTCATACTTGAATACCTGCCAATGGTGCACAAAATCGTCAGTCAGGTCGTTTCGTATCTGCAGCCGCCGTTGTCGAGGGATGATCTCGTCTCGGCGGGTACCATAGGATTGATAAAGGCGGCGCGTGACTACGATTCGACCAGGCAGGCCGAGTTCAAGACCTACGCCTATATCCGTGTCCGCGGGGCGGTCATCGACGAACTTCGCGGCTGGTCGTTTGCACCGCCGAGCCTCAAAAAGCAATTCGACAAGGCACAGCAGATATTGCATCAGATCATCGGGCAAACCGGCAAGGTGCCCGACGACAATCTCCTGGCCGAGAAGCTCGGCATAAGTGTGGAAAAGATGTACCGCATGTTTGAGAACGCCCGGGCCAGGCATTTTCTCTCCATACACGTCGCAGGAGACAAGTCGCCCGCACTGGGGTGGTCACTGTCGTCCATCGGAACAGACGCGCCATCGGACCGCATCGAAAGAACTGAACTGACAGGCCAGCTTACAGAGGCGATCGAGCAACTGCCCGAAAAACAGCGAAAAATCATTATCCTGTACTACACAAGGGAGCTGACGATGAAAAGCATCGCCGAGCTTCTGAATATAACCGAATCGCGAGTGAGCCAGTTGCACGCCAGCGCGATGTTCAAATTATCATCCAGGCTGAAACAATACGACGAAAGCAGGACATGACAGAGCGGAAAAGACGAATCGAGCGTGGAAAACATTAGGGCGTTGAACGATGCCGGATAGCGATCAAAATCTGCATACCGTTGTGCCGTTGGGCTCGGTACAGGGCCTGTCGCCGGTCAGCGACAGGGTGGTGCGAAAAAAAAAGCAGCAGCAAAAACAGCAAAAACGACATCAGCCCACGAACATAGATGAACAACTGCAAGAAGAAGAGCAGCAGGGACGGAACGAAAAAAAAGGCAAAGGCGGTGAACATATCGACTTTCACGCTTGATACGGCACTGCTGTAAAAAGGATGATCGACTATGCCGTGATTGGATGCTGGACAATGAATCGTAATCTCGCGACAGTAATCAAGAAAGACCGGGTGCGGGTTAGTGGGACAATTTGCCTGGCGCCCGGAGGCGGCCGTGCCCCTGTCGGGGCAGCGGCTTCTGCTCAGGCGGACCCCCACGCCATTTCCGTGCCGCAGGAGGCTCGCGTAATCGAGTCCAACAGTGACTACGCCATCATCGAGGTCATCTGTTCCTGCGGCGATAAGATGCACATTCAGTGCAACTACGCCGCGATGACGCAACAATCACCGTCCGCTGACGGTGCCGGACAGGATAATGAGTCGCCATCGGACGAACCGGCGGCGGAGAAAAGTGAATAGCGTTTGACAGAGAGCATTTAATGTCGGGGCAACCAAAGACTTCGTAATCCGGTGTCTTTTGTCCCCCGGAAAGGAAAGAACAATGCGACACATAAAAATTGCCGTATTCGGCCTTGCAATCACGAGCATGCTGTTTCTCGGCTGTCGGTTCATCGAAGAACCGATGGAGATCGGCAATATGCCGAGGGTAAAATTGCGTATGATGGGGGAGCCGACACCGGTGGCCGACCAGACCGCCCAGATCGCCCAGACCGACAAGGCAATGGAGAACCGCTTCGCCGATCCGGAGACCCAATCAACCGGTGCCGTGGAGAGTGCGATGATGTGGTCGCAGAAATACGAACGACTCATGGAAAAAAATCAGCAGTTGTCCGAAAAAAATCGAGAAATGTTCCTGGAAAACAGCGATATTCAACTCCAGTTCAAAAAACTCCAGGACGAATTGGCCATGACAAAGAAAGAACTGGAGGGCGCCAACGCATTCATGCAGGAAATGCACGCCGAGCTGAACAAGTGGAAGGCTGACGTCCTGGGTTTTCGTGGCGAGATGCGATCGGCCCAGGCTGCACAGTTACAGGCCCTTGGAAAAATACTCAATATCCTCGGCGCAGAACCCGCCGGAGATGGCGAATAATGAAGTGAATGGTGCGTTGCCAAACGAAATGGTGCGTTGCCAAACGAATTCGAGAAGGTAAACCATGTGCTTTCACAGCCTCTTTATACGAAGTGAGACAAAGATGAAAAAACAAAACATACTCACAGCATTGTCGCTCTTGGCCCTGGCTCTGTCGTCGGGTTGTGAAATCGTCACCTCAATTACCCCCGAGACGGGCCATTATTACATCAACCCGGAATCGAACTTTGCAGCCATCGGAAGGGTGGTCGTCCTGGAGCCGGTCAACAATACCGATTACCCGGACCTTGCCGAAGACCTTGGTCGCACGACCTGTCGTGAACTGCAGAAAAAGCATCTCTTCAACGCCAGGATACTGAAAAACGACAGCGCCGAGTGGAAAGACCTGCAATTGGACGACAGCAGCTATTCGCTCGAAGAGATGTCGGCCATTCGTGCAAAACTCAGGGCCGACGCCGTCATCGTCGGAACTGTAACCGAATACAGACCATATCCGCACCTGCTGGTGGGCATGAATCTGAGGATGATCGACCTCAAGGCGGGGCAACTTGTATGGGGCTTCGAGCAGTTATGGGACACCACCGACAGGAAGCTCGAATCCAGGATGAAGGCCTATTTCGAAAAGCAGATGCGTCACGGTTATGAGCCGATGGACTGGCAATTGTTGCTGGCCAGTCCGCGAGCATTCAATAAATTTGTCGCCTACGAGGTCGCCCAGACATTTCCGGACCCAATGTAATTTATAAAATTGCGGCCTTCGTCCGAAAATATAAAAAACTTTAATGAAATTCGAACGATTTGGAGAAAAACCTTTCAATCGCAACCGAAACGGCTAAAGTTACTATAGGCCCTTTCGACAATAGGCATGTAATGAGATTGCAAAGTCAGCGGAAAGATTGCAGATGGATATCAATACGACAAATAATGTTATCTTCGATATGGGCGATAACAGCGTAGCCCGGCCGACGAAGTCCGACCAGTCCACCCAGTCCGCCGGGACGCCCCGGCATGACGCGGTGGACGCGGCCCTGCGAGTCGCCCACAGCCAGACCATCGAAAGAGCCTTGGCGCTCGACCTTGAAGAAATCGACCTCCAGGCCATCGCCCAGGCGCGTCACGACCTGCAGTCGGGCCGACTGGACACCGCCCAAAACGCCCGGACAGCGGCACAGAATATACTGGAGTTCGGCGTGTAAAAGGATGGCAGTGGGCTGGTCAGGGAGGGCTGAGTTCCGAAATCGGCGTGTAAAAGGATGGCAGTGGGCTGGTCAGGGAGGGCTGAATTCCGAAATCGGCGTGTAAAAGGATAGCAACGGGCTGGTCAGGGAGGGCTGAATTCCGAAATCGGCGTGTAAAAGGATAGCAACGGACTGGTCAGGGAGGGCCGAGTTCCGAAAAAGGTAAAGGATTTACTAACGGCGAGGAGATGGAAACGGGCTGCCCCCGGACCATATTCTCGCCTTTTTGATGCGCACAGTCGCCTATATGAGCCTGTCTATCATAAGGCCGCAGGTAATACCCCGCCGATAATATTTGCCGAACCGCCCCAGCCTTGGCGCTGTCAATCCCTGGTTCGTTCCCGGCGAGCGCCATTGACGATGACCGTCACGGCCGCGTGCTGTGTCAGAATCCACGGCAGAAACTCTCGGCTCCGTCTGTCTCTGCCGGCCGGGGCCCTGTAATCTCCCACAGCCGTCCAGCGGCACGGACCACAATACCTTACACTTGATTCTTTTGGCCATTCAACATCCCCCCACAGTTCTGTTAGAACACAAAGACCAACATCCCCCCGCACACACAGATTGCACCCACACACACCCAGGTTGCATCTTCACGCATCCAGGCTTGCGAATAAAGCCCCCGTTTATGATGTCTTCATTATACACAAATACGCCGTCGAATTCAACCCCCAATCATGCTGATTTCTGTGCCGCCAGCCACCGTTAATCCTGTCCGTCAGGCTATGAAATCCTTGGAATTCCGGCTGTAACGCATTTTTTTTCGGACCTTTTTTCAGGCGGATTCCCCATTAAAATGGCCAAAAACGCGGTTTTTCATGGAAAGCCCCAAACCTGCTGTTTGTTTTCCGGGAAATCTCTAAAGTTGTTATAGGTCCTTCCGATAATGAACACTGGTTTCAGGCATTAGCGTTGATTTTATCAGGACTTTCTTTGGAATTTGAAAGAAAAAGCTCAAGTGGCGAATTTTGCCTCCGATAATGCCTGTGGAACCTGAGAGTTTTCAGAGATTTTATCGGGTGCGAGTATTACCGCTGTCACGGTTTGAGGCTTGATGGCTACATAGGGAATATTTGGTAAGGAGAATTGAAACATGTTAGCAATCAAAAATAACATTATGGCCGAAAACGCCGCCAGACATTTGGGTGCGAGCTATGACACGTTGGCCAAATCCGTCGAAAGGCTTGCTTCGGGTCTGCGTATCAACAGTGCCAAGGACGATGCTGCCGGCCTGGCGGTTCGCGAGTTGATGCGGGCCGAGATCGCTGTCATTCGGCAGGGGGCACGAAACGCCGCCGACGGTATCAGCTTGCTGCAGACGATGGAAGGTGCGATGGGTTCCATCGATTCGCTTCTGATTCGGATGAAGGAGCTGGCTGAACAGGCCTCAACCGGTTCCTATTCCGCGACGCAGAGAAACATCATGAACAGCGAGTTCCAGCAGAATGCCGCCGAACTCGACCGGATTGCCGAAACCACAACGTTCAACAGTATAAATATGCTCAACAGTGCTTCGGGGACCAATACCATCCACTTTGGTGTCGGCTCCAGCATTATCGTTGGTTCCGTGAATGTCACCACCTCGGCTCTGGGTCTTGCCTCGTCCATACTGACCGGTTCTGACGGTACAAACGCTATTGCTGCACTGGGTATTGTTACTACCGCTATCGAAAGAAAGGACAGTGCACGGGCGAATCTGGGTTACATGATGAACAGGCTCGAAAGCACCACCTCTGTGCTTAATACCCAGGCCGAGAATCTCGCGGCATCGGAATCTCGAATCTCAGATGTCGATGTCGCCACCGAAATGGCCAAGCTCACAAGAAACCAGGTACTCTCACAGGCCGGTATAGCGATGTTGGGACAGGCCAATGCCATGCCGCAAATGGCTCTGTCTCTATTAAGAGGATAACCCGTAAGCTTCTTACCGTAGTTATAGTTTGGGCGGCTGCCTTGTTTTGGGTGGCCGCCCAACGACTAACGGGTCATATGGCAGCAGGGAGATCACCTTGATCTCAGCAAACAGGGGGTTTCGTACCCGTCAGGAAGATTGACAGGTTGCCGAACGGTTGTCAGCCGCGCAAAATATAATGGGAACCCGGATCAACACAGGAGAAAAGATGAACGGTTCAGCCATATACGAAGAAACCTCGATAACGACCCAGAACAAGGGACGCATTATTGTGATGCTCTATGATGGAGCGGTCAGGTTTCTCAGACGGGCCGTCCAGGCCATCCGGAATCAGGACTACAAGAGCAAAAGCGAACTTATCAGTCGTGCACAGGATGTCATCTTTGAGCTTAACACAGTCCTGGATATGGAAACCGGCGGTGAAATCGCCCGGAACCTGAGGAATCTCTACAACTTCATGTGGAGAAGGCTTGGAGAGGCGAACATTCGGAACAATGAAGACATGGTCCGCGAAATCATAGGCCTTCTCGAAGAGCTCAACAGTGGCTGGAGGGCCATCGCCGATTAGGCAGCCCGCCCACTGCCCCCCGCCCGCCGATACGCCGCGTTTATGCGGACCTAAAACCCCCCATGTACATATAAAAATCGCCCCCGACGAAGAAAATGTTAAAATAGGGAAAATTTCTTTTCTTCCCTATATTGCGTTTTTTGACATCGCTATCGAAAATACTATCGGGCCTGGTGCCCTATACCCCTTAACACCCGAATTAAAGTATTCAAGTGCCCTGTTATTCTGCCGATAATTTCCCATGGTTGCGATGGAACGTGTTTTTTCGTGCCGTTGTCGCTGAATCGTTGTGTTCGGTTAAGGGGATGCCCGACAGGGGCAATTGGAACTATTTTATTAAGGAGCTACGGACATGTTAGCAATCAAGAACAACATCATGGCTGAAAACGCCGCAAGACACCTGGGCACGAGTTACGATGCCCTGGGCAAATCGATTGAAAGGCTCTCATCCGGCCTGCGTATCAATAGTGCCAAGGATGACGCTGCCGGCCTGGCGGTTCGCGAGTTGATGCGTGCCGACATTGCCGTGCTGAGGCAGGGTGCCAGAAACGCCGCCGATGGCATCAGCATGCTGCAGACGATGGAAGGTGCGATGGCTACGATGGATGAGATGCTCATTCGTATGAAGGAGCTGGCCGAACAGGCTGCGACGGGGTCGTATTCTGATGGTCAGCGTCTTATCATGAACAGCGAGTTCCAGCAGATGTCAGCGGAGATCACTCGTATCGCAGGCGATACCAAGTTTAACAGCATCCATCTGCTCGACAGTGCCAACGCCAGCAATAAGGCGACCATTCACTTTGGTGTTGGTGCCAGCATCGACGTCAACTCCGTGAACGTGACCGCCTCGGCCCTGGGTATTGGCTCATCCGTGCTGACCAGCGCCACCACTGCCAACACCGCCTTAAGTGCTGTGGAGACAGCCATCACCAGAAAAGACAGTGCCCGTGCCAGCTTCGGTTACATGATGAACCGTCTGGAAGCAACGACTTCGGTGTTGAATATCCAGGCTGAAAACATGATGGCTGCTGAGTCTCGTGTTTCAGACGTTGACGTGGCCACCGAGACGGCAGTGCTGACAAGGAACCAGGTGCTTGCACAGGCAGGTACCGCCATGCTGGCACAGGCCAACGCTATGCCTGCGATGGCTCTGGGCCTGCTCTAAGAGTCGTTTGACTAAATCAATTCGGGAGATGGTGACGACTTATAATCGTCATCGTCCTCCGTAGATTACAAACGCTCTGGCTCTCTGGCTTGTACACTTTCGGTTAATGCAGCCGATGTGTTTTGACTCTGGGGGGCTCCAGTGAGTTGACGAGTTGGACTGATGCGGGAGTATTTATTATGAATGGAGTCAGCGTTTACAAGGAAACGGCGGTCACCACGCAAAGCAGCGAGCGGCTGATCGTGATGCTCTATGACGGTGCGATAAGGTTTCTCAGGCAGGCTGTCGGCGACATAGAAGCCGAAGACTATGCCGGCAAGGGGCGCAATATCGCAAAGGCTCAGGACATCATCCTTGAATTGAATACGATACTTGACATGGAAGCTGGTGGAGAAGTCGCCCAGAACCTCAGGTCTCTGTACAACTTCATGAAGCGGCATCTCACCCAGGCCAATGCCAAGTGTGACGCGCAGATGGTTCGACAGGTTATAACCCTGCTGGAAGATCTCAACCAGAGCTGGCGGGCGATTACAAGCTAACTTTGTTCGAATCCTTACAAATAGACGGTTAAAAAGGGCGATGGCCGGGGGTCATCGCCCTTTTGTATTTATGGTTCATCGTGTTATCGGTCGTTGTTTTCCCTGTCTGCACGCACATTTGAAAGAAAACGTATTTTGTTCGGCAAAATCGAAAAATTACCTTTAGATAACGTGTTTTAGTCCGACAAAAGGCTATAGATGGATTTTCTTTATACAGGCAGGTAGTGTGTTTACTGTGGAGTCACTATGAACGCGGTCAGGAAGCAATTGGTATTGACCAAGGGCGGTGAGAAGTATATTTTTCGATATGACAGTGGTTGCGAGGGCAGCCTTCTGGATTGTCTGGCGATACAGGCCAGCGATGGCCGGACTGATTTTGACTGGTTTGACGCGGCGGTCCTCAGCTTCAAGCTGACACAGTCGCTGATTGGAGAAGCCGATAAAATCCTGTGCAGGGACATACCCGACGTATTCGGATTGTTCCAGGAACAGGAATAAAAGCATATGATCGCAGGCGTGTAACTGTTGTGCGATTGTGGCGATGTCCAGGGGGCAGGCTCTGAGAGGGATAGGTAGTATAGAAGGACTCACTATGAAAGATTGTGCTATTGCCCAGGAGTTTCTGAGTTATCTGAAGTACGAAAAGCACTTTTCGGGTCACACCGCAAAGTGCTACGGTGCGGATATGGAGCAGTTTATGGATTTCCTGCTCGTCGCCGCCGGCACCGGTTCAGACGGCCATGGCGATGACCAGACTAACAATCCGTGGGCATCGGTCCCCGGCGGAGTGGCTACCGCGACGGAAACGAAGCAGCAGACGAGTCTGGAGCAGTTAGTGCTGCAGGCTGATGTTGACACAATCAGGCGATATATGGCTGCCTTGAGCGAGAAGCAGTATTCAAAATCGACCACAGCCAGAAAGCTTGCGACGCTTCGCAGCTTCTATAAGTTCCTGGTAAAGCGTAATTACGTTTCGAACAATCCTGTCACTACCATCAAGACGCCGAAGCAGGACAAAAAACTGCCCAGGTTTCTGGAATATGAAGAAGTGCAGCGTCTGCTCGCCGCGCCGCCGACGAATACATGGCTCGGCTCCAGGGATCGGGCGATACTTGAGACACTTTACAGCACGGGGATGCGCGTAAGTGAGATCGTCTCGCTGAATATCAATGACGTGGATTTTCTCGGAGAGGTCATCCACGTCCGCGGCAAAGGCAAGAAAGAGAGAATCTCGCCCATCGGCTCCAGTGCGTTGCAGGCGATTCAGCACTATCTCGAATTCAGAAACAGGCGAATGCAGAACGACAGCAACTTCGATCCCAAGGTGCTTTTTGCCAACAAGCATGGCCAGCGGCTCAGCACTCGCAGTGTCCGCAGGAAGACGGACAAGTACCTGTTGCAGGCTGGGCTGGACCCTAAGATCAGCCCGCACACGCTCAGGCACAGCTTCGCGACGCACATGCTCAATAACGGGGCGGATTTGCGAAGTGTACAGGAGCTTTTGGGCCACCAGTCACTATCGACTACGCAGATATATACCCATGTCACCACGAGCAGGATGAAAGAGGTTTACGACAAAGCTCACCCACGGAGTGAGACACAGGAGCTTCTATAGTGCAATGGATTGCAATGATTTTTAGCCCGCCGGATGCGGGCTTTTTTTTGCCCCGCAAAGCCGCAGAGAACCCCGCAAAGGTGCAGAGGACCCAGCAAAGGCGCAGAGAATAATCAACAATCAATGGCCGGGAATCAATTAACACGTCGTTTCGCTATCGTGTCGTCTCAGCCACCAGCATGGCGAATTGTCCTATGAGGGTCTGCGTGAGGCTCCCCGGCCTGCCATCGCCGATCTTACGGCCGTCAAACTCCACCACCGGCACAATATCCTTTGTCGTCACCGCCAGAAACAGCTCGTCACACCGGATCGCCTCGGCAGGGGTCAGGGCTGTCTCGACAACCGTAAGTCCTGTATTTTGAGATAGTTGCATGACGTGGCGTCGTGTTATGGACGGCAGTATCTCGTTACCCAATGGCCGGGTGAGAAGTTGTTTTGCCCCCGCCCGTATTGCAAAAAACGCACTTGCCGCCCCCTCGGTGATCTCGCCTGCCTCGTTGACCAGGATCGCCTCGGAACAGCCCTTCTTTCCTGCATCCATCCGCGCAAGTACATTTGCCAGAAGGTTTAACGACTTTATGTCGCATCTCTTCCACCTCCAGTCCGGAAATGTCGATACGGAAACGCCGTTTTCTTTGTCCGAGCCGCAGTCCGGCACCTCGGTGAGCATAAGAAGGAAATTTGGCTGTAATGCTTTGTCCGCACTGTGGTTACGCGGTCCTGAGCCTCGCGTGATATGGAAATATATCCTGGCATTTGGGATCGCCGCCTGCTCAAATGTCCGCAGAACCTTGTCCCGGACAGTTTCGATGTCGATGTCTTCGATGCCGATTTCACGCAAACTCCGGCCAAACCGCTCCAGATGGTCCTCAAGGGCGAATATCCTGCCATTGTAGCTTCGGAGGACCTCATAAACGCCGTCTCCGAAAAATGTTCCTCGGTCCATGTACTCCCCGGGCAGTTGTTCGTATGGTATGATTTTGTCCTGTATCATGGCCAGTTTCATCGTTTTGGCTCCGAAAAAAGACTAAACTGCGACGAATTACGACCAAAAGGCCGCATTTTAGGGCATTTTAGGGCATTTTAGGGCATTATAGGGCATTATAGGGCAATTATAGGGCATCGTAAGGCGCCCTAAGACATCGTAAGACGCCCTAAGACATCGTAAGGCGCTCTAAGGCATCGTAAGGCGCCATAAAAACGCTTATTGTGCGGTAGTTCAGGCTGCTTTGCAACAGCCGCCTGGGAAAAATCAAAATATCTGTTTGGATTTCGCTTTACAATCCCGCGACACATCCATAAAATACTGCATTATGCGTTTTAGAAGGTCAGCCAAGTGGTTACGGGGTGGTTACGGGAGTTTTTGATGTACGCAGTGATAGAACAAGGTGGTAAGCAGTACAAGGTCGCCCAGGGCGACGTTATCGATATTGAACTTGCCGAGGTTGCGCCCGATGCCGGCGCGATTGAGATAGACAAGGTCATGTTTATCAGCGATGGCGAAAAGGTTACGGTCGGGGCGCCCTACATTGACGGCGCCAAGGTCACGGCGAAGTTTCAGACAACAGCCGACCAGGCAGTGGTGAAGGGCCCAAAGCTCTACCCGACACACTTCCGCAAACGAAAAAACAGCTGCCGAAGGATAGGACACCGCCAGAAATATCTCCAGGTTACTATCGACGCGATAAAGATCTGACCGACCTTTAGGACGTTTACAATACACAAGGCAGGGGCGGTAGGCTCGGCAGGGGCGGCGGGGGCGGCGGGAGATACCGGCTGGGCTTTTTTCGTTTTGGGCAACGGATTCCGCAGGCTGTGGCGCATGAGGCGCCGATCCGCCGGAGAGACATGGATGGGATTGTACTTCAAGAGTCTGTGCAGCAGCAGCAGCGGCAATAGTGTGACGTTGTGGACGCAGTCAAGCCGAGTGGTGTTCGATTGCGGGTTTGGCTCTATGAAGCGATGTCGTCAGGCTTTTTCCGAGCATATGGACGACGGCGGCAGGGGGGCCAGTGGGGGCACGGGCGACACGGGCGACACGGGCGGCAGGGGGGGCGGAGACGCCAACGTCATTATCTCACATGCCCACAGCGATCATGTCGGTTACTACCCTCTCCGGGCAATCGAGCAGATTGGTGCGCCGGTGTGGGTTCACCAGGGCTCCGTCGAGCAGCTGCGTGCGAAGCATTTTAACGGTTACGGTTTTGCCAACCTGGATATGCGAACCTTTGACGGCGGAACCTTTCAGGTCGATGATTTTACGATTGAGCCGATAGAAATCCAGCACAATCCGGTATTCAGGACATTCGGGTTCGTGGTGCGCACGGAGGCGGCGGGGCGTTTGAGGAAAGTGGTGATCGCTACGGATTTTTGTCGCTGGGACGATATAGCCGAGCACTTTGTCGATGCGGACTTTATCTTTGTCGAGGCGAATCACGACCTCGGGCTCCTGAAAAAGTACTATAATCCAAACAGCAAGTTTCATATGAGCAATCCGGAGACGGCGAGGCTTTTGTGTCATGTCAGGGCGGCGAGCGGGCGCGGGCCGAGGGGGGTTATGCTCGGACATATCAGTCCGCAGCGAAACAACGCGGCACTTGCGCTGGCTGAGACGAAGAGGGCCTTTGACGCGGCGGGGCTGGAGATGGATTTCGACCTGTCGGCAGCTCCGCTTTGCGAGGCGTCAGAGACGATACGGATCGCTTAGAAGGGCCGTTCACGGATTTTTTTTTGGCGCCAAAAGGATAACAGGACAAAAAACAGATGATAAAAAAAAGTTCACCGCAAAGACGCAGAGGACGCAGGGGAATGGGGGGGGCAGGTTGATTGATAATTGACTATTGATGGTTGATGATTGTGTGGATTGTGGTGGGTCGGGGTGGTTTTTTGCTTGACAAATCGGGCCGGAGCGGTTAAGAGAAATGACTGATGACTAATGCGCGGACGGGCGGTCAAGGGGAATTGTGTCAAATTGGGATGGGCTTTGGGAAACAAAAAATGGATGAACAAAAAAAGGGTCCCAGGTACCTTTAATTCCTCTTGATCGAATCGGTTGACTGAGCAGGCTAAATGGAAAATATCAGGTAGAATAAATAAATTGTATAGAATAACAAGTTAGGTATAAGGAAAATAAAATGGGTGGCATTAAAGGAAAGATTTGCGATACTGAATCTGCTTTGAAAAAGGTTTTTTCCCAAAAGAAAAAAACCTTTTGTCAACAATCTGTGACTCACACGCAAGTCGAGGATTTTCTACAGAAGGGCTGGGAAGTTCCAGTTAATGGCAGAATGAAAACAAAAACCAAAATTATTCAACACAAGAAAGTTGATGTACTTTTTGAGGACAGGCTCTGGAGAGTATTTTACAACATGGGCTTTAGCCGTATTAATGAAGACCGGAACTTAAAGTTAGACCTTGAAACTGCTTATAGACCAAAACAAATTGATGTTATAGCTAAAGATGCAGACAACATTTTTGTTGTTGAATGTAAAAGTTCAGAATCCGATGGCCTTGTTAATGCTAAGTCAGCTCTGGAGGAATGGTATAGTAAACGTGAGAAAATACAACAGGCCATTCAGGCTTCTTGGGGACGAGATTGTGGAAGGATTAATCTTGTAGTTGCAATAAGTTCCCAAGAAAAGAGACGGGTAGATTATGAGTATGCAAAGGAAATTAGAAACAAAAATATCTTCTTATGGTCTGCTAAGGAAATTGAATATATAGAGTCTCTAACAAAGCAAGTCGGACCTGCCGCAAAGTACCAATTATATTCTATTCTTTTTGCTGGGAAAAAGCAGAAATCATTGAAAACTACTTGTTTAGCAATCGAAGGCAAGCTTGCAGGACATCGATTTTATACCTTCTTAATCCCCGCAAAAAAACTTCTTAAATATGCATACGTGCACCATCGTGAGTTAACCGGAATAATCGAAGCATCCCAAGTTTACCAACGCATGTTACGAGATGCTAAACTCCGGAAAATTGCCAAGTTTGTTGATACGGGGGGTTTCTTTCCCAATAGTATTATTGTAAATTTCTCAAAATCATTAAGGTTTGAGCAAAAAGCATCCTTAGACGGTATTTCAATGGGAACATTACACCTTCCCGGATTTTTCGGTTCTGCGTGGATTATCGATGGCCAACACCGACTGTATGGAGTAGCAAGAGCTGAAAAGGACGTTATGGTTCCCGTACTTGCATTCGAGAATATCGGCCAAATCGAACAGACAAATCTTTTTGTTGATATAAACGAACAACAAACTTCCGTTCCTAAAAACCTGCTTTGGGACATTTATTCTGATATTTATTGTGACAGTTCCGATGATAAACAAAAGTTTCTTTACCAAGTAGCAGAGACCGCTAAGAAATTGAATGTTATGGAACCTTTCAAAGGCCATATTGACATTCCAAGCAACCCTGCGACTGATAAAGTAAAACTTTCATTAACCACGGTATGCGATGCAATAAGCAGGTGTACACCTTGTTGGAACCTTCTACAACATCCAACAGATGAATCTAAAATAAGTGAGAGCATTGCCCAACGTATTGCCGCATATTTTAATGTGATAAAATCTTTGTGGCCGGAAGACTGGGAAAAGGGGACCAACAGTGTTTTGCTTAACAATAACAGTTTCGGTGTTTTTCTGCTCATATTTCGGGATATAATAAAGCATATTGCGTACAAGTCGGCTAAACCACCTACATTAAGAGTAAGTAAAATAGTTGAATTCAAAGATTCAATTAAGAATACTTATCTCCAGCATGTTATAGAATTTCTGAAAACAGATAAAAAAACACAGGAGGATATTATAAAGAAGACCGGTCGTGGGCCCCAAAATGATCATGCCGGTTATCTTGAACTTAAAATAAAAGAGTTCGTGCCGGATTTTTCTTCACCATTAATATCAGACCATTACCCAGAAGTGCCTGCTGAAGAGGAACCTGCCGCAATTCAAACGATTGAAAGTAAAGCACAGCTTGTAGAACCGCATTTACGTGCATTTGTTCTTGAAAAACTAAAACGTCTTCATGGAAGCTTTAAGTGGTGGAAGCAAGGGTTGCCAGGAGGTGTAAAAAGCAAAGCCGACGAGGTATGGCAGGCAGAGATAGACCGAAAACCATATCTGAAACATGAAAAGAGCGGTAATGAAGATAAATTTGAATACCTTGGTCTGGGGGAGTTAATGAGTACCATTATCTATGGTCAGAATTGGGAGGGCATTTTCAGAGATATATTCCAAAACAAGACAAGTTTCGAACGCAGGATAAAAGATATAATGGTATTGAGAAACCCTACAAGCCATAGTCGTAAAGCCGATGACCAAGATGTAGTCGATGGGATCGGTGGCCTCATATGGCTTTCAAAATGTATTGATGACCATGACCTGAATCCTTACAAATAATAATTATGATAAGAATGTAAGAGGGGGGAACTTAAAGGGTCAGACATGCTCTGTAGAAAAGCTTAAGGGTGTGAAATAAACTGTGTAAATGGTGGTAGATATATTGGGGGGTGATTTCTTTCGGCCCTTCGGGGCTTGTGATGTTGGTTGTCCATTTTCCGGGGGCTTACGCCCCCGGCTATGCGCTCTTTCGGCCCTTCGGGCCTTATATTGAACCCCTTCGGGGTTCGGGGGTTTGCGGCTACATCGACCACGGGTTTCGCTTCGCTTCACCCGTGGTTATTTATATTGAACCCCTTCGGGGTTCGGGGGTTTGCGGCTGGATCGGCCACGGGTTTCGCTTCGCTTCACCCGTGGTTAGTTATATTGAACCCCTTTGGGGTTCGGGGGTTTGCGGCTGGATCGGCCACGGGTTCCGCTTCGCTACACCCGTGGTTATTTATATTGAACCCCTTCGGGGTTGGATACGCTGGCGGCGGGATTGTGGATTCCGGATCAAGTCCGGAATGACAAATGGGCGTGGCAGTGGCGAGGTGTTTATATGAGTCGCAAGGGCATAACGGAGTTCATCGCTGATACCGAGATATACCAGCGGGTTATTCTCAAAGAGATTCCGCGTGCGGAGAGCTTCGTCTGGCTCGGCACCAGTGACCTGAAGGACCTGCACGTCAAGAAAAACGGGCGGATGGTCCCGTTCCTGGAAGTCCTTGCCGACCTCGTAAAGAAGAAGGTCTCGATTCGTCTTATCCACGCCAAAGAGCCGGGGCCCGCGTTCCGGAAGGACTTTGACAGGTATCCGGTCCTTATAAAGGGTATGGAAAGAATCCTTTGTCCGCGTGTGCATTTCAAGTCTGTCGTCGTGGACGGCCGATTCGCTTATACCGGAAGCGCCAACCTCACGGGCGCGGGCATGGGGGCAAAGAGTTCGACGCGACGCAACTTCGAGGCGGGGATCATCACAACCGACTCGGCGATGGTCGAAAAGATCATGGACCAGTTCGATTCGGTGTGGATGGGGACGCATTGCAGAGAATGTCAGCGAAAAAAATACTGCGCCGATTTCAAAGATATACTGAACGGCTGATAATCGGCTCAGCATCCGGCATCAAGTCAATTCCGCATAATCGTTACAATCCATAATCGTACACGGTCGAGCCTGTTTTTTTTGTAGATTTTGCGGTGCCGGTCCGAGAAAAAAGCGGTTATCAGCACAGATGGCATGGTTTTTTCGGGCTTGAAAAAAAACTTCTCAATCGTCCCCCGGAGATGTTGCACATAGGCGCCGGTTTCGTATTGTTTGTATGGATACGGGCAAAAAACTACGGATTTCATACAACGAAGCAGGCAAGACAAGGACGAAATTATGAATAACAAAATTACCGCGGTACACGTAACACATGAGGCGATCGGCAAGATTGGCGGAATAGGTGCTGTGCTTGAAGGTCTTTTTACCAGCCACGCATACCAGAAGGGAGTCGGACGCAGCATACTGATAAGCCCGCTTTTTTCCACCGAGGGAGATGTTTCCACGCGTCTTGGCCCGGACGGAGAGGTGTTGTATTCCTCCTTCGACGGCCTGACGGAGACATCCTACAAAAACAGCTTCCGACGTATCGAAGAAGAGTTCAACGTAAATATCGTTTACGGCAGGCGGCCGTTCTACGATAGTCACTGCGGTATCAAAAGCTCCCCGGAAGTGATCCTTTTCGATATATCCCGAATAGAGGAAGGCCCTGTCAACGATTTGAAGGCAGGGATGTTTAACGAGTTCGGTATTCGAAGCAACGACTACGAACACCTGTGGGAATTCGAGCAGTATGTCCGTATCGCACCCGTCGCTATTGCAACGCTCAAGGCGATAGGGGCCGCTGAGCCCAACTGCCCCACGATAATCGTCTCACATGAGTTTATGGGTATGCCCACGGCCCTGGCGGGCATCCTGGACCCCTATGACTTCAAGACGGTGTTCTATGCCCACGAAGTCGCTCCCATACGGGCGATTGTGGAAAAGAGCCCAGGCCATGATACGATGTTCTACAACGTGATGAAAAGGGCCCGTGAAAATGGGCTGTATGTCAACGAGGTCTTCGGCGATCAGAGCCACAACTTCAAATACGCACTGGTCGATGCCGCACGGCATTGCGATAATGTGCTGGCTGTGGGCGATTATGTAATCGATGAACTGAAGTTCATGGCGCCGGAGTTTGCTATAGCCGATATCGACCTGACGTATAACGGGATTCCTGCCTATGAAATCACGTTGGCGGAGAAACATCAGTCCAAGCAAAGACTGCAGCGATATTGTCAAAACATACTCGGATACGAGCCTGATTTTATCTTTACACATGTCACGAGGATGACGCTCAGCAAGGGACTGTGGAGAGACCTGAGGGTGCTGGAGCATGTTGACAAGGAGTTTGTCGCAGAGGGAAAAACCGCGGTACTGTTCGTCCTGAGCACGGAAACGGGCAGACGCAGAAGCCGTGATGTATATAATATGGAGGCTGGCTACAACTGGCCCGTGGCGCATCGTGAGGGTATGCCCGATCTTTCCGGAGGGGAAGCCAGCTTTTATGCCGGCGTCCAGGAATTCAACGCCAGAAGCCGAAATGTCAAGGTTATCTTAGTCAATCAGTTCGGCTTCGATCAACAATGCTGCGGCAAACGTATCCCTGCCGATATGGAGTTCATGGACATCCGAAAGGGCTCCGACGCAGAGTTCGGACAGAGCATCTACGAGCCATTCGGCATTGCACAACTGGAGCCTTTGAGCTTCGGCGGAATCTGCATAGCTACCAATGTCTGCGGCTGTGCCGGTTTTGTCAAGGCTGTTACCAAAGGTCGGGAAGTTAAAAATGTCATCGTCGCTGACTACACGCAGCTTGACGGGGGTATATGGTACGACATTGAGGACATCAAGCAGATTGGCCGGGCCGAACGCGACAAGATCGAACATCATATCAGCGAGAAAGTCGCCCTTGAGTTGTGTGCCAGGTTGCCCAAAAACGACGACGAGGCGGCCAGCATGCTGAGGGAGGGATATGACCTTGCAAAACACATGAGCTGGGAGGCTGTGGTGGAGAACTACGTACTAAAGAGTCTGCACAAGGCGGTAAATAAAAAACACCAGCAGCGCATGAATATGTCCGCTTAGAAGACAGCGTGAGCAGTATAAATAAAAGGTAACCGTTCACAGTAATTCAACATTTTAGCCAATTGAAGCAGTTTTAAGCATTTTTCAGAAAACATTTTTGCGATTGTCCGCATCTGAGCCGACTCCGACGAGCTCGGTCGCGGCCCATTCTCGTCGGCTCAGATACTCGGTTAATTATCTTATCAAAGTCACCCCTGCGAAGGCAGGGGTCCATTTTAACATTCCAACGCACCAAAATGAAAGAATGGATGCCTGCCTGCGCAGGCATGACACGGTTAGTATTATCGTAACCGTTCACAGTAATTCAACATTTT
>SDBV01000604.1_pt1 | contig 51805 bp, 99 predicted proteins | sample 2277081 | NCBI WGS metagenome assembly SDBV01 (sample SAMN10402039, study PRJNA504765) | marine sediment metagenome | isolation source: marine sediment core GS10_PC15, 223 cmbsf | place: Arctic Ocean: Southern Knipovich Ridge | collected 2010
CCCTATCATCCAACCAATCTGTGGCCCATGTTTTCCAGGCGGTTGGTTGCGGCAGGCTCTGGGCGCAGAGGATGCCGAAGCGAACGCGCTGTGCTGTGGTCACGGCAGGAAGCGTTATCTGGCGTATCGTAGTGACCTTCTTGGCCCCGTATTTCAGGCCGTGGTCAGACGGTACACCTTCTGCCTCTGCCTCCCAGAGGAGAGGCGTCTTGAAGTCGGCGTGGATAGGATTCAGGAGCACTGCTAGGAGGGGATGGTCGTAGAGGTGGATGAGGTCTGGTGAGCAGAACTCCTGTCCTTCACCCGTGGCCTCGTGGGCGACTCCTGGCCCCCACTGTGTTTCTCCGTAGGTCTGGCCGTTCTCGTCAGTGAGTTTGTAGTAGATACCCATCTCTACTTCCCCTCCTGCAATAGGTGGCTGGCCTTGGCGATGGCGTTGCGGGCATCTGCAAGAGCATCATCTATCACGGGGCCAGTGATGCCGTTGTCACGGATAACCACGAAGACTGTCAGCGCTTCCAGTAGGTCCTTGACCGCGCCCTCCTCCAGCGCCTCGGTCGGGATGCCCTCACAGGCGTTGACGGCGGCGACAATGCGGCGGGCGTTGGCTATGTTCAGTGGTCGGTTCGCATATCGGGATGTGGTTGGGTAGCACTGAACGATCACCTCGCCCCCTGGTCGTCCCCCCGGAACATCTGCCACAATGTAGAATTGGTCTGTCTTCCAGGGCTCTGCTGTATGTCTCATCTCCTCCTCCTCTTGCATACGTGTGCAACTAGGCTGACTGGGTGGCTTCGGCGAAGCCTTGGCTGATGAGCGCGATAGCCGCCTCTAGGCCCTGGCCCTCCGCATCTACTTGGAGCATAACGTCGTAGATGAGGGGAAGTAATTCGGGGTGTTCCCGGTACAGCGTAGTACCAATTATCAAGCCCATCGCAACCCCTGACAGTGGACTCGCGTCGACCAGTCTTTCAGCACCGCCTTGGATTAGGAAGCCCATGAACCTTTCTACATTCACAACTCACCCCTCCAGCTTGGCTAATTCGATGGCGACGGTTGAGCTACCCTCATGTCGCACAGGTGTGCGGCCCTCGCCCGCGCACTCGAGGCTATCCTTGATTGTCCAACGCCGGTGGGCGCTGACGGGGTAGTGCCGCCCTACGGTGCCATCCTTACGGAGCCGGCAGAGCTGGCCACAGACAGGGCAGTCGCCGAGATGGTGCATCGCTACACTTCCCACTCTTGTAACTCGCTCAGGTGGACCCGCCGATGTACCGCCGCGTGGTGGTCGCAGAGGACCACCGTATGTCCGGGGTGATAGCAGCGCGTGGGGCCGTGGCGGATGAGGGAGCCAGGCGGGCACTCCTCGCACTTCGGATAGACCGTTCTGGGGTGTATACTGGGTCGTAGTCGCAGCATGGTGAACACCTCCTGTGCTGCTACTTGGCCTCGGCGAATCGACCCGCCGGGGCCTTTATTTTCCCGCCATAATTCGTTGCTGCTCCGCCATGAATGTCTTGGCAGCGGCTAGCATTTCTAGCGCCTGTCGCTTCTCTCGTGCCCACCAGAGCTTGCGGTGCCTTCCTTCGCCTTCGCGGTTGCAGAACCGCTGATCCTTCATTCGGGGGGTCACCGCAAAGGGCTCTTGGCACCAGTCGCAAAGGCGGGTCGGTGAATCCGTTGGGTTGTTCATGGGGCTGAGCCTAGCACGCGTGTTACGGGTTACGCAAGCCCTACCTGCACGGTGGCCCAGAAGCGGTCTATGAGGCTGTGGAGGCTATCTATCTGTATAGGCCAGAGGCACTGCACTATCTCCCCGTCACCGAGAAGATGGAGACCCGTTGCGGGTCCGAAGATGCCAAGGGTGTCAGCTAGAAGGATTTCCACTGGTAGTAGGCACACATGAGAAGGAGAATTCCATTGGTGCCAGATAAACCCTCTGTAGAAGCCGTGACTACTCGGGGGCGTGATTCCACTGATGGTGCACCGGCAGTCATGGAGTACGGGTGTGTCGGTGTTGATTTGCATGGCTACTCCTTTCTCCTTCTCTCCAGGAGTTCTACCCAGTATCGTGCGTTGGCAGTGGCCGCGCTGAACCGCGCCTCCAGGAAGGCGGTACACGTCTCCTTGGTGTGGCCGTGGTCATCGGCGTCGCAGTAGATTGCGTTGCAGAAGTGGCACATCCGCTGCGGGGCTCCCGTGTGGCTAAAGCAGGTCATCGCTAGTTGGCCTCTACCGGTGTGAGTTGGAAGGCTTCGACTTCCCGCTGGGATAGAGCGCGGGGGTACTGGACTGTCCCGTGACGGTAGTCTTCGTGGGGACGATCCCCGAAGATTATCCGGCCATCTGGGATGTTGGCGAAGGCGGCGGGACGGTAAGTCAGTCCGTAGCACCACCGGGGGCCAGTGTAGTCATCGTCGTAAATCATCTCTTGCCGTGCCATGTCCTTCCCCCTTAGCTCCTTGCCCTCTCTAGCGGCCCATCATGCGGTCAGCGGTCTTGATGGGGTCACTTCCGTCTGCGGGTTTGGTGAGCCCTACGCTGATCTGGAATAGCTCATCCTCAGCCTCGGCGTAGATACCGACGTACCCATTGGCGTGCTGGACTGCTACCAACTCAGCCTCATCGTATCGCTTGATGATATTTGCTCCCTCTGCTGTGATTCGAATTAACTCCATCTCTTCACCTCTCCGTGTTAGTAACCCAGCCATAAATGACTTTGCTAGAGTAGCGGTCCGTCTTCCTTATTATCTCCGTATCTGAGGTACGCTGAGTTGGCGCTTGGCGTACTCGGCCAGGATGATCTCCATCCAGATCTCTAGTTGCCACCGCTGGGCTCCCCAGGGATAGCTGCCGGCGCCGAGGCTGGTGCGAACCATCTGGTACTTGGCGTCCAGGTTGCCGTCGGGGAGCGCTGCAAATTGTGCTTCCAGGCTCTGCCTCTGCTCACTTGTGATTGTCATTAGTATGCGTTCTCGCAAGCCTCGCCGTGGAGGGGGCAGCCCTGGTCGCGGGTGTAGAGCCTGCAACCCTGCTGCTTGGTGGTGTGGGTAACGGTCTGCCATCCGACGATCTCGCCCCGTCCAGCCTGTCGGGTCGCCTGGGTCATCTTGCGGCGCATAACTGGGCTAGTGATGAGTCCTGGGCGGATGACCGTCTCGATTGTCCCGTCTGGCCTCTGGATTCTGATCTGGGTTTCTGGTCTCATTACGTTCCTCCTTGCTCTCTCTAGTACTATCTTAGCGCATCCCTAGCGGTTTGGCAATAGGTTTAACCCCTGGAACGACCCCAACTTACGCCATTTAGTGGGGTTGCGCAACCATAGCGAGTGTGATAGAGTAGGCGCATGAGCCAGGTGGCGGAAGTAGAAACGCTAATCAGATGCTAGAGGCCCCACAGGTTGCCGCTGGGGAAAACCCACTCTATAGAGTGACGGAGGCCGAGTAATGCCGGTCAAATACCAAGGTCACGAAGTAACGTCGGAGTGGGGCGTAAAACGAGGCGTCGGTACACGCCTATCTAGCATCATCCCGGGGAGAATGGCCCTGGGCCTGGCTCATGACTAACGCCACTGACGCTGCCCGTGCTCTCGCCGCCATGAGGCCACGGGTAGAGGGTGAGTGCGTTGTATGCGGCGCGGTCATACTCGGCCTCGCTACGCGCAGGTACTGCTCTATCTCCTGTAGGGACAAAGCGTACAGGGAGCGGAAGAGGGTGGACAATAACGTGGTGGGAGAATAGGCTGTGGCTATGGAAGTGATCAAGACAGCGGTGGTCATAGAGGGTAGCTATCGGAGGCTCCCGCAACATGATCCATTCGGCAATGTACGGGGCCTGATTGACGCCGCGCAGAAGTTCGGCCGATCGATGGCCGAACTTGCCGTTATCGCACACGCGATGACTTATGCACTCAACCCTGAAGGCATAATGTGGGGTGACAGAGTGCCAGAGGAAGACGATGCCTAACCCCCAGCACGTCCTAGCCGACTGTGTTGAGCACATGGCGAGCATGGAGCCCGACAGCGTGGACGCCGTTGTGTGTGATCCTCCGTATGGGATTCGCTTCATGGGTAAGGCGTGGGATGGCGCGGAGATTGAAGAGGCTGCTCGGAAGCGTGAGGCTATGGGGCCCAGTGCATCACGCTTGGCGTCAGGTCGCACGACAACTGGCTTCACGCGGAGCGATTATGCGGGTGCATACGACTTTTCTCTCAAAGGCGCGTGGGCATTTCAAGAATGGTCTCATATCTGGGCCGTCCAAGCCCTCCGCGTCCTGAAGCCAGGGGGCCATCTTGTGGCCTTCGGGGGCACTCGCACCCACCACCGCCTCATGGTGGCACTGGAGGACGCGGGCTTCGAGATACGCGATACGCTCATGTGGCTCTACGGCAGCGGGTTCCCGAAGAGCATGGACGTGAGTAAGGCGATAGACAAGGCGGCGGGGGCTGAGCGGGAACGCAATGTGATTCCACAACCCCGCTCTAAGCTGCATGGTGATAGGCCGTGGATGAACGACCCCGACCACCGCTTTGTATCGGATGAGCCTATCACTGAAGCTGCCAAGCAATGGGATGGCTGGGGTACAGCGCTGAAGCCAGCCTGGGAGCCTATCGTGCTCTGTCGCAAGCCCCTCTCTGAGCATACGGTGGCTCTGAACGTCCTGCGCTGGGGCACCGGGGCCATCAACGTGGACGGGACGCGGGTGGGGACGGATGGAGGGACAACGAGAAGTCATCAGGCCCCCTACGGTAGTTCAGGTTGGCGAACGGGGCACGCTGTCGAAACACTCAATACTGGCCGCTGGCCCGCCAACCTGGTGCTGGCCCACAGCCCTGAGTGCGTGGAGGTGGGGCAGAGAGAGGTGAAGGGTCGGACCATCAACCGGTGGGATGATGGAGCTAAGCCGTTTGGAGGTGGGGCCGGGCATACATACTCCTCGAAGGAGCAGGGGCCCGATCTGGTGGAGGAGTGGCAGTGCGCCCCCGATTGTGCCGTGCGCTTGCTGGACGAGCAGAGCGGGGAGAGCATAAGTCGTCGGCATGAGCGAACAAACAAACCTGGCATAGTCTATGGTGGTGGTAGTGGGTTTCCTGTACACACGGACATCTACGGCGTCAACGACTCAGGTGGCGCGAGCAGGTTCTTTTACACAGCCAAGGTCTCGCCCTCTGAGCGCCAGCAGGAGAACGGGCGCAGTATGCACCCGACACAGAAGCCGGTGGACCTCATGCGCTGGCTATGTCGCCTCGTATGTCCTCCGAATGGCCTCATCTTAGACCCCTTTATGGGCTCGGGCACCACCGGCGTAGCAGCTCTGGCCGAGGGGTTCCAGTTCATCGGCATTGAGAAGGAGCAGGAATACTACGACATGGCCGTGGGGCGCGAGGCGCAGGTAGGGATGGCGCTCTGATGCCCTTTGATGATAAGGTCAAGGCAGCGGTACTGACTGGGCTCTTGGCGAATGAGTCAGTCCGGTCTCTTGCCCGCAAGCATGGCGTGTCACCTTCCACCATTCGTATCTGGCGGGCGCAGTCCGGCCTTGTTCCACCCGTAATCGCCCCTGAAAAAAAGGAGCAGTTGGGGACGGTAGTCCTCGAGTATATCTATGAAACTCTCAGAACGCTTACAGTTCAGGTCAAGCACTTTAGAGATCCCGAATGGCTCAAGGAGCAAGGCGCCGGCACCATTTACCTGGTTCATGGAGTCCTCGCTGACAAAGCAATTCGACTTCTCGCAGCGATCAGGGAAAACGACCCCGACGCTGACTCCAGTTGATCTCAAGAGCCCCGCATCTTTGGCCATGGCGATCCAGCCATGGTTCCGGAGGCCTCGTCACATTGCGCTCCTTGATGAGATTCTTGTCCAAGCGGCTGAAGAGGGCAATGCCCGCATCATCGTGGAGATGCCTCCTCGCCACGGCAAGAGCGAATTGTGTTCTCACTACTTTCCCCTCTGGTACCTGAAGAAGCACCCAGATCGCCGTATCATCCTGACCTCCTATGAGGCAGACTTCGCTGCCACGTGGGGGCGTAAGGTCCGCAACGATATTGAGGAGTACGGCGGAGAAGGAGCCAAGCTAGCTGGTGACAGCAGCGCGGCCAGCAGGTGGGACTTGACCGCTGGCGGTGGCATGGTCACGGCCGGGGTAGGAGGACCTATCACGGGCCGTGGTGCCAACGTGTTGATCATTGACGACCCGATCAAGAACGCTGAGGAGGCAGAGAGTCCTACCATCCGAGAGAAGCACTGGGATTGGTTCAAGAGCACCGCCTTCACCCGCCTTGAGCCCGGCGCTTCGGTCGTCATCATCATGACCCGTTGGAACATGGACGACATGGTGGGGCGGCTCAGGAAGGAGATGGGTGCGGGTGGTGAAGAGTGGCGAGTGATCTCACTCCCTGCCATTGCAGAAGAGGAGGATGAGATAGGGCGTCAGCTTGGCGAGGCCCTGTGGCCTGAGCGCTATGACCTGGTGGCGCTGGCCCGTATCAAAGCAACTCAGCTCTTGCATTGGTGGGCAGCGCTCTACCAGCAGCGCCCTACCCTCCGTGAGGGCGGGCTATGGAAGTGGGCGTGGATACACCGCGTTGCGGCCATCCCCGATCTTCAGCGCGTCGTGGTCGCCGTAGACCCCAGTGGGAGCACCGCCAAGACATCAGATGAGACGGGCATTGTGGCAGCGGGCAAGGGGATAGACGGGCGCTATTATGTCGTCTTTGGTGGTGGCTACCGGCTCTCACCAGCGGGATGGGCAGGGAAGGCATGGCAGCTCTTTGATTCCTGGAGGGCCGATAAGATCATCGCTGAGAAGAACTTTGGTGGTGACATGGTGGAGGCCAACCTACGGAGCATCCCCGGTCACGCCCAAGGACCAATCAAACTGATCAATGCGAGCCGCGGGAAGCAGTTGCGGGCGGATCCTATCGCCTCACTCTATGAGCAGGGACTGGTGTCTCACCTGGGCGAGCAGGACGACCTGGAGGAGCAGATGTGCACGTTTCCTCATGCGGTCCATGATGACCTGGTGGATGCTTTGGTGTATGCTTTGACAGAGTTGTCAGTGGGAGGGTACGAAGATGACGCAGGAGGTTTCGGACCGGGAGCGACCGCCCGAATCAGTGGTTTCTAACCTACCCAAGGATGGCGCAGATGGCGACCTGTTCGCTGCCAGTGGATGGGGCAGCGAGGGAGCCGTGTACAAAATCGGGCCTGATGATGTGGTGGGGGGCAAGTCTGAGATCGTCCGCAAGGATGATGAAGAGGCGTATCGGGACGGGTGGCGGTAGACCGTGGGCATCCTAGACCGTCTAGTTGAGCGCTTCCTCCAACCGACCGTTGACCGCCAAGCCAATGAGAAGGCTAGCGAACTGCTCAACGGCGTGGTACGCCAAGTAGAAGAAGCCGCCTATGACCCCGGCTTCGACTTCGAGTTCTCCAATCCCTATCGCCAGGGCGAGCGTCTTGGCGGTCCTGTAGCGGATGCTCGGCGGGAATGGACCTTGGAGGAGCGCCGCCAGGTGCTGGAGCGGGCACACCTATCCTGGGAGCGCAACCCGCTAGCCAAGGGCATCGTTCGGGTCATCCGTGGTTTCGTGGTCTCTCACGGGCTCTCCCTCACTTACCGCAACAATGAGGTCAAGGCGGTGATTGAGGAGTTCAGGTCGCGCCACAGGCGAATCATCCAGAGGCGGGAGCGCCAGTGGTTTGAGCAGCTATTGGTAGATGGCGAAGTCTTTGTGCGCATCTTCACCAATAATCGCCTTGCGGAGTTGTCCCGTGTGAGCATAATCTCGGTCAAGCCCTGGCTCGTGGAGGCGATTGAGACGGAGGACGGGAACAGGGACGAGGTGGTGGCCTATCACATCCGGCCTGAGACGGGGGATGGCACCCTGGGCAGGCCCATCCAGGATCAGGGTATGAAGGCCGACCCCATTCCGGCGGAAGATGTGGTGCATTGCTCCATCACGCACTTCAGCTACGAGCAACGTGGGCGTTCTGAGTTATTTGCCATCCTGCCTTGGCTTGGCGCTTATAAAGACTGGCTTGAGAACCGAGCGCGCATCAACCGCTATAAGGGGTTCCTCTACCATCTGAGATTGACAGGCGCGACTCCGGGACAGGTCAGCACCAAGCGCACAGCGTTTCGCCAGCCGCCGGCTCCCAATAGCGTCTACGTTTCTAGTGACCAGGAGGAACTCGTTGAGCTTGGGGGAGGCACCGATGCTAGCCGGGTCGCTGAGGACGGACGAGCCATCAAGCTCATGACGCTTGTGGGCGAGACGCTGCCTGAGTACATGCTGTCAGAGGGTGAGAATGCCAACCTCGCCACGGCCACCGCGCAGCAGATGCCAGCGGTGCGGAGCTTTGAGACCTACCAGGACATCTACACCAAGGAACTATGGCGTCCCATCTACGAGGCCGTACTGGTGGCGTCCGGGATGGACCTGGACGAAGACGTGCCAGAGCATGATACCGACGGGAAGGCGACGGGTCAGACCGTCAAACGCTATGAAGCATTCGAGGTCGTGGCTCCGGCCCTCATGGACGATGACCCCAAGGACTTAATGGAAGCACTTACGCTGGCTATGCAGGGCGGCGTCATGAGCACTCAGACTGCTTCTGAGCGCTTTGGTCTTGACTGGAAGAAGGAGCAGGAACTACTCAAGGCCGAGCGCAAGGAAGAGGTGGACGACGTGATGCAGGGGAAGCGCCTCGGCAACATTCCGGGCCAGCGGGGAACGCAGGGGCCGGAGCAGGATGATGAGGAGGAGAGCGATGACGACCAGGAGTAGAAGCAAGCCGGAGGAGGACGCAGAGGTCCAGCGCGTTGGGGTGTCGGACGAGGTGGAGGCCAAGATAATCCCTGCGGAGGTTGTCGCTGGTCCTACTGAGGCTGCATTGGTAGGCCTCTCGGCGGTGGGTGCCAATGGACCGATCAAGTGCCCCAACTGTAGCGCTACTCGGTTCAGCCCCAAGATGTGGTATGAGCTACGCCCAACCCCAGGATACCCGGGTGGCGTCGAGAAGGTGCCCACACTCGTTGAGTATGAGTGCATCTTCTGCCATCAGATTAGGGAGCTGGGTGCTCTTCTGGCGTGAAGAACGCCGGCGAAAAGCCATGGGTGGTAAAGATGCGCCAAGACGACCCGGAAGCCACTATGAGAAGGATGGTTGACTCGCTTCTCGCTCCTATGATGTGGAACGCAATCAAGGAGAGCCAGTGTGAAGATTCTGTCCGAGAAAACAGTGGACATAGTGGCTTACCCCACTGATCGGCTTGAGATTCTGTTTGGGGGGCGAGTAATATTATCCGAAGAGATCGGGGCGCGTATGCACTTTGACTACATCGCTGCGTTAGCCCTTGACGAGACGGACCTCACGGCTATCGGCCTTCCTCGGCTAGAGGAAGCTCTAGTTGGTCTCTTTGGTACCAGACGGCATGAGTAGGACAACCACGCCCATTGAACGGCTCCGCAAAGCTGTGCGGGAGAGCGTCATTCAGCGCATCATCTACAAACTCGATCGTGGCGAGTACGATGACGCCTTGATGGCCTTCCACGCTGTGAATATGCGGGTATCGGATACACTGGAACTGAACCTTGCAGGACGTGTTTCCTTCGACACCCACCAGTGGATCAAGGCGCAGGCCGCGTTTCCCAAGCGTAGGAATTGGTGGGGGCCTATCAAACGGCTTTGGCGGCGCTGGGTCCGTCGTTGGTGGTAGATGGCTAACCCTGAGCCAGTCCGTTCTCGGATGCTCCGCGCTGAGGACTGGGTGCGTCGTCGTATCTTTGAGATGGAGGATGACCTGGTGCGAGCTCTTGGCGAGGCGTATGCGCTCACGGCCGTCGAGATGGACAGCATAGTGATGGAGGCTTTCTTGCGCTTCGGTGCGCCGAACACCTGGACCATCACCGATTTCCAGCAGCCACAGCGACAGGCATGGCTCATGGACCAGTTACTGAATCGGGTCAGTGCTCTGCGCCAACGCACCTCAGGGATGGTGCTGGACGGGGCTCTGAATGCCTATGATACGGGCTACTTCGGGCGAGGCTGGACGCTCGGTATCACCCTACCCAGGGGCAGCGCCATGGTCATTCTCCCGGTGGTGCCAGAGCAGGCCGTGCTCGCTGCGCTCACCTTTCCGTACAAGGACGCTGGCTTCTTTGAGCGCTTTGGGGACCTTCAGGCCGGCTTCATTCAGAAGGTGCGGCGGAGCATCACCGCCTCCCAGGTACTGGGTGAGGGCATCCCGCAGGCTAGGCGGCGCATAGCGGATGAGTTGGGGTGGGACATTCGTCGGCGCACTCGTGTCTTGGCCAGGGCCAACAAGGGCATGTTTGCTCAAGCGGAGATGATAGCGAGGACCGAGCTTCTGAGATCCAGCAATCTCGGTGCTGCATCGGTGGATGCCCGCAATGCCGACATCCTGGCGGGTTGGGAATGGATAACGGCCAGGGATGACCTGGTGGATGCTGACTGCGCTGCGCTGGACAACCGCGTCTTCCAGCAAGGTCAACGTGAGCGTCCCCCTTTGCATCCCAACTGCCGTTGTTCGTCCCTACCCGTGCTCAAGAGTGCCGAGGAGTTAGGCCTGCCAGAGATAGAGACAGCATTCCCCCCACGGGAGACCTACGCAACATGGGCAGCTAGGACGGGGCGCCCACCAATTCCGGTGCCTGCTAGGGCGAGGCGACGATGATTGGCCAGGAGAGACCGGTTATCTGCTCTGATTGTGTGCGGGAGAATCAGCCCCACCCCGTCCGCTTGGCGCAGGTCCAAGGACAGGTGATGACCTTCCCGGGTAGGCACCACGGCCGGTCGCACAAGCACAGCGTCAACATCCTGGACCTACTACCTGAGCCTGGCACTGAGGAGTACGCTGGGATCGTGGTGGAGTTACTAAGGAGGGCATCGGGATAAGGAGGTAGGTATGCGCCGGAGTAGGTTTGTATATTGGCTTTCGGAGATTGTTCTTTACCGTGCCTGCTATGTCGTACCAGCAGGACGGAGACGCAATCTGATTTACGGGCTCCGAGAACGGCTCCAGAAGATATGGGTTCGACATGTGGGTGATGATACTTGACAACCTTCTTGCGATAGTCTAAGCTAGCTTTACAACTGCATATCCAGGCTCCTTAGAGCCCCATCAGAGCGTGTAATGCGCCCCATGATGGGGTTCTTTTGCGTTAGTAGGAGAAAGGCAGATGCCCTTCACGGGACCGGGCGACGACAAGCTACCCGACCGAATCAAGGCTCTCTCGCCAGAGGATCAGAATCGCTGGGTGGGTGCCTTCAATGGGGCCTTCCGTCAGCACCAGGATGAGGGGCGGGCATTCGCTACCGCTAACGCTGCCATAGCAGAAGCTCTTCATGATCCTGAAGAGGACGAGAAGCGCCGCAAGGCTGTGCAAGAAGCACAGTTGACGGGCATCTCTGAGTCGGTGGAGTACGGCGAGCTTGTTGAGAACACTGTGGCCGTCACCATCGTCCGTGTTGGCTGGAGCGAAAATGGCCGCTTCTATTCCCGTGAGGCCTTGGCCGAAGCGGTACCTCTCTTTGAAGGGGCGCTTGCCTTTCTCAACCATGCGACCCGCACTGAGCAGCGCGAACGCCCTGGGCGAGACATCCGAGACCTCACCGGACGCTACAGCAACGTCCATATTGCGGAGGATGGATCGCTACGGGCTACCCTCAACCTTATTGGTGCCAACGGTGAAGCCATCAAACCCATCATTGAGGATGCCATCAAGAATGGAACGGGCCAGCTGGGAATCAGCATCAACGCCTTGGGCGCGACGCGCACGGGGATTGCCGAGGGGCGCAAGGGCACAATCGTAGAGCGGATCGTCAAGGTGCACTCTACGGACATCGTGACGAGCCCAGCGGCTGGTGGTAGTTTTGACCGCCTTGTGGCGGCTCAGGATATGGTGCAGGACATCATCAATGAGCTCACCTTTGAGCAGTGGAGGGCTGCACACCCGGAGTGGCGGCCGCAGGAGGGTAACGTGTCTGAGAAGGATGACGACAAGATGACCTTGCAGGAGCAGGTGGACGCGGCGGTTGCCAGGGCATTACCGGGTGCGGTGGAAGAGAAGGTGGCACCCTTTCGCACGGAGCTGGAAGAGACCAAGGCGAAGCTGTCCTTGGCTGAGATGCGGGATTCGGCGCGGGTCAAGTTGGCTGCGTCTGCCATCCCTGTGTCCATCCATGCAGACCTGATGGAGAACATTGCGGCCCTGGAGACCGCCGAGGCCCAGGATGCTGCTATCACGGCCCAGGTCACGATGCTTGGCAAGTTGGACCTACGCCCGGTCATAGCGGGTGTAGGCCAGGGTAACGATAAGCCAGAGGAGCTTCAAGAGCAGGAGGAGAAGTTCCTCGGCAAGTTGGGGCTCCTTGAAAGTGGCATCTCAATGGTGCGACCGGGCGAGAACGTCTGGGAGTACAAAGAGCGCAGAGAGCAGGCCCGTAGTCAGACCGCCTAGAAGCGAACACTACTAGGCTAACGGGAGGATAACATGGCGAACGCAGCTTACTACCCGCTGATCAAGAAGGACCCGCTTGCCGTCACGGTGGACATGATGACCACCAGCGAAACGGCCCATATTGGGGACTGGATTTTCATCAGCGGTGGATCAGCCATCGTGCTATCGGGTGCGCGCACGAGTCTGGGCTACCACGCCCAGAGTGGTGTGGGCATCGCGCTTGATCAGAACCCAAAGTGGACCAACCAGGGTAGCGCCTACTACCTCACGGCTATGCCGGTGGGACAGCGCGGCATCTATCGCGTGTCTGCCGTCACTGGGAGCTACACGGCGGGAACGTTCGTCGTGCCTGCTAGCGCGGGTTCTGGCCAGGTGGGTCAGACAGGAAGAACGGGCCAGGCAACAGTGTGGACGGCGACCTTGACGCCTAACCGGATGCAGTTGGTCAGCGCTGCTGGTGCCGGCGGTGGTTCGGCATGGTCTGGAGTTCCCAACTCTGCGGTTGGACTGGTTCTGCGGCGGCATGCAGTGGGCGAGACGGGGCAGATTGAAATCTTGATCTTCCCCAACCTCTTCGGGCCCGGCGCACACGTCTAGGAGGTATCAGATGACGAAGCTACGCGAGCAGATGGCAGAAGCCCTCCAGGGCAGCCGCCGATGGCGTCTCTCGGACTTGCGGGAGGCCGTGACCACCAGCGAGATGTCCGTCCTCCTTCAGGATGGCCTACGGACCATTCTCTTCAACTCCTTCGCCGGGGCTCCGACCACATGGGAGGAGTTCGTACCCCGTATGCCCAGCGACAAGGAGCTGGAGACGTGGCTGGAGCTGGGTCGGATGGGCACGCTGGCCAAGGTCGGCGAGGGAGAAGCCTACGGGCAGGTGCGCCCCGGCCTCTACCCGGAGAGGCAGATTCGGAACTTCAAGTACGGCGACATCCTGGAGATCACCGAAGAGATGATGAAGTTCGACAGAACTGGTCTCATTCGCCAACTAGCGGATGACCAGGGTGGACGGGCCGCTCAGACCATCGAGGAGGCTGCCTACTTGGTCGCTATGACCTCTGGCAACTACAGTAAGACCGTGGCAGATAACGATGTTGGAAACAACACTGGTGCTACGACCTTCGGACCGTCAGGGCTCATCACCGCCTTCGAGACCTTGAACACCATGAAGGATCAGAAGAGCGGACGCTACCTCGGCGTGAAGCCCGATACGCTTATCGTGGGGCCTGCGCTCCAGTTCGCCGCCCGGCAGTTGCTCAACTCCCCCACGCTACAGCAGGTAGGCTTGGGGACTTCGGCGGCCAACGCCATCCGTGACACCTACGGAGGTGGCACGGTGAACCCCTTCCGTGGTCTGGTGGATCGGATCATCGTAAGCCCAGAGGTGCGGCGACAGGGCGGGCAGTGGCAGTGGATTCTCTGCCAGCGCAACCGCTTTATGGTCTACCAGGATGTGGACCCACTCCAGCTCCTTTCCAAGACTCAGTCCGATGCCTTGAATGAGGAGTATTTCCTCAAGGATGTCTTCAGCTACCGGGTGCGTGTGTGGTTCGGGACTGGCATGCGTGATGACCGCTTTGCCTACCTCAGCACCTCCAGCACCGCTCCCGTGCCGGACTAAGAGCAATGCCAGAGCGGGGCTTCCTCCTCTCAGCAGTTCAAGCCGTGGGGCTGGGGTCAGCCCTCACGGGCTTGGGCTACTCGCGGGGCATGGTGTGGTGGCAGATCGCCGAGAATTCTGCGTCGGGGCAGATCCTTGCGCGCCCCCATCCCGACTTCGGGTGGTTCCCCGTGTCTACCTTCCAGGGTGGCCCGGGTGAGTCGGGGTCAGCCCAGTTGACTGGGGTATACGCTTTCCTGAACGCCTCAGCTACCTGGATCAGTGCGGGGAGTAACCTGACGGGAACCCTTACCGTATTCGGTGAGATGAGTCACTAAGTGGGCACCTTCAACGAGGTTGACACTCTCTCGCTTGCCGAGCGGGTGGCCAAGAGTTCGCTCATCCTGCCCGTCTTCAAAGACTTCTACAGGGATGAGACTGGCATTGACGCGCACTGGACGCAGGCCACGGGGGGCGACTTCACCATCGCACGCGATGTCACGAGCCTGCCGAACCTGCCTCATCTGAGCATGATTGGTGGGGTAGCAGCGGGCACTGACACGGCGCGGATCGTGACCACCGACCGGGAGGTCATGGCACCCTACGAGCGGATACAGGGCCAGAGTTACGCCAAGAGGTATATGGTCCAGCAGACCATCATAGAGTGGATGGCCGTTGTAGACACCCTGGCGGCTATGGCCAATGCCAGCTTTGCGATGGGGGTTTGCAATACCCTGGCCTTCACCAGGACGACGAACGATCTCATCGCCGTCATCAAGGATGCCGACAACAGCTTCCAGCTCCTGGTAGATGATGGGGGCGCCGAGATGGTGGCCGACCTCACAACCATACCCGGCTCAGCCGAACTGCTGTTCCGACTCGTGCTGGACGCCACATATGGGGCAAGGCTCTATGTGAATGGGGCGCTGGAGGCATCTATCGCCATCGCCTCAGTGCCCGATATCATGGGCTTCTTCGGCATCTATGTAGCTGATGAGAACGCCACCACCGACTTCACCGTTCGGCTGGGGCCAACCACTATTCTGAATCTCGATAGGCTTGTGGTGCCATAGGAGGCGTCATGGCTAAGAAATGGCAGGAGAAGAATGAATGGCAGGAGGTGGCCCTGGCACCGCTAGCAGGCTCCTTCCATGTCATCCACCGTGGGCCAGGCGGCGAGGTCAAAAACGAGTTCACCGTACCCAACTTGATCGTCACCACTGGCAAGATCATGCTAGCGGGCGTGCTCACCGGTGAGGCTACGCCTTTCGCTCGTAGCCTGGCCATCGGGACCGGGACCACAACGCCAGTGGTGGCCAATACCGTCATGGAGAACGAGGTAGGGGCCCGTGTCTCTGCTATGTTTGGCCTGACCGCGACCACCGCCTACTACACTGGTATCTTCACAGCGGACAACCCAGCTACTGAGCAGGTCGTTACCGAATACGGGCTCCTTTCTCTGGCCGCAGCTGGCTATATGTTCGTCCACTCAACGGCTCCGCCTATCACCAAGGCGACGGCTGACAGCCTGGAAGTTCAGTATCGAATAGCTGTCCAATAGCACAACGAGGCCCGGTAGGCCGTTGGGGGTTTTGCTCTCCTTACCCTGGCGGCCTATCGGTTTGTGAGGGAGGAAGTCATGCCTCAGTTCAACCTTGCCGCACCCGAAGAGCAGATTGTCGTTTCCTGGCTCTTCGAGCCCTTCGGCTACCTGGACTTCGCCATCCGGTCCTCCGACGGGCAGACGGCGCGGCAGGCCTTAGCTGCTGATCCTGGGTTGGATGTGACCCAGTGGGTGCGAGGCAACGCCATGCTTGACCCTGCCATCTCCTCTGAGGTGGGCATGGTCTGGTGGATGTGGAAGAACGACCAGGTCAGCATCCCACCACCACAGAAGCCAGCGGAGGCAGCAGAATGGGCGGCTATTCTCCAGGGTTGGGCTGACTCTATCCAAGCAGGGTTCAATCGTGCTTCTCAAGCTGACCGAAACATCAACACGGTGCCGCTCACGAATGAGGATGGAAGTGATGGCGGGACTATGCTCGCAGGGTCGCAACTCGTCCACCAGCAGAGCTTCATCTCGAAGGTTCTGAGAGTCCTTCAGTAGTGACTCAGTATGCGCTCCCAACTGCTAACATATCCGGAAACTTCGGTGAGGGTGTAGGAGACGGAGATGGTGATTGGTTCGACGAGTTGGATGAGGGATTTGGTGCTGGACGTGGGAGTGGAAGCGGCCCTGACGATGCAAGTTCATATTGGGTATCGTCAGCAGGAAGTCCATCCCACCTCTCGACTGAGACAAATACCGTTACCGACCCTGGAGTAGATACAGGACATCTTATGCGGGGTCGCAGCAGGAAGAGTGCGGCAGCAGGACAGCAGAACGACATTTACATTAGGGTTTACAAGGCCAATAAGGGGACACAGATTGCCGAGGCGATTTTCATCAATGTTGATGAAGTCTGGACGACCAGAGTTCTCAATCTCAGCGAAGCAGAAGCTGCCATCATTGATTACGCTGACATCGAATTAGAGACTAGGAGACATGAGGTTGGTGGCGGCGCACCTCGCTTCGGACATGAGTCCGCCCACGAGTTCGAGTGCCCCGATGCTGGAGGGCCAACAGCCCATGTGACGATTCTCACAGAGTCGTTGACCGCTGCTGAGGTGGCACCCCTAGTCAAGGAGCCGACCAAGATTATAGACCAAGCCGCGGACCTGGCCGATCTCCTAGTGCGCGTTGTGATGAAGCGGCTTACAGAGTCGGTGAGCCTGGATGACGTGCTGATTGACCTTCTCTGGCACCAGGGGCGGTTCGAGGAGCCCCTTACCGTGGATGACCAACTCCGGCTGGCGGCTACCAAGCTCCTAGAAGAGTCTCTCACCGTCGCCGAGGACAGCCTACGTCAGATCGTTACCAAGCGGCTCCAGGAGGCACTGACCCTAGAGGATGCCCGCCTCAGCGCGGTTACGAAGCCATTGGCGGAGTCTCTGACGATCACGGATGATTTGACCATCGTGAAGATGCTTACTCGCGTCCTGGAGGATTCCGTGACGCTTCTGGATGAGGTAGTAACGCTACTTTGGGGACGCAGCACGATAGAAGAGCCTCTGACGTTGGACGACGCGCTTCTGAAGGTGATGTCCAAGATCATCGCTGAGGAGGCCACTATAGTGGACGCCTTACGGCTGGCGTTCGCCAAGGTACTGCCGGCGGAGTTGACCCTACTGGATGAACTGGACTCGCGGCTATGGCTCAGAACGGCATTCACGGAATCGCTGACGCTGACCGATGCTCTGAGGAAAGCGGTCACGAAAGCCCTAGAAGAAGGGGCGACGCTGGATGATAGCCTACTCCTGGCGGTGGCCCATGTGCTGGGCGAGACCGTGGCGCTGGAGGGGGATCCGCAGTTCGCGGTCACCAAGCGTCTCACGGAAGCCGTGAGCGCTACTGACGCACTGGTACGTCTTGCGGCCAAGGTGCTACCAGAAGAGTTGACCATAGAGGACTCGCTGCGGAAGACGTATACCAAGCTCCTGAGTGAGTCGTTCACGCCCGCCGAGGCGTTACGCCTCATGGCTACCAAGATCGTGGGAGACTCATTGACCGTCAGCGACTCGGCGGTCCTGGTCTATGCCAAGGTGCTTCTCCAGGGGCTTACACTTGCGGACGCTCTCAGCACCGTCCACACGCCAGGTGCCGGCCCAGGCGAGTTCGTGACGACCCTACTGGAAACCCTGGCCCTGCAGGACGCGCTTGTCCTGGCCGCCACAAAGGTGCTGGGTGAGACGCTGACTATCAGTGATGTTCTTCTCCTCATTGAGGCAGGAACGGCAACCCTTGAGGAGGCATTACAGCTTGCCGATGCTCTGCGGTTGGCTATCCTTCGCGCCATACTAGAGGACATTAGTCTACAGGACGCTCTCTTGATAGCCGTGGCGAAGGTGCTTCCTGAGCCGCTCACCATCGCTGAGATTCTACAATTCGGGGTCGCGCATCTTCTGTCCGAGGCGCTTATTCTCACCGACATCCTTAGTGTGCGCAAGGGTGGAGGGCTCGTGGCTCGCAGGCTGACCTATGAACCTCCCCTAGCGCAGGGCAGGACGATGGAGCCCACGGCACCCACCCACTCCACGCCAGAGATGACGGAACAAGAGCGGTTGACAGATATATAGGTGTTGGGGGTAAGATAAGACATGGCCCTCACTGAAGCGGAACGATTCTGGCCTAAAGTGGTAGGTGCTCCTGATCAAAGTGAGTGCTGGGTATGGACTGCCTTCCGCGATAGGCGTGGCTATGGTCGATTCGGGGTCGGGAGTCTCAAAACTAACACTAGGAGAACAATGCTAGCCCACCGCTGGGCTTATGAATACATCATAGGCCAGATCCCTGAGGGGTTGGAGATAGATCATCTTTGTCGCAACTCTTCTTGCGTGAATCCACACCATCTTGAGCCCGTGACTCGGCGCGTCAACCTCATGCGAGGTCAAGGCCCTGCTATGACCAGAGAACGGAGAGCGGCACAAACGCATTGTCTCCGGGGGCATCACTTTGATGAAACAAATACATATCATCAACCCCCAAATGGGCAACGTAGGTGCCGCCTTTGCCATCGGAATAGAGAGAGAAAGCGCCGAGAGGTAAATAGTCTTGCCGTTATCTAATCTCCAGCAGCTACGGCTACGCGCTGCCGATCCCTACCGTGCCTTTCAGGAGCAGCAATTCGGGGACGGCTCTGCCATCATCTACCAGCTTGCCTCATTCCCGGTCCTAGCGGGATCGGAGACCATATACATTGACGGTAGCGCCAAGGCCGACCCCGGCGATTACGGCTTGGACGATGATACGGGTGTTGTTACGTGGGTCTCCGCTCCTACTGAGGGAGCGGTGGTGCTGGCCACAGGCAAGTCCTCTGTCTTCAGCGATACAGAACTCAACGACATTCTTGACCGCCGCGGCAACGTGCGGGATGCGCTGATTGAGGTCATCCAGATTCTGATGGTCAACAACGCCCTGCGTGAGAAGTGGAGCGCTGGCGACCTCTCCAGCGATCCTACGAAGGTCACTGACAATCTGGACAAGCTCTACAAGCGCCTCATTGAGGACCGCGACCTGGATGCGATAGACGCGGGTGGTGTAGTGGAATGGAGTGTCACGCAAGCTGAGTTCACTGGCTAATATGAGCACTACTGCATATCGCGCCAAACACCAAGAGGAACTAGCTGAGAAGCAACGCCTCTATCGCTTGGCGCGTCCGGAGCAGATGCTAGAGTGGCGGGCCGGGAATCAGGCTAAGATCAAGCTGAACAGGCGGGAATACTACGCAGTTAATATCCATCCGGCGCTGGTGTGAATATCCAATAAGGGGGCTACCTTCAGCCTTCCCAGATTGGATATGCTATTATTCCTGGCGCTACGAACAAGACATACTTCAATTGAAGATGTGGGGTGCAGGGGTTAGCGCTCATGATGGTAGGTAGGGTTCGCTCCATCCAGAAGGGCCTCGACAACATCTTTCAGTTGGGGGCCCAGAGCCTACGCTGGTTCAAGTTCAGCGGCACAGCGGCCAGCCTTCCTGAGTTCGGCCTTGGCGTAGCCACCACGTATTACACGGCCTACATCAAGGCGATCATTAGCCGGCCGCAGCGTGGCGATCCCGGTGAGGTGCCCCAGGTAGGCGGCGTGACGCAGCAGGGCGCTCTCATTGCGCAGACCCGTGAGAGCATCGGACCCACGGACATGCTGGAGTTCGGCACGACCAGGTACCGGGTAGAGGGTGAGCCCGTGCCCGTGTTTCTTGGAGCCACGCATTTCTACCGCCAAGTGTTAAGGAGGGCGGAGTGAGTCAAATAGGTGGTGTTATAGAGCCATCCGTGATGATCCGCTGCTCTGATTGCGAGCTTGAGGGCGTGCCGCCTACAGCGCTCTTTGCCGTCCAGGGTGGGCAGGTGGTCGTCAAGGGTACCCACCATGGGCGTGTACACGTCACCGTGATCCCAGTTATTACGCTCGTAGACATGGGGCGCAAGGATCTGGCCGATAGAGTCATTGAGGAATTCAAGAAGTTTGACAAGGGTAGGCGCCTCATATAGACTACTGCTTAGCGGTTCTCTTCCCTAGCCGTGGAGCCCTTGAGGGTCAAAACCTGTAGAGAACCCCAGACATCCAGGGCAAACGGTACAACTACATAACTTGAGGGTGTAATCCCCCCGTGGAGGCCCAAGAGGCCCTAAGTACCACTGGGGGGTTGTCGTTGTGGAACTGGCATTGGGGATACTCCTGTTTCTTGCTGGCGTAAATCTCGTAGCAACTATAGGCATTGCTAGCAGTCTTGCCGAGCACCTCAAGGACAACGACTTCCGAAACCAGCAGCGGGCAGAGCAGTTGGCGAAGACTCTGCTTTACCTGCGTGCGGACATCGCTCTTGTGGGTAGACGGGTACAGATTGCTTCTGAGGATACTGTCTCCAGCGGGCAAGTCATGACGCAGGCTGGTGGTGAGCCTTATGGCGGGCACCAGCCCGGCAACTCTGCTCAGGTATCAGCTCGGAGCATCAATACTGGTCAGATGGACCCATCGGCATGAGAGTCCTAATCTTTAGCGACCTACCCGCTTCGTCCGGCTTCGGGCGCATCAGCACCTACCTGGCCCGCTACCTCGCCTATCGCGGGATGGACGTGCGGGGCGCTGGGCTCTACTATGCCGGCGATCCCCATCCTCATCCATTCCACATCTACCCCCTGGCCAATACCGACATCTGGCAGCGCCTCAGCCAGCTCATCAATATGGGTACCGGTGATGGTTGGACGCCGGACCTGGTGATCAGCATCCAGGACTTCCCCTACCATGTCTCACTTGGCCGAGACTGCATGATCAATTGGAGCGAGCACAAGTGGCTCGCCATCACGCCCATTGATGGTCACCCAGTCTTTCCCGAGTGGGAGACCATCGCCAAGATAGCGGATGGCATGATGGTCATCTCCCGCTTCGGCGTAGAGGCCATGCGTCAGCAGGGAGTTCACGTTGAACTCTGCCATCCTGGGGTAGATACATCGGAGTTCTACCCTCCCCTGGCTGAGGAGAAATTAGCCTTGCGTGCGCAAGCTGGCATCGGGCCGGATGTGTGGATGTATGGCATGTTCTGCATGAATCAGGGCCGGAAGGCAATCCCCAACACGATGGCGGGCTTCATTGAGTTCGCCCGGGACAAGGATAACGTCGTCCTTTACCTGGACATGGATGCCCAGAGCGCTGGCGGATGGAACATTGAAACGCTCACAGAGAGCATGAACTTCCCTCCGGGGAAGCTGCTACTCCGCCAGCATCTACAGCAAGCGCTCCCGAACCTGCGTGACCGCTATGCCATCCTGGATGCCCAGGGCGTCCTCGCTTTCCGGGAGGGCTTTGGCCTGCCGCTGGTGGAGTCTATGGCTTGTGCGATCCCAACCTTCGCGCAAGCCTGGTGCTCTGGCACTGAGATCGTGGGGGAGGGGCGCGGCTACCTCGTCCGTGTTTTGAAGGACGCCTACGGCAACGATGTAGCCCAGAATGGCACTTGGGGGAACGCACTCGATAAAGTGCCGGACCCCCGCCACTTCGTTGAACTCCTGAACGAGGTCTATTACAATCCTGTTGAGGCGGCGGCGGTGGCATACAAGGGCTATCGCTGGGCCATCAAGCAGACGTGGGAGGTGATGGGTGAGCAAGTCGAGCGAGTCATTGGAAGCATCTTCGGGCCCTCTGCTCTCCGTCGTGGTGCCCACCTACAACCGAACGTGGGAGAACGTCAGCCTGACCCAGAAGCTCCTGGCGAGCCTGATGGCGGGGACCAGCCCGGAGATGGTGGAGATAGTGATCACGGACGACCAGAGCCCGATGTGGAACCCGATGGAGTGGTACGGCCCCCCGATCAAGATCAACCGGAACCCGACGAATCTGGGCTTCGGAGCGAACTGCAACAATGGGGCGGCACTGTGTACCGCGCCCACGATCCTCTTCCTGAACTCGGACACCCTGGCGCACCCAGGATGGGCGGAATCATTGATAGCGGCCTCGCAGAGGCACCCGAGCGCAATCCTGGGACCTAAGCTCTTGTTCCCTCCTGCTCCCGATGGCACAGAGTTCATCCAGAGCGTGGGCGGGATGTATGACGGGGGGAAGCACCCCTATCATCGCTTCCTGGGCTTCAGGAGCGACTACAAGCTGGCCCAGGAGGAGGAACAGGTGGCCTGGACCACGGGCGCGGCTATTGCCGTGCCACGGGCGCTCTGGGATGCTCTGGGGGGCTTTGACGAGGCGTACAAGCGGGCCTACTTTGAGGACGTGAACCTGTGCGAGCAAGCGAAGGTGGTGGGCGCCGAGATCTGGTACGTGCCGGACGCCGTGTTCACCCACCATGTCGGCAAGTCCACCGGCGAGGGGACGCGCTTGGAGCAATTCAACGCCATGCGAGCCTTCCAAGCCAACCGGCTTCTATTCCACTCTCGGTGGGATGACTCCATCGTGCCAGATATAGCATCCATCCTGAGCCCAGGGACATAATGCCAACACTACTCTGCCCGACTGATCTCACGGCCGTCTATCTACATGAATCAGAGTCGATGGTGGCTTGCCCGACTTGCCAGGGCGTGTTGGTCATCCAGGTAGCCGTCATGCGCTTCGGGTGTGACCATGAGCCACGCCCTGTGAGGGGCGATTACCGGTGGGGGAGTCAGATCGTCCCCTATCAGTTCTGCTCTGGTGAATGCAGGGCAGAGGCGCAAGCGGGCTATCCGTCTGGAGTCACGGAGGTGGTGGCATGATGGGTCGTCTCCTCTGTTGGCTAGGGCTCCACAAGTGGCCCCCGTATCCGTCGCGTTTTGTGTTTCCTGATGAGCATGGCCAGCCCACTTACTACCCTGGCTACCGCTTCTGTCTGCGCTGTAACAGGAGGGATCGCTGATGATCCAGGTCGAAGTATTCACAGATACGATCAGGGGGACCGTAACCTTCTCTGCTCTAGGCCACCTGAATAAGTGGCTCAAGGAGCATCAAGACCTTGAGGTAGTGGATATTAGACCAGATGGCGGCCGCATGGTCCTTGTCTACAAGACTGAAGGGGTGGGGTCCATGTATTCCGTGGAAACCAGCGCACTCCAAACTGAGGCGCACGCGCTACGGAAGGAGTTGTGGAAGCAATGGGATATGCTTCATACCGATCGTTGTAAGACGCCTAATTCTTCCCATGTGTGGGGTAGGTGTTCCCATCCACTCCCGGCCATCCTACATGGTAAACCTATCTAACAAGCGAGGTTATTCCTATGAAAGTCGGCGTCGTGAGAGGCCCCAACAGCAATCCCACCGACATGATGACGTATCAGGACGCCTCTGGGGATGGAGTGGAGTTCACTTTCTGTGGCACCCATGAGGTCCCTAACGCGCCGATGCTGCAGAAGGTCTATCCGGGGAATTCCCCCCTCTGGATTACCGACCTGACAGCAACAATCAATGGGAAGCATGACTTTGACATCCTGGACGTGCCGGACCCTATGTACCAATGGGCTCGCAAATGCGTGGAGAACCATCCCCGCGTTGTCGTCACGGTTTGGGAGAACTTGGTCCACAATATGTTCTATCCCTACTCGGGTACGCGTGAAGAATGGCAAGCGACCCTGGACAAGGCGGCGTTGGTGGTGGCCCGCTCGCCTCTTACCTATGCAGCACTGCTGGAGTTTGGCGTGCCGGAGAAGAAGATGACTCTCATCCCTGCTGCGGTGGATGCTGAGCGGTTCAAGCCGATGGAGAAGGTGCGGCAGACCGTTCTCTATGCCGGCAGGATCACATGGGAGAAGGGTATCTATGACCTGATCTACGCGAGTAGGGGCCAGCGCTGGCAGTTGATTCTCTGTGGCCAAGGAGTGGGTGGTGGTCCCAGGCAGGTAGCGGAGACCCTGGGCATGGACAACGTACAGTTTATCGAGGGTATCCCGCACGAGGAGATGCCCAGCCTCTATGGCCAAGCTGACGTGTTTTGCTATCCGAGCATACCCACAGCCCTGTGGCAGGAGCAGTTCGGCGTGGCGGTCATTGAGGCGGCGGCTAGCGGGTGCAAGCTGGTCCTGAGTAATCAGGCCGTGTTCCGTTGGTTTCGCCGCTCTCTCCGCCACGTCTTTTATGCTTCTCCTGGAGACTTCCTCGCGCTACGCCACCGCATCAAACAAGCTGTGGCCATCGACGGGAATGGGGCACTCACCGGTAACCAGTTCAATTCCCAGCACGTGGGGAAGCGGTTGAGGGACGAGTATGCAAAGCTGGTTTGAATGGGCACAGGAGCACACCGCAGGCTGGCCCGATATCTCTGAAGTGCCCGAAGGGGTACGCCTCAACCTGGGCTGCGGCAAGGTCATCCTGCCCAACGACGAGGGCTGGGTCAACGTGGACCACAACGCGCTTGAGGGCGTGGACAAGGCGGTGGACCTATTCACCTTCCCTTGGCCCTTCGAGGATAATTACGCTGACTACATGATCGCTAGCCATATCGTTGAGCACATTCCGCACCAGGTGATGTTAAAAGAGCGGGTGACACGAGAAGTTCCGCTGACAAAGTCAACCATCACCGAAACGATAACCGGCATTCATCCCCTTGACGGCTTCTTCGCCTTCTTCGCTGAGGCCTGGCGAATACTGAAGCCGGACGGTGTGATCTGCGTGATCTGTCCCTATGGACGAAGCACCGTGGCGCTACAGGACCCCACGCATACTCGCTCCATCCTGGAGGGCACCTTCTCCTATCTGGGTGCAAAGGAAAGTCAGACCTTTGACTACGGCCTACCCTTAGCCTTCAGCCTTATGCACGGCTCTGCTCGGCTCTTTATCTATGAGGGCGAACCCATGCCGGATTCCAACGAGGGCCTATTCGCTCAGAAGCGGCTCTGGGACGCTATCCACAGCATTCGCGTGGATCTTCGCAGGGTTCCGGTTGACAAATCCCCCTCTCCAGAGGCACAATAGGGACAGAACTAAATACTAGGCTGAACCAAGCGGCCCCGTCAGAGCGCATATGCGCCCCAAGGCGGGGTCACTTTGCGTCTGGAGCAGAGATGGCCTTCTCGTGGCCCAGAGGACAATACAACGCTAGGGGATCATTCAATCGATTCTTCCGCGTCAACGTCACGGCCAACGGCTGGCCCACGGCCTTCCACCCTGGGGGCTTCGACATCAACTTTGACTACCCTGACATACCCCTTCAGTTCCCTTCCATCTCTGTAACCCATATGGGCGGCGCCGCTGAGATGGTGGCTCAAGGGCATCACCTTGGCGGACCAATACCTCTGTCTGGCCAGCGCCAGCATGAGCTGACCGACATCTCCATATGGGCGTCAGGACAAGCCAACTCCTCACGTGTGCGCGACATGATGCAGGCTCGTGATCTGGTGGCCTACCTCCTTACCAGCGCTCTTACCTTTGACCTCCTGAATGTCTACGCCACCACTGCTGTGGGAGACCTCACGGCTATCGGCATCGCCAAGATTGATTCTTGGAATGATGCCGCTGCGCGGCTAGAACAAGCAACTAATATCCGCCGCCAGCGCATGATTGTGCGGTGGTCATATATGAGCCATTTGTAGGAGGTAGTCATGGGCGAAGTGCGAAACATGAGAGAAGGCACCCTACGGTGGGTGCAGGCATCGGGGTCAGGAGTGGCATGGGCTACGGCTGCCACGCCGAAGTCAGGGCTCTTCGGCTTCGTCCAGGCTGGTGGCGCCATTGCTTGGGGTGATGAACTTGTGCCAGTTGAAGACCGGGGTGAATGGAGTCATTGGAAGCGGGTGCGGACCCAACAGCCGACATTCCGTTTCACCGTCTTAGAGGGCGTGACGGCGGACTGGCCTGAGAGCATCATAGGCACAGCCTCTGGTGCGTCAGTGAAGATGGTGCACCTGGAGTTTCGGGAGAGGCGCTCGGAGTTGCCCAGCCCCAGCGCTCTATTCTATCAGCTCCATGGGGTAGCCTGGCCCCAGGGTGTTACGCTGACCGAGCAACCTGAGGGGAACACCCGGGAGTACGTGGCCAACGCCTTGACCGGCGTCATGTACACGGGTTCTGGGTACCTGAGCTAGGTCATGGGCGAAATAAGGACTCTTGCAGAGGGCACCCTGCGGTGGGTAGAGGCCAGCGGCTCGGCGCTGACTTGGCAAACCGGCGCGTCTGTGGCGACCGCCACGGATACGGCGGCATGGGCGGCGCGTTCTGGACTCCTGGGCTTCGTCCAAGCAGGCGCGAGTTTTTCTCTTGCCGAGAATTGGGCGACGATCATGAATCGGGGAGTGCCGAACCACCACATCCTTACGGACACGCCACCGGTGGAGCTGCGCTTCACCGTGCTGGCTGGCAATACCGCCGACTATCCCAGCGGTAACACGGCTATCGGACCGTCCTCTCTGGGCATACAGTTGCCGCCGCGCTTCAACATCGAGTTCAAGAGTCGTCAACCTGAGCGTGGCGTAAACACGGGAATCTTCTACCAGTTCCACCACGTGGTTGTCCTCTCCAAAGGTTATGCTGAGCAGCCTGAGGGGAACACACGGGAGTTCACCTTCCGGGCGATCAGCGCCGTGGGACCGACTGCGAGCGGATACCTCTCCTAGTCATGGCAGAGGTTTTCGCTTGGCCAGAGGGGCGGCTGTGGATTTACAGCGCCAACGCTGTGAGTCCCACCGTCATCGCCTACGCCGAGCGGGTATCCCTCAGTGTGGAGATGGAGTGGCGTCGCTATCGCAATCTCAGTACAGGGGCTTGGGACCAGCGGATCACGGAGGTGCATTCGGATAAGCGCGTCATGGTCAATATCGGGCTCATGTGGTCAGACAACACCTGGCTACTACGCACGAATTCTGCCAGCGCCTGGAACGTGTCGTTCTCCGCTGAGAACCCCGTGAGCACTGCCGCCTGGATGGTGTGGTCGGCGGTGATCGTGAAAGCACAGCAGATAGGGCAGATGGGTGGGCTGGGGCGCTTCACCATGGCGCTCCGCGCCCCGGATTTTTCGGCAGTCTAAGGAGGGCGAAGTGAGCAAGAGGAACGGCAGGGTTTCCCTAGAGAGCCTGGGAGCAAAGACGGTGGCGGCCACCATCTATTCGCCAGAGGGTGAGGAGATCGTGGTCCAGATACGGGCTCTGAAGAGCCATGAGTTGCGGACTCTTACGGCAGGCATGGGGCCAGAGCCGGAGGCTCCTGTTGGGGATTATGAGCGCAACACAGCGGGTGAAGTGGAGGCGGTTCCCGACCTCAAAGACCCGCAATATCTCCTAGCGATGGCAGACTATGGCTCTAGGCGTGGCTATCTTCTGCTCATCAACTCCCTGGAGAACGTGGAGATTCCGGGCGACACAGAAGATGAGCAGGTGGCATCTCTACAAGGCATGTTAGCGCTGTGGGCAGAGCAGCAAATCCTCGACGTGGTCAACCGCATCAATGGATTCGGTCAGCGCGAACTCCGGGAGGCGCAGGCTAGCCTCACCCCTTTCGCCGACGGGTCATAGCACTACTGGCCCGACTGGGGTGGACTGAGGAAGAGTGGGATGACCTGCTGATCATGGAGCAGCGCACATACATGGCCTGGCAGCAGGGCAATATTGACGACCTACTGGCTATGCAGAAGAGGTTGGTCAAGGAGGCCCCTAGCTACCAAACGGACGTGATGATGATCGCTCTGGAGATTCAGAGGTGGGCAGGCTAGATGGCTACGCTACGCATTGACGCTACGGAGGTGGTGCGGCACAGAGATGCCCTGGGACTACTTCCCAAGCGTCTTGAAGGGCGACTCTGGACCTCCTTACGTGTCACGACCCAGGAGTTGATTGGTGCTATCAAGGCTGAGATGCCAGTCCGCACGGGCCGAGCACGGGCGTCTTGGGGCGAATGGACACCGGAAGACCTTGTGATGGCGTCAGAGGCCAAACCTGACGATGCCCACCTGGTCGAGGATAGAGGGCGACTCAGTATTGAACAGGGCTCCAACGTGGATTACATCCAGGACCTGAACGATGGTACGTCACAGCAAGCCGCTCCTGGCTTTATCAACCGGAATGTGGATGTGGCCCAGCGCAACATGAAGGCGCGTGCGGAACGCATTATCCAGGAGGTACGGCCGTAATGGCTGGGCGAGAGGTCCGCACCAGACTTACCTACCAGCTTGATGACCGTGGCATTCGCCAGGCTACACAGGGAATGCAGCGATTGGGCGCGTCCACGTCAAGGATGGGGCAAGCGTTCTCTGCTGCCCGTATTCCGATAATTGGTTCCATTGCTACCCTCGGCGCGTTTGGCATTGCAACCTTTGGCGCAGTAGCGGCTATAAAGGCCACTACGAGTGCTGCTATCTCATTCGAATCAGCCTTTGCTGGTGTGCGCAAGACCATTGACGCGAGCGAGGCAGAGTTTGCAACCCTGGAGAAGCAGTTCCGGAGTCTCTCGCTCGAAATACCTGTGGCAGTGAACGAATTGCTCAAGATCGGTGAATTGGGCGGACAACTCGGCATCGCCAAGGAAGGCATCATCGGCTTCACCGATACCGTGGCTCGCCTGCAGGTGGCCACTACCCTGACTGGTGAAGCCGCCGGGACCTTCCTGGCACGGTTCGCCAACATCATGGGCCTTACTAGTCGTGAGTTTGAGCGGGTGGGTTCTACCCTAGTCGAATTGGGCAACAACGCAGCCGCTACTGAGGGCGATATTGCGGCATTCGCTCTACGGATTGCCGGTGCCGGGCGTGTCGTGGGTCTCTCGGCGGATGAGGTCCTCGGTCTCTCCTCCGCCCTCGCCTCTGTAGGATTGCGAGCTCAGGCTGGTGGTAATGCTGTCAGTCGGACCCTTATCAATATGGCGAACTCCATAGCGGAGGGAGGAAGAGAACTTGAAATCTTCGCTGCGCTAGCTGGGACCAGCGTCGGTGAATTCGCTGAACTCTTTGAGCAAGATGCTTCCCAGGCGCTCCAGACCTTCATCGCCGGATTACATCAGGTGGACCTGGCTGGCGGGAATGTCTTCAAGGTATTGGATGCCTTGGGACTTGGCGAGATACGAGTCCGAGACGCCTTGCTCCGAGCGGCTGGCGCCCAAGGGTTATTCAATGAGCAACTTGGCCTGGCGCGGGATGCTTACATTGAGAACACGGCATTGCTCCTGGAGTCAGAACGGCGTTTTGAAACTACAGAGAGTCAAATCACATTGGCGAAGAACGCTCTGCACAACCTAGCCATCGAGATCGGTCAGACCACCTTGCCTGCGATCAACACTCTTGCAAAGGCCGTAGCAGAAGGGGCCAGAACTTGGACGGATTACTTTACCGCAATTCGTGAAGGTTCCATTGGTGCTAAGGCCGCAGCAGTGGCGGGTGCAGGTTTCGATATTCTTAGCTTTCTTCTTCCTCCAGGCGTTACTCCGCAAAATCCATTCCGGCAACAGGCCGAGGATGCTGCTGAGGCGTTCAAGAATACTCAGCGCCAGATTCGCATTCAGGCAGAACTGGCCCGCGAGATGGAGTTTCTTGAAGAAGGCGGAATGGACGTAGGTATAGCTCTTAGTGATATGAACGATGAGAGCGAAGACCTAAAAGATGGTTGGGAGAAACTATTGGCATCTCTAGAGAAGCTACTTGGTGGAACGGATGAAGCTGCTACCAAGTCCCTTCCCAACTTCACCGCTGAACTGATCAACTCCCATCCTGCGGTGCAGGCCCTTACGCTTGCGATTGAGCAGCAGGAGGCGGTGCTGGAGGCGGAGCGTATCGCCATCCAGGGCTTTCAGGACGGCCTACGGGCTATGCAGCAGGAGATCAGGGATACCCAGGGCACCATCCGCGACCTCTCCAGGGAACTCTCTGACGCGCAACAGAAACTCAACGAGTTCCTGCGCCCCAGGCTGAAGGGGCAGGGTGCCCTGGAGGAGCGTATCTTCCAGCTCCAGGGCGTCCTACGGCGCATCCAGCTTGCGGAGCTACAGGGTGGCCCAGTCAGCCTCACAGAGGCTCAGGGTGGAGCTCTGGGTGGGCTTGCGCTGGACCCTGAAAGCATCCAGCGTGCCCTCCGCTCTCTCCAGCTACAGCTTGAAGATCTAACCGCTGACCCGTTGCGCAAACTCCAGCAGGCAGCGGAGGGCGACCGCCCGGAACTCACCTTTGAGCAGGCCCTAGCGGGGCTCCAGGAGCAGCAGGAATTGGTGAAGAACCTACAAGGGGCACTGGACGCTGAGAACGAGAGTCTGCGCGAGCAGCAACGGGCTCTGGTAGCCGCTCAGGATGCCCTTCGTGAGATGAACCGCTCACTCCAGCAGGGACAAACTCGTCTCAGGGAATTGGAGAAACAGCAGAGCCTTGTCACTGATGCGCTCCAGTTCGCCTTCAAGTGGTATTTCCAGGACCGGGATGCCGTCATGGAGTACGGGGGCGAAGCGGCGCGTCAGGGCAAGATAGTGGACGAATCCATGCGGAAGCTATTGGACGCCATCATTCTCTATTCCACTGAGCAGAGCGCCAACGGCATTGATAACATCCGTAGCCTCCGAGCGGAAGCCGAGAACGCGGTCGTGGCCATCGCCAACGCAGTGGTCAGGGCCAACGAAATCATGGCTGGTATGCCCAGTGGTCCATCCACTGAGGCACCATCAGGCGGCGCTACCGCTCATGGCGGTATCTTCACCCGGCCCACGAACATCCTGGTGGGCGAGGCTGGGCCAGAAGCCGTGGTGCCGCTGGGAGCTTCTGCCGGCGGTGGGACGACCATCATAATCCAATCCCAGGCATTCATGGGGAGTAGGTCAGAGGCCCGCGCCTTTGCGCGCCAGATAGCCGAGATCCTGAACGAGGAGCAGCGCCTCCGCCAACCGAGGGGGAGTATCTAATGGCTCTAAGATTCGCTGATTCCTTCGACCACTACACCTCATTGGCGCAGATATATAGCACCGCCGGCAGCGGGTCTATTGCCGCGAGCGCCCTTCGCACCGGGATAGCTGGGCATAACATTTCCGGCAGCAACCACGCAGGCTCTCGGATCACTTTGGACGCGCAGGGTACGTGGGTTCTTGGTGTTGCCTATCAAACCACGGCTCTGGGCGGGGCCTCAATGGTCATACTTGAGACCTTTGACGCCGGTACTGCCCAGGGATGCGTAACGTTGAATCAGGGGGATGGGACGTTGAGCATTCGCCGTGGGGGCAAATCTGGCACCGTGGTTGCCACTAGCACTTTGGCAATAGCCCCTAACGTTTTCTATTACATCGAGTTCAAACACATCATCGCTGACGCCGGCGGTACGCTGGAGGTCAGGGTGGATGGTGCCGTCTGGGCTACCTTCACCGGGGACACGCAGCAGACTGGTAACGCCACTGCCAATATGGTCGCTCATGGCCATGAGGGGGGCGTCGATACTCCGGCGGGAGTGGAGCGCTACGACGACTTCTACGTCCTTGATGGCACCGGCGGCTCCAACGACGACTACCTTGGCGATCATCGCGTGGATGCCATTTTCCCCGATGGAGTCGGCAACCACACTGAGTTCGCGACGTTGGTTGGGGCGGCAAGCCATTGGGAAGCCGTGGACGAGGCCGACCCTGATGGCGACACATCCTACGTTGAAGAGAATGTCGTTGACGATAGGGACACCTTTACTTTTGGGGCTCATCCCTTGGCGAATGGCACTATTGCGGGGATTCAAGTGCTCATGCGAGCAAGAAAGGACTCGGCTGGTGATGCCAAGATAGCGCGGCTTTATCGGCGTGGCTCAGATGATCAGGGCTCTGATGTTGCGCTCCAGACTTCCTATGCCTACCACAGGGAGATCATGGAGACCGATCCGATAGCTGTGGGAGCTTGGACTATCACCAACATCAATGCTGCTGAATTCGGGGTGAGGGTGCGATGACCGCTTGGGTAACGACGCTTACAGAATCGCTCTCGGCCAGCGACTTGCTGAACGAGCCGGGGCTTCGCCGCCTCACGCAAGAGGTCGTTGAGGTTCTATCTGAGGCTACGGGCGCATCGCTCAATCGCCGCCTCACGCAAGAGGTCGTTGAGGTTCTATCTGAGGCTACGGGCGCATCGCTCAATCGCCGCCTCACGCAAATGGTTGTGGAGGTGCTGACAAGAAGTCCATGGCTCACCACCTTTAGTGAATCGCTTACCCTTTCCGATGCGCTAATCAGCAACATTGGTCCTGCCTACACCGGCATTTTTCTAATCGAAGTGGATTGGGATAACGATGGTGCCTTTGAGGGTGGGGGCGAGGACATCAGTGACCGTGTGCTGAGCGCTACCTGGCGCCGCGGACGGGATGCTGAACTTGGGCGAGCGATCCCTGGGTCTCTTGAACTTGTCCTGCGAAACAACGATGGGGAATATAGCCCCGACAACGCTGGAAGTTCACTGTCCGGGAGCCTAGTCCCTGGTCGCAAGGTCAGACTCAGAACGGCAAGCCCAGACAAGACTCACTTCACTGGATCCATCGAGGATATCATTCCCAATCCCGATCCTGATGATCTCACCTGCTACATCCGCGCCACGGATGCCTCGGCGCAAGTGTTGGCAACCAAACAGCTACGCACCCCTATGTTCACAAGTTACGCGTCTGGTACAGCTATAGGTGATGTGCTGGATCGGGTGGATTGGCCAGTGGGCGAGCGAGCACTTGACGCAGGACAGACGACCTTTGGTCGCTGGTGGGCACACGATGAGTTTGGCGTCGAGGCGATCAACAAGATTGAGGTCGCGGAACTGGGTCTCTTCTACATTCGAGGCGATGGCTTTGCTGTCTTCGAGGATCGCCACCACAGGCTGAAGAGTGACCACCTGACAGTGCAGAGCACCATCACGGCTACGATGGTGGGTATGGATTATCAGAGCCGCCTACGGGAGATCAAGAACGAGGTCACCATCAAGGTCTATCCACCCGTCTCCAGCCTATCAGGTGAGGAGCTGTGGCGGTTGCGGGAGTTCCCGTCTCTCTCCCCTCAGACGAGGGCTATCCTGGTAATCGGTGCCGCTGCCACCATTAACGCCACGGCTGTCTTCTATGCTGATTATGAAGACCCGTCCACCGTGATCACGCCGGTTTCGGGCGTGGACTACAGCTTCAACTCCTCGGCGGATGGTCTAGGCGATGATCTCATTTCGCAGCTAACGGTCACGTTGGAGACGAGTTTTGCTATGGGCGCCGCTATCAGCATCACGAATGGCGGACCCTTGCCTGGGTTTCTCACGCTCCTCAAGCTCCGTGGAACCATCTTCTCCCGACCTGATGCCGTTACGATCAGTTCAGGGGATGTGACCTCACAGGTGGACAACGGGAGGCGCACGCAAGCTATCGACAACGAGTTGATGCAGAACGCGCTCGAGGCGCAGGATATTGCTGACTTCATCCTGGGACGGAGAAAGAACCCCCAGGCTTACGTGGTTGTGGAACTGGCCAATGTTTCAGCAGCCATGTTGAGCATCATTCTCAACCGGGATATCTCGGATCGGGTCAAGATCACGGAGCCGAACACTGGAGTGGATGATGACTACTTCATTGAACGCCTGGAGTTTGTCTTGGAGGGCACGGATATTGTGTGTCGCTGGCTTTGCATCAAGGCTGATACGCGGAAGTTCTGGACCCTCGACCACGGCACCCTGGGCAAGCTAGACGCAGAGAATAGGTTGGCAGCATGAGAATCAAGGACCTCCGTGGTATCTACGGTGTGCAGGATTTGCAAGGCTGGGCACAGATGGTGCATCAGCGGCTTGATGATTACGGCATGGAAAAGCCGCGCATGTGGCCTGAATCTGCCACTGCTTATGTGAGCGATGGGCGCTGGGTTGCCGATTGTCCCTATGACAATGGCGGCATCGCTGTTGCCCCGGGCTTCCCCTCCGGCTTCGACATGGGTTGTGGGACCATGCTGGGCATCGTATGGCCCGATGGCTGGCAGGAAGCGGTAGAAGTGCTAGAGGCACGCCAGAAGCCCACTGAGGCCCATTGGTTCCCACAGCATGGTGAGACGGTCTCACAACTCCGCGAGGAGAACCTGCGTCGGGGCGTCGCCATGAGGCGGGGAGAATAACGCCATGGCTTGGACAGCTCCCAGAACCTGGGTTGCCGACGAAATTGTCACCGCCGCTCTGATGAACACCCACGTCCGGGACAACCTCCTGGAGACCATGACGGCCAAAGTCACTACGGCCGGGGATACTGCATATGCAACTGCTGCGAATGCTCTTGCACGACTGGGTATTGGGGCAGCACATGAACTACTACGAACAAATAGTGGTGCGACCGCTCCTGAATGGGTAGCGCTTTCGACTCTAGCACCGCATAAGCAATTGAAGCCCTCAAACGTGGCGCTGAATGATAGTTCTTGGGACGTGATGAAAGATGTCCCTGGTTCTAGTTTCACGTTCACGGCTCCGAAGGCTGGAACATTATGGGGTTGGTATCGTGCGGTAAATAACGTAGTTGGAGGCCAAGCTGCCAATACAAGATTGGTGCTGGATGGCACGAATGGGCATACATGGACTGGCTCCACAGGCGCTGACGACATCCAAAACGGATTGTTTGCGAAGGATGTTTCATTGGGGTCTCGGACAGGCAAATTACAAACGCAGCGTTCTGGAGCCGATAACCCCAACCTTCAGGACATCGTAATAGCTTTCATTTTCCTGCCTGACTAAGAGGCCGTAATGATCCCTGGTCGCATCCCCCGTCACTCGCATGAGGTGCGAGCTGCTGTAGGCTCTGGTGCCCCCACCTATAGTGCGCCAGAGGGTGCCCTGTACTGGGATCTGGCCGCCAACAGCGTCTACATCAATAACGATGGGGGGACGGGCTGGACGGAGATTATCGCCGGCGGCGGAGGCGGTGCGCCATCGGCAGCGGATTATCTTGTTGGCTCAGTGAATCCCAATCTCTCTGCTGAGATTGTAGTGGGCGTGACACCAGGCGGGGAGTTGGGTGGTAGCTGGGTGAGCCCTACCGTGGATGCCCTCCATAGCGGCAGCATCCACCATGTGACGGACACGCTTGCCGAGTCCACGCCAGGTGCGGGCGTCACCGTGGATGGCCTCCCCATCAAGGACGGTGAGGCCAACCTAAGTATCCTCAACGGCGCTATCGAAGAGACCATCGACGCCAGTGTCTCCTCGGACGGCGCCACCATCACCTTCTCGGTTCAGAAAGAAGGTGGCGGCAACCTCACGCTTTTATTCTCGGACGGCTTCACCACATTTGTGGCAGCACCGGCGACCATCGCGCTGACCGCCGGCAGCGCTACTTCGCCGCAATCGAATTACGTCTACATCCTGCAATCCAACAAGACCTTGACCGTAAGCACGTCAGCCTTTCCTAGCGCTGAGCACGCACCTCTAGCGACAGTTATTGTTCAGACAGCAGCGCTGGTCCAAGCCAATGGAGCCTTGAAGCTCCACGCATGGACAGATCACCTGTCCGATGCAGATAACCAGGGCCAGATTTCTCACTTCACGGAGTGGATTAGAGAGCAGCACGCTACCTGGAAGTCTGGCGTTTCTCAGACATTGACGATCACAGGGGGCGCCCCAGATACGATTGATTTTGCCACCACCTCTGGGAGTATCTTCCAACTCCACCCGCACACGATGCCAGCAAAGAATACTGCCACTGGGAGCGTGGTCCACGTCGTCAACGACAACGCCTCGCCCTACACGACCGTTACCGATCTGGCTGATCTCTTGACCGACAACACCGGCGCGAGCATGAGCGGGAAATATTTCAACCTGGTCATCTGGGCATCCATCTCGGAGGCTGCGGCCGACTCTCAACTATTCGTGAACCTTCCCGGAGGCTCCTATAGTAAGCAAACGGACGCTGAGCAGGATGTGTCAGGGTTCACAGTATTCGACCTCCCTGCCGATTTCAAGGGCGCTGCGTTCCTGATCTCCCGACTCCTCCTGAAACATAGCGCCGGTGGTGGTGGAACCTGGACCGCTGTAGAGGAGGCCGATCTACGGGGCAAGATTCCTAGCGCTGCTGCGGGCACCAGCACCCAGGCCATCGCCACCACATTCGCCGACAACGCCTTCAGGCTCTTCGATGAGGGCGACGTTACCAGGCTCCTGGACTTCCAACTCTCAGGTATCACGGCCGGGAACACCAGGACATGGACGGTGCCCGATGAGGATATGACCCTCATTGACGACGCTACCTCTGACCCTTTGATAGATGCTAACTCCGCTTCTGATGGCACTGAAGGCAGCTTGGCACGTAAGGACCACGTGCATCCCAAGCACCACGCCAAGTACACCGACGCCGAGGCTATCTCTGCTGTAGAGGGCGAGGCGACGCTGGTGCTGGGCGGCGCCGTGAGCATACTCAGCGGCAATCTTGACATCGGGTCGCGTGGCATTCTCACAACGACCCACCGAATAGATGAGGAGACGTCCTCTTTCATTGCCTTTCGTAACCGCGCCGATACTGCCTATGCCAGAATCAGGGCGGCCAACGTACAAGTAACCACCGCGGGTGGCGTAGAACTACAGGGAGGGAACACACAACAGATACACGCGCAGCAGCAGAACGATGGTTGGTCAGGAATGACAGCATGGGACACGGGCGTCGGGCGCGTTGAAATAGCGCGCCTCGCTGGTGCCGCCGATCCTTACTTCGCAATGGGCGGGAGTCAGGAGTTCAAGTTCACCAACGCGGGGCTCATGGGCCTCTACGGGGTTGCGGCAGCGGCTCAGCCCGCTCACATAGTTGACGCGGACGGCACATTGGCAGATATTACGACCAAGTTCAATCAGCTTCTCGCAGACATGGCTACTCTGGGCCTGCAAGCGGCGGCATAGGAGGGGGCATGGCAAGCGCACTCACAGCGGTCAGCTACATCAAGCAGCGGTTGGACGCAACCATTCTGAGATAGGAGGACAGCATGCCCCCGAAGCGAGAAGGCCGAGCACTACCCCCCGATACGCCACCCGAGCGCCACGGCGTCATCACCCTGAACGTCAAAGTGCAGGGAGCCAAGCTCACCGTGGACCTGGCGCACATGGGCGAACTGACTCTTGAAGGGATAGCCCTTGCACTGGAATTCAAGGCGCGGCAGGCTCGCCAGCAAGTGGGCGCGGAAGCGGCGAAGGCTGAACTACTCCCTATGGTGGAGAGGTTGCAACGCCAAGCGGAAGGGGTAGAGACGCCCGCAGAAGCGCCAGTGTTGCCACTCCCAGGCGCGCAGCCGAGTCGTCGTAAGGCGAAGGCGTGATGATGGAGGAGAGACTGGCGCGCTTGGAAGCCACCATCGCGGACCTCCGCGTGTCATCAGGGCGCATGGAGGAGATGCTGAGCGACATCAAGCACTGGATGCATAACGGGGGCAACCCCGTAGCGGTCGAGGGCCGAGTACGGCGGCTGGAGCAGTGGCGAGCGTTCCTGGTTGGCGCCGGCGCCCTGGCCAGTGTTATAATGACAGCAGCGATTGTGCTGGTGGCAACGCTGAGGTAAGGAGGTCGTGATGGAGCGGGGAGCGTTCGGTTGGCCGACCGGCTCAGTGCGGGCTGTGCTGGCCTTCACGATCCTTGTACCTACCGTGATGGTGTTGGTCTTCTTGGCGGCAATGGGTTCAGCGACCGCTCTGGCCCTGCTGGCGGCGATGGCGGGAAGCGCACTCACTCACTACTTCACCAAGATCAACACGCCGCCGGCGTAGCCATGCTGACCCAGTAAACAGGGCTGGAGTGGTGGAGCAATGGTGAGCATAATTACCTACGACCCCTACGGGGGGAATCCTTGCCCCCATCCTACTGCCTGGAAATGGTACAAGACGCGGTTGAATATGGTCTGGTGCGTTTGTGGAGTAGGTATGAATGTTGAAAGCTACCCTGAGTTTGCAGAGTGTGTCCCCCTTATCCGGCATTGCAGAGAGTGGAGACCTGGTGATCGCACAGATCGTTTTCATAGCCGAATTTGCCGACTAAAATTGGAGGTACCGGCCCGCTACTGGCTCAGTCCCATAATGAGAAACGTCAACTAGGAGTCACCAATGGTGAGCGAAGGCACGGACAACTCTAACTGGGCCGACCTCAAGAAGCTAGGGTGGAGGGTTCTCGTCACGCGGGGCCTCAACGAGTGGCAACTGTGCTATGGGAAGCGGTTTGGCAAGGGGCGGGTGGTAGGCAAGGGTACTCGGCCAGACCTGATACTGGAGGAGTGATGACGCGCACACAACGGCACGGATTTGGGATTCAAGGCAGCGGTCCCGCCGCTACTGAGGGGTTGAAGGAGACTGGCGCTGAGTCCCTTGTGGTGCTCACGGCGGCTGGGTCCCTGGGCGAGGCAGAGCAGGTGCTGCGCTACTACGCGGGGGCGCCGGCTGAGGACCTACCGATGGTGTACCTGCGGCCCTACCACCGCTCTATCATGGAGGCATATCCTGATGGGTGGGAATGGGGGCGGCAGATTGCCAAGCGCTATATGGAATTCACTCAGGGGATGCCCTGGGAGAGCGTCCCCGGCTGGCCCGCCGAGAAGATAGGCGGGGTCATCGGCAAGAACGAGCTGACGCTATGGAACGAGCATAGCGGGCTCGGGCCCAACCAGAGTTACTGGGAGTCCGAGGAGGGCTGGCGGCGCATAGCCGCCTACGAACTGGGAATCATCAAGGGCTTCGATGAAATGCTGCCTGACGTGGACTACGTGGCCTGGAACGAGTCCTACGGCCACCAGGAGGACGGGCCCGCGGTCAACCCTGCCTATGTGCGAGACTACATCGATGGCAACGGTGAGCCACGGCAGGAGCGAGGCAAGGGCTTCTATGCCCTTCAGCCCGACATCTATGGCGTGGTGTTCAACTACCAACGCCGGGGCAAGGGCATCATCAAAATTGGCCTTCATACCTACTGGAAAAAGTTTGGCTATGGCATCCGGGGACGCGACGCTCTCTACCATGCACGCCGCTTCACTAGGCTACCTCTTGAAAAGGACAAGGCTGAGGCTTGGACTGAACCGCCCTGGGATCCTGGCGGGCTCATCCACCACATCCCTACCGGCATGCCCATTGTCATCACCGAGTTCAACAGCCCCGACAATTCAGAGCCAGGACAACAACCCGCCTACGCAGCGGACGCGGTGCTGTTTCTGACGCGCATTCTGGCTGAGTGGGGAGACCGCATCGAGGCCACCAACGTCTTCCTGTGGCACTCGGCGGGCATTGACCACGGCGAGTATACCCATGTGGGCACCGAGATGGCGCGAGCGTGGACGGCTTGGCTGGCGGCGCAGGAACCCCTATCAGAAGCGGTGGCCGACCCTATCCCCCGGGAGGACGACATGGAGTACCGCTTCGGTTTCAAGACTTACGCCGATGCCCATCCCGATGAGGTGGGCGAGCCTGAGATGGATGAGGTCTCTATCCCTATCGGGGATGGTCGGGTGTTGGCGTTCCAGGTCACGACGAACGGCAAGCTGGAGTGGGTGACTGGGGGGAGTGTTCGCTTCTACCCAAAAGCATCGGGGCCGAGCATGCCAGTGAGCCCGTACGGGATGGGACCAATCGGGTAATCGACCTACGCCCTCTCCTAGAGGGCAACCCAGCGGGCTACAGCAAGCGGCTCGAGACTCGCGGCATCATCATCCACCATACGGCCACTATCTCTCGTGTAAGCTCGATGGACAGTTGGAGAAGCATTGCGCGCTTCCATGTCCAGACAAGGGGTTGGATCGGCATCGGCTACCACGTCGGGGTGAATCGAGACGGGACCATCGTGCAACTCGCGGACCTCAACTCCTGGCGTGCCCACATAGCCGGCCAGAATGACCGCTACGTGGGGATCGCCATACTGGGTGACTTCAGCACCGAGGCTCCACCTGCAAGCCAGCTGGAGGGCACGAGAGCCGCCATAGCGTGGATCAGGGAAACCTACCCCGAGCGAGAAGTCATGCCGCACACGGTTGCAGCGCTGCCGGGTTACGGGACGGAGTGCCCTGGGTCGATTTGGCGCGAGTGGTGGGGGAAGCTGGCGGCCTAAGCAAGCATCGCTAGCTGGTGGAGCGCCTCGCCGCAATAGCCACAGAACACCCCACCCGTTGTCTCCCGGAACCAATGCTGATGCCCTAATGACACTCGCCTGCGGGTTGCATCGGTGGTTTGCGGCCCATTCCACCGGAACATAGCTTCAATTATCATCGGGGCCCCCTTCCCAGCGCCCTACCTAGCCGTGTCCATCCTCCCCCTCCTTCTCCCGCACATCATGTAGAGGACAATTCTCAGTGATCCACCAACCTCCCAGCAGTAGGCCCTCTCTACCAAGCCCCTGGTGGCCGTGGTTATTAGCAAGGACGGGACAGGTGCAGTCCAGGTCTAACACTGCGTCGCTTCCCGGGTTAGGTGCGTTCGGTAGCCAACCCCTATTACTAGTCATTGCTTCCTTCCTTCAACTCACCCCGTATTGTCAGCGCTTGGAAATGCGAGTGCGATTCTCCCTTTTCACAATAAGGACAGTCTACCCCTTGCATCTTCCACGTAACTGGGCCTGCGGGACAGAGCAGCTGTCCTGTAGTATCTGAGCCACATCTACTACACTTGTAATCCTCTCCCCAATGGTCACAGTAAGAATTGTCATCCCGTAGCATCACTGGTCTCCTTCTTGTCTTCGCAAAGCCAACATTCACCCTCGCCAGCATGATCTAAGCACTTCGCGCAAATGTCGTCCCATATCAGGGAGGCTCCGCGTAGAGTTTCTTTTTCAGTATGGGTTCGACCAACGCTCGTAGTCGCGCCACCTCTTGCTCCAGTCCTATAACGTCACCCACTAGATGGCCGGCGTGGTCTCTAACAGTTTCCAGGGTCTCTTCCAGCTCCAGGGCGATGCGGCCGTGGGCGATGACGCTGCGAGAATTATATACGCCAAGCTCTCCTCCAACGTCCAGGAGCATATCCATTCTATCCAGTTCTTCGTTTATTAGGGGTAACTTAGTCACCGCTCACCTCCATCGCCTACCACCGTAATCCGCAGGCTCTCGGCCTCGCTGCCTTCCACATGCAGGTTGGCTCTGAGTAGAGCCTCCCTTAGCTGACCTGCCTTCTCAAGACTGCGGCACCAAGCTGCAATCATGTCTTCGAGTCTCATTCGAGCATCCTCCCTGGTCGAACCGCAAGCGGTGAGCCGCAATGCCTCAGTGCAATAGGCTACTCCATGCTTGGATTGCACTGGCTTGACGGGTACAGTTAGCAGCATTCCTCTACTCCTCTTCAAGGACGGCGCGTGCCTGGCCACAGGGAGAGGCACAGGGTGGCAAGTCAGTGGGGGGCATTCTGGGCCTCCTCCTCCTTCTCCCGCACATCATGCAGAGGACAATTCTCGGTGATCCACCAACCTCCCAGCAGTAGGCCCTCTCTACCAAGCCCCTGGTGGCCATGATTATTAGCAATAATCGGACATAGGCATGAAAGGGCAATTGCCTCATCGCTTCCCGGGTTGGGAATTCCTTTAGATTGCCATGTTGTGTCCACGGATCCACCTTCTTGGCCTACTTCTGGAGTGGCGGCACGGGGCAGTTGGGGTTGTGCCATTCAGGGTATCTGGTAGCAGTACCCCCGTAGTCGTACCATTCTGACCCACAATAATCACAGCGGGTGTCCGGCTCAATAGGCAGTACCCGAGGAGTGCTCTTGCGGTAGCTCCCTAGCACCAATCCCCGCAACCGCGCTACCTCCTGCTCCAACTCCAAGGCAGCGCGGGCTTGGTTGAATAAGCAAGCCCATGTGAAAGGTAGATCGCGTTCTAGATATAGCTCACGGACCCCCGTGCGATGGCTTCCTGTAATCCACCAACGGGTGAGTGCCTCTTCCATCGTTGTGGTCAACTCGGTGCTCAGCGGCAGCTTACTTGTCACCACTCTCCTCCTTCTGCCACGCGCGGTAGGCGCCAATCACCTCCTCTACGGTCATGTACTCCTCTCCCACCAATCCCTTCGCTGCCGCTATTGCGACCACCGCCGCCACCCGCTCCTCATGGTCGGGTAGGCCGTGGGCGATGACGGCGGCTATGGTTTCTTCCTGCATCGCCCACCATGAGATGCCAATATTGCTGCCACAGTATTTGCACGGCCGGTAATACCGGCTCCTAGACCCAGCGGCTTTATCCCGCTCATGCAAGTGGTTTGCCAAGTGGTTTGCCACCTCACACCTCCTCTGATGCTGATGATCTTCACTCCCAGTTCCTCTTCATGCCCGCCTCGATCATGAGGCGCTCGCCATCCTCTATCCCGTAGGGCACCAGGACTGTGCCGCCGGCGTCGCGTATTTCTGCGATACACCAATACTGGTCATAGCTGAGCCTGCCCATAGTGGTCTTGGTCTCGACGTGGATGTAGCGGCCATCGCGGATGGCTAACCAATCGGGCCAGCCATCAGGGACAGAGCCCCCGAGCGCCCTGTGGGTGCCCTTCGGGGCGAACTCATAGACGCGCCAGCCGTGCCACTGAGCCCACTCGATGAGGTTGCGCTGAACCGCATCCTCCGGGACGACGAGGACCTTAGCTCGAGGCATCCGCTCTCTCCCTCCACAGCCTCTTGCGGGCCCAGTCTGGCATTGGCTCAGGTCTGAGCCACACGGTGCGGAGATACTCTACCGTCTCGGGCGACAGGACCCAGCCGTACAGGTCTATCTGCGCCCCGCAGCGACAGTGGCGGGGATACCGCCCCTTCCAACGGTGGTGGTGCTTAGTCGGCATCGACTTCCTCCAGTGGAACGAACATGGTGCACTTCCCATTCGTGATGCCGACTTCTGGGATGAGGACTGAGAGTATGGCCGTCGCCTTCTCACCCCGTCCGTAGTTGTGCAGGAGATGCAGGAGCCAGACGGGGCACCCCTCAGTCTCGTTTCGGCTGTGCCAACAACGGCGGCAGTATTGCTCCTGGTAGATTTCAGCCTCGGTCCCGTTCGAGAAATAGCCCACGTTAGTCCTCCAATAACTCCTTCAGGTGTCCCGGGAAGCGCCTCCAGTGCCGTGCCACTCGCATTGGTGATCGGAACTTCCGGCGGCAGGAGCCGCAGCGATAGGGGTAGACCCAGCGACTCACGACTCCAGCGCTCCGGCCTGTTCGAGGGCAACTCTCCTCTCTTCTTGAAGGCGGCATAGGTACTCCTCAAGTTCCTTTAGTTTCTTCTGCACCCGTGCGATGTCTATATCAACCCACGCCTGGAGGACGCCGGTAACACGCTCCCATTCACTCGGATGTGGCATCGGGCACCTCCAGCGCTCCGACCTTACGGAGGGCGGTGTCCACCTTGGCTCGTAGTTGAGGAAAGTCCTCTGCGTCAAACCTCTCGCGTATCCATCTCAGCGCCCTCACCAGCACCCGCTCCCTACGCTGGGCCTCGGTGAGTTCACCGTCGTCGTCGATCTGCTTCTCAATGACGCTACTCACTTGGTCACTCACCACTCACCTCCTTGTCTGCACGATGCCCCAGACCCGGCGCGGGCTAAGGCCCACGGCCCGGGCAACATCTTTGATCTCCTCACCGTGCTGGACCCGGGTCACAATGTCAGCGTTGCGGGCTATGCGAGCCGGAGACGGGCTCCTGATCAGCGTGTCCCAGCGGCAGCGTGGAAGAGGACAGGTCAAGCAGTGAGGAGCCAGCTCGCAGCCTTCGTCAGGAAAGAGCGCGGCCCAGTCTGGGTCAGGGCCATCGAAATCGGGCGCCTTTTCCTTTCTGATGTTGGTGGTCACGTCAGGCTCCTAGTAGCCGCCACACCATGCGGCTCTTATCTACTGGCTCAAACCGCTCATCGTTCTCTGCGATATAGAGCACCATCGCCGTACCCAGTAACTCGGCTTCAGTGAATGGCTTGCGAGGATTTTCCAGGAGGGCCTCCAGGGTGCCCCAGGGTTCTTTTTTGAGCCAACACTCAATCACCTTTTCAAGGCGTTCTAGTGCAATAGCTTCAGAGATAGGCCGATAGCGAGCACCATAAGCAACGCCCCGAATAGCGTAAAGCACCCCCTTCTTCCGCTCGCTGGCCCACCGCTTCTGAGCACCAGCAACCATCCGTGGGTTGCGCAGATCAGGGGCGTCCATCATTCAAACCCCGGAAGCATTGGATCTCCGTGCATTCTCTTCATCCCGTCCAGCGCCGGCACATCCACCGTGTGGGTTTGCACACATAGCACGCAGCGATCCATTCGCGCTCACCGAAGCGCTTCCCACACACGGCGCAGTATCCATTTTCCACAGAGGCGTCCATCAGGTTTTAGTCCGTTAGGTCGAAGTAGCAGTTGCCACAGAGGTAACGACCTTCGGGAAACTCCCAGTCCATAATCTGAAGCTTTCGCCATGACCTTTTTGGGACGGTATCAATCGGGCGCAGGAAGCCCATACGCCAGCCCGTCCCAGTACCTACAGGAAAGTCCTCCTTGCATCTCTGACAGAAAGGGCTATTGTCCATCTCTAGGTCACTCATCTCAGGCTCCTAGTTCGGTCATCAGGTGCTGCCCAATGTAGCGGGTGTAGGCTGGAGGGATGGCTTGAGACATTTCAGCAGGAGTCATCCAGTCTAACTCCTGGCTTGCATGGCCTAGCCTCGCTCGACCACCAAGCATCCGCCCAGCCACGATAACAGCGCGATGCTTCGGATGAGCCAGCCGCCACCAGAGCCAGTTAGTCTCAAACGCCCTGTGCCGATAGAATGGCAACCCGAACATACCTCCGCACAGCCATGCTGCTGGCAACTTAGCGCCCATAACATTCTCGATGACCCAGAGTGCCCCCACTGCTTCGAGTACTATCCGAGTGGGTTCGATGAGTTGCGGATATTCCTTGCCTCTCAGCCACGGAAGGTTCCGCATTATGCTGTACGCCTGGCACGGTGGGCTGGCGTGGATGGCATCGAACTCGGCGCCGTGTTCTGCTAGGTATTCCAGAGCGTCGGCTTGCACGAACTCCTCCCCCACATAGTGGGGCTGAGGCAGATGGTCCACGCCAACCACATAGAACCCCGCTTGTTGGTAGCCACGAGCAGCTCCACCAGCATGAGCGCCGCAGAAAAGATCAAGTAGTCTTGGTCGATTCTTTGGCATTGGGCATCACCCCCCTTCGCTTGGCGTACCATCGCTGGTTGTAGATGCGACGCTTCTCAGGAACCATCTTGTTATGGGCCGCCGTAACGATATTCGTACAAGGCTTACAACGGGCGCTTGGGGTAAATCCCCGGCGCGGGTAAAACTCGCTCAAGGGGAGTACTGCATGGCACCTAGTGCACGGCTTGGCAAACCATTCTCCCTGATCGTCACGCTGCCAGCCTGCATGGATTCTCCGGTGTTCACTTCCAGTGACAAGTTGTAGATTCTCAAGAGTATAATTGTCCTTGCTAAGGTCTTTGTGGTGCACATGAGTTCTTAGCGGCTTAGAGCCATTCGCCCGTTCCCAGATATAGACGTGTAGACGCACTCCCTTGCTGTCTATCCAAATGCACGGATAGCCCTTTGAATCTCGCCAGACCCCAAAGCCTTCAAACTCCTCGCCGCCTCCGCGATCAAAGCGGCCCGTTATCGGATTTCTTTGCATGTCGTAAGTATAACAGAAATCCAGAACAAGTCAAGCAGGCGAGGCATCAGGCTCCCTTACGCTGGCGGTAGCTGGGCACGTTGAAGCGGAAGTTTAGCGCCCTCGTGCCTGTCACCCGGTCACGTATCCTCGTAGGGAGGTGGGCACTCTCCAGATTCAATGTCAGAATCGTGGGGTTGCCGTGGACGTCGCGCTCGGTAATGAGCCGATCCAGCCTCTCATCGGTCCAGTCTGTATCTTTGCTCACGCCGTAGTCATCCAGCACCAGGAGAGGTAGGTCGATGTGGATAGCCTCCCACCTCTCAGCCGTCATCTTCTGAGAATCGGCATCCGCTTCGCCAAACATGAAGCCGCGGAGCTCTGCAAGGTAGCTGGCCACATAGACATACCGCGCTGGCACACTTCTTTGCTGGGCCCGGCGCACAGCGGCTACGCCCAGGTGGGTCTTGCCCGTGCCAGATGGTCCAGCGAAGAGCAGGACGGAGTATGGAGAGGTTCCATCGCCCATTGCCATCGCTGCGGTGAAAGCGCCTTCCAGTTTCGGGTCATGCTCCCAGGACTCGAAGGTCCACCGCAGGAAGTCACCTCGCGTGGGGAGTCGCACGATGTTCCAGTAGAGGTCTGAGGCATGGCGCTCGGCCCGTAGGCTCACGTCCTGGCACTCACAGGGCACAGCCTTACTCCCGGATCTCTGCCCGCGCGCCACTGGCGTCGAGGTCCACCCCGTGTCCTTGCACTTCGGGCACCTCGGGGATGGCGCCGTCGTCTCGGTAGCCATCGGTACCGTCTGCCCACGGGTCTCTTCCATCACGCTTCCGAGTCGTTCCAGTCCCTTGTCTCTGCGCTGTGCCATGCTCTCGCTCCTGTTTCACCTTCCTCAGCCAAGTCGTAACAAACCTAGCCTTATGCTTCCGCTTCTTGCTGGCTGGCGCTTGCTCCTGCTGGTCTACCATCAACACCGCCTCTTCCAGGAGATCGAGATAGTCCAGACCAACGTAGTTTCTAAGCCAGTCAGTGTAAAAACCCCCCGATGGAGCATATTCGTCTGGGGGCCAAGCTTCTCTGAGAATTGAGTCAAACTCTTCCAACTCTGGTGGTGGAGCAGCAGGTGGTGTTGGGGGCCTACTCCTTCGAGGAGTAGGGGGGTTCTTAGAGTCTTCTGGTTCTATGACAGGTTCAAGCCCCGCCACAGGTGCAGGGGGTGGTGTCACAGTGGCGGGGGGCTCTGCCATTCTGACGTGTAGTTTGTAGAGATTGCTTGTGCGGGAGCCATCACTACGGTACTGCGGCAAACGCTCAATCAGGTGCATGCCTTCCAATTCGAGGAAACAGCGTTCAACCGTCCTTGCGCCCACCCCGCAATCAGTTGCGAGTGTTCGCACTGAGGGGAAGGCCGTCACATCGTCCATGTTGGCGTAATTGGCGAGTCCCATCAACACCAGCTTTTGAGAGGCGGTGAGTTCCTTCTGCTTCCACGCCCATGCCATCGCCTCGAAGCTCACGACTCCAGCGCTCCGACCGCACGCAGGACAACCTTGGCTAGCCTCCTCGCCTTTGGAGGCATCTCCATCGGCACATTATTTCGGGTTCGGTAGCAGGGTTCACCATCTGTCAAGACAATCGTCATTGCTTCCAGCGTTAGCATCAGCATCCGTTTCTCCTCCTGGAGCGTGGCGACCTGGGCGCGTAGGTCCACGAATTCAAGGGCGCTGACGCCGCGGGCCAGTTCAGCGGTGGCTTGCTCAGCGGCTTCAAGGCGGCGGCGTAGGATGCTCATGGCTGCTCCCTCACGAACTGGTCCAGGGCACTCATAATCTGAACCTGTAAGTCAAGGTTCTCTCGCTCCAGCCGCTCCACACCAGCGAGGAGCCGAAGGATCGTCTGTGAATCATTCGCGGTTGGGTTGGCAGTACCTGTTACTACCAACTTAGCCATGCGCTGCCATGCTACCTTGTCGATCTCCATGATTGGCCGCCGCTCTATGCCCACAACGAAAACCTCCCTTGCACTATGCACTTGTGCCAATTTCGAGGGCGCCCACGTCCCGGGCCAGGTCGCGGGTGGTTTGCTCAGCGGCGTCGAGGCGGCGAAGTAGGATACTCATGGCCCTTTCTCACACTCTTGGTGCGTCCAACGGCCATAGCACGAACTCTTGCTCGGCGATAGGGCCGCGGAGTATGTCCAGACTTGACATTGATGCGGGGAAGGTTTTGTGGTGCCAGCCCTGCACCCCAATAGGGGCGTCGCCCCAAGTCCTTAGGAGTACGTAGCACTCCGTCAGTTCAGGGTGACGAGTGTCGAACCGAAGCTCCTCAATATCGTAGCCCGCTTTACCCATAGCAAAACCTCCTCACACTTACGCACTTGCGCCTAGCGAGAGGAGGCTGGTATGCTGGTGGCACTGCTGGCGCTCATCTCGCTAGCCGCTGTCCCCGGGCCTCGCCAGCCTGGGGCAGCTTTATTTCACGGTGATTTTACCCTCGCTGGTGGCGTGGTGTCAACCTTGGCCTCGTCCCACCCCTTGAGGTAGCCATCCTGAAATTTGATGGCGGCTAAGGGGCAGGTTCCCCCTACGATCTCGCCGCCTAGTGGGTCTATCCTGGCTCGGCACCGTTCCGATTGCACCTCCATCTGGTTCCGCTCGGCCTCGAACTGTTCCAGGGTGAACCTGTCACCCTTCAGCTCCTCTTCTTGAATGCGGTGTTGGGCGTGGATAAGCGCCTCGTCGCGGGATTCTTCTGGCTCTGCCATCGCTGCCTGGAGCATACGGATGGGGATTGCTGCAACGAGTGCAGCAAGGGGCGCAGGTAGGAGCCCCTCAGCCTTAGCCCTGAGCATGTCGTTGTAGACTGTGCGCTCGGAGACCGAGAAGGCGACAGCGACAGCCTTGACCTTCTCTCGCACCGTGCCGTAGGGCATCCGCCCCAGAGCGTCCATCATGCGGAGTTTGGCGTGAATGTGCGCCTCGGTCTCTACATCCTTGATTGCGTAGTAGATAGCTGGTTGGGCGTCGTCCTGATCCAGGCGTGCGTTGGCGCTGGCATCCCATATAGCTTGGGCAACGTCATCTAGTGCGGTGACGGTCGCTCCTCCGCTACGCGGCTCCCACGGTCTCTCCGCCAGCAGGACACCCTCGCGGTCATAGATGTGGAGCATCCCTCTCGGTACACTGGGTGGTGCGATGTTCAGCGCCTCGTCCGGCTCGCGGAGCCACCCCGTGTCGATGGCGTAGAAGACCCTGCCCATCTCGTAGTCCTGGTGGCAACGATTGCACTGCCTCATCGTCTCCGTGCCGCCCTGCGATCGCCGGATAATGTGGCTGGCCTCGGTGGACGGGTTGCCACAGCTACGGCAGGGAATGACCTCTTGATTGATGGGGCCACTCACGGCGCTCCCCCTGCGTCTAGGGTGGTGAGCACGAAGTGCCAGTTTGTGAAGTGGCGTATCCCTGCCATGTGCATAAAGGGCGTCGTGCGAGGACCAACAAGCCAGATGATATGCTGCCCTAATGCTTGGACGTAGCCCAACTCCGTGTCCTTCCCGCCCTTCGAGGGATACCGAGGGTTTGGCACATTGTCAAGGATGAAGAGGTCAGCCACCCGGATGTCGGCGTAGTCCATCTCAGCGCAGGCAGCCTTGGTGAAGTGCGCCTCGTAGATGTCCAGCCATCGAGCTATGACTGTGTGCCCCATCGCTTCCAGGGAATCGCGCCAGTAGCGTAGGTACTCCCGGTTGGCGAACGTGCTGGCGATGTAGATATAGTGCTTCAAGGCCGCCACCCCACGTAGGTGCGGCAGATGAACTCCGCTCGGTCCCTGACGCTCAAACCGCCCAAAAAGGCGTGTCCTGCTGCTTCTACCGCCGCGTCCAGCCTGCGCTCGTGGTCAGGGAGGGTGTCCCGGCCAGCCAATAGGTACGCCAGCACGTAGTCCGGGTCCTCCGATTCTAGGTCGCCGGCCTCTATCAGAGCATCCCAATTCTCGGCGGACTCGCTAGCCATGTTTCCCCCTTCTCTTCTCGTGGGTGTGGCGCTTCACGATAGCCCCAGCGCCGCCGCAGGGTCAACGCTCTCAGCCTCACTCGCGCCGTCATTCTCGCCTCCACTCTCATGCCATATGTGAAGGGCGTAAGCTGCCTTCGCCATCTCGGCCGCGTCAAGCTCAGGGAACGGATGGCCGAAGCGCTGCCTGACCCATTCATTCGCGGCCTTGCGGTCGCCGGGGAATACCTGGGCGGCGAGAGCCCAGAAGGAGGTTTGTGATTGTGCCTTGCCGGGGGTCTGGGACTCGCCCGACTGAGCTGGCTGGTCATCGCCAGGCTCGCGCTCTAGGGGCTCTGTTACGGCATCGGGTGTAGGCTTGGCAGGAGTGGAACGCTTGGGTGCTTGTTCACCGCCCACTGCGACTTCGTCGTACCACCGCTCCTCGTCTAGCCTTCGCCACCACCACGGGTTGCGCTGCTCTCTACGCTTGACCTGGACGCAATACTCCCTCTTGAACTTCGCCGTATAGTGGGCGTCCCAGCATTCCCAGGCGATGCCGAGGTCCTTACAGCAGCGCGTCAGGGCGTTCGACTTGCAGCCCTCCGCTGCCGAGGCGTAGGACATGCGCTCATTCGACTCATGGTAGTCAGCCTCGCCCATGCTCTGGGCGATGAAGCGACCCAGGGCGTAGAGCGCGTACTCACGCATGATAGTCTTACCCACCACAATCAGGTTTCCCAGGGGGCGCATTCCCCAGCCGCCCGGTCCGAAGGCGGCATTGAGGCGTTTGCGGTAGTGGATCTGACTCAGGTACACTTCTCCCGTGGGAAGGATGTCCAGGTCGGCTGGATCCACATTCTTGGTCAGGGCCTCGGCCTGTTGCGCGGTGAACGGCCGTACCGAGAGACCGGCGTAAAGGTCCAGGCTGGGCACTACGATCGGCTCAGTGATGGATAGCGGTAACCCATCTTCGGGTGCGTTGTAACGTATCAATCCCGTCTCTTCCATCGTCATGTCTATTCTCCTCCTGTGGCTGTGTAGTAGGCGCAGGTAGAGCAGGGAGCCGTCTTGGTCTCGTGCCGGGGGCCTACCAGGGCCGAGCATTCACAGCGCTCATGGGCGGATACCAGGTCGCCGTCCAGTGAACACACGGCATCATCGCTGAGGTGGTAGGGCTGGCCCTCCCTGGTGGGCGCCCGTGGCTTCTGTAGTAGATCGTTCATGCTTTCCTCCAGTGTGCTTCTCGATCCAGTGCGCCACGATCTCCTTGAACTGGGGGATGGTCCACTCACAGTAAAGGCAGGAGAATCTCATCTCACCATCCCCGCCTCCACGGCTAGAACGCTATTGTCTACGCTGTCCATCGCCCGCTTCGCCGCCGCCCAGGGTGCCGTGCCTCGCTCCACGAGCATGTAGAAGCCGTTATCCCACGGCTTCAGCTTGTCCCGTAGCCTAGCCGCCTCCATCATCGCCTCAGCGGTGGCTTGCTCTGCGCGGAAGGCGCGGCCCCGGAACTCTTGTAACTGCTTGGCCCATTGGACCTCACGCGTCCTGGTCTGTTCAGCGGTATCAAGACAGTCATCTCTGCCGAAGTTGTAACCAGCAATAATGCCGGTCCCCATGCCTACTGCCATTATCAGGCAGTACATACCAACGACAATTGTTAGGTCTCTCACTCCTCCACCTCCTCATTGGCCCAGGCCACTGCGATCTCCCAGGCGCGGTCGAAATCCGGCCCCACAGCCTCGTTACCAGGGATTGATATACCGTTCCCGTTGAGGCGGAATTCTGGCATATCTCTTGCAAGTGCCGAAGCCGCACTTGCATATCGAGGGCAGTTTGCCAGCCTCGTCCATCCCTCCGGCTCGCCGTAGCCCCTTGCTTGCTGGTCCTCCAGATCGTAGAAGCTGCACAGGGCGAGGAGGCCCCGCTTAGTCTGAGCTACGCGAGACCAAAACGGGCAGAGTTTGTACGGCGAGGTAGCGGCGGCTACGGGATCGCGCTGGTCGATGCTCATCAGAACGGTCCGCCTCCCGCCGGTAGGCCGAGCGCCTTACTCAGGTCTGGAGTGATGGTGGCGGTGGGTGGTTTCTGGGTCATGCTGGTGCCTCGTCACGGATGGCTTGCTCTGCTATGGCAATGAGGTTGAATCCCGCCGCCCCCCCCGCCGCCCTCGCCGCCTCCGCC